>Ga0315287_10002744_pt1 | contig 16780 bp, 13 predicted proteins | sample YL17G11_0_MG_FD_205037 | JGI IMG/M metagenome (GOLD analysis project Ga0315287, IMG submission 205037) | Sediment microbial communities from Yellowstone Lake, YNP, Wyoming, USA - YL17G11_0 | ecosystem: Environmental > Aquatic > Freshwater > Lake > Sediment | place: USA: Wyoming | collected...
TTGTCGAAGCCGGTGGCCGGCTGGTCGGCATCATCACGCAATCGGACGTGGTGGCGGCGTTGTGCCGAATGGCGCCCACGAAGCGGCCGCCGCCGGAGGCGGCAGGCTAGCCGGGCGCCCCTCCAGCCAGCGCTCCGCGCACGGCTACGCACGGCTCCAGACGGGTCCAGCGGTGTGAGAGCAGCGGCGTCACAAGGCTCGCCGCCACTGCATCGCCTCGGCGATGTGCGCCGAGCCGATGGACTCGCTGCCGGCCAGGTCGGCGATCGTGCGTGCTAGCTTTTGCACGCGGTGCAAGCCCCGGCCTGACCAGCCCAGGCGTTCGGCGGCGCGATGCAGCAGCTCGCGGCCGGCGCTGTCGAGGGTGCAGTGGCGCTCCAGCTCAGCCACCGGCAGCTCGGCGTTGGTGACGCCCTGGCGCTGCTGCTGGCGCTGCCGCGCCACATGCACTCGCGCTGCGACGACAGCACGGGCTTCGCCGTCCGGCGCGCCCATCAAGTCACCCGGCTTGACCGACGGGACTTCGACCTGGATATCGATGCGGTCGATCAACGGCCCCGACAGCCTGCCCTGGTAGCGGGCCACCGCATCGGGCGTGCAGCGGCAATGCCGGCCGGTGGCGGCAAAGGCGCCGAGGTAGCCGCAGGGGCAGGGGTTCATTGCGGCGACGAGTTGAAAGCGGGCCGGAAATGTCGCCGCGCGGGCCGCGCGCGAGATCGTGATGCGGCCGGTTTCGAGCGGCTCGCGCAGGGCTTCGAGGGCAGCGCGTGGCAGCTCGGGCATTTCGTCGAGAAACAGCACACCGCCATGGGCCAGCGAGATCTCGCCGGGCCGCGGTGGCGAGCCGCCACCGACCAGCGCCGCGGCGGTGGCCGAGTGGTGCGGCGCGCGAAATGGCCGCACCATCCAGCGTGCGGGGTCGAAACCGGCGGCCACGCTGGCAATGGCGGCGCTGGACAGTGCTTCGTCGTCGCTCATCGGCGGTAACAGGCCCGGCAGACGCTGCGCCAGCATCGACTTGCCGGTGCCGGGAGGGCCCACCAGCAGCAGGCTGTGGTGGCCCGCAGCGGCGATCTCCAGTGCGCGCTTGGCACCGGCCTGGCCGCGCACATCGCGCAGCTCGAGCGGAAGTGGCGCAGCAGCGGCCCGCGGTGCTCGCGCCGAAGCCAGGGGCTGCGCGGCATCACCGGGCTGCAGGGCGGCAACGACGTCGAGCAGATGCCGCGCGCTGCGCACATCCACGCGATCGGCCAGGGCGGCTTCGCAAGCACTGGCGTGGGGCAGCACGAGGGTGCGGGCGGCGCCCTCACAGCGCACGGCCAGTGCCAGCGCCAGTGCGCCACGCACCGGCCGCAACTCGCCGGCCAGGCTCAGTTCGCCGGCGAACTCGAAGGCATCGAGGGCCTGGGTGTCGATCTGCCCCGCGGCGGCCAGGATGCCGAGCGCGATCGGCAAATCAAAGCGGCCTGACTCCTTGGGCAGGTCAGCGGGCGCCAGGTTGACGGTGATGCGCTTGTTGGCCGGGAACCCCAGGCCGCTGTGTGCCAGCGCCGCGCGAACGCGCTCGCGGGCTTCCTTGACTTCGGTATCGGCCAGGCCGACCAGGGTGAAGCTCGGCAGCCCGTTGGCCAGGTGCACTTCGACCAGCACCGCAGGGGCGTCGAGTCCGTCGATTGCGCGCGTTCGCACCACTGCCAGCGTCATGTCCAGCCCTTGCTGTTGCGTTTGGGGGTGCGGCGCAGTCTGGGCTGCTGATCACGCGCTGTCGTTCCCTCTCAAGTGGGGCACCGCAACAGTGCGGCAGCGCGAGATTCACCGTCTTGGTGCGAATTGGCGCCCAGCGCTTGGGCTTTTCGCCCGTTGCGTGGGCGGTCGCGCAGTCATGGCGGTGGGCACGGAAGCTGCGATACCCACCGCAAGACCCTTTCTTCTTGACCACTCATGTCTAGCAGGACCCCCCTCATGAACGTTCGTCATTCCACTTTGATTGCCGCCCTGGCGCTGGGTACCGCGACTGCGTTTGCCCAGACGGCCGCACCGGCGGCACCGGCCGCTGCGGCCTCGCCCTGGGCTGTGACCGGCAATGCCGGCCTGTTTTCGGACTACCGCTTCCGCGGCATTTCGCAGACCGCGGCCAAGCCGGCCTTTCAGGGTGGGTTCGACGTCGGCCACGCGTCGGGCTTCTACGCCGGCAACTGGAACTCGAACGTCGACTCCGATTTCTACAACGGTGCCAACCTGGAGATGGACTTCTACGGTGGCTTCAAGGCGACAGCGGGCGATTTTGGCTTCGACGTCGGCGCGATCTACTACTACTACCCCGGAACCGGGACCGTCCGTCTGCCCAAGATCGACAACACCGAGCTCTACATCGGTGGATCCTGGGGTCCGTTGACGGCGAAGTATTCCTATGCGGTGTCCGACTTCTTCGCCGCCACGGACTCGAAAGGCTCTTCGTACTTGGATTTCGGGTTCAGCTATGACGTCGGCAACGGCTTCGGCGTGAATGCCCATGTGGGCTACCAGACCCTCAAGGGCCTGGCGGTCATCACGCAGATCAACGGCGCGACGGCGGATTCGATCACCGACTACAAGATCGGTGCGACCTACACGATCGACGGCTTCGTGCTCGGTGGCGCCTTCGTCGGGACGAACCGTGACTACACGGCTGGCACGGCAGCCATCAATGGCAAGAACCTCAGCGGCAACACCTTTGTCGTTTCGGTCAGCAAGTCGTTCTGAAGCGCCAACAACAAGGAGATGGAACCATGAAAATGGTGACTGCAATCGTCAAGCCCTTCAAGCTCGACGAAGTTCGCGAGGCCCTGTCGGGCATCGGTGTGCAAGGCATTACGGTGACCGAGGTCAAGGGCTTCGGCCGCCAGAAGGGCCACACCGAGCTGTACCGAGGTGCCGAGTACGTGGTTGATTTCCTGCCCAAGGTGCGCATCGACGCGGCCGTCGACGACGCGCTCGTCGACCGCGTGATCGAGGCCATCGAAGCCTCGGCGCGCACCGGCAAGATCGGCGACGGCAAGATCTTCATCAGCACGCTCGAGCAGGTGGTGCGCATCCGCACCGGCGAGACCGGCAAAGACGCACTCTGAGCCCCAAGAAAGAGACAACCCACATCATGAAAACACTCATTGCTTCCATAGCGCTGGGGCTGGCCGTGTTCGGCTTTGCCGGCGCGAGTTTTGCGCAGGCGGCTTCGGCGCCTGAAGCCGCGGCTTCCGCAGCAGCGATGGCCGCACCGGCGGCCGCAACTGCCGCGCCGGCGCCCGCGGCGGCGGCCTCTGCGGCCGCAGCCCCGGTGGCCAACAAGGGGGACGTGGCCTGGATGATCGTCGCCACCGCGCTGGTGATCATGATGTCGATACCCGGCCTGGCGCTGTTCTACGGCGGCCTGGTGCGCAGCAAGAACATGCTGTCGGTGCTGATGCAGGTCTTCGTCACCTTCTCGATGATCGTCGTGCTCTGGTGCGTGTACGGCTACAGCCTGGCCTTCACCGAGGGCAACGCCTTCGTCGGCGGGCTGGACCGGCTGTTCATGAAGGGCATGTTCGATCCGGTCAAGGGTGAGTTCGCGATGGCCGCGACCTTCAGCAAGGGTGTCTACATCCCCGAGTTGCTGTTCATGGCTTTCCAGGCCACCTTCGCAGCGATCACCTGTTGCCTGATCGTCGGTGCCTTCGCCGAGCGCATCAAGTTCTCGGCGGTGCTGCTGTTCATGGCGATCTGGTTCACCTTCTCCTACGCTCCGATCGCGCACATGGTCTGGTTCTGGACCGGCCCGGATGCCTTCAAGACCGCCGCCGACGTCGCCACCGAAACCGCCAAGGCCGGCCTGGTCTGGCAGTGGGGCGCGCTGGACTTCGCCGGCGGCACCGTCGTGCACATCAACGCCGCTGTCGCCGGCCTGGTGGGCGCCTACATGATCGGCAAGCGCGTGGGCTACGGCAGGGAATCGATGACGCCGCACAGCCTGACGCTGACGATGGTCGGCGCCTCGCTGCTGTGGGTCGGCTGGTTCGGCTTCAACGCCGGCTCGGCGCTCGAAGCCGGCAACAGCGCGGTGCTGGCCTTCGTCAACACCTTCTCGGCCACGGCCGCAGCGGTGCTGGCCTGGTGCATCGGCGAGTCGCTGATGAAGGGCAAGGCCTCGATGCTGGGTGCGGCGTCGGGTGCGGTGGCCGGCCTGGTCGCCATCACGCCGGCTTGCGGCAACGTCGGCCTGATGGGTGCGCTGGTCGTCGGCTTCGTCGCCGGCTTCGCCTGTCTGTGGGGCGTCAACGGCCTGAAGAAGCTGCTCGGTGCCGACGACTCGCTCGACGTGTTCGGCGTGCACGGCGTCGGCGGCATCGTCGGCGCGCTGCTCACCGGCGTGTTCCACGCCCAAGCACTCGGCGGCCCGGGCATGGTGCCCGACTGGACCACCGCGGCGATGGCCACCAACCCTGACGGCATCGCCGCCCAGGTCTGGATCCAGTTGAAGGCCGTACTGCTGACCATCGTCTGGTCGGGTGTGGTCTCGCTGGTCGCCTACAAGATCGTCGATCTGACCATCGGCCTGCGTGTGCCGGAAGACGAAGAGCGCGAGGGCCTGGACATCACGTCGCACGGCGAAACCGCCTACAGCAAATAGGCCTACGGCCTCGACAGGAAAGCGGGCCGCCTTCGGGCGGCCCTTCTACTTGGGGCTGGCGCCGTCGCGCGCCTTCAGGATTTCGACCGCGTGCGCATAACCTTGCTGCACGATCTGGTCGAAGCGCTTCCATTCGAGCAGGCCGACGCGCTCGAGCGGTGGGTTGAAGTACAGGTCGGTCAGCAGCCGCGCATGGCGCTGGCGCGACATGCTGTAGAGAATGGTCACGTTGAGCAGGTACGCCACCATCGAGGGCAGGTGGTAGCGGCGAAGCCTGCGCGGGCGAAGGCGGTCGCGCAGCAGGGCCCAGGTGCCGGGCACCTGGTCGATCTCCATGCGCCGCGCCTTCTTGAAGTTCAGGTCCACGCCGATCACCGTGCCCACGCCGCGCAGGTTGCGCATCACGTCGACCGGAAAATTGTTGAAGGTACCGCCGTCGCACAGCAGATCACCGTCCAGGATCACCGGCGGCAATGCGCCGGGGATGGCCGTGCTGGCTTCGAGCGCCTTGGGCAGCGAGCCGTGGGTCAGCGGCTGCTCTCGCGCCTGCGAGTAGTTGGTGGCGATGCAGTAATAGTTCTTCCACAGGTCTTCGATGTCGGCCGAGAAGCCGAGCAATTCGGTCAGCGCCCGGTCAACGATGCGCCGCAGACGCCGCCCGCTGATGATCGACAGCAGCGGCAACCAGTTGAAGTCGCCAGTCGGGTTGACCTGGAACGCGCGGCGCGAAATCTCCAGCGTCCGCTCCAGCGGCTGGTCCGACGCGACCAGCGCGGCCATCACCGCACCGATGCTGGTGCCGCCGACGAAATCGACTTCGATGCCTTGCTCCTGCAGCGCGCGGTACACGCCCAGGTGGGCAAAGCCGCGCGCGCCACCGCCGGCCAGCACCAGGCCGACCGCGCTGCGGCTCTCGATGCGCGCCAGTCGTGCCATGTCGCGCTGCAGGTCGGGCCGGATGTGCACATGCTCGGTGACCGGCCGCCGCGCCAGCCAGGTGGCGGTGCCGCGCGGGCATGGCGTGTCGGCCGGGTGCAGCAGCACCAGGATCTCAGCGGCCTCTGCGCGCGGCGGCCGGTGGGCCAGCCAGTCGGTCTCGATCGGGTGCAAGACCGCAGGCTGCGTCGCGTCGGCCAGCAGCAGCACCTCGTCGCCATGGCGGCAGCAACGGCGCGTCCATTCGCTGGGGGTCTCGTCGCCGACCAGCAGCACGAACTCGTGCCCGGCCTCGACGTTGTCGAGCAGCATGGAGATGCGCCGATTCAGCGCCGCGTCGCTGGCCTGGCCGTTGGCCGCACCGGGTTCGTCGAGCGCCGTGTCGATCGCGGACGAGTCGATCACGGTCACCCGGCCCTTGCTCGCCAACTGCGCCGCCAGCTTGTCGGCGAAGCCGCGCAGGTCGATGCCATCGGTCACAGGCAGCAGGCTGATCGTCACCGGCAGCGGCACCGGGTTGCGGTCGTGCTGTGTCTGCAGGCGGCGGATGATCTGGCGAGTCAACGCCATCGAGACCTTCGAGCCGCTGGCCAGCAACTCGGCAAAGTGCGCCTTGTCCAGCCGCACCAGCACCGAATCGCGGATCGCCACCACGCTGGCCGAGCGCGGTTCGTCGGTATACAGGCTCATCTCGCCGATGACCTGGCCGCGGCCCATCTCCCGCACCATGCGAGGCACGCCCTCTTCGTCGCGAACGTAGGCGCGCAGCCGGCCGCTGACCGACAGGTACATCGAGTCGCCGGGCGCGCCCTGCTCGATCAGGGTCTGGCCGCCGGCAACCTCGACCCAGGCGAGCCGCTCGCGCAGCAAGGTCAGAGCGGCGGGCTCGATGTCGCCGAGGAAAGTGCGCAAATGCTGCGTCAGCAGCGCGTCTTGGTGCTCGGGAACCTCAGGCGCAGAATCAGGTGGCATGGCGCCTCCGGGCTCGAATTCTTGTGGCCCGAGCATAGCGCCCGCGACCTCGGGCTTGCGTTCGGCGGGGCCGGCCGCAACTGCCTAGAATCGATCGCCCGTCATCGAGGCTTCAATATGGTTCCCCACCTCATCACCGCCCTTACTGGCCCGATCAACGAGCTCGAACAGCGCATCCTCGAATCGATGCCGGCGATCGAGCGCTGGTTCCGCCTCGAGTGGATGGAGCACACGCCGCCGTTCTACAGCTCGGTGGACTTGCGCAACGCCGGCTTCAAGTTGGCGCCGGTGGACACCAACCTGTTTCCCGGCGGCTGGAACAACTTGACCCCCGAGATGCTGCCGCTGGCGGTGCAGGCGGCGATGGCGGCGATCGAGAAGATCTGCCCCGAAGCGAAGAACCTGCTGCTGGTGCCCGAGAAGCACACCCGCAACACTTTCTACCTGACCAATGTGCAGCGGCTGACGCAGATCTTCCACCAGGCCGGGCTCAACGTGCGCCTGGGCACGCTCGATCCCGAGATCAAGGCACCGACGACGCTGAGCCTGCCCGACGGCAGCGCGCTGGTGGTCGAGCCGCTGGTGCGCACGCGCGGGCGCCTGGGCACCAAGGATTTCGACCCCTGCACGATCCTGCTCAACAACGACCTGTCGGCCGGCATCCCGAAAGTGCTGGAAGACCTGCACGAGCAGTACCTGCTGCCACCGCTGCATGCGGGCTGGGCAGTGCGCCGCAAGACCCATCACTTCCAGAGCTACGAGGAAGTGGCCAAGAAATTCGCCAAGTTGCTGGGCATGGACCCGTGGCTGATCAACCCGATGTTCGCTCAGTGTGGCGAAGTCAATTTCACCGAAGGTTCGGGCATCGAGTGCGTGCAGAGCAATGCCGACGCGCTGATCACCAAGATCCGGCGCAAGTACAAGGAATACGGCATCAATGAAAAGCCCTTCGTCGTCGTCAAGGCCGACAACGGCACCTACGGCATGGGCATCATGACCGTGCGCGACGCCAAGGAGCTCGACGCGCTGAACCGGCGCACCAAGAACAAGATGAGCGTCATCAAGGATGGCCAGGAAGTCACCGAGGTGATCATCCAGGAGGGCGTGCCGACCTACGAGCGCGTCAACGACGCGGTGGCCGAGCCAGTGGTCTACATGCTCGATCGCTACGTGGTCGGCGGTTTCTATCGCGTCCATGCCGAGCGCGGCATCGACGAGAACTTGAACGCCCCAGGCTCGGCCTTCGTGCCGCTGGCGTTCGCCGAAAGCACCCAGTTGCCGCGTGTGGGCGCCAAGCCGGGAGCCAGTGCACCGAACCGGTTCTACATGTACGGCGTGATCGCACGCGTGGCGATGCTGGCGGCCAGCTACGAGCTCGAAGCCACCGACCCCGACGCCGAGATCTACGATTGATCGCGGCCCGTGCAGGCGCACAATAGCCACCTTTCGGGTTCCTGGCGCAGCGGTCGGCGCCGTCACCAGTGAGCACGGCAACCACCCAAAAGAAGAGCCCCGCTGCGCTGGCCGCGCTCACGCTTGCCGCGTTGGGCGTCGTCTACGGCGACATCGGCACCAGCCCGCTGTACGCGCTGAAGGAGATCTTCCACGGCGGCCATGTCGCGGCCTCGCCCGACAACATCCTGGGCGTGCTGTCGCTGGTGTTCTGGACCATCACCGTCGTCATTTCGCTGAAGTACGTGCTGCTGATCCTGCGCGCCGACAACCATGGCGAGGGCGGCCTGATAGCGATGCTGGCGCTGGCCACCATGGCGGTGCGCGACAAGCCGTCGCTGCGCCGCGCCTTGATGACGGTGGGCCTCTTCGGCACCGCAGTCTTCTACGGCGACGGCGTGATCACGCCGGCGATCTCGGTGCTGTCGGCCGTCGAAGGCCTCGAGGTGGCCGCGCCGCAGTTGCACGCCTGGGTCATCCCGGTCACCCTGCTGGTGCTGACCGGCCTGTTCGCGGGGCAGCGGTTCGGCACCGGCGGCATCGGCAAGCTGTTCGGGCCGATCACGCTGGTCTGGTTCGTGGCCCTGGTGGCGCTCGGCCTGCCGCACATCGCCGCACAGCCGAGCGTGCTGGTAGCGCTGAACCCGGGCTACGCAATCGGCTTTTTCATCCACCAGCCGCTGATAGCGTTCATCGCGCTCGGCGCCGTGGTGCTGGTGGTGACCGGCGGGGAGGCGCTGTACGCCGATCTCGGCCATTTCGGCAAGCTGCCAATCCGTATCGCCTGGTACGCGCTGGTGATGCCCGCGCTGGTCATCAATTACTTCGGCCAGGGTGCGATGCTGCTGGCCTACCCGGCGGCGATCAGCAACCCGTTCTACCTGATGGCACCGGCTTGGGCGCGGTTGCCACTGGTGTTCCTGGCCACCGCCGCGACGGTGATCGCCTCGCAGGCCCTGATTTCGGCCGCCTTCTCGGTCACCAAGCAGGCGATACAGCTGGGCATCCTGCCGCGCATGCAGATCCACCACACCTCCGTGCGCGACACCGGCCAGATCTACGTGCCCTTCGTCAACTGGGGCCTGTACGTCTTCATCGTGCTGGCAGTGGTGATGTTCAAGTCGTCGTCGAACCTGGCGTCGGCCTACGGCATCGCCGTCACTCTGGACATGACCATCACCACCGTGATGACCTTCTTCGTCATCCGCTACGGTTGGAAGTACCCGCTGCCGCTGTGCCTGGCGGCGACCGGCTTCTTCTTTGTCGTCGACTTTGCGTTCTTCGCGTCGAACCTGTTGAAGTTGCTGGCCGGTGGTTGGTTCCCGATCGTCATCGGCATCGGCATGTTCGTGCTGATGATCACCTGGACCCAGGGGCGGCGCCTGCTCAGCCACAAGCTGCGTGAAGACGCCATCCCGCTGCGCGACTTCCTCGATGCCGTGTTCGTCAGTCCGCCCACGCGCGTCGAGGGTACCGCGGTGTTTCTCAGCTCCGAGGCCGGCGCGGCGCCCAATGCGCTGATGCACAACCTCAAGCACAACAAGGTGCTGCACGAACACAACCTGTTCGTGACGGTCAAGCACCACGAAGTGCCCTGGGTCGGCTTCGAAGAGCGTGTCGCGCTGGAACCGCTCGGCCACCATTGCTGGGCCGTGACACTGAATTTCGGCTTCAAGAACGATCCCGACGTGCCCGAGGCGCTGAAGCTGCTCGAGGGCCGCGGTGTACCGCTCGACGACATGTCGACGAGCTACTTCCTGAGCCGCGACATCGTCATTCCCACGCTCGGCGAGGGCATGCCGATGTGGCGCGAGAAACTCTTCGCCTCGATGCACCGCAATGCGGCGGCGGCGGCGGACTTCCTCAGCCTGCCGACCAACCGCATCGTCGAGCTGGGGGCCAAGGTCGAGATCTGAGCGGGCGCCGCACCTGCACGAAGCACAGCGGCGATCGCAGACTGGGCAAGGGACCACGGCAGGATTTCGGCAACGGCGGCGCCGCTGGAGCAGCCGCGATACTCCCGCCATGGCATCCCCTTGGCGTGACGCGTCACTTTCCGCGGTCGTGGCCGGCTTCGTCGCCGTGCTGGTGGGATTCACGAGCTCGGTGGTGCTGGTCTTCGCCGCGGCACAGGCGGTGGGTGCCACGCAGGCCCAGGCCACGTCGTGGATCTGGGCACTGGGCCTGGGCATGGGCGTCACGTCGATCGGCTTGTCGTGGTGGCGCCGCGAGCCGGTGCTGACGGCCTGGTCGACGCCCGGCGCGGCGCTGATCGCCGGCACCAGCGGTGTTGCGATGGGCGAGGCCGTCGGCGCCTTCGTCGCCTGCGGCGTGTTGATCGTGCTGGCGGGTGTGACGCGGACCTTCGAGCGCGTGATGGACCGCATTCCGCAAGCCATTGCCGCGGCCCTGCTCGCGGGCGTGCTGGCGCGATTCGGACTCGATGCGGTGGGTGCCGTGACGACCGCGCCATGGCTGATCCTCGTGATGGCCTTGGCCTTCCTGGCCGGCCGCCGCGGCTGGCCGCGCTATGCCGTGCCGGGCGCACTGCTCGCCGGCCTTGCAGTGGCCGCGGCCGAGGCGCGCATGTCATGGTCGAGCGTGGCCTGGGAGGCGGCACGGCCGGTGTGGACCACGCCGGTGTTCAGCTGGAGCGCGTTCGTCGGCGTCGCGCTGCCGCTGTTCGTGGTCACGATGGCCTCGCAGAACCTGCCGGGCGTCGCTGCGCAGCGCGCCGCGGGCTACCGCACCCCGGTCTCGACGACGGTCACGGTCACCGGCGTGGCCACGGTGCTGCTGGCACCGTTCGGGGGTTTTGCATTCAACCTCGCGGCCATCACCGCCGCCATCTGCATGGGGCCCGAAGCGCACCCGGATCCGGCCAGGCGCTATGCGGCGAGCATCGCGGCGGGGGTCTTCTACATTGCCATCGGGCTCGTCGGCGGTGCGGTCATCGGCCTGCTGCAGGCCTTCCCGCGTGAGCTGGTGCTGGCGGTGGCGGGCCTGGCGCTGCTCGGCACCATTGCCGGCGGCCTGGCGGCGGCGTTGAAGGAAGAACGCCACCGCGACGCCGCAGGGCTGACCTTTCTGGTCACCCTGTCGGGCGTGTCGATGGCCGGCGTCGGCTCGGCCTTCTGGGGCGTGGTCGCCGGCACCGTTGCGCTCGTTGTGCAACAGTGGAGGAAGTGAACCACCCCCGAAGCGGCTTCGCCGCTCCCCCTCATGGGGGCGCCGCTGGCGGACCGGCAGAGCCGGATCCGCGGCGGTTGCTTGGGTCCACCCTGTGCGTGCCACGCCAGGGATAGCCTGCAACTCAACCGATGACTCACATCATGGACCTGCTCTTCGTTGCCGACCCGCTCGAATCGTTCAAGACGTACAAGGATTCCACCTTCGCGATGATGCGCGAGGCCTCGCGGCGTGGTCACGCGCTGTGGGCTTGCGAGCAGCGACAACTGGTGTGGCAGCGCGGCGGCCGCGTCGTCGCGCAAGGCGCGCGCCGGATCGTGCTCAGCGGCGACGAGAACGATTGGTTCGCGGTGCAAGACACGCGTGACCTGGCCCTCGCCGACACGCATGCCGTGCTGATGCGCAAGGACCCGCCGTTCGACAGCGAGTACTTCTACGCCACCCACCTGCTCTCGCAAGCCGAGCGCGAAGGCGCACGGGTCTTCAACCAACCGTCGGCGCTGCGCGAACACCCGGAAAAGCTGGCCATCCTCGAGTTCCCGCAGTTCATCGGGCCGACGCTGGTGACGCGCGACGCACGGGCCATCCGTGCGTTCCACGCCGAGCAGCACGACATCATCCTGAAACCGCTCGACGGCATGGGCGGCATGGGCATCTTCCGCGTCGGGCCCGACGGCGTGAACCTGGGCAGCATCATCGAGACGCTGAACCAGGACGGTCGCGTGACCGTGATGGTGCAGAAATACCTGCCCGAGATCGCGCAGGGCGACAAGCGCATCCTGATCATCGGTGGCGAGCCGGTGCCGTTCTCGCTGGCCAGGATCCCCCAGGGCAGCGAGATCCGCGGCAACCTCGCAGTCGGCGGCAAGGGCGTGGCCCAACCGCTGTCCGCGCGCGACCGCCAGATCGCCGAGACGCTGGGCCCCGTGCTCGCGGCGCGCGGCCTGTTGCTGGTCGGGCTGGACGTGATCGGCGACTGCCTGACCGAGATCAACGTCACCAGCCCGACCTGCTTTCAGGAGATCGCGCAGCAGACCGGCTTCGACGTGGCCAAGATGTTCGTTGACGCGCTCGAGCGTGCGCTGGCATCCACCGCAGCCGCGGGCGCGTAGGCCCGCCATGAAGCTGGCTGGGAAGGCTGCTGCCGCGACGCTGCTGGTCGCCACGGCCGGTGCTGCCGCCGCCCACGACACCTGGTTCGAGCCGCTGCCGCCCACACCGGGCGGCCACGTCGTGTTCGCGCTCGGCACCGGCACGCACTTTCCGACGTATGAATTTGCGCTGGCCTACGAATCCATCGCGGCCAGCGGCTGCCGCGGCGAAGGGGCGAGCGCCGCACCGCTGGCGCACGTCGAAGACCGCCTCGCGACCTTGGTGGTGCGCAGCGCCACTGCGGTGAACCTGCGCGCCGGGCTCTCCTGCTGGGCGCAGCTGGTGGCGTTCGACGTCGAGGTGCCACCCGAAAAGATCGAGGTCTACCTGCGCGAGATCCAGGCCGGCCCGACCCTGCGCGCAACCTGGGCGGCGATGAAGGCGCGCGGCCTGCCCTGGCGCGAGCGCTACACGAAGTCTGCCCGTATCGAGCTCGGCGGCACGGGCCCGCGTGCGGCGCTGCCGCTGGCCATGGACGTGCGCATGGACAACCCGCGCCAGCCGATCCGCTCCGGTGACGAACTCACGTTCCAGGTGCTTCGCGACGGCAAGCCGATCGCCGACTTGCCGGTCGAACTGGTCGGCACCCTGAGCCCGCTGGGCCTCTGGCGCAAGACCGACGCCGAAGGCCGCGTTCGGGTGACGCTGCCTGTGGCCGGCCGCTGGATCCTGCGCGGCGTCGACCTGCGCGTGTCGAGCAAGAGCGTCGACGAGTGGGAGAGCTGGTTCGTCGTGCTGGGTTTCGAGGCCACGCCGGCGGCTCGCTAGAAGCCGAGCAGCTTGACCTGGAACACCCGCTCGACCAACCAGATGCCCGCCAGTACCGCAATCAGCATCGAGCCGCCGACCATCACCGCGCGGCGGTAGAAGGCCGTTCGCCGCAGCGCGAACGCGAGCGGCAGGAACACCGCCACGATCGCCAGCTGGCCGCCTTCGACGCCGAGGTTGAAGCCCACCAGTGCCAGCGCCAGCGCTTCGCGCGGCAGGCCCAGGTCGACCAGCACGCTGGCGAATCCGAAGCCATGGATCAAGCCGAACCCGAAGGCCACCATCCAGCGCCGGCTGTGAAGCACGGGCCACACGTTGTTCAGCGCCGCCAGCACCACCGACGCCGCGATCGCCGACTCGACCCAGCGCGAGGGCAGCGACATGAAGCCCAGCGTGGCCAGTGACAGCGTGATCGAATGTGCCAGCGTGAACGCAGTGACGGTCTTCAGGACATCGATGCCTGCCTGACGAAAGGTCTCGGCCGGCTGCCAGTGCTGAGCCTGCCGACCGCGCCACAACAACACCGCAGGCAGCAGCAGCGACAGCAGGAACAGGATGTGGTCGAAGCCGATCCAGATGTGCCACACGCCTTCGCGTGCGTAGTCGATGAACTGCGCCCAGCGGCTCACGGCCTTCAACTCGAAGGTCTGTGCCGGCGCCTGCGGGCCGAGCACGGCGGTGCGTGTGAGGCCCAGGGCCTGCAGGTTCAGCAGGCCGCGGTGCTGCGGGTCCAGATCGGCGAACAGCGTGTAGTCGATCGCCAGTTGCGCAGGGACGTTGGCGCAGCGAATGGCCAGCGGCAGCACGGTGTAGGCGCCGTCGGTATGGTCGTCGATCTGCTGCGCGCCAGGCTCGATCGCGCAGGGCGCGCCGTCGCCACGCACGGCCAGCCGTGCCAGCGCGTAGGCCGCGATCTCACCATGTTTGGCGCGCACCTCGCCCCAGGTGATCTCGCCGTTGCCGTCGGTGTCCAGGCCGATCGCGAAGTCGAGGTCGCGCAGCGCGATGTCCCATTGGCCTTTGACACCGGTGTCGCCGACGCTGATCGACAGGTAACTGTCCGACGGCTTGTGCGCCTGAACTCCCGGCACGACGCATGCCAGCGCCAGGCAGACGGCCATCAGGCGCCTCATCGCCCAGCTCCCAGCTTGGCCGCCAGCGCCTGCAGCGCCACGCTCTCGACGCGGTTCGCGGTGAGCCACTCGCGCACCGGCGCCGCGGCGTCGGGCTGGCGCGCGGCGATGGCGGCTTCGAGCAGGATGCGCGCATCGGCCGCTTCGCGCTGCACGGCGTAGTTGCTGCGCGCAAGGGCCAGCGCGCGCGCGGCATCGCCCTTCAATTCGAGTGCGAAGCGGGCTTCTTCCTTTTCGTGCGTGCGGTCGCCGCGCGCGCGTGCCGCGGCAAAGCGGGCTTCGAGGTCGCTGGTCCAGCCGGTGGCGCGCGGGTCTTTGGCCGCCTTCGCGGCGATGGCCAGCCGCAGCAGCAGTACGTCGGCGCGCGTGCCGTCCTTCAGCAGCGTAAGGACTTCGGCCGGGCGGCCGCGGTCGAGCAGGTGGTCGGCGTACGCGGCCTGCAGATACACGTCGGCCACGCCCAGCCCGAGGGCTGCGCGAAAGCTGCCTTCGGCATGGGCGAGGTCGCCTCGGCGTTCGGCAATCTCGGCCAACCTCGTCAAGGCCCACAGGCGTTCTTCCGCCCCCGCATCGGTGGCCGCCTTCAGGGCTGCGCCGAGCGAGTTCGCGGCAGCCTCGGCGTGGCCGGTCAGTGAGTCGACGGCGGCGCGGCAGCCCGCAGCCAGCAGCGGCGTGGTCAGCGGAGCCAGGCCGTCGCAGCCGCGCGCAGCGGCGCTGTAGTCGGCGCGCACCATCTGGATCGCGGCCAACCACGACCACGCCTGGGCGTTCGCAGGTTCGGCGAGCACAGCCGCGTCGAGGTCGGCCAGGGCCTCGGCGAACTGGTGGCCGTACTGGCGCAGCACCGCGCGTTGCACCCGCACCGCCACCGGCGGCGCGGGCTCGTTCCACCACGGCGCCAGGGCGGCCTGGGCGTAGCCGATGTAGCGTGGGTCGCCTTCGGCGGCGGCCTCGTCGACATAGCGTCGCGCCAGGCGCACCGCCAGTTCAGCGTTGCGTGGGTCGGCCCGCCAGGCCGTGCGCAGCGCTTGCAGGTCGCGCACCCGCGGATCGGCCACGCGCGCCGGCACGCGCTCGAGCACCTGCGCGTCGCTGGCTGGCACCGTGGGCGCAGCGCCGGCTGGCAGGCACAGCACGAACAGCAGGCACAGGCCGAGGACCGGCAAGAACCGACGAGCCGTGATCGATGGCATGGGCAGGGGTGTTGGAGAAACCCCTCACTCTACGGTGTCCCCGGGGCGGGCTCGATGCGGGATCCGGGCAGGCCCGGCCGGGAAGCTCGCCGAGCTGAGGTATCCTCGCGGGTCGCCCGCGGCGTGCACGCCCGGCGGCTTCATTCGCACGTATCAATCAATCCCCAGACTGAAAGAGGTATTCCATGAGCAAGCTCCTGACCGCCCTGTTGTTCGCCGCTGGCGCGATCGCACTTCCGGCCCACGCCGCTTCGCACGCCGCTGCGGCCCCGGCCGACAAGGCCGCCAGCGCCCCGATGAAGAAGGACGAAATGAAGAAGGACGCCAAGCCCGCCGCCGCGCCGGCTGCAGCCAAGCCGGCCGCTTCGGCCGCCAGCGCCCCGAAGAAGTAAGAGCCGAAGTAGCAGGCTGTCACGGCTTGCACAGGGAAGGCAGGGGCGATGCCCCTGCCTTTGTCGTTTCCGGGCTACCCTCATCCACTGCTCGCATGCCGATGGCCCTTCGTCAGCACCTCGACCAAGGCGCCGGCCTGGACGCCGAATACGGCCACAACTTGGCCAGCCACCTGCCGATGGCGTTGACGGCACTGGCGCGCCTGGGAGCGGCCGACGAGCGATTGGGCGCCTTTGCAGAGCGCTACCGCGAGCGCCTGCGCCCCGCGCCGCCACCCGAGCCCTGGCCTGCCGCCGAGCCTTGGCGAAGCCGCCTCGGCGATCCGCGCGCCTGGCCGGCGTACCGCAGCCTGTTCAATGAATGGATGGATCACGAGGGTGCGCCCGCGGTGCTCGAACAGGCGTTGCCGGCACTGATGCAAGGCGTGGGTGCGGCGGCGTTCCACGGCCCGATCCGCACGGCCTATGCCGTCGCGGCTGGCCATTCGCACGAACTGGCCGACGCGCTGGCCTACTGGGCCTGTCGCTGGTTTGCGCTCGGCTCGCCGCCGCACAACGGCAGCGAGCCGAACCCGGCGATCGTGCTTGCCGGACTGAACATCGCCAAGCCGCGCCGCCCCCTGATTGCCGAGCGCATGGCGCTGGCGGCCGAGCATCCGGCGTTCGGCCGCGTGGCTTCGGGCTTGCGCATCGACCCCGACCACACGCTCGCGCAGCTGGCCACGCTGGCAGCCCGCCTGTACGCCACCAGCGCCAACTTCACAGTGCTGCACCTGGTGACCAGTGCCCACGCGATGCGCGTGCTGCTGCCATGGCTGGACGAGGGCGACCTGGTCCGGGCGCTGGGCCACTACTGGCTGGCCTACGCCGCCGGCCATGCCGCGAGTGGCGTGGCCGACAGCGCGGCAGCAGGCGTGCCGCGCGGCACGCCGCGGCTGTGGCCCGACA
>Ga0315287_10002746_pt1 | contig 16776 bp, 19 predicted proteins | sample YL17G11_0_MG_FD_205037 | JGI IMG/M metagenome (GOLD analysis project Ga0315287, IMG submission 205037) | Sediment microbial communities from Yellowstone Lake, YNP, Wyoming, USA - YL17G11_0 | ecosystem: Environmental > Aquatic > Freshwater > Lake > Sediment | place: USA: Wyoming | collected...
TTTTCTCAAAACACGGCGTGTTGCCGCTGGAAAGCGAGCAGCTGTTTTTCAACCGGCCGCTCATGGTTTCGGATGATGAAAAACATTCGCAAAAAGAGCGAAGGTTTTATGCGCTGGGCCGGACCGATTCCGGCAGGATGTTGTTCGTGGTTTTCACCGTTAGGGGAGTGAATATCCGGGTTATTTCGGCAAGGGACATGAGCATGAAAGAAAGAGGGGTTTATCTTGGCTATGAAAAAAAGAATTCCTAAATTTAAGAACGAGGACCAGGAAAGAAAATTCTGGGCCGGACACGACTCCACCGATTATGTGGACTGGAAAAAAGGCCGGCGGGTGGTCTTGCCCAGGCTCAAGCCCTCACTCAAGACCATCTCGCTCCGGATTCCGGAGTCCATGATCCAGGAGCTTAAGCTCCTGGCCAACAAGCGCGATGTCCCATACCAATCCCTCATGAAAATCTTCCTCGCCGAACGGATCCGGGCGGAACTGAAAGAGAATTTAAAGCATTAAGTTTATTGTTGAAGCCAGTTAATTTAAAATTAATTAGTCTGGCCACGGAAGAGATACCGTATCCACCCCTCCACCAACAAATTGTTCACTTGGACCTTTATATGCCTGGAAATATGCGCTATAAGTCAAAATTGACATTTTTACTTGTTTTTCCCAATCTAATAAAGTTTTGGGAAAAGGATGAACTGCGCTACTTTCACATAGAAACTTAAATGCAATTTTTTGAAAACTTTCTATTGTATTAAATGTAAGCAAGTCGATCCCTTGATGAAACCAGAAGGGTTTATACTCAGAAGCTACTTTTTCAAGGTACGTTCTTATTTTCTCTGGAGGAATCTTGCTACCAAAGTAACTATCGCTCCACAATTCTTCAGAATTCTGGAATTCTTTTCGTATATCTTCATAGGTACCATCCTCCGCTAGCTTATAAGTATTTCTTATAAAGTAGATGGAAGGAACTAAAATCTTATTTTTTTCTTCAAAGCCGCCCAAGTGAATAATTAACATCTCAGGCTCATTAATCCCTTCATCAATTCTACGTTGCGCTTCAACCTTTGAACAAAGTGATTCTGATAGGTCTTTAAAACTTGAGAAATTAAGGTTGTCTCCAATAAAGTCATATAGCCACTCATCGATAGGAATACCACCTATCTCAGCAACTCCCACATATCCAACTAAAGCTTTTCTATTCGGCCAGCGAAGAACTTTTTGTCTTTGGCTTTGTCCTTGATATTTTATAAACGTTGATCCTTGATTCACTATTCTTTTTTTCGTAATGGTAATATTTCTGTCAGCACCGAAAATTATTCCTTGAGGTAAGACTTCAACCACCAGGATTGACATTTGATACCTCCTTTTTGCGTATTTGGCCAGTTAGCATTGGGGGTCAGGCCCTAGCTTTTGCTAGGCTGGAGATCTTAAAATAAAATCTCTTATCCCTTGCAACATCAAAGCCACTTGATCTTTACTATATTCACTATATTTGCCATGAGCCGCCTTATTCCTTAAATCGAGCCATGCTGTTACTGATTTTTGATCCAAATTTGAATATACCTGGGCTTTATAAAGCTCGGCATTTAACCCATCCGCCTTATGTGGTCGCCCATCTTTTTCAAACTCAATATGATTTTTTTTACACAATTTCCTAATGTGTTCCTCGAGAACTCCACCCGCCAAAACAGCTGCTGGATCTTTGTAAGATTCAGCGAGTAAGTACTCTGCCATTTGAAGAAAATCCGCAAATAGGTCAGCATTGATGAGTTCATTAACGCTTCTAAGATATCCTGCCTCATAATCAGATTTCATGGCCTTAAGAATGCCTACAAAAATAGGTATACATATTCCATTATCTGAACCATACTTTTTCAATGTATCGCCAAGATTTATTCTATACATGCTGCCTGTAGGTGCGAGCCTTTCAATTGTTGCTGCCAAAGTTGTAATAATATCTGATTGTTCATTCTCCTCTAATTCGGAACAATCCTCATACCTGGAACGAGATCTAGCGTCATTCCATTTTGCAATCGCCCTATCAATTTGCTCTAAAACGCTTTTTGTGTAATCGGCCATTTAAATTTTGCCTCCTTAACATTTTTTTCAATTTTTGAAATAATCTCCTTACTGTTTTATTTATTTTGTTTGCTTTGCTGATTTTAATATTTGGTATATTTCATCACACTTTTGTCAGCATAGACATATAATCGAGTTGTTAATTGAATTTTACGCATGCTTCTATTTTTATGTAGTATTTCATTGGGATTTACAGCTATTTTAAACCAATATTTTTTCTTTCCATTTTTCAAAACAGGAATTATTTGTTCAACTTGTTTTATTGTACCAAAACCAAGGATACCAACATACGTATTTGGTAAATTATCATTAAATGTCCACAATGCGATTCCATTCTTAACTATAACTCTAAATTCGCCAATTTTTGGAATGTTAATACCATTATTATCTTCTATCTTTTGTGGTAAAGGTGTGCTTAATCTTTGTATTGAGTTATTGAATTCATCACACTTACCTTTTAGAGAAATCAATTCAGACTCGATTTTATCGATTTTATCTATGTCTATTTTATTTGTCTTTTTTTCTATAGTTCCGACTTTTTCTTTTAATTCTCCTACATCACGATATAAAGGCGAGATGCCCATTGCTATTGCCACAAGAATCCCCGCCATTGCCACAATAATCCCCGCTACAACTAAATATGTTCTATCATTCTCGCCCATAAAAACCTCCTTTCAAAATCCGATTGTTTAAAATGTTAAAACCTATGTTTTCTATAAAGCAGTATTTGCCCATCTGTATTCGAGGTCAGGCCTTGACTTTTGCCTTTTGAAATTTTCATTGCAATTCTCCTATTCGAAATTAGCCCTTCTTTCCTAAAAACACAATAAAATGTAAGGAGCCCATAAAATTTCATTAATAGAGCCTTATTCAGAACCACCTAAAGAAGCAAAATGGTCATTTACCATACCTTTAAAACCGTTATAAAGCGCCAAAATAAGCTTTGTTGCTTCATAGGCAGCATCTAAAAGTAAATATTTTGCGACATCCTCAGTAATCACATTTTTTAATTTATTTAACTCGGGCAGCTTCTTTTCATCGGAATGGAAGTAGTACGCATTAAACCATAGGTCAAGTAACATGGAACTATCTAGCTGTTTACCGTCAATTTCAATGAGCATTGTTTTTCTTAATAAGAAATTGTTCCACCTCTCTCTAGTAATTTTTAATGCTTGCAGTACATCTTCCTGCTTAGAATACTTGCCGATTAAATTCAATATTTTGGGAAAAAAGGTACGCTCTTTCTGAAGGTAGAAAAACCGAAATGCCATTAGAAACTCGGCGATTTGTTCTTCAGGAGGCAATGAAACTTCATATCTAAGCCCTCTATCTTTTTCCCATTTCCATTCGCAATGGATTGCAGATTTTCCTTCTGTAAGAATTTTTGTTGAAGCCAGTCGTTGAGCCCTCTCACAAAAACTTTGTAATAGTTTCCAATCTTCGTCATTTATTCGTTCGGATATTTTCACTATAACATTGGTTTCCAATGGGAATCACCTTTAGGCAATAGAGCATGAATCATTTCTTAATTTCATTTTATTCTTTTTAGCATGTTTTCAAATTGCTGTCAAGCAAAAAGCGCAAAAAGTAGCGCATGCTTTTTGTGTCAAGGTTAATCGGGCATTGCCCGTTATTCCATCACCAGGCTTTGTTTGCCGGGAGTGATGCTGAACTTTTTTTCCGCTCCGTCCTTGACCAGGACCAGTTCAAAGGGTTTGTCGGAATTGATTGTGATTTTGGCCGGAGCTTTTAGGGAATCTCGTTTTTCGCAGGTCAGGCTGACCAAGACATTACCGAACGAAAAATTCTCCATGCCGAAGCGGTCAATGCGGTCCAGATGCCAGACCAAGCGGTTATGAGGCGCGTCCGCCCGAAGCCCGATAATGTTCTCAATGAGCATGGCAATAGGTCCAAGTCCTGTCCAACCCACAAAGTCCGGCCTTGCCCGGTTCTTGTCCAGTTTGCCCAGGACGTTGGTCCCTGGCTCTGCCATGTCCGGGGCGTAAAGCTCATAGACCGTATGATCCCTCTTGAAGACCTCGTCAACCTGGCCCAGATATTTTTGCGCGGCCTCCCGGGCCAGATCGTCATGACCTCGCAGGCTCAGGCCCCGGATGATCGCGTAATTGGTGGGCGCCCATACCCCTCCCCTCCAGTATCGACCGGTGGGGTCGTAATGTTTCTGGTCCGCGGCCAGGGTGGGGAAGACATTCTGTCTCCAGAAGGATTTTTGATCTTTCAGGTTTTGCATCAGTCGCTGTTCCTGCGCTGGGCTGGTGATTCCCGCGAGCATGGGCCAGAAGCATCCCGCGGTCTTCCATTTGTTCTGCCTGCCTTGATCGTCAACATCGTAATAAAGCCCGTCCGACTCGTTCCACATCCATTTGTTTATGAGCTTGCCGATCTCTTCCGCCCGGGAGCGGTACTGCGCGGCCTTGTCCTGCTTGCCCAGCTCCGCGCTCATGGCGGCCAGGTCGTTATACTGGATGACCATCTGGCTTGACATGTCCACCCAGCCCGATCCCCTGCGCGGTGTGTTGTCCATGCCCGAGCCCAGGGGGTTGTTCCAATACAGGCCGTGCGCGGTGTTCGGCCGCTTGCGGCCGGTCTCCAGCCAGGCGGTGTATTTCTCGAGCACGGGGAAGACCATGGCCATGCGCGATTTGTCGCCGGTGACCCGGTAGTTTTCCATCTCGGCCCATGAGAAGAGCGGCGGGTTCACGGACTCGCCCTCGGACTCTTTATGGAAGTCCTTGCCGTCGCTCTCCTTTATCTCGCGGCAGATGAACCCGTCCGCGTGCTGTTTGATGTAAAAATTGTCCAGCGATTGTATGGCCGGGAAGGCATTGAACCCGTAGCGCGCGAACATGACCATGAAGATGGTGTCCCACTGGAAGATCTTGGGGCTGAAGCCTTCGTCAATAAAGTTGGAGACAAAGCCGGACGCGGGTTCGGGCTTTTTGAAATTCTTGAAACCAATCTGCCAGGTCGCCCAGTAGAGTTCCACCAGCTCCGGGTTTGCTTCCAGCACCGGCACGGGCAGCAGTTTTTTGGAGTCCGCGAAACCCGGGATGGGTTCATCAACGTAGCTCTTCTTGGAAAAGTAAGCTCCTCGCGCGTCATCCTTTGCGCCAAAAACAATTGAGGAAATTCCCGAAAGCGCGATTAAAACACCCAACGCAATCATCCTGTTTTTTTTCATGTTCGTCCCCCTCCATATCTTTTCTTTGCGACCTTGCCTACTCCGCCGAAGCAGCTTCGGCTGCGAAGGCTGGATGCGCCTTTGCGGCAAAAAATTCTCTGCGACCTCTGTGTCTCTGTGGTAAAAGAGCTATTTTCCTATACAGAAATTGCTGAAGATTTTTTCCAGAATTTCCTCGCTCAGGTTTTGGCCGGAGAGTTCGGAGATCAAATCAATCGCCCGTCTGATCCCGGCTGCTATGAACTCCTCGCTCAGTCCTTTTTTTGCAGTGGCCATTGCCTGTTCCAGTTCCGTGCGGCATTGGTCCAAAAGCTCCTTCTGGCGCAGGCTCGCGATCAGGGCGTCCTCGCCGGAAACTTTTCCGCTCCAGATCGACTCCTGAATTTTCGTCTTAAGCTCCGGCACTCCCTCGCCGGTCTTGGCGGAAACCAGGCACGCGCCTGGCTGCAACTCGCTCTGATTTAGTTTTTGCGGGAGGTCTATTTTATTGACCAGCACCATGCGAGCCATGCCCGCGGTCTCTTGGATGATTTTGCGGTCGAGGTCCGCGAGCGGCCGGGACCCGTCGAGCATAAGCAGTACCAGGTCCGCGCCGGAAAGCGCAGTGCGTGTCCGCTCCACGCCCTGCTGCTCGATCTCGTCTTTTGCATCCCTTATCCCGGCCGTGTCTGAAATTTGAACAGGCACGCCTCCCAAATTGATCGTTTCCTCAACCACGTCCCGGGTGGTGCCGGGGTGGGGAGTGACGATGACGCGGTCGCGCTCGAGCAGCGCGTTCATGAGCGTGCTCTTTCCCACATTGGGGCTGCCCGCGATCACGACCTTGACCCCTTCGGCCAGAATCTTCCCCGAGTCCGCGCGCTTGATCAGCTTGTCCAGGTCCCAGAGCAGCGCCTGCAGGTTATCCTGCAGCTTATCCCTGGTGATGAACTCAATGTCTTCCTCGGCAAAGTCCAGGCCCGCTTCCAAATCAGAAAGCGTCTGCACCAGGCCCTCCCTAAGCAGAGCAATCTTTTCCTTAAGCTCTCCGGAAAGACCGCGCAGGGCCGCGCGAATTCCGGCCTCGGTCCGGCTGTTGATGAGCGCGGCAATTGACTCGGCCTGGGAGAGGTCGATCCGTCCCGCGAGAAAAGCGCGCTTGGTGAACTCGCCCGGCTCCGCCATCCTCGCGCCCGAGCCCAGGGCCGCCTCCAGGACTCTCCGGAGCACGAGCGGACCGCCGTGGCAGCTAATCTCCACCATGTCCTCGCAGGTGTAGCTCTTGGGCGAGCGCATCAGGAGCAGGACCACCTCGTCCAGTTTTTCATCGCCAAGGCAGGCCCATCCGTGCGCGGCCTCGTATCCTTTCATATCATTGAGGTCGCGTTCGCCCTGAAAAATTTTTTGGGCCACAGCGATCGCATCAGGTCCGCTGACGCGGACCACGCCGATGCCCGCGATGCCGGCCGCGGTCGCGATCGCGGCTATGGTATCTGAATCTCTATTTCTTTTTCCCGGAACCATCTCAGTGCTTCTCCGATCAGAAAAAACGACCCGGTGACGACAAAGACCTCTCCGGGCCTGCCCAGCCGGGTGATCTGGTCAAGCGCGTCGTTGATCTCGGGCGAGATGACGACCTCTCCTGAAAAATCGGCCAAAATTTTATTCATCTGCGCAGGCTCCTCTGCGCGGCTGTGATGGGCGCGGCAAAGCATGATGCTTTTCGCAACGGGCTTGACCGCGCTGAAGAACCCGGCGATGTCCTTATCTTTGCCCATGCCGACCATGAAATTATATTTTTTGCCCGGGTACACGAGCGCGAGGGTCTCGACCAAAGCCTTGGCGCTGTCCAGGTTATGCGCGCCGTCCAGGATCACGGTGCGGCCCGCGAACTCCAGTTGCTGGAACCGGGCCGCGAGCCGGGTCTTGGCCAGTCCGTAGCGGATGGTGTCGTCCGATATTTTCACGCCTGCTCCCATTCCGGCGAGCAGGTCGCAGGCGAGCACGGCTGTTGCGGCGTTCTGCATCTGGTGCGGCCCGATCATTTTGGTCTTGAGTCCGATGAGATTCCTTTTCCCGGTCAGGTCGAAGCTCATCTCCATGGGGTATATGTAATTCAGTTTCCACTGATAGTATTTTTCAACCGGGAAAAGCTGCGCGCCGGTTTCCCGGCCGCGGCCTTCAATCACCGACATCGCGTCCGCAGGCTGGGGCGCGACCACCACCTTGCTCCCGGGCTTGATGATCATGGCCTTTTCCGAAGCGATCTTGGCCACGGTGTCTCCGAGAATATCCGTGTGGTCCAGGCTCACGGGCGTGATTATCACAAGCGCGGGATTGCAGACATTGGTGGCGTCAAACCTGCCGCCCAGCCCGGTCTCGAGCACAGCGTAGTCAACCTTTTTTGCCGCAAAATGAAAAAACGCCGCGGCCGTGACTAGTTCAAAATAGGTAAGCTCGCCCAGCTCAGCCTGGGCGTGCACCGCGTCCACACCGGGCCGGAGAGCGTCAATGGCGTCTGCCAGGTCTCTGTCCGAAACCATCTCGTCATTGACCAGGACCCTCTCGTTTTTCACGACCAGGTGCGGGGAGGTGTAAAGCCCGACCCGGCACCCGGCGGAGTTGAGCACGGCGTTGATCATCTTGGCAGTGCTCCCTTTTCCCTTGGTGCCCGCGATGTGGATCGCGCGGAGCTTTTTCTCCGGAGAGCCCACGGCCTCGAGCAGCTTTCTCACCCGCTCCAGGTTCATGGCCTGTCCGGTATAAATGTATTGCGGGGCGCGCTCGTAGTTGGTGAACTTTTCCAGGAAAGCGAGCGCGTCCCTGACTTTGGGATTTTGGGTCTGGCCGCTCATTGCAATTTCGTCTTTATGTTATATCTTGAAGTTCGGTCTGACAAGGCGATGAGGGAAATAACCATCATAGGCGGGGGTCTGGCGGGCGCGGAAGCGGCCTGGCAGATAGCAAGGAGGGGCGGCAGGGCCAGACTCTTCGAGATGAAACCGGAAAAATTCTCGGCCGCGCACAAGAGCGAGAGCCTGGCGGAGCTGGTGTGCTCGAACTCTTTCAAGAGCGTTTCCCTGGAGAACGCCTCGGGCGTGCTCAAGCAGGAGATGAAGATGCTCGGCTCAGTGGTGATCGAGTCCGCAGAGAATTTCCGGGTGCCCGCGGGAGAGGCTTTGGCGGTTGACCGCGAAAAGTTTTCAGGATACCTCACGGAGCGGCTGGCGTCTTTGGAGGGCCTTGAGGTTGTGCGCAAAGAGGTCTCGGAACTTCCGGCTTCGGGGATCGTGGTCATCGCGACCGGGCCGCTGACATCGGAAGCGCTCGAGAACGAGATCGGGCGGCTCACGGGCAGGGAGCGCCTGTATTTTTACGACGCGATCGCGCCGGTTGTTTTTGCGGGCTCCATCGACATGAAGACTGCGTTCAAGAAAAGCCGCTACGACAAGGGCGGGGACGACTACATCAACTGCCCGATGAACACCTTTGAGTACGAGCGGTTTTACGAGGAGCTGATCAGGGCCGGGACCGCGCCGCTCCGCGAATTTGAAAAGCCGATATTTTTCGAGGGCTGCCTGCCCATTGAGGAAATGGCTCGGCGGGGCAAGGAGACCGTGTGTTACGGGCCGATGAAGCCGGTGGGGTTGATCGACCCGCGCACGAGCATGGAGCCTTTCGCGGTGGTGCAGCTCCGCCAGGAAAACATTTCCGCGGAGCTTTACGGCATGGTCGGTTTCCAGACCCGGCTCAGATACCCGGAGCAGGAGCGCGTCTTCCGTTTGATCCCCGGTCTTGAGAAGGCGGAGTTCGCGAAGCTGGGCAGCATGCACCGCAACACTTACATCAACTCGCCGGAACTTTTGGCTGCGGACCTGTCGCTCTGCGCAAACCCGGACATCCTTTTCGCCGGCCAGGTCACGGGCGTGGAAGGCTACATGGAGAGCGCGGCCATGGGCATGGCGGCCGGGATTTTCGCCCTGCTCAAGTCCGTTGAAAAGCCCGCGCTAACTTTTCCGGAGCAGAGCGTGATCGGCTCACTGATCAAATATGTCTCGACCAAGCCTGCAGGAGGGTTCGCTCCCATGAGCGCCAATTTCGGCCTGCTCCCGCGGCTCGGCGTCCGGCACCCCAAAAAGGACCGCAAGAAACTATTATCTGGCCGGGCGCTGGAATCGATGCAGGAGTTTTCGCGCCTGCTTGAATCAACCCTGCCCTGGCATTATCCTGGCGCTTGAGGTTTTGATGAAGCTGAATTTAAAAAGCCTGAATTTCCTGTATGTGTTCAGTTTTTTTTCAAACATGTTCGCGGGCATGCTCGGGCTGGCGCTCCCGCTCTTCGCGCTCAGCCTGGGCGCGGGCAATGTCGCGCTCGGGACTTTCGGGACCACCGCCTCTTTGGTCTACATCATCGCGGTGCCTTTCTCGGGCTGGCTCGCGGACCGGGTTCCCAAGAATTTGCAGGCGGGCGCGGGGGTTGCGCTTTTCGGCGCCGCGCTCTGCCTGATCCCGTTTGTGACCAGGCTGAACCGGCTCTACCCGATGGTGGTCTGCTACGTGATCGGCCTGGCCCTGCTCTGGCCGAGCCTGGAGTCGGCGCTGGGCAGGTTCGCGAGCGGTCGGGCGCTGGCGCGGAGTTCGGGCTGGTACAATGTTTCGTGGTCGTCAGGCGCGACCCTCGGGTATCTGCTCTCGGGTTTCATTTACGAGCGCAGTCCGTCGCTGGTGTTCTGGAGCGCGGGGGGCCTGGCGGTTTTTTTCGGGGTCATGTTCTCTCTGTTTTTCCGGGCGCCGGACCACAAGGATGACAGCATTGGCGCGACCGACTCCGGCCCGATCCATATGCTCTACATCTCCTGGTTCCTGAACGGGACGATCTATTTTGTCCTGAACACCATCCGCTTCATCTTCCCGAAACTGGCTGAAGACCTGGGCATGTCCAGCGCCAACCTGGGCTGGCTCCTGCTCTTCCTGAGCCTGAGCCAGTGCCTCCTGCTGCTCTTGATGAACCTGACCGCGATCTGGCATTTCAAGTTCTGGCCCATGGCCCTGGCCATGCTGGCGGCCGCGGCCGGGCTCGTGGTGGTTACTTTCTCGCACCGGATGCCCGGGTTCGCGCTCGGGTTTTTCCTGATCGGGGCCGCCGCGGGAGTGACCTATTCCGGAAGCCTCTATTACGCGGTCAGCCTGGAAAAAAGCATGGCCGGTTCGCGGAGCGGCTGGCACGAGTTCTATCTGGGCTTCGGCGGTTTTTCCGGGCCGCTGATCGGAGGGATTCTCGCGCAGTACCTCGGGCCGAAAACCCCCTACTCGGTCTCCGCGGGACTGGTCCTGCTCATGCTCCTGGCCATGGCTTTTTATTTCCGCGCCAAATCGCGCGGGTAGTATCGGTCAAAGTTTACGGAAAGGTTTTTCCCGAGGCTTGTTGGGCAGGATCACTTTATTGAAAATCATCGCGAAGCTAAGAGCGACCAGCATATAAATCACCAAAGTGAGGGCCAGTTCTCCGATCACCGCCTCGCCTTCTTTGCCTTTAGTGTACCCGCTCAGGGGCGAGGCCAGAAAATTGAAGGCTGCGATGGTCTTGTCGACTTTTTGGAGCGTGGCCTTGTTGTATTTTTTTGAAGCCATCCCGTCCTCGCTGTAAAAGATTGACCTCAGGAAGCCGGGCGTGACCACCACGAAAAAAAAGATCAGCAGGCCGTAGACCATATAGATCAGATACCCTTTTAGCTGCGTGAACATGACTATATAAAATTATATGCCAAAAATGATAAGGAGACCAACTGCGCCATTCAGGGTCAGGCCTCTTCACAGATGCCCGGGCCGGGGTTTCGTAGGGGCAGGGCTTCCAGCCTTCGTAGCCGAAGCTACTTCGGCGGAGTAGGCTGCCCTGCCCGAGGGCGATGCAATCCCGCCAAGGCGGGACCCTACCAGGATATCGGGCCATGATGATGAGGCCAGACCCTCTGCCCTGTCATTCAATTCCCAGCCTGGCCAAAAAGTTGTTCCAGTCCGATTCCTTCAGGTATTCGGGCCGGGGCTGGCCGGTAAACATTTTTTTCAGCCATTCGTAAAATTTCTTTTGCTCGTCATCGGGCAGGACCGCCTTGCCCTGGTAGCCTTCTATGCCCCGGGTGTAAGGGCAGTCGGCCGGGAACAAACCGTTGCCGATGCTCTCCCGGCTCACCCGCTGGCACCATTTGGCAAAGCGGCCGCGGTCGTCATAGACCGAGCAGACCGCCATGTTCTCGTTTATGCGGTTAAGGTATTTGCAGGGAAGCTCCGGGAGCATCACCAGGATTCCCTTGTAATGGATGGAGCCGTGACAGCACCTCCCGCATTTCTCGCAGAGCGAACCGTTATCAAACCTCTGCTCGACCTCCGCGGGAATTTTAAAGGAGCGGGGAAACCCGAAAAAATCGGTCAGAAGATTTATGCTCATTTTTTTGAGGGCTGGACCAGTTCGATCTGGTACCCGTCCGGGTCCATGACAAAGCAGAGCTTGTCGCCGCCGGGCGTGATGTTGACCGGGCAGAGCGGCTCCACGCCCTTTGACTTGATTGATTTCAAGAACCCCTCAAGGTCGTCCACATCCAGGCCCAGGTGGAGATAGCCGTCCTTCATCAGCGGCTTGTCGTTGTTGCCCCAGTTGTGCACCAGCTCGACCTCGAAGCCTGAGGAAACTTCCATGAAGATCAAGGTTGAGGAAAATTTTTCGAGCCGGATTTCTTTCTTCAACTCAAACCCCAGCTTTTGGTAAAACTGTTTGGATTTCTCCGGGTCCGAGACCCTGATCGATATGTGAGCTTTGGTCATGTCTTAAACTTTAGCAGATTATTTTGAGGCTTCAAAATCCGGGCGGGACTCTCATTCCCCGTCCATTATGTTAAGGCTCATGAAAAGAAAACAGCTCAAGATAATGGCCATTACTCCAAATATGGTAATGATAATTCCCATGACCCGCCGCGGGTTTTTTAGCGGCAATCCCGGTTTGTTTTTAAATCCGAGCCAAACCCCGAAACAAAAAATCAAAGGCGGCGCAAACAATATAGCTAATAAAACAAGTCCGTCATGAAAACCGTTTGTATAGAAAAATCCAGGGACAGCATAGTAAAAAGGGATCCCGATTGTGATTGTTGCGAGCGCTGCCCCGGCCAAGGCCATAAGCTCTTGACCTGAAGTCTTATCTCCCTTCAATCCGGACAGACCAGAGGTCGCATAATAAATGGCTAAGACGGCTGCAATGAGGGAAACCGATTGGACAACAAAAGCATAATAGCTCTTCATTCTTGCCGCCATGGTATCCTCGCCGATATCAATCCAAATCCAGCCCTGGCGCGCCAGATAAATAGATAATGCACCCAACGCAAGCGAAGCGATCCCGAAATATAAAGCATCGCGGGATTTTTGAGAGGCTTGAATATTTTTTGCGCTTTGGTTCACTGGATTTTATTCGGCTACCCCATTCGAAAACAGTCCATTACATGGCCACCTTTCCAAAAAACATAATTCATTATCAGTCCTGCCATTGCCAGGATGACACACAGGACCAAGAGGATCAGGCTAAACCCGGACATCTTGCCCTGGGCGCTTTTAAATGCGCCCGTGGCTCCTGCATAGATCATCAGCGGAAGGCCCCATACCGAAGTTAGGCCAATAAGATATTCTCTAAATCCAGGCGCCACCGCTGTCTCAGGAAGATTTGTTTGCAACATGGCAAAAAACGGATAAAGCAACACCGCACATCCCAGAAGAATTCCGGCCAATGCCTGCAAATCATAACAATGGCGATCTTCGCGGCCACGGATCATCATGCCGGAAACCCCGACATGAATGGCCCAATAGGAGATTACAAATGGCAAGAATCTAAAAAAGTCCAGATCAACCAGAAGCTGGTAAATGCCCGTGCATTTCCCGTAAGCGATTTGCAGCCTCAAACAATAAAACACCCAAAATAAGCCTGACCCAAGAATTGCGGCGACCATTCCGAGATTTAGAGACGCTCTGCTTTTACTGCGCGCCCGGTCAATCAATTTTTTTTCAGCCATCTCTCCTTCCCTTGCTCAGCCCATCACAAACCCGTCCCACATATGCATGAAAAACATAAGAACCAGCCATAGGATCAGACCTGCAATCGCAAGCAGATAGTTGGCATAGAGGATCACTTGGTCAAGAGCATGAAAATCGTTCCATGGTTTTTCATTTGATTTTTTGATGCCTGAGACCCCTGCGCAAACCATGACCATGGGGGCGATGCTCCAGACCGAAAATACCGCCATAAAAATGTCATCCCAATAATGAACCCTGTGAAACAGGACTTTTCTGAGAAAAAGATTCACTGAAGGAGCAACCAACACCAGGGAGCTCATTAAAATCCCGAACACGGTTTTTCTGAAAAGGGGTTTACGGACCTCGGGGCTCAAGCTCCTTAGGCCCGACACCCCGCTGTGGATTGCCCGGATGGCGAGCATGAATGTCAGCGGCCATATAAATTCCAGGCCGACCAATGCTAAATAAAACCCGCCTTTGGGGCGATGGAACGCTCCAGAAAAAATTAGGTTCACTGCTGCAAAACCGGAAAAAATGATCGCGGAGAAAATGCTTAAAAACAAGGCTTCATGACATTTTTGGGAGGCCTGAATATTTTTTGCGCTGTTATCCATTGGCTTTTACCGGGTTACCACCCCGCATGCCAACAGTCAAAGCCATGGGCCGCAGTCCAGAGAAAGTGAGCTATTTTTAGTCCTGCCAGTGCCATAACGACGAACATGACCAGCAGGATCAGGTTTTTGTCGCTGCCTCCGGTCTTCAAGGCCCGGGCATTTTTTACTGCGCCCAGGACGCCGACATAGACCATCAGGGGCAGCACCCACAGCACTATTGAGGATCGCAGAAAATCCAGCACTATTTGATAAAAACCCTGCATGTCATGAAGATTTTTTTGCACCATTGAACCGACAGGAGCGAGCAGAACCGCACAGCCCAGAAAAATTCCAGCCAAGGCCAGCAAGTTATAAAAATGGCGCGCTTTGCCGCCTTGTGTCCTTATTCTCGAAACCCCGAGATGGACTGCGCGAAATGAGATTATTAAACCTAGAAAATAAAGCCATTCCAGATGGATCAAAAGCCAGTAAGTGCCATCGCAAACCCCATAAGCGTCCTGGTGCGCTCTGGAAAACGCCCAAAACAAGCCGGACAGGAGAACAGCGATAATGCCGAAATCAAAAGAAGCCTTGCTTTTCTTGCGCGCAATGTCAATCAGTTCGCCATCACCCATATACGGCCTCCCTTGCTCACCTATCGACCATCCGTCAAGGTACTTCCCATGAACTCGCCCATTTCACTTTGTGACACAAAGTAAGTCCGGAAGTTCCGGAAAAACTTCCGGCCCCGTGCGCCATCCCGGTCGTTAATTGTGGAAAACAGGGAACCTGCTAGAGTCAAAATGGGTCAAAGTAGGTTAGGCCGGATGGGAGCCGGTCCGGCGGGAAAAATGGCCACTGACAAAAATAGCAGATTCAAGAATTGGCAGAAGAATTACGTGCGGTGGGTCAGGGCGCGCTTGTGGCTCCTGGCCGGTTCTCTGGGAGTCCCGCTCCTAGCGGCCTTGTTTGGTCTCTGGGTGGAAATAAATCATCCGGAATGGATTAAGAGAAAGACGGAACCCTGGAAGCTGCCGCACACGCCCAAAGTGGTGCGCAAGATGAACCAGGCCAAAGTTCCCGACCTTAACGAAAGGCCCATGGTTCTTATCCCGGCCGGCGTGTTCATGATGGGCTGCAACGATAGTTTTGACCGGCAATGCTCGAAAAACGAGAAGCCCTATCACCAGGTTGCATTGAAGGAATTTTGTATTGACAAATATGAGGTCACCCAGGCTGACTATGACAAGTGCATCCGCGCCCAAGTGTGCCGGCCTAACAACTCTCCTAACGGCACTTTCTTGCAGAATAGCCCCGTGTTTTTGGTTACATGGCATGATGCGGAAGCTTATTGCAAATGGGCGGGCAGGCGTCTCCCCACCGAGGCGGAATGGGAGAAGGCGGCGCGGGGGACTGACGGCGCGGTCTATCCCTGGGGAAATGATTTTGACGGTTCCAAAACAAATTTTTGCGATTACAAATGCGTGCTGAAAAATAGAACAAAAGACTCAAATGATGGTTACGGATTCTCGGCGCCTATAGGCTCATACCCTGCAGGCGCAAGCCCTTACAGCGCAATGGACATGTCCGGCAATGTCAGCGAATGGGTGGCTGACTGGTATGGAGAGGATTATTACAAAAACAGCCCGGCCAGCGATCCCTCGGGACCCGACTCCGGGACGGAAAAAGTCATCAAGGGCGGGTCTTGGAAAGACAGCCCTGATCTCTTGCGCGCGTTTTGCCGGGAGCATTTGGAGCCCGATTCAGGAAGCGCGAACATCGGCTTCCGCTGCGCCCGTGACAATATTGAGGTTGAGATACCTACGGGAACCAAGCCAGGTCTTAAAGCTGATCAGGCCCCAAAATAAAAATAAAGACTCCTTTGTCCCCGAAGTCCTACATTTTTTCTTCTGCTTTGAGCATCAGAACTCGATTTTTTTCGAGAGCACTGGCGTAGTGGTTGTTTATTTCAGAAAAGGTGCTTATGTTAAGAAGGCGCGGAGGAGGCAGTGACATGGCAGAGATCTGGTCGGGCTATGAAGAGGAGAACGTAAGGTACCTGGCGGTTTTTGTGACCTGCAAGGACAAGGACGAGGCGATGAGCATCGCGGAGGTGCTGGTCACGGAGAAGCTGGCGGCGTGCGCCAATGTGATTGAGCCCGCGGTATCGATCTACATGTGGAAGGGCAAGATCGAGCGGAGCATCGAGGCGTTCATGATCATCAAGACCCAGATCGACGCTTTCCCGGAGCTGGTCACCCGGATCAAGGAACTCCACTCCTACGATGTGCCCGAGATAATCGCGCTGCCCATCATGGGCGGCAACCCCGCTTACCTGAAATGGATCGACGAAGTCACCAGCGACTATCTTCTGGAATAATCATCATTGCGCCGGTTCCCGGCACATAAAATCTTTGCGGCTTTGGTCTCATTGACGGGCATTTCCCGACAAGTCACATGTCAAGACCTGACCCCGTTTTTTCGTCCGGCAGTTCGTCCCCTTTCAAGTGCAGGGGCACGCTGATGATGACCACGCCGGGCTTGAAATGGAGGAGTCCCCGGATGATGAAAGCGGTCTGGTTGTGGAGCAGGTGCTGCCACCATTTGGAGGGCACGAATTCCGGGAGCAGCACCGTGATCACTCCGTCCTGGTATTTGTCGCGCACCTGGTCGATGTATTCCATCAAGGGCCGGGTGATGGACCGGAAAGGCGAGTCCAGCACCACCAGGGGCACTCCCATGCCGAAATGCTCCCAATCCGCTCTTATCTTTTGAGCCTCCTCGGGGTTCAGGCAGACGTAAGTTGCCACCACATCTTCGGAGAGCGCCTTGGCGTATTTGACGGCGTTGATCACCGCGGTCTGCACTCCG
>Ga0315287_10002747_pt1 | contig 16772 bp, 17 predicted proteins | sample YL17G11_0_MG_FD_205037 | JGI IMG/M metagenome (GOLD analysis project Ga0315287, IMG submission 205037) | Sediment microbial communities from Yellowstone Lake, YNP, Wyoming, USA - YL17G11_0 | ecosystem: Environmental > Aquatic > Freshwater > Lake > Sediment | place: USA: Wyoming | collected...
TATTGACGCTGAGGAGCCGGGATATAAAAAGATCATCATCCGGCCGCAGCCCTCGGAAAAATTATCATACGCAAAAGGATATTACGATTCCATTCACGGCAGGATCGCATCAGAATGGAAGATCGAGAAGGCGGGCTTTTATCTCACCATTGAAATACCGAAGAACACAACCGCAACGGTTTATATCCCAGCCAAAGACGCATCCACAGTGACTGAGGGGGGCAAACCCGTCACAAGCGCGGAAGGCGTGAGCCTTGTCAGAAAGGAAAAGGACTGTCTTGTGCTACAGGTGGGTTCCGGGCGCTATTCCTTTATTTCGCGGGATTTCAAATAAGAAAAATTATCATACAAAGCGAAAAAAGATCTTTCCCGATCATGATCAAACAGGATTACGATTCTGTAAGTCTTACTTGGAGTTCATGGAGCCTTTGTAAGATCTCGGGGGCAGTTTTTAATTCACAAAGTGGCGTCAGGGTTTTCAAGATATATTTCCAGTCCAATTGTTCTCCTTGCCGGATCATGATCCCTTCAATATCTATCCAGTCTTTGCTTCGCGCGGCGAATGCCTTCAATACGACAAGGTCCTCTGCTGAACAAGTAATAAGGATGACGTCGGGAGCGAAGGAAAAGGGCGTGGCACGCTGAACAACGTTTTGCTCAAAGGGCAGGGCGCCAAGAGAAATATCAACATCAATACCATTGTGGGCGCGAAGGAGCAGAACTCGATGCTTTAAAGCGAAATCCAGGGCATCAGGAAGACGGCTTTGAAAACCGCTGAGCAGATCCTGGATGAACGATTCCTCATTGCCAAAACCAGTGAGCAATGTTGCATCCACATCCTGCGTAGCGCGCGGTTCGCCCCAGCGAAGAACCGCCAGGGCGCCGATAAAGCAAAACGGCCATCCCCGATCCTTGCAGAAAGCCTGGAGTTCCATCGCGGCATTGAGTTGAGGAATCATGGGCGAGCCTTCCGGAAGAGTCTTTGCATCTCAATCATACCGCTTGTGCTTCGGGGACGGCGGAAAAGGGCGGCCAGTTCCAGCATTCCAAGAATTGCCTCGCGTCTCTCTTCGTAGTTGAATTCTCGAAGTTCTTTCCTGCGAATCTCCTCAAGCGCGACCTCGGCTCTCTTCCATGTCTCCACCCATTGTGCCAGTTCTTCTATTTTGGTTTTCGCTTTTCGATTTTCCACGGATTTTCTTTTTTTAAATACCCGGCTTATTCGCTCCTTATGTAATAAATGAATATACCAGGATTGGGATATCGATTTCAAGGGCAATGATGGAGTTATTTTTTCATCTATTTTCTTATCCCATAGTTTCTCATTGTTTGATCGAAAATCGTTGATTTCATATCTCCTTCTATTTAAATGAATCTGTTTATTCTAAGGAACATGTCACGATCTGGAGATGATTATTGTGAAAGGAATATATCAAAGGATCGAAAAGGACCTATGAAAAAATATCCGGATCTTCCTCAATTTAACATTCCCGAATCCTGTGAGCATCCTCACGGGAAAATGTCTCCAGAAGAGTATCAGGAATGGGTGCAAAGAAATGTCACTCTTCTTCAGGAAAAAGGCCTGTATGACAAATATCGCATGGATCCTGATCGAACGCCGGTGGATGTGCGATTTAAAATTGTCGAATAACTGGAGGAAATCATGAACGCGCTTCAAATAAAACCCTGCGCAAAGTGCAAATGGGACCTGGTGGCGCTGGGCGAGGTCATGCTGCGGCTCGATCCTGGCGAGGGACGGATCCGAGCCGCGCGGGAGTTTCGCGTGTGGGAAGGCGGCGGCGAGTACAATGTGGCGCGCGGGCTTCGGAAATGCTTCGGGCTTCGCACTGCCCTCGTGAGCGCATTTGCGGATAATGAGCTGGGGCGGCTCCTCGAGGATCTGATTCTCCAGGGAGGGGTGGATATATCCCATGTAAAATGGATGCCTTATGACGGTGTGGGGCGGAAGGTGAGAAACGGGCTGAACTTCACGGAACGGGGATTCGGGGTACGCGCTGCCAAAAGTGTTTCCGATCGAGGGCATACTGCTGTCTCCCAGCTCAAGCCCGGAGACATTGACTGGAAAAAAATCTTCAAAGAGGAGGGGGCGCGCTGGTTTCACTGCGGCGGCATCTTCACCGCGCTTTCTGAAACCACTCGCAAAGTGGCGGAGGAGGCCATGCGCGCGGCGAAAGAAAACGGCACGGTCATATCCTATGATCTGAATTACCGCTCATCCCTGTGGAAGGATATCGGGGGAAGAAATAAAGCCCGAGAGGTGAATAAAAGCATCGCTCCGCTTGTTGATGTAATGCTCGGAAACGAGGAGGACTTTAACGCCGCGCTGGGATTTGAGATTCAGGGAATGGATGACTCTTTTTCCAATCTCGATCCCACGGTTTTCAAGCGCATGATCGAAAAGGCGGTGAAGGAATATCCGAACTTCAAGGCTGTGGGTACAACGCTGCGGAACGCAAAAACAGCCACGAGAAATGACTGGGGCGCCATCCTCTATTGCGGGGGAAAATTTTACGAGGCTGCGCAAAGGATGGATTTGGAGATTTTCGATCGCGTGGGCGGAGGCGACAGCTTCGCATCCGGGCTGATCTACGGTTTCCTTGCGGAAAAATTGCCGGAGGAGTGTGTGAATTACGGCGCTGCGCACGGCGCGCTTGCCATGACAACTCCGGGCGATACATCCATGGTCACTCTCGAAGAGGTGGAGCAGGTGATGAAAGGCGGAGGCGCGCGCGTTGCGCGATGAAAAAGATTTTTTTGACAGGATAAACGGGATTTCCAGGATAAGGAGCAGCCTCATGAAGATCATCGAACGGATTGAGAAGGCGCGGATCATTCCGATCGTTTCCCTCGAGAAAGCCGAGGATGCGATTCCCCTGTGCAGCGCATTGAACGCGGGGGGTCTTCAGGTTGTGGAGATCACGTTCCGCACCGCAGCTGCAAGTGAAGCGCTTCGGATCGTGAAGAAAGAGTTTCCCGGATTTTTGCTCGGTTCAGGAACCATCACAACGCTCAAGGAACTGGAGGGTTGTGTTTCCGCGGGCGCGGAATTCGCCGTGGCGCCCGGACTCAATCCTGCAATCGTGAAAAGGGCTGGGGAAATGGGTTTTCCGTTCTTTCCCGGTGTGTGCACACCCACAGAGGTGGATGCAGCCCTGGAGATTGGATGCACGATTTTAAAATTCTTCCCTTCTGAAATCATGGGAGGAGTGAAGATGCTCTCCGCGATTTACGCTCCTTTCAAGCATCGCGGCGTGCGCTTCATTCCCACAGGGGGGATCAACGCAAAAAATCTCAAAGACTATTTATCTCTTCCCTGCGTTCTTGCGATCGGCGGAAGCTGGCTCGTGGAAAAATCCCTGATCCAGGACAAGGCATGGAACCGCATCACGGAACTCACACGCGAGGCTGTGAACACCTGAAGGAACATCTCCGTTATCTAAGTAACTTTCCGTGCAAGGAGAAACTGGTAAGGCTCGTTCCCCTCTTCATGAAGGCTATCCTCGTGTGCCAAAACCCTGTAACCGGCGCCGGTCACAAGAAGAAAAAGCCCCAACTTCGAATATTCACGGAAATGATCCTTTTGCCTGTACCAGTAAGACCTCAGGCGAAGGGCTTCAATATTCATCCACGGAACTTCAATATACAGGAAACTTTCCTGCTTCATCACTTGTTTCAATCTCTCCAGAAATCCGGCGTCGTCACGGATATGTTCCAGGATATGAGATAATACAACCAGATCAAAAGCGCTCCTGAGTTCGGAAATGTTTTCCGCAGGAAGAGGTTTAAATTCCAGGTGCGGGTATTGCTGCCTGGCAATCTGAATCGTGTTTTCGGATAAATCTATCCCAAGGGTGAGGAATCCGAGTTTCTGGAGGAGTTCGCAGAAAGATCCGGTTCCGCACCCCACGTCCAGGGCCATGGGACGGGATCCGAACGCTTCGCATGGGGGAAATCCCACCTTTTTCATATTCCGCAGCCTTCTGGATTGATAGGTTTCTCGGAGGCTGTTCCAATCCGGACGCTCGTCCGTCATCTCGACAAAATGGTATCCGGAACTGTAAACATCATTTTTATCCTGGGTTCTTAAACGGGAGGTCATGATTATTGTGGTGTCATTCCTGCATTGCTCGATCAGAAAGGGGTATTTTAAAAGCGTTAAGCGATTTTTGTGTTCACATTTTTCCGGCAATGGTTGATGGTGAAGATCATAGCCTGTATCCTGAATCATCCTCTTTGCGAGAAGATCCTGTTCCTCCCTGTCCCGCCTTTCAATGAAACGATTCAGAAAGATACGTAGAATTTTTCTCCTGATTCTGGAAACGAGGGATCCATTAAAGATCTTTCCGTCCTCATGAACGATAAATTTCCAATGCGCCCGATTTTGCGTGAAGGCTTTCCGCGATGACTTATACATTCCAGGATCCGGATGAATTTTTCCGGAATATAATAAAACCGATGCATCAGGTGCGGGGGCAATCCCAAGGGAGGGAAATTCGACAACTTCGAGGGAATGGATCTTCTGAATTTCAAGGATCTGGGGCGCTTCCCTTAAGAGAGATTCCGTGCCCAAATGAGCTGCCAGGCGGATCTTCCTCCGCGGGGAAACGGATAAAACCTTCTCAAGGAAATTGAGCAAATGATTTTTCGTAGAGGCATGAAACAAATCGAGAGATTTAAAACCATTAAAAGGGTATCCATGAACTATTGTCTGGTAATACTTTTTTTCCAGAAAATATGCGATCCTGCAGAACATGCTTTCCTTCCCGTTTCACATTTTTCATTTCTCATTTTACGTTTTAAATTGTCATCTTCCCATCCAGCCGCCGTCCACCACCAGGATGGCCCCGTTCACGTAATCCGCAGCCGGGGACGAGAGGAACACAACAGCGCCGACAAGATCCCCGGGCGCGCCCCAGCGTCCGGCAGGGATGCGCTCCAAAATCGCCTTGCTCCGGGCTTCATCCGCGCGGAGCGCCGCTGTATTGGCAGTGGCGATGTATCCGGGCGCAATGGCGTTCACGTTCACTCCCTTCGACGCCCATTCATTGGAAAATGCCATGACGAGCCGCGCCACGCCGGATTTCGACGCGGCATAACTGGGAACCGTGATGCCGCCCTGGAAGGAAAGGAGCGAAGCGGTGAAAACGATTTTGCCGCTCCCGCGCGCTGCCATGTCTTTGCCGAATTCCCGGGTCAGGATGAACGGCGCGGTAAGGTTGACCTCGATCACCTGATCCCAGTATTCATCCGGATGCTCGGCAGCAGGTTTGCGCTTGATGGTACCGGCGTTGTTGATGAGAATGTCAATCTCCGGATTTTCCTTTTTCACTTTCTCGATCAGGGAATAAAGATCTTTTCTATTTGAAAAATCGCACTTGCAGGCATTGAATTTTTTTCCGGCGGCTTTCACATCCCTGGCGACCTGGCTTTTCTCATCCTCTTTTGTCCCGGAAAAGCTCATGTCCACGCCAAGGATATCAGCGCCTGCCTCTGCCAGACCCAAGGCAATCGCCTGGCCGATCCCCTGGTAACACCCGGTCACGAGCGCAGTCTTTCCATCCAGTTTGAATTGTTCCAGAATAGCCATATAAAACCTCCGTAAGAATGGTTCATGGTTCATAGTTTATGGTTCATGGTTTATGGTTTATGATCATTACTCCTTTATTTCATTGCAACTGTCGGCAGCCACACGGACAGGAACGGCCAGAAGGAGACCAGGAGCAAGGCGATCAGCATGGCGAGAAGATAAGGAACCATGGGCAGAACCACCTCGCCAATCTTTGTCCGGGCGATGCTGCATGCGACAAACAGGGCGATCCCCACAGGAGGGGTGCATTGTCCGATTGCCAGAGCCACAATCATCATAACGCCGAACTGCACTCCGGGCATATTAATCTTCTGCGAAATGGGTTGAAAGATGGGGACCAGGAGGATCAGGGCCGGCGTCAGATCCAGAAAAGTTCCCACAATGAGCAGGATTCCAATCATGATCAGTTTCAGAACCGCGGGGCTTTGCGTGAGGCTGATCATGGAACCTGCAATGCGCGCAGGAACCTGCTCGATGGTTAAAAGCCAGGCAAAAGGAGCTGTGGCTGCAATGCAGAAAACAACAATACCTGTGATCTTCACTGTCTGCACAAGGAGATCCGGCAGATCCGAAATCTTCAGCTCCCTGTAAATGATCCCGCAGACAAACAGGGACCAGAACACCGCCACAACAGCAGCCTCAGTGGGCGTGGCAATCCCCAGCATGATGGCGCCCATGATAAAAACAACCGTGAGGAGCGAAAGTATGGATTTCTTGAAGGCATCCAGGATCTTTCCCGGATTGAACGGTTCACCTGAGGGTTTGTGCTTCTGAATCCGGGCAATGATATACGCTGTCATCATCAGGAGAATACCGATAAGAACCCCAGGGAGAATCCCGCCGATAAACAATTCACCGATTGAGATGCCGCCGATTACTCCCATCAGGACAAAGGGGATGCTGGGAGGAATGATAATGCCGATGGACCCGGCTGTGGCTTGAAGGCCTGTTGCAGAGCCGGGGGAAAAACCGGACCTGACAATCGCGGGGATCATGACCATTCCAATCGCCGCAGTGGTGGCAGCAGTTGAGCCTGAGATGCTGGCAAAAAACATGCATGCCACCACGCTCACCATTGCCAGCCCGCCCCGGACATTACCCACAATTGAAGATGCCAGCCCGATCAGGCGGTTGGACATCCCGCCCTTCGACATGATCCCTCCGGCCAAAATAAAAAACGGCACTGCCATCAGGGGAAAACTGTTCGTCTGGGAAAAAAGCTTCTGGGTAACGACATCGAGAGAATAATCCCCGAATCCCGCAATTGCCAGGACCGCGGAAAGTACCATCACAACAGAAATGGGCACGCCCAGAAGGAGGAGGAAGAAAAAACTGAGAAACAAACACTCAACCATCTTATTCCGCCTGCTTTTTCTCCGCTTCAGGATTATCGCCCGGGGAAGAGATCCGCTTGATAAGCATTTCCACAGAGCGGACAAGCATCAAAAATCCGCCGAGGGGAACAGCCGCATACGCATAGGAATAAGGGATTTCCAGGGTCGGGGTTATGACATGCAAACCCGAGACAGTGAGATGGCATCCATAGAGAAAAATCACTACCGAACAAAAAAGAACCAGGAGCGCGGAGATAAAGCCCATGATCCGGCGCAGCCTTTTGGGGATCCGGTCGGGGAAAATTTCGAGGGCAAAATGTTCGTTCTTTTTCAGGGCAAGGGAAGCGCCGATGAAACTCAGGTACACAAAAAGAAAGGCGCTCAGTTCCTCGGTAAAGGAGAAGGGTCTTTCAAACAAATATCTGCCCGCCACCTGGAGCGCGGCGATCAGGCAGATTGCAACCAGGAGCGCAGAGCCGGTTATTTCCTCGAAATATTTGTAAACTTTCCGGATCACTTCCAGTCCTTGATGGAAAGGCACAAATCCTCGAATTCCTTTCCATACTTTTTATAAGCCTCCTGGTACACCTTGCCCACGCGGGAGGAGAAAAGGGAAACGTCTAGTGTATTAAAATGAATGCCTTTTGCCTTTAATTCCTCCACCGCCTTCTGTTCATTCTCCCTCCAGAGCTCGCGCTGTTTGAGAACCGTTTCCCTGGCAATCTGGTCCACAATTCTGCGCTGATCCCCGCTTAATCCCTGATAAAATTTATAGTTGACCAGCAGCAGATCCGGCACTGCGAGGTGCCTCGTCCAGGCAAAATAAACGCACCCGGTTTCATACATCTTGAAGGAGACTGTGGTGGGAGGATTATTTTCCCATCCATCGAGCACGCCGGTCTGGAGCGCGCTGTACACCTCGCCCTGGTTCATGGAAATTGCGGTCGCTCCCAGGGCGTTGATCGTATCCACCATGAGCTGGGAAGGCATCACGCGGATCTTCATACCCTTCAGCTCCTCTGGCTTTGCGACAGGACCCTTTTTGGTCATGATGTTACGCGATCCTGCGTCAAAATAACAAAGGGTGTGAAGCCCGATGGCTTCCAGCCTGGTTGCCATCTTTTTCCCGATCTCGCCATCCACCACTGCGAATTCATGCGCCTTGTCGCGGAACAGAAACGGCATGGCCAGGGCATTCAGCTGGGGGACAAACTGCGACAGCGGCGCGACTGATGCGAAAACCATCTGGATGTTGCCATTCTGGCAGTTCTGGATGGACTCTGTTTCATTGCCCAATTGACTGTTGAGAAACAGCTGGATTTCCATGGCTCCGCCGGTCAGTTCCTCCATCCTCGTTTTCATGAAAACAAGCGCCTTGGACGAAGGATGTTCCGCAGGCAGAACCGAAGCCGCTTTGAAGACAATTTTTTTTGGTCGAGCGCCAGCTCCGGATTCCTGCGATTTCCGATCGCTGCAGCTTGCAAGAAAAACAATCCCCCCAAAAACCAAAAGAATCCTACTAAAAAATCCACTCATGTTTTTTCCTCTTCGTGATTCTCCGTTCTCTCAGTGGTTTTTCCATCTCATTCTGTCAGAGTCTCTAAAAAATCCCGTCCATCTTCACGGCGTCCATATCGCTGAATTCCTGGTTCTCACCGCCCATGGCCCAGATAAACTTGTAATTCTTTGTCCCTGCTCCTGCGTGGATGGACCAGCTGGGAGAGAGCACAACCTGCCTGTCGCGCACGACAATGTTTCGGGTTTCCTGGGGCGTGCCCATGAAGTGAAACACAAGGGATTTTTCCGGCAGGTCAAAATAAAGGTAAACTTCCGTGCGACGCTCATGCGTGTGAGGGCTCATGGTGTTCCACACACATCCCATCTCCAGAACCGTGAGTCCCATGACAAGCTGGCAGCTCTTGATCCCGTTCGGATGGATCATCTTGTAAATAGTTCTCCTGTTGGATTCAGCCACAGACCCCAGGGAGATCGTTTCCCCCTGGGAAAAGGGCGCATGGATTACAGGATACTGGGCATGGGCCGGATAACTGACAAAGTAGAACTGTGCTGGATTATTGGAAGCATCGCTGGCAAACTCCACTTCCTTTGAACCGCGCCCGATATACAGGAAATCGGAATTCTGGAGTGTATAAACCGTTTCGTCCACCTTGATCATGCCCTTTTCCCCGATATTCACCACCCCGATCTCGCGTCTCTCTGCAAAATACTGGGATGCGAGTTCCTCGCCCGCATGAAGGGCCAAAGGCAGATCCCTCGGAACCGCAGAGCCGACAATGGCGCGGTCAAGATCAGTGTAAACCATCCGGATCTCTCCCGGCGCGAAGAGATTGTCCAAAAGATAATTTTTTCTGAGCTCCCACGTGCCAAGAGTTTTATACCGTTCCGGATCTGAAAGATATCGTATCTCCATTTTTCCCCCCGTCCTTTCCTGTCTGATAAATCAAGAGAATATTCATCAAAGTTTCATGTCTTTTCCAGGACTCTGTTCTTTTTACTTTTCGCTTATTTTGATTTCGGGCTTTTGCCGGGCAAGGCTGCGAAGCATCCGTTCATAATCCTCTGAAGAAGAAGCGCCGCCGGGTTCATGAATCCAGCTCGCATGAACCTTGTAGCTCACATAAATCTGTTTTTCCTTTTCCGCACCCGCGGATAGAGGAGGCGCAATGCCCCTCAGCCGGACAAAACTATTAACCGCATCTTCTCCGAATGCGACGATCTGCGAGGGATTTGCCGCAATGCCGAATCCCAGGTGGCTGCCTTTGGGTTTTTCCCCGGGCGCAAGGGCTTGAAGCCCCCACCTGCCCATAATGCCGGCCGCCTTATCCTGGATAAGCGTTGTGTCCTCGTGCTTGACCACGCCTGTCACAAATTCCGGCGCAGGAGATCCGTCCAGAGGCGTCAGCCATAATTCTATATTCGCCCATTTCTGTCCTGCAAACATGCTGATCCGGGCGATCAGATTAAACTTCCGCTCCCCGATAGTCCAATCCGTGTATTTCAGGTCAATGATCGCGCGCAGAGGGCCGTCAGCCTTGACTTCATAATCCCTCTGAGCCTTTGCCACCTTTTCCACCTTTCCGCCAAGCCACACGCCGAACCCGCCAGCGCCAAGGGAAGTTCCCACCTTCAGGACATCCATGCCCCAGGCTGTATCCATGTGATAATTCACGCCCGGGGTGGCATACTGCTTGAGCCCGAGCGTAGGCATCCTTTTACAAAACAGGTCAATGGCATTGCGCTCATCCCAGTAAAGCCGGAATCCCAGGCGATCCGATTCCCAGCCCGGTCCTTCAAATCCTTTCACATACATTCCGGTATGTGTGCGGCAGGGGGAATAATAACCATACGTATTCTTCATAAGATGATATTGTTTCACATCCCCTGGTCCCAGGCTTGCGAGAAACACCATCTCATCCGGACTGCCGTCTTTATTCAGATCATCCAGCTGCACTGGAAGGATCTCCGTTCCCTTGAGAACGAGATCCTGCGCGCCCATGCCTGCCATTTCCTTTGTAAAGGGCGCCAGCACAGGGGCTTCGAGCCAGGTTTCACCTGTCGGATTGCTCACTATTATGGACAAAGGCTGCTCCGCATAACAAAGACACGCAAGAAGACTGAAAAGCAAAAAAAGAGAGGTTTTCCTCATACAAACTCCCCTTCAAAAAGATCGCGGATTTTCAAAATACCCACTCAATATTGTGCAATATTTCCATACCAGGAATATCGGTTCATCGTCAAACGTTTTTCTCTCAATAAGTCCTATACAAAAAGTTCTTGAATTTGGCGCTTCGAGATGGACCATCACATTTCTTCCCAAAGATGCAAAACTTCTTGATCTCAAAAGGGAGCAGAAAATCATTTTTGACGCTCCTTTTATCTGCAACGATGAATTTTTATATGCTGCTGTGGATGTGAAGGACGACATCCTTATTCTCGAACCGGGGCGCGATCCCTGGCATCAGGACGGCGTCGAGGTGCGAGTGAACGCGATGCCTGATCCCGGGAGATCGGAAAGTTCCGGATTCGATGAATTCAAGGACACCCTGCTCATAGCCCTTTCTCCAGGCGAAACTCCTGATCAGATGGTGTTTCACAGGAAAAGCGATATTCCGTCTGGAGTTCAGGCGGTCTGCGTCAAAACAAATTCCGGCCATAATACGGAAATCGCCATACCATTCAGTTATCTGGATGAAAAGCAGGGGGGGGCCTGGAAAATAGTCCGCTTCAACGTTTGCGTGGATGACGTTGATGAAACCACGGACTGGGGACTTTCGCAGCTCTGGTGGCGTCCCGACTGGAGGACGCCTCTGACCTACACCGGCTCAGGCGCCTTTTCCAGACCTTAAAAGAGAATAAAACAAGATGCGCCCAAATCGATACGTGGAGAAATCAAAAGTGCGAAAGATTCTTAATAAAAAGTCTAAAGGGGGATAGTCTGATTCCAAATTCCTTTTGATAAAAAATAATACTTGACAAGAAGAAGACCTTAAATCAAACAATTGTCTTTTAGACATCAATATAATTTATCTTATTATGAAATGAGGGTCGAAGTTATGAAAAAATTTATTCTTATTGTTTTGGTTCTGGCAATTCCTCTGGACGTTTGGGACGTTTGGGGTCAAACCCCTATTCAAGTATCATTAAATCTTGACAAAGACCCCCCTTTGGGAATGTGATCAATCATGTCTCGACCAAAGCGAATCGATTTGCCTTTTTCCCTTTACCATATCCTCTCCCGCACAAATACCGGGGATGTTGCTTTTACAGACGGCCGTGATGAGGGGAAGTTTTTATCCTATATCGAGAAATATACGGAACTATTTTCTTTCAGCTTACATGCTTTTTGCCTGATGCCCACTCATTTTCATCTTCTTCTTGAAAGTTCGAACAGGGCGACTCTTTCGGAATTCATGCGACGCCTTCTTACAGCCTATACTATATACTTCAATCGCCGTCATAAAAGACACGGCCATCTTTTTCAGGGTCGATTCAAAAGTTACATTGTGGACAAATCAAATTATTTTCTCGCCCTCTCGCGTTATATTCACTTGAATCCAAGCGAAGCCGGATTAAAAGGCGATTTCGAAACATACCCCGGATCGAGTTTGAGATATTACATCCAGGGCGGAGAACCCGCTTTTCTCCTTACAAGAGAGATCCTGGCATATTTCAAAGGAAACCGGAAAGCCTATGCGAGATTCATTCGCGAAGGCTTGAACAAGGAGACAAAGCCACCCATCCTGAAACAATCCTATATAAGTGAGAATCCTTTTGCGCAAAAAATTCGGAAGCGTGTGGGATATTTAAGGGAAACGGAATCCCGCGCCCACAGAGCCATGGTAAAAAATGATGAGGCTCTCCGGGAAAAAGAGGAAAAATCGGCTGAAAAAATCCTTGACCATGTGGCTCGATATTTCGGGATTCCCGTGGCATTAATCAAAAAGAGACTTAGGGCCAGGGGGGATCTTGGAAAGGCGCGCGCCCTGGCGGTAATTCTGTTGAGGGATTCTCTGCCCTGGACGTGCCGCGAAATTACCGAGTACCTTGGTTTGAAAGGAAAAAGAGATATAAATACTTTTATCAAAAAGGCCGCCCAGGAAGAGGCATTAAAACATATCGGAAAGATTATAAAAGATACTATAGATAAATAATTAATGATACTCAAATAGGGGTCTGACCCCAAATTTCTTGCCCAAATTTTCCAAATTTTCCATGACAAATGTCATAAATATAAACCAAAGTATCAATTAGTTACAACATATTTGATCTTATCAATACAAGGCTTCAACTTTGGCCTTGGGGTAATAGTGCTGAAGGATTTCGCGGAAGGTTTTGCCGCTATTGGCCATGGCTATTGCGCCGGTCTGGCACATACCAACACCATGGCCTGATCCAGCGCCTCGAATGATAAAACGATCGGGACGGCCCTCAGGTCCCTGGGAATCCACGGCAAACGCCGCACTCCGCAGCCCGGGCTTGAAGATCCGGCGAATCGCGAGCTCCGGACCGATCACAAGCGAGCCTTTCTCCCCCACGAACTCAACTTCAATAATCCTGCCTGACACCCCCCTTTTCATGGGCAGGACTTTGGTCACGCGTCCGACATCCTTTTTCTCCGCCACCCACGCGGCGAGATCCTCCGCGCTCACTTCACGTGTCCAGCGGAAATTTTTGTGCGCCCAAGCGGGAATGTTGTATTTTTGAGGATTGCAATACACATCAGGGCTTTGGTCCAGCCATGCGCGGAAATCTTCCTCCTTAGTGAGATCCAGGGACGCGGATTCAGGTCCATCGAAACCCGCGCTGTCCCAATATGCCTTCTCCAGCAGCCTGTCGCTCCACACATTGCGGATGTCCTCAGAGTGTCCCCCGCAATTCGAGGCATAATATGCTGAGATCGGCTGACCTTCAAACAGGAGCACATGTCCGCGCGTGAGACGCACCGCCTCGTCCGAGCCTGGGGAGCACCTCTCGTTCCCACGGAACACCTGGCAATTCACATCCGAGCAGATGTCATAATGGTTGCCAGCGTATTTCCGCGTGACCAGGGCAGCAAACGCCTCGGACCGCGCTGCGACTGCCTGGGCGCACATCGCCTCCAATGGCGAGTCCCCTCCAATCTCGTATGGAACCACGCCCTTCAGATACTCCTCCATTGGAATCTCGAGAATCGCTTCCAGATTGGCGCCTTGTCCGGGGAAAACCTCCAGAACTCCCTCATATATAGCTCCTTCGTCTCTTTCTTGTTCACGGTTTGTAAGGAGGCGAAAGGAACCGTCGGGCAAAAGGGATGTAAATCGAAGCGCAGATCCCTTGTAAGATGTAGAACCGCTTCGGGCAACAATTGTCCCCTCCCCAAACGAGATATTCACATCCGTGTCTTTGGAAATCGTGCTAACCCCTGTTCCTTCGATCGTTTGAACGCTCCAGTCCACCCCTGGTATGAAAACAAGCTCAGGCGAAAAATCGCAGATCAGAACCCGGATGAGAGGATTCTTCTCCTGGAGAACAGGCTGCACATTTTTGTTCTGGGAACATCCGGCATAAAACACGAACAGAAAAAGGGAAATCCTTCTTAAATATAACATGAAATTAGATACCTCCATTCTGTTTGTATCGATCAAGAATGATTGTCATATTTTTAAACTTTTTCAGGCAACTCCTCCTCGTCCTCGCCGCGGATGAGGAGGAGGATGGCGGATTGGGGCACGACGACGAACTCCTCGTCGTTATAAAGGATGTCAAAGGCTTCCTTTTTCAAGAACAGGGCGAGGTCGCCGACCTCCGCCTGCATGGGGATATACTGGGGCTGCTTTTTCTGCTGCTCCTGCCAGGGTTCGCCGAAGTCCTGGGAGAAACTGGGCACGGCAATTCCGGGTCCCGTTGCCATGACCCGGCCCACCTGCACAGGCTCCTTTGCAAGCACGCTCTGGGGGAGATAGAGCCCCACCTTGGTTCTGCCTTCGGATTTATCAGGCTGGATGAGGACCCGGTCTCCAACCACCAGGATATGTCTGTTTCCAATTTGCATGTCATTCACTTCCCCTCACGTAATATCAAGTTAGTGTTACCATCTTGTATTTTCTCTCTGCAACCGGAATTTGAACGTTTTCAAACAATTTATTTATCCTCCAAGAAGGAACGGGATAATAAATCATCCTGTATTGTTCCGCGCCTTTTTCACATCCACGCTTTCTCACTTCTGTGCCTGATCAATAATCATTGTTTCCAGGGAATCCAGGGCGTATTTTTGGCCGGAAAGTATGAATTCCCGGCGATCGGGACCAAGGTTTGCCATCACAATCTTCCCCTCGAATCGAGCCGCCAAGACACACAAAGCAGGTTGTTCGATGGCAAGGATTGTGAGCGCGGTTTTTTCCGGAGACTGGTTCGGCAGGAAAAGCATGGCAAAGGCGCTGATCTCCTTGCCGGGAGCTGCCTGCCCAACATTTTCGAGATAGTTTCCCATCAGCTCCTCCTCCAGCCTTCCGGCGCGGTAGCTGTTGTTATCGCGATACGCAAAGAGCGCGTTGCTGGTGACGAATCCCATTTTGCCGTCCACATTAGCCCAGGAGGTATTATAGATTTTGATCTCCTCCGGTTTTTTCGATGCGCCGACAATTTTCTCCTGCCCCTCCGCTGTATGAAGAATCCGGTAGTTGGGAATGATCCCAGGCGCATCCTCATTGAAAATTCCCGCCATTCCGGTGGCGACTTCCTGAATGTTAAGATTGTCCCTTGTCACAAGTCTCTCGAGATAAAGCGCTGCATCGCCCGGCAGGCTCGCCATTGCAGCCCATTGCTCGATTTTCCCCTGGCATCGCTCTATGCGGGCGCTGAAGGAAAATCCCTCGCCTGTTTTGATCTTGTGAAGAGTCACGTTCGGCCTTGTGTCCTCTGCATCCGCACACCTGATCCTGCCCACCATGCCGCGCTCTGAAGGGGAAGTGAACCATGTATCGTCCGAGGGAAACACGAGGCCCATGGCGCCGTTCTTCCAGGCAAAGGATGCGAATTTTGTCGGGGTGCGGTGTGTGACAAAACCGCCGATGTCAAAAACCCTTGTCAGAGACTGGCTCTTCAGAAATTCCTCGCGCGTAACCGGTTCCGGCCCGTCGCCGTACATGCGGTGATGGATGTACATCTCTGCATACCGCGCCATCATCTCCTCTTCCGGGTTGGGGTAAATATACGTGCGGGGATCATAAACCGTTCCGTTCTCAAACGGGGTGTGCATTCGTTCAAGAAACGCAAGCGTAGCGCGCTCGAGAAATGCGGCCCTGGCATCGCGTTTGAGCGTATTCATACAGCCCCACATCACAAGACAGGTGTCGTGCCTGTGAGGGGTCCAGTCCTGGCCATTGATGTAGAAGAAGGACCCGTTCGCGGCTGTCAGATGGTACAGGATGTCAAAAGTCTCAGGCACATTATAAAAACAGCTGTCCGGCACAGGCACCTGGGCTGCGCGGTAAAGATGGGCGTTACGCACCATGAGATATCCGCATGCCATGTAATCAGGATGAACGCGTCCATGGTTTTCAAGAGTGTAATCCGGGTGAATGGTGACAACCTGGAGGCGATCTTTTGCAGGTTTTCCGTCCACGATCCTTGTGTCGTTGCGATCCATTTCCCGCACAAGGGAATTTATCATCCACACATTGGCCCTCTCGTGCCACAGGGCATTACGTGGATGGTTGGGGAGCATGCAGGCTGCAAGCGCGATCACCTGGGAATTCCAGGCGTTTTCTTCCGCCTTGGTATCGAACAGGACGCCGGAATCAGGCGGGCGCTCATTGAACCGATCCGCTTCATGGATCAGCATACGGATGGTCATGAGTTTCACATCATCCGGAAGCCGTTCCCACACCTGCCAGGCTGCCTGGCCTGCAAAATTGGCCCAGTGCGCGGATTGCCAATGATCGCCCCAGGGCTGGCCGTCGCCCGTGGGGAGAAAGTTCGCCTTGTGCGTGATGGTCAAATACCGGAGAAGTTCCACAAGATCCTGTTCGATGCTGGAGCGTGAAACGCCTGCAATATCGCGGTTCCCTGTGCCCAAAAGAAGCGTGCTGTAGGCAAATGCCACCACTGCATTCTGCCTGATCCCATGCTCAAGATGATCATCCCTTTTATGAAACTTGCATCCTTTTGCATAAGGCCAGGTCTTGAACTGCGGGGCGGTGTAGCGGACATATCTCAGAAGTCTGCGATAATATTCCTGTGAAAGAGGCGTTTCAGGTCCGATCCCCAGAAAAGGCCTGACGCGCCAGGTTGAGATCAGGAGGTTTTTCCGGGGTTCAAGGATTTTTCCA
>Ga0315287_10002748_pt1 | contig 16771 bp, 13 predicted proteins | sample YL17G11_0_MG_FD_205037 | JGI IMG/M metagenome (GOLD analysis project Ga0315287, IMG submission 205037) | Sediment microbial communities from Yellowstone Lake, YNP, Wyoming, USA - YL17G11_0 | ecosystem: Environmental > Aquatic > Freshwater > Lake > Sediment | place: USA: Wyoming | collected...
ACTTTCCGTTTAGGCACAAGTCCAGGCCGTCGGTCTTGCACACGTAGCATCTCCCGACCTTCACGGCCTTCACGGACGCCTCTTGAACACCAGAACTGCTTGGCCCGGCCTCTTCCCATACTTGTATTCGCAGAAGACTTCAAACCCGGCTCCGAGAAAGCATGCCAGCACGATGCTCAAGACGGCAGTCTTCGGCCTATCTTGAGCATGGATGGCCACGACCCCAGACGGGGCAAGCGTTCTGACGGCTCCATCCACGAGCGGCTTGGCCACGCCGGAAACCCAGTCTCTGCCTCTCGACTTCGACACGCCGGCGCCGTAGTTTTCCGAATCGAAAAACGGAGGGCTCGCCAAAATCAAATCGAAACGGTCTGACGTCGACCCAAAGAAGTCGGAAAAATCGGCGCGCGTGCATGCTGCGCTCGCAGGAGACATGCTGGAAAAGTCTTCCGATATGCGGCGAGCCCCGGAGACAGAGAGTTCACTGAGGTCTGTTCCGACGAACGACTTAGCCGAAGAGCACATGAATCCGAGGATTCTTCCTCCCCACCCAAGAAACGGATCGGCAACCGCTCCGCCTCTGGCAAACTCATTCACGATTGCCGCAGCCGCGCTTGGAAAGAAATGGGATGGCATCATGACGTTAAACTTGAGGTTTCGGAGAACCAGGTCCCTAGTCGGCTCCCGGCCGGATTTGAGAATGTAGTTCACGACCTCAATCACGGCTTTATCGTCATTGAATGCCTGACTCAGGCTCGACTTCCCTTCTGTGAAGGAATCATACCTGTGTGGATTGACGTTGTCCAGATATGACAGGCCCACCTGCAGCTGAGGAAGCGGATCCCGGACAGAGATGCCCTCCAACCGTTTGAATATAGCCTGCACAGATTCGGATTCTGGCAAAAAACCGTCTTTCCTGATGAAACTTAGGATTTCTTTGGTATTTGAAAACTTCTCAGCCCAGCTTTTCAATTCGTCCGGAACATTTCTCAGCACTGCATCGCGATGCTGAGGGGTGCGATATCGATCCTTTGCCCTGCTTGCCAGCTCGCTCGAGTTCTTTGAACGCCATGCGGCATTTTGTTTTTGAATTTCGGCACGTCGACTGACGTCAGCGTATGCCGATTTTCTGTGAATTGCCGCATGACGGCGCTCGCAAGAGCGGCAAACATTCGGAACGTAGCCTGAAGATCGAGTGGCGAACTGTTCGGGAGGGAGGGGGCCGCAGTTTTTGCAAAGTCTCATATACGACTTTACACTCAAACATACAACCTCAAACATTTGTCTCAAACATGCAAAAGCCCCCGATCGTTTCAGCAATCGGGGGCTCAGCACTCGCAGCGAGCTATCAGCGCGTCACGATGAGCCGGACGAGGCCGCGGGGATTGTATGCCCCGATGCCGAGGTTCTCAAACATCGAGAACCCGATGGTACGCTCCTCCGGGTTGTCCGCAGAGAGCACGGTCAGCTCGGTTCGCACCGGGATTCGGCCGAACTGCTCGGGCTCGCAGCAAATGTACACAACGCCAGCAGGAACGAGACGCGAAACGATGAACTGGGCGTTCCAGCCCGTAGCCATCATGCCGGTCTTCCACAGGGTCGCCTGGCTCTCGATGTCGAGAACGTCGCGGCCGAACTTGCGGATGTCGGCGTAGTCGGTCGCGTTCATGTAGACGCGAGCGACACGAAGGTCATGGCGCTCGATCTCCGAGAAGGCGTCCGCGAGAACGGCCGGGGAAATCGGAGCAACCACCGGGATGTCGGGGTTCGTCCCGCCCGGGAGCGAGTCGAAACCGTTGATCGCGATGGCGTCCATGATCGAGAAGACGCGATCGTCTTCTGCAGCCTGGATCTGGGCCTTGCCGAGGTCCTGCATGCGCTTCAGGAGGTCGTAACAGCGCTCCTTGATCTGCGTAAGCGGTGCCTTGGGCAGAGCCGCGATCTCGAACAGCGGGAAAATCACGCGGCGCGGCTTCGCCACGGCGGTGATGCTCTCGCCTTCTTCGCCGATCACGTACGCAATCACGTCCGGGTCCTTGTCGTAGATCGGCAAGGCGCCGTCGGGGAGCTGCTCGACCAAGAAGGTCTTGCGACCAACGGACGAGTAGTCCCTGCGCTCGCGAAGGGGCTGGATCATCGACGAAGCGAGGCGCTTGCGCCCTGCCGAAGTACCGATGTACTTGTCGACGGTTTGTTCTTTGATGGTGTTGTCAACTACCTGTACGCCGAATGCCATGGTCGTACTCCTCTCAGTACTTGAGTTCGACGAACACTTCAGTGCTTGTCGAGTCAGGGGGTGAAAGGACGTAGCCCATGAGGGTCACATCAGGTTCAATGCAGGCGGACGCGGGGCCGGAGCCGGAAACTCCATCGATCCACGCGAACTCGTACGAGTCCTGCCACAGGTGAGTGAGAAGGCCGTTGACCGAAGCGTAAAGCTTCTGACCGAGCGAGTACACCGGCAACGGATCTCCGACCACAGCGCCGCCGCCGACGGCGGTGGCACCAGCTGCCGTCTGAATCTGGGTCTCGTAGATCTTGACGCCGACAGCGCCGCCACGAACGAAAGGACCCTTTCCAGACGCCACGCCCGGGGTGTTCTCAAACGCGTTTCCGAGCGCGTCGTTGATGAACAGCCCGATGGGGTGAGTGTTGACCACATAGGCCGCGCCCACGAGAACCGGGCCGCCGACCGTGTTCGACGCCTGATCGGGTCGAAGGAATGCGACTGATCCTCCCAGCACGCCCTTCTTCACATTCGTGGGAAGGGTTGTTGACCGTGCAAGGGCAGGAGTAGTCACGATGTTTGGGTTGTTCTGCGTAAACCCGTCCAACGCCAGGACCGGAATGGTGTCCTTGGTCAGATTGTACAGGATGCGCAGAGCCCCTTGGCTTAGGCGAAAGTCGCCTGACGCATTTCCACCGATGTTTCCCATGTTACCTCCAGCTGCCGTCGACCTGATCTCTTGACCATCCCACGATTTTCTTCAGAGTGGCTTCAGTCCGTTTCCGCGAAACCTTCGCTCAGTCCGATTATCGCAGTTCTTCCATTCGATCAAATCTTCGTCACTGTTAAATCGTCTGCGTATCCCGTATGTGTATTTCACCAACGTCCCCGACCCGGTGTGCCGGGGACGTCAGAAAAGTCTCAGTGTCCAGGACGCTCCCACAGAGATTCGAGGCTCTCGTCGACGGAAGCGGACTTCTGTGCTCTGACCTGACCGAGCTTCTTGGCGCCCTTGGTCGAAGCAGTTCGTTGATTGAAATTTCCCGCTTGAGCCGCATGGAACTCGCGCTGCGCGATGCTTTCTTCGGTGTCGAAGAGTCCATTGAGATCCGCCGCCATCGCCGGCCTGCCAATAGCGTCTTCTTCACCTTCGTCGAACGTGATGTCGACGGGAGGAGCGCCAGGAGCCGGAGGAGGAGGAGCTTGACCTTCTTCGCCATCGCCACCCTCAAAGAGTTGCTGAAGATCCTCAACGCCTTTTTCCTCATCAGCTGCTTCGCCGCCTGTTCCGGCTTCGACCACAGCATCCTTCACGATGGCTTCGAGCTTCTCGAAATCGGCGTCGGTAAGAACGCCTTCCTCTTCCTCTTCCTTCTCTTCCTTCTCGCCGTCTTCCTTCTTTTCGGCGGAAGTGACTTCCTTCTTCTCTTCCTTCTTCTCTTCCTTCTCGCCCTTCTCGAACTCCTTGGACTCGCCCTTCTCGTGTTCCTTCGTCTCGCCCTCCTCGGGCTTATCATCGGCAACACGCGAAGTAGCGACAACGCTCAGGATTCCCTTGAGAGTCGGGTCGTCGAGGCCATTGAACAGCGTCGCAAGACGCTCGATCGCAACTTCTTTGGCTTCCTCAGAGAGGATGAGGGCCGCCAGCTTCGTGCAGGCCAAAGCACGACGGAAGCGACCATTCTCCGAAAGAGCAGCAGGAGAGGTCTTGTCCATGCGCTTCATGGTGGAAACGAGAGCCTTCGAGGGAAGGTTCATCAAGTCGAGCGCCGTTTCTTCGATCAGCTTTTCGTCATTCGTGCGGAGGATGGCACGAGCAACGCGTTCGCAAGCAACAGCCTTGCGCTGGACAGCCGCGAGCTTGGCGTTGTCGTACTGACCACCCTTGCCCCAAGGGCGGGTGCCAGCATGACTCCAAGTGTCATCCCGGAATTCTGCGAAACCAATTTCATTTCGCTTTACGGCTCCGCCTGCGTATTCCTTTTCCACAGACGAACCGGTGTTGACGTCTTCCGCCCAAGACGACGGATCGCCGTTCTCGTACTCATTGACCGCCGGCTGCGGATTTCCGCCATCGCGGTTCATTGTGTAGAGATCGTCGGCGCGACGCTGAGTTGAAGCGCTGCGAGGTGTCTGCTTCCAAGTTGATCGCTGACGCATGGCCTAAAATGCCTCCTATTGGGGACTTTCTCTATCAATGCCTTAAAATTCAACCAGAGAGGCGATTTTGCCTTTCCAGATGAAGAACTTCTGTTCTTCAACAGACAAAGCTCGCCCGAGACGAATGCTGCACGCGGCAACAAACGAGTTCTTGCTCGGGTAAGCAGACGGAGCGCCGACATTCATCGCAGTCTTGTAAAGATTTGACGAGTATTTGCGTCCGTTCACGTGATCTTCAATCCATGAAAGGACTATCAAATCGCGTGCAGTCATATTATTGGCGCGAATGGCTTTCACCCCACCGCCATGAACTGTTCTATATGCGTCATCAGCCCATCGGATCAAATTTTGATTTGTAAATGCTTTGCGGAGTCTGCGAGAAAACTCGCGAGACGACCTGACGATATTGTCGTTTCCGCCGCCAGAAGACTCCCAGTCATTGGTGGACGGAGCGATGGTCTTCACATCTTCAGGCTTCGGGGAGAGCTTTTCTTCCAAACTCTTGACGAGATTCTGTAACAAAAGACTTTGCGCCTTTTGCACCATTTCATCAAGTCCCTGACCCTGGCCACCGCCCTGACCCTGGCCTTGACCGCCCTGGCCCTGACTTGGCGTGCCGCCGCCACCACCACTGCTTCCCCCACCAAGACCACCAAGGTCTCCGCCACCGCCCTGACCCTGGCCTTGACCGCCTTGTCCAAGGTCTCCAAGATCTCCAGGATCTCCTTGGCCTCCGGCCTGACCTTGGCCTTGACCGCCTTGTCCAGGGTCTCCAAGATCATCCGCGGGGGCCTGTCCCTCTGGAGCAGCAGCTTGACCCTGACCCTCTTGACCTTGTGCTCTTCTTCTCATTGAAGCGGCTCGTTTCAATTCGTCAGGATGTGACTCGTTTTGACGAACTTCGTAGATTTTGGCTGCTTCGCCAAGCTTAGACGCCACCGCGACAGTGTCGGCGTTCAAGAAATTGCGACGAACAGCTCCTCGAAACGCTGGGTTTTTCACCCAAGAAGCTTCGATGAATTGATTCGAATTCGGAACACTCACGTGTCCGATCAGTTCCGAGATCGGATGCTGAATGCCGTCTTCGTCAGCAAACGGATTGCCCTTGCCTTCATATTGAACACAGGGGCAAAGCTGCGCGTCGTCCGCTGCGATGTTCCCGCATTTGGTGCATATAGTAAACAGAGAAATGCAACCCATGCTCAAAGCCGACATGTCTCCTGAAAGAATGTCCGACACGAGCTTGCCGTGCTTGCGATCCGTGCCGACGAGAATGTCGATATAACAGGTGTTCCCAAGATCGCGAGAAATCGCGTCGATTATGAACCCTTTCGACAATTCAGGAAGCTGGATGTGCTCCAGGTAATTCGGCGCACCGATGAACGTGCGGTATGTCGCCAACAATAGCGATCGCTCCCAAGCGTCTCCATTATTATTGACGATCTCGTGACCTTCGGGCTTGATTCTGTAGTCCGGATAGCGAACCTCGATCTGAACTCCGCGATTTGTCGCCCTGCCAGTCTTCACTCCCTTTGGAGCATATGTGTCGACAGAGGCGACGATCGTGGCGTGACTAAGCAGATACTGCTTCGGATCGGCCTTGCGAAGAATTACGTTCGCGACCCGATTCACATGATTCTTAGGAACCGCGCCTTCGTTTTGAGCACGAATTTCGTCCATCCATCGTTCGAATGGTACGTCTTTGGCTGTGACTATGGCATGAGCGTATCTGCGAGAGGCCATGCCAACTCAAACCAATAGTAAGTCTATCAATGTCGAAAATTAGCGCTTGATGAGCTTGCGCAAGATTGGTAAGAGGGCGGGACGGAGTTCGGGGCGGGAATGCGCGACGTGGATCGCCTTCTTGATGAGCTTCTGGGCATCGGCACCAAGCTCATGACCCCAAGGAGAAGAGTCGCGTTCCCAAGTGCGATCCCCTGGTTCGACAACTGCGCTCGGTATTTCAGACAGTGGCACTTCGGCAAGAGCGGAAGGACCCCCGATCATCTCAGACCCGCGAGGGATCCCGCCAGCAGCGCCAGAAGAAATCTCTTGCTCGAGCAAAGCTTTGACTTCGTCAGTCATGGGACCGGGTTGGATCGATTGATCGATCATTTTCAGAACTTCGGACGGCTGAAGCCTCCATCCGGTTGTCTCTCTCGTGCCATGTCCGTCGACATTCGTATGGATCCAGTCCCATCCGCCTTCGCGGTTTTCCACAAGCTCAATCTGATCGGACTGATTGGAGAGGTTCTTCTCTCGACTGATCATGTCCATCTTGAATCTACGATCGGCTGCTACGAGAGTCCGAAGGTTCTCAGAAAACTCATAAGCAATAAGAGGGTCGATACTGTCAAGTTTGCACGCGATCTTATAAAGAGCATTCATGTGAGCAAGCATCGGAGACCTCTTAGAAGTCACGCAACCAGATCGCGTGGATGAATTGTAAACCCACAGCTCCTGCACGCCATCACTTTTTGATTCTGACGAAAAGTTCTTGGCTTGAGAGTTGATTTGCACCGAGGACAGGTGAAGACGCCGGAAGCTCTTTCTTTCCGAGTAACGCGATACCTGCGCTTCGAATCATGCCAGTATACGGCCATTCGCCTCGCCGTCTCATACAAATTTGCCACGGTCCTGCGCACCGCGTCGGTGCCGAATTCTTCGCCGAATTCGGCACTCAAACTCTTGAAAGCTTCCATCTCGCTCGATCCGTGGTGCATGAGCTTGCACGCGAATCGCCACATCGACATCGTCCTGCGCTCGTAGCCGGAAGCAATCTTTGCGGACATCGCGGAATACCCGGGGTCCGGTTCGTCCCCATAGATTCCGTGCCTGGCCGAGTCCCAGTTGGAATACCACTGGTTCAGGTCCAGGATGTTTTTGACATCCTTGGTGAGAATGGGATTGAGCGTAGACGGATACTCCTGCTCAGCTCCCCACGGCCACTGAACTGTCACCACGCCGGTTTCAGCATTGGCAAACAGCACACGGCCATAGTATGGCGCGGGAAGCATTTCCCGGAGACTGGCCTTTTGGACCACGTCTCCGGTTTTGAAATTCCGCGCCAGAGCCCTTTCGTCTACGAATGCCATCACAAGCCGCATTTTGACCTCTCGTGCCGCAAGGAGTCCAGAACTCTGGACTCACGGAGCCCAGGTCTTTTCCGGCTTCTGCGCTCCCTGCCTGGTGCTCTTGCCAGCTGGCCCACCCTTCCACGAGGGCTGCTGCTTCGTTCCGCCGGCGTATTGGTTCAGATCACGAACCTGGTACTCGTCGCGATCTGAAACGGTGGACGTCCGATCGACGTCGAAGTTCCCGATCTGCTTGGCATTGAAAGATGCCGGCGTGGTATGCATGTACGGCTCATCCTTGTCGGACTGGATGACCTTGTTCGGATTGTCGAAGGTGGCCATGTACGGCTCATCCTTCTCGCGCTGCAGCACTTTCGCCTGACGGTTGCGGAACGATTCCAGACCAAAGGTGGCAATCTCGAATCGATCCGAGAAACCATCGATGTTGGAGCAGAGATCAGCCGCGAGACGAGCGTCGATATGGCCCTCTTTCGCGAGCCTTCCGATCTCACTGGCGGTGTGTTCAAGATTCGTCAAAACTCTGTTGGCGAGGCGCTTTTCCATGGTTGTCTCCGAGTCTTCCTTTTCGCTCACATAGAAGACGTAATCACCAGTTGATGTCGCTGGCAGCCAGAATGACGGAAGCCTTCTTCTTTTTAGTCGGCTTGTCCTTCTTTTTGTCCTTCTTGTCTACCTTCTTCACAGGCACAGAAGGCTCCGGCGCCTCTTCCTTTTTGGGCGCCTTCTTTTCTACCTTCTTCGCCTTCTCGTCCTTCTTCAATTTCTTGGCCGCGGCCAGAATGATCGGAATGTGCTTCCGAAAACTCGGCCTATCGTAAGCCAACTGAATCATGACAGGCAGAAGTTTGGCACTTCCCAACGCCGAGATCTTGGAGCCTTCCGGCTTTGTGCTCTCGAGCGAGGACATGCCGGACAAAGCTTGCTCGACCAATCCGTCGAGTTCTTTGCCCTGCAACGGCGGAAGCTTCCTGTCCTTGCGCACCTGATTGACGACCTTCTCGATCAGCTTGCGCTCGTCATCCTGTCGATCGCCTTGCCCCTGTCCTTGTTCTGGAGCCGACTCCGGCTCTGCAGCAGTTCGCATGAGTGCGTAAACGTTCTTGATGATCTGCACAGACAAGTCAGGATGATCGGAACGAAGGCTGTCCGCAATCCTGAGAATCGCATACGCTGACGAATTTTCGGCCATGGCGGAAGCCTTTCTAGCTTTCTTTGGACCAGTGAGAAGCGTCTCGTTGAAAAGGTCATAGTCCCAACCAGCCAGCCGATTTAACAGCATGCCATAGGTCATGGCATCAATTTTAGACTGGTACAGGCCGCTATCAGCGGTGCCGATAGCAAGATCGAGAGCGGCTCTGACCGGAGCGTCTCCCGGGTTCTCTCCCCATCCGTACTTCAGCCAGTCCTCTCCAAGGTATTTTTTGGCCGACGCGATGATGGAATCATAGTGATCCTTGCCGAAATACCGCTTGTCGTAATTCTTCGGCGAAGAACCAGGGGGGTCCGTCGGGTGTCCCTGATATACGATGCCGTGATAGGCGGCTGACTTATTCATCATTCTGCGACAAACAGCTTCATAAGAAGCTGCTGACACTCGGGACGCGATGAAAAACACGGATCCAGTCTGACTTGCGGGTCTATTGCTCTCCTCTTCCTTGTGTTTCTTTTCCGTCTCTTCGAATTCTTTAGCAGCTTCGTCAGGATCAGCGTGCCAAGGTCTGCTTTTCTTCTCCCGCTCTTCGCGCCTCTTCCTAAGTTCTTCCATGGCATCCTGAACCTTTTCCGTTTCAGGACCCTGACCCTGACCCTGACCCTGACCCTGACCCTCAGTTTTACCCTCTGGTGACTTTATCTCGCCCTCGGATTCTTTTTTCTGGCTTGTTTCCGGTATGGCCTTCCCGGTTCCCTTGCACTTCCGACAGTCACCGTTGTCTTCAAAGGGATCAAACCCACTTCCACGGCATTCTGAACAGTTTGTCGGGTCAGCGTCTTGCTTGTCCCAGTACCTGTCTTCAGACTCGGATTCTTCAGATTCCGACTTTTCGGACTCCGACGTTTCCACGCCGTATCCCTCCATGGCAGCTTGGATCTCTCTCGGTATCTTCCCGTATTTCTCTTTCAACTGATCAACAATGGCAGACATGTAAATGCCGGGGTCGGCGGGCGGAGCAGGTCTTTTCATGAATCCATTGATCTTTTCAAGTACTGCTCCCCAATTCCCCTCGGACACATCCACACGCCCAGAATCGTCAGTCTTGAACTGACTCACCGCTTCTTGCCAAACATTCATGATCTTCGACAGGTCTGCCACGGCGTTTACCTGTTCAAGAATCTCTTTCCTCTTCTTTTCATTCCGCATGGCTTTCGGAGTGATGCTGTTCGGATTTCCGTAAAGAGCAGCCCATGCGGTGGCCATGGTTACGAACCGACCAACATCTTCTTCCGGAAACGGGGTGATAATTTCCTTCGAACCCAATATTGCCTTGATCGATTGTTTGTCCGAAATTTGACTGCCACGCGCTCTCATCACAGGTTCTTTGATCGACTCCGGGAGGTTGATCTTCATAGCAGCTTTTTTCAAGGCTTCGACTATCCCGGCACGCTTGAACAATCCCTTGTTCAAGTCCCAAGCTTCCGCTATGGCCTTCGGCAAGTCAGACTCTGACTTGAATAATTGGAAGTATTGGTCTGACGCATCCCGTATCGCGTGATCATACTGACTTAACTGGAACGCGCATTCTTCCGGCTTCGTCTCAGCTTTATCCCTCAGATCTTGCGCCATACTCTCATGAAAGGCTTTTGCAAACTCCGGGCTAACCCTGCCGAGACGAGCTCCTAAAATCCTGATCTGCGCCGTCAAGTCTTTTGGCGTTCTCTTTCTCCCCTCTTTCTTTTCTTTCTTTTCTTTTTTCCCCTTGCCTGCGGCAGACTTATAGTTCAAAGACGTATCTGGATTTTTATCAGATCGGACGTCTGAGGTCATATCCGGGTCATCTTGCTCAATACGTTTACGACGGTTCCAAGTCGCAGGCAATCCTATGCCCGCGTCATCCCGACTATGGGGCCGGTCTCTGTGACCAGTCATATGCTCTTCGACGTCTTGTTCTTCCCGTTCGCTCAGACTCTTGCTGTCATCAGCGACCCGAGCATCGAAAACCGACAAGAACACATCAAAGACGTCCATGCTCAAATGCGAATATTCAAAGCTTAGACCGGTCCGCTATCTTTTCCGAAACGATCACCTTCCTCTGTGACCGTGAGCCCCATATTATCCGCAACCTTTTTCATCGCGTCAGTCTTGGAGGCTAGATCGGTACCGATCTGAGTGTATAGAGACCTGATTATCTCGTTAAATGTCGCATCCTTCGGAGTCATCAAGTCCCGCTTGAGCAAAATATGCGCGTCTTCCGAGTCGATGTTCAACAGCTCATAGATATAATCGATGGGCATCGACCCCTTCTGATACAAATTGAACATGAAGTCTTGCATTTCGGTGTTGTCGCGCAGAGCCAAACGAGTGAATTGGAGTTTTGGGAACAACAAATTCTTGTTCCCATATTCATCCTCTTCCCAAAATCCCTTCTTCTCCGCGACAGGAGCAAACAAAGACTGCTCCACGAAGTCAGCCAGGGTTTCACGATAGAGCAGGTACATAGTATTCATCACATCAAGATGGATGCGTTCTCCCGAATATGTGGACTCGCCGGTCAACATCGATTCAGTAATGCGCAAACCAATGAACAAAAGCTTGTTGGTGATGTCATATTCCGTGGATAGGTCCAAAAGCCTATCCCTAGCTCCGACCTCGTCCCAATGAACTTCGAAGTTCGTGATGATGGTGAAATCCGGGTCAACAAGGGCTTGATCGATCTGGTCCCTCAAATCGTCAACATCTGGCTGCGACATTTTGTCGCCCCAAATGATGCGTTTTGGCGTCATCGCGCGGGAAGCGATGGAAGTCTGCGCCTGACGAAGTTTGTCCTGATAAAGGAGCGTTCGAAGGCAACGTTCCAAAATCGACACGCCACGATCGTCGTACGGACTACGCTTATGCGCCAAATGGAAGCAAAACGACGAACACAAGAAATCGTCGTACGGAGTCGTATTCAGGGGTATCGGCTGTCCGCTAAGGAGGTTTTCCCTGATCTGCTCAGGGATACCTTCGGCAATCTTCTGCGCTTCGGTGTCGTTCTGTTCTTGAGCCTTTAGGACAGCGAGTCTGTCCTTCTCGCTCGGAATTAGCTCCATTTGAACACGGTTCGTATATTGGAAAATCTCGAGTTTAACCTGTTCAGGCGGCAAAATCTGCAGACGTTGCCACCCTTCATACTTTCCTTCCACAAATTTCTGTATGGCTCGAGAACGTTCATTTTTAACGTCGTCCTCTGAAGATTCCTCTGAGAGTTCCTCTGAAGATTCCTCTTGCTCTTCGCCTGTATCTTGTTCTTCAGGTCGAACACCGTCTGGACTCTGAGAGTCCGGCATCAGATTTTCCGGCATTTCTCCGGTCAGATCGTGATCCTCACAAAATATGAACACGTTCCCGTGCAACCAGTACTCGTGCGTCACGTCGTAAAGAACCTGGAACAACCGCAAGCGACGACACATTCTCTCAAAAAAGTGCAGGATCTGCTTATTTCGAGTTATGTCTTTTCCCTTCGGAGCCGAAAGCCGAATCTTAGACATCGGAACATCGGTGTGAAAATCTATGCCGGCTCCGATGATGGGATGCGTGCTATACCAGAATCTGAGAAGTTCGCGCTTTTCGCGCTCAGACTGCGGGAGCTCGAGAAAGTCCGTCGAAAGCTGCGGACTGTAAAAGTTCTGATCCGCCGTGGAGATCGCTTGGGAGCTAGAATTTCCCATATCTCCGTAGTATGCGGCGATACGGATCGATTGGCTCTTCGCCTCACGACGAGCTTGTTTCTCCAGTTTGGTGAGTGGCGTTCGCGCAAGATTCTGCTGATCGACGCGCGTGACTTTCCCACTCAACTGACTTGGTTTTACGCCAACTTTCTTTGCCATGGTCTAGCTCACTCAAAGACTGGTTGTGCGCGTTTGTCGCTGTCAGCCAGCGTGTCATCCCGTTCAGAAGCGCATGCCTTCATCCTAGACACGAGGCGGTCCAGGTGTTGGCGAGCGGGAAACACGACGCCCAAGATGACTTTGACGCGCAACCTGTGCGCCAACCTCAGGTCTCCGGACATATCCTGCTGCCTGATTTCCTTGTCGAGAGCGACAATTTTTTCCACGGCTTGACCTAAGAGAACAGAGGCTTCAGACACTTTAGCCGCAATTTCCAGATATTTGTTGAAGATGTTTTCGAGAGCGTCTCTGCGCTCTCGACGGTTGGCTTCAGCTATGGCCTTTGCCCGAGATTTGTCTTTGGACTGAACAACGTCTGGCATGATCAAACGTTACCTGAAATCTTGATAGCTATTTTGTTGAGCTTTCTGGCGCTAAGCACGTTGCTCATGCATTCTTCAAGAATCTCGACATGATCATGGTCTCCCTCCATGATTTTGCGCCAAAACCCGCCCGCTTTCCAAAAGAGCTTGCATACGGAAAGTATTTCTTCTTCACTCAAGTCCTCGCCAGGTCCCCAAGTGTGCTTGAGAACCTGTTCGATGACATGCCAGGCAGCAGTGTCTTTTATTCCGACGCTCACGCGATGGAAATTTGATAACAGGGCTATCTTCTACCTGGAGCCATTCGCAGAGGATCGGGGCCGCCATGCAAACGCTGACGCATGCTGTGGAACCTCCGGTATGACGACGGCATTGGAGTTTGTTGAAGAGGGGATATGATGTGTCGAATGCTGGTCTCCAAAATGCCAGGATGAAGTTTGATGTACTCGGCGGCCAGCATGACTCCGCGGATCAGCGCATCGGACATGTCGTCATGCTTTCCGGAAATTTTCGGAGACTCCACGATGGTGATGTTTTTGCCACCGGACGTTGCCTGCAGTTCAAGCAGTTCGGTTATGAGAGGAGAGTGTTTCAGAACCGTGGAATCAGTCACGACTGTCGTCGCGACAGGATAATCATATAAGCTCAGCTGTCTGCCGAACATGCACATTTTCGTCGTATGAAACGCGTGTGAAGAATCAGCGACTGAGAAATTCCTCATTTCAAACTGCTTCAACCCGCGTTTATGCAACTCTTGTTCGAAAATCGGTCCAGCCCATTGATCGAACACACCCTTTTCAATGTAGAACCTCGTAGACAGAGCTCGAAACCACTCTGCGATCTCGGACATGTCCAAACGCGAAATGTGCCCGAGTTGTCTTACGTAATCCGTCAGCGGATTTGTCAAGTGAGGATTAGACTCTTTCCAATCCTTCTTCGCATACCAAACTTCGTGGTATGCCAACTCGATTTTTCCGTCGACGAAATGCATTAAAGCTATCGCAGTCCCGTCATTCACGATGCCGAAGTCGACGCCGGCCCAGTACAGCTCCCGTGGCAGTCCTCTGACTATCGGCTTGAGATTTGGTTTGACGCATTCCAACAAATCCTTCTGGTCTTCAATCCACCCACGAACTCGGTCCGAAAACTCGGCCCCATGCTCGGTCATGAATGACTTCGGGTCTTTGTTGAACTCGACTTCGTAGTAACTCTTGTCGAGAGTCGGATTCACTTCCCAAGTCGGGGCTTGAAGCATCAGCATGTTTCGAGCAGCGGCGCCGCCGCCCAAAGACGTCTGATACTGCCTGTAGAAGAATCCGTCCCTCGCATCCGGAGACGAAATCATGATGGCTCGACCGTCGGATGGACCAAGAGGCTTGTGCTTGTTTTTCGGATCTTTCGGAGAAAATTGGGCGATAGACGGGTTGATGGCTCGGTATACTTTATCGGCCGACGAATTGTGATTCGTCATACCCTGCGCGATATATTCGTGCCCATCCGGCACAAACAAGTCCGCGACGTCAGCTTCATTATCTGACACTGAAACTACCCTGTCCCAGTAATAATTCGTCTGGCAGATATGATCGAGCTCGGCTAGCGTTCGAGAGTCAGCTCCAAGCTTGAGGCCAAGATTGACCAAATGTCTGGCCGAATTGTACGATATGGAGCTGCGCCGCCGTGGGTCGGCAGAACTAGAGCAAAGTCGCGTCATACGCGTTCTAGCATCATTGCCACGACACAGCTTTTTTGCTTTCGGGACCGATTTCAAAATCTCCCGAAGGCGTTCAGTTTGATGCGGGATTACGTTGGATGCATCGCGACCAAAACGCACCCCGCAAGCCAAATCCGCCTGCTTCCTCGGAGTCATGAATCCTATCTCGCGCGCAAAGATCTTGCGAGATTCATATCCAATCAGACGAAGATAATGATACTGCCGCTTATACTTACGGTTCCACTTGCTGTACCAACTAGCCGTGATACCAAAGTCTAGCAACAGAAGTTGCACCTCACGTATCAGCTGCATACTGGCAGACGCGAGCGTAACAGTTCTGCCCCCCTGCTCGCACCCGCCATCGGTCTCAAACAATCCACGAAGAAACGCCGCCACGACCGACTTCGGACTTCTAAAAACAACCCAAGGCACAGACTTCGTGCTTTTGGTCACGTCTAACCGGTAGCCAAGGCCGTCCAGGAAAGTCCTGAACGGCTGAGAACACTTAGTGACTGACCATGGAGACACTTCGCATGTGTTGTGTTCATGAGGTGGCTTGTGGCTGGTGCGAAAAGTGTCAAAATACCTAGCAAAGTGTGCCTGTACAAGGGGCAAAAACTGCTCGCACCCGCCAGTCATCTGAACGAGATTGTCATCTTCTCCTGAGCACCAGGTGCCATCTCCGACAAGCATTCCCAAAAACTCGCCGAGCTGAATGTCGACAAATTCAGGAATCATAGCCACCTGCGTGCGTCGAACATGCTTGGCGCGTCGAATCTTAGAACAGTTCAGATCGTGCTCAGGCCAAATTCGCGCAGACCGATTGATCCCTATGTAGTCCCCGACTCGAATATCGCGCACGTATTTCCATTCAATGTCGCCACCACTGGACATCACCTTCAGTCGATGCTGGTGTGTGGGATCAATGGAGTAGCGCGATTTGGTGGTGATGCTCCTCACCGACTGCTTACCGCCATAATAAACACGAGTAGCCAAAGTGCCGCGTCCGGACTCTTGCAAAACTTCGATCGGTCTAATGTCAGTCCACCCAATCCTGGATCTGTCCACCCCATTGGCATCGAGTATGTCGTCAAGAGTACGAGGCCCGTCCGACGTCTGAATTAGGCTGGAGAGCTTCAGACATTTTCCGTCGTCCACGAAAAATGCGATCTCGTCCAAAATGTAACAAATGATGCCTCGGCCGCGGAGCCCTTTCGCTATCGAGCTCTTGAACGTGGCCGCTATGGTCGATCTTCCGTTCTTCCCATACCTCTTGCGGTCCTGATCGGTTTGAAACCGCATGAACGTCTGGGTCTGATTGGTCATGGACGATTTGAAATAATCGACGTTGTCTACGTATCCGGACATGTCTCCGTAAACGATCGAAGCCTGTTCCTTGTCGTTGGCGACGCAAAGGACTCGAATTTCGCTATTCACAGGGATGCCGTAATGACCCTGAGGGTTCCTGCGTCGAAGAAGCTTGTAAAGCTCGTAGGAAGCTATGATAGCGCTCAGGGTGGATTTCCCAGACCGTCGTCCGAGCACCAGAATCAACTCGTGCCTTACATGATTGACGTCTTGAACTCTGATGTTGCAACGACCCTGATCATAAAGAAACGCCAGATACTCAACTTCGGTCAACTCGTGCAAAACGCGCGTGTTGAACCTGTCGGTTATCTTGATGACCTTTTCTTTGTCATCCAACGGGATGTTGTAGTACAACTTCAGGACGAACTTCTGAGCGGGGAACAAGCCGTTCGGAAGAAGTTTGAATCTCTCAATGAAGTCGATGATGGAAAGAAAACTTACGCTATCGTCATCTTTCCCGACATTCTTTTCATCCAGGAAGCTGTCTATGACGCCGACAAGTTCACTTTGTTGCTTTTTCTCTGTGCTCGGCATGTCACGATTCCATGATTACGTCCACAATCGATACGGGACAAGGTTCACCGTCGATGTGTTTATTGCATGCGCAACAAACCAGACCACCACAGGCCGAACATGACTCGACATCATCCGACGATTTCCACGGGAAGTTGCAAATTCCCGAAAAGACTTCTTCGTCACACTGACGGATCACATCGCAGTATGCCTGGTCAAAGATGGATACGTGATTCATGATTCCATCACGTTGGATATGTCCCATATCGGACAACACCCTTCCTTGTTT
>Ga0315287_10002752_pt1 | contig 16760 bp, 9 predicted proteins | sample YL17G11_0_MG_FD_205037 | JGI IMG/M metagenome (GOLD analysis project Ga0315287, IMG submission 205037) | Sediment microbial communities from Yellowstone Lake, YNP, Wyoming, USA - YL17G11_0 | ecosystem: Environmental > Aquatic > Freshwater > Lake > Sediment | place: USA: Wyoming | collected...
AGAAGAAGAAGAAGAAGAAGAAGAAGAAGAAGAAGAAGAAGAAGAAGAAGAAGAAGAAGAAGAAGAAGAAGAAGAAGAAGAAGAAGAAGAAGAAGAAGAAGAAGAAGAAGAAGAAGAAGAAGAAGAGGAGGAGGAGGAGGAGGAGGAGGAGGTCGAGGTCGAGGGAGAAGAGGTAGAGCTGTTCGAGGTCGCCGTCGCTGCTGCTGCTGCTGCTCTTGTCTCCGGGTAGCAGTACACCGCCGCCTCCCGGAGCCCCCTGGCCGCCGCTCCGGGAGGCGCCGGGGTCAGCCCGGCCCTGACCGCCATCGCGACGACGACGGCCGCCCGCGCGTCGTCGCCGGGGAGCGCGAGCGAGTCGAAGGCCCAGGACTCGAGCGCGGCGGGGTCGACCTGCGCGAGCGCCGCCTCGAGGGAGGCGGCGTCGGCTCCCAGGGCCGCTGCGGTGGCGGTGGAGGCGGCGGCGGCGACGAAATGGGCGCACAGCTGCTGCTGCTGCTGCTGAGAGGATGAGGAAGAAGAGATGGACCTCTCCGTCGTCGTCGGCAGCCTTGCGGCGGAAGCAGCAGCAGCAGCAGCAGAAGAAGAAGAAGAAGAAGAAGAAGAAGAGTCGTCGCCGTCGCCGTCGTTGTTGTTCGCGTCGGAGAACTCCACCTCCCTCACCGAAGAGACCAGGAGAGCCGCCGTGGAGCTCTGCCCCTCCAGGGAGAGAGAAGCAGGCGACAGACCGGGGTTCGAGGCTCCGGCAGAGCCCTTTCTCGAAGAGCGGGCCGACGCCGCCGCCGACCCCGCCGCCGCCGCCGCGGATGCGGAGGAGGGCCTCCCGGAGCCATCCCCCAGATCGGCAGTCCCGCCGCTCGCGTCAAGGATGAGCGAGGCCTGAGAGAGCAGAGAGGGGACGCCGGGGACGGGGACCGAAGAGATGGCGCGCGGGATCGCCTGAGAAGGAGAGGAAGAAGAGGGAGAGGAAGCTTGAGCAGATGGCGCGTTTGCCGGAGCGGCGGCGCCGCCGCCGCCGCTCACGTTTCCTCCTCCCCCGCTCCCGCCGCCGGCCCCCATGGTCCCCAGCCACGCCCTCGTCGCGTCATCCGTGCTCTCCACCTCGAGCCTGGCCATCACGGCGTTCCCGCGCAGCCCGCCGGCGGGGCCGACGTGCGCGACGATGGCCGAGAGCTTGGCGACGGCGGCCTCCAGGAGGCGGAGCTCGCCGTTGCCGTCGTCGTCGTCGCCGCCGGCGTCGTCTTCGTCGGCGGCGGCCGCGCTCGACCTCTTCTTCTTGCCCCTCGAGCTCTCCTCCGACGCAGAAGAAGCGGAAGCAGAAGCGGACTCATCGGCGGAAGAAGAAGAAGCTCTCCCGTCCTTGTCCCTCCCTCCCCCGCCTCCTCCGCCCCCGTTCCCGCCGCCGCCGCCGCCGTCGACGGCGTCCAGGACCGCGCCGGCGTCCCTGCGCAGCGCCGCCAGCACGCGCTCGACGGGCCTGATGACGAGCCTCGCCGCGCTGCGTCCCAGGCCCGCCGCCGCGGCCGAGACCCAGGCGACGACGAGCGCCGAGAGGGCCAGGGAGAGGATCGCGGCCCTGCGGTTGGCGCCGGAGGTGTCGAAGGCGGCCGAGGCGGACACGGAGCGGGAGGCGGAGGCCGGGGAGGCCGGGGCGGCCCAGACGGCGGCGGCGAAGTGGACGTCGGCCGCCCTGTGCGGCAGCGGGCCCAGCGCCCCCGTGCGGTCGAAGGTCTCGCCCCCGACCGTCACGATCTTGGGCACCATGAGCGGCTTCTTCGCCGCGTCCTCGCCGCCGTTGAAGAAGGCGAAGAAGCCGTCGACCTCGGCCTCGAGGGCCCCGCGCGAGAACGCGGGGGAGGCCGCGTCCCCGAGCGGCGCTAGGAGCGACAGCATGCCCGACTGCACCGTCTGCCCCGGGGTGCCCCGGTACTCCATGAACGGGGAGACGACGACGGCGACGAGAATGACGAGGGCGACGTGCTGGGTGTTGACGTCGGCGAGGCGGGCGCCGACACGCGGGGCGCGGAAGGGCCTCGAGGCGCTGCCGGCGCTCTTCGAGCCCGTCGCCGACGACGGAGACGAAGGCGAGGCCACCTTCCTCCTCGCCCTGCTCAGCGCCCTCCCCGCGAGCCTTGCCACGACGGAGACGACGTGCAGCGTGCAAAGGAGCGACGCGAGCCTGCCTGCCCGAGGGGCGACGGCGGCGGCTCGCGGGAGCGACCACGCGTCGCCGGCGAAGGCCGCCGCGATCGTCCGGGTACGCAGCCACGAGACGTCCGACCTGGAGATTTTCCGTTTTTTTAAGTTTTTTCTTCTCGTGAGAGTCTTTCTCGATGCCTTCCTTAGCGGGGCAGGACACTGCAAACCGAGGAAAACTCCCACTCCACTCACGCCACGGCCGCGGAAGAGGCCAGCTGCAGCACGATTTCGAGCCCCGTCGAGCCCGCCGCGCTCTTGCGCCTGCAGAGCCCGCCGAGCACCGAGACCGCGCCCAGGAACGCGAGGGAGACCCAGAGGCAGGCGTCGATGGCCATCTCTGTGGCCTTGGAGGAGGCATGCGAATAAGGGGCGAGGGCGAAGGCGTCGGGGGCGACGAGGGAGAAGGCGAGGGCGGCGGCCTGGGTCCATTGCGAGAGCTGGGAGTCGACGATTCTGGAAAAATGTTTTTGAGTTTTCAAGTTTTTTTGGTTTTTTTGTTTTCGTGAGTGGAAAAAAAAAGAGAAAAAGAAGCACCACCGAAGTCGAAATACAGCAAACACACCCGCAGCGGAGCTTCTTCACTCACCGGACGATCCTGTCCCGGACGGGCCTGCGGGCCCTCGAAGGCGGAGGCTGCGGCTTCTGCGCGGGGACCGCCGCGGCCGTCTGCCGCCGCCGGAGGCCGTAACTGCCGCCGCCGACGCCGCCGACGCCGCCGCCGCCCGGGGAAGCGCCCGAGGAGATCAGGCCACCTCCAGCCGTGGCACTACCGTCCTCCCTGTTCTTCTTCCTCGTGTTCCCTCCGAAGAGGAACGCGAGCGATTTTGACGTGTCCTGGAGGGCCTCTGGGGGGGGCGTTGCCCTCCTCCGCGCTGCGTGCCTGGAGGCAGAAGCTGCGTAAGCAGCCGCCGCCGCCGCTTCCACTGCCGAAGCAGCTGAAGACGGCGGCGCCGCCGAAAAAGACGCCGCCGGGCCGAAGATCGAGCCGAGAGGTAAGACGCGCGGCAGCGCTCCAGAAGAGGCAACCGCTGCCGTTGACTTCTTCGCTTCAGAGCTCGCCAGCGATGCGTTCAGGGAGGGAGATTTCCAGAGAGAAGCTGCGTCGCCAGCGACGACAAAGCTGTTGCTCCCGCTGCTGTTGCCGCTGCCGCCGCCGCCGCCGCCTCCTTCGCCGCCGACGCCGCCGTTGTTCGGGAGCATCAAGAGCGAAGTCTTTTTCAGGGAGGACTTTCGCCTCCCTGCCCCCGGGGGGAGCGGCTCGGCAGGTAGAGGAAGCGACGGAGGTGCAGGAGGAGCTGGCGTGAGGCTGATGCGCACGCTCGGGCGCTGTATTGGAGAGGCGCGAAGAGGAAAGGGAAAAGGGAAACGGGAGGGTCAGCGGCAGGGGGGGGGGTAAAAAACTCTTTGCGAGGCTGAAGAGGCACCCCCCCCCTTTTTTTCTCTCTCTCTTACTCACCCTTTTCTGCGTTGCTGCCAGAGGAAGAGACGACGATGAGGGCTCTCCTCCCTCTAGGAGAGCGGGAGGCGCAGCGGCGGGCTCGGGCATGACTGTCCGGAACGACGCGAGCGGCGGGAGAGGAGGCGGAGCAGTGGCGGCAGCGGTGGCGGAAGTGGAGGAAGGAGAAGAGGCGGAGACTCCCTCCTCGCTCCCTCTCGTCTCCGGGTGCACTCGCGAGCTGGAGGAAGCAGAAGGAGAAGAAAAGAAAGGCGGCGGTTTTTCCGAGCCGCTCTCTCTTCCTCTCGGGAGCATGAATAAGAGAGAGAGAGAGAGAGAGAGAGAGAGAGAGAGAGAGAGAGAGAGAGAGAGAGAGAGAGAGAGAGAGAGAGAGAGAGAGAGAGAGAGAGAGAGAGAGAGAGAGAGGTGGTTTCGCGGAAAGGAAAGAGGGAGAGAAACAAGAAAAAAACGAACAAAATTAAAAGTGCGGAAAGTTGGAGCCGGAAAGTTTCACTTTGGGTTTTTTTTTCGTTTCTTCTTCTTTTGGTTTCCCCAGCTTCTCTCTTCTCTTTTCTCTCTCTTCTGTACTCTCGCTCTCTCTCTCCCCTCTAACAAACGCCGGGAAGGCGCGGAGTTCGCAGCGGTTGAGCTTGAGGACTCGCGGAGGCTTCATCTTCCCGAGCTCAATTATCTTGTTACGCTCAAAAACGCTCAGAAATATCAAATCGTCGCCATGAAGCCGAAGGGAGAAGAAGGAGAAGGCGAGCGGGGAGGCAGCAGGGCGGAGCCGCCGTCGGTGAGCGCGTCGACGGCTGCGGCGGCCGCGGCACGGCCCAGCGTCGCCGCCGCCGCCGCCGCTGCCGCGGGGGCCCCGCTCGCGCCGCCGCCGTTGCTCACCGCTCGAGGGACGGCGGCGAGCATCGAGACCACGGCAGCCCTGGCGAGCGCTCGAGAAGCAGCGGCAGCAGCAGCAGCGCCGTCTCCGGAAGAAGAAGAAGAAACAGAGCGAGGAGGAGCCGCTGCTCTCTCGGCCTCTCCCCTCATCGCCCGCCACAGCAGCGCCGGCGTCGGCCACCTCGCCGAGAGCGCCCCCGCCGCCGCGGCCCCGACGCCGGGAAGCGCGGTCAGCATCAGGCCCCAGGCCTCCGAGACGGTCCTCTCCTTGTTGGCGGCGACCGCGGAGCAGAACTCGCGGTAGGTCGGGGGCAGGGCGGCAGCGGGGGAGCCCGGGGAGCAGGCGCAGAGCGCCCGCTCGAGCTCGCGCGTCAGGGCCGCGTAGAGCCTGAACGAGTCCGGCGCCCCGCCCGGGGCCCTCAGCACGAGAAAGCCGTCATGGACCTCGGCCGAGTGCGAGGCCGAGGCGACCATCTTCGCCGCCCTCGCCGGCGCGGAGGCCGAGAAGGAGTGGGAGCGGGGAGGGGACGGGGCGTTCGCGCCGCCGCCGCCGCCCCTGCCCCCCCCCCCCAGGAAGCTGCCGGCGCACAGCGCCCGCGCATCGCCCTCCACCAGCAGCGCCACCCGGCGCAGGCCGCAGGCCTTGAGCGCGGCGGCCTGCCTCGCCAGGCGCCCAGACCGGACCGAGTTGCAGAGGTCGTCGGCCCGCTTCCTCTCGACGACGACGTCGAGGACGAACTCGTCCCCCTGCTGCTGCCCCGCCTCCTCCTCGCGGCCTCCGGGCTGCCCTTGGCCTCCTCGCGGCTTCGGCCTCGCGAGCCAGAGCGCGTCGCCGGCGGGCAGCTGCCTCTTCTCGACCCTCGTCCCGGCGGCGGCGAGCGCGGCCAGCGCGGCGTCCGTGCGGGCAGAGGCCGCGCCCGCGCCACCGCGCCCGCCCTCGTACTGCTCCCGCGTGTCGAGGACGAGGACGAGGTCGAAGGCCTCCGAGAAGGAGCGGGAGCCCCGCGGGAGCGGAGGGCAGCGGATCGAGTGCTGCTGCTGGTTGGGGAGGTGGCGGTGGTGGTGGCTGAGGCGCGGCGGCGGCGGCAGCGCAGCTGCGTCCGCGTCTGCAAAGAGAGGCAGCGGCGGCACGGCGTTTTCCCTGCCGCCGCCGCCGCCGCCGGGCTCTTCGAAGAAGGGCGGTGGCGGCGAGAGCGTCGGAAGCACCCAGAGGGAGGCACAGGAGGGCCCAATGGAGGTAGCAGCAGCAGTCCGGGGAGGAGCGGGAGCAGGAGGAGGAGGAGCGGGAGCAGGAGGAGGAGAAGGATGAGGAGGAGGGACGGCGGGCCTGTGCCCGTCGGAGTCTCTCCTCCCGCCGCCGCCGCTTCTCCTCTGCTGCTGCTGCTGCTGTCCCTGCTCTTGCGCTTGTTCCTGCCTCCTCGGCCGCACCAGCGGGGCGAGACCCAGCCGCTCCCGCAGGGGCCTCTCGAGCTGGGCCGCCGACGGGGAGGAGAGGACGGGGAGACGCGACTGCTGCCGTAGCCGCTGCTGCTGCTCCTTTCGGGCGAGGGAGGAGGCGGGACTCGTCTCGCTGCCGCCGCCGTCGTCAGAGAGCACAATCACGGCCGCGGGGCTCCCGCCGCCAAAGCCGCCGCGGCCGCCGCTGCTTGGCCTCCCTCCGGCCGCGGGAGAGGAGCGTCTGCGCCTGCGGCCCCTCTGCTGCTGCTGCTGCTGCTGGTTGTGCTGCCGGCTGTGCTGCTGGTGTGCAGCGGCGACGCGCGAGGCGAGCGGGAGCCCAGACTCGGGAGGCGAGCCGCGCGCGAGCCTCGACAGTCCGTTGTTGCCGCCGCCGCCGTTCCTCCTGCTGCTGCCTGCTCCGCTTCCTCCGCCTGCGGCTCCTTCGTCGTCCGTCGACAGAAGGACAACGAAGCCGCCGTCGCCGCTGCTGCTGCTTCTGCTGCTGACCCTCCCGGCTGGGTTCGAGAGGCGAGGGGAGAGAGGGGAGAGAGACGCTCCTCCGCCTCCTCCTCCTCCTCCTCCTCCTCCTCCTCCTCCTCCTCCCGCTCCCCTCCTCCCGCCCCCGGTGCCGCCGCTTCCTCCTCCGCCCCCTTCGACCGAGAGGCGCCTCAGGCCCGGGAGGAGGATTCCGGCCGCGCCTCCGCCATTCTCTCCATCCGAGGCCCTCCTCCAGGCCGGCGGGAGCGTGCCCCTGGCGGCGGCGTCGGCCCGCAGCGCGAGCGCGAGCAGCGCGCCCTCCCTCGTCAGCGCCGCCCGCAGCGGCGACGACCAGGCTGCGACGAGCGGCGGCGAGCGCGAGGCGAGGCCGCGGAAGGACGCCCAGCCCCCGGGGGCGTAGTGAGCGGGGGCCCCTCCTGCTCTCCTGGCGGCAGCAGACTCTCCGGCGGCGGCGGCGGCGGCGGCGGCGGCAGAAGCAGAAGCGGCGGCAGAGAAGGAGGCGGCGGCGGCGGCCGAGGCCGTCAGGACCCCGCCGCCCGCGATCGGCGTGTGCGACAGCCCCGAGGCCTCAGCGGCGGCGACGAGGTCGGCCTTGGAGATCCACGCCCTCCCCTCGTGCTGCTGCAGGTGGTGCAGCGTGATCAGGAAGGCGTAGGCTGCGGTGCCGACCCCGGGGGAGTAGGCGGCGGCCCGGGGAGGAGGCGTCTGCGCCAGAGGAGCTGGGGCCGCGGCGGCGGCGGCGGCGGTGGCAGCAGCGGCGGCTTGGACCCCGCCGGCGAGGCTCCTCAACACCTCGGGCGGCGGTCCCCCGCTCGCCTGGGCCCTCCTGCGCTCCCTGGCGGCCTCTTTCTCCTCGCTCCTCGCCATCGCGTCGGCGAAGGCCTCGTCCGGGGCCGGCGGCGGGGGCGGGGACGCCGCCCAGAGGTGGCGCTCGACGAGCGCGGCGAGCGAGGCGCCGATCCCCGGGAGCTGCCGCAGCCCCTGGAGGTCGTGGATCCTGCGAGGGTGGGCCCTCGTGGAGGTCAGGGCCCTGCGCAGGACCCTGGGCCAGTGGGAGGCGAAGAGCGAGGACGAGGAGCTGAAGGGGTTATGGCGGCGGCCGTGCTGTTGCCGAGGAGGAGGAGCAAGAGGGGGAGCGAGGGCGGCGTCGACGTCGTCGCCGCCGCCGCCGCCGTCTCGCTGCGAGGAGCTCGGCTGGTCTGTTCCTCCGTTCGACGCTTCCCTCCCTGTCTCGTCCTCGAGCAGGGCCCTGTGAACGGTGATTGAGAGGGAGAAAGGCGGTGCAAGTGAGTGTTTTTTCGGGGGCTTCGAAAGGGGAATCGGTTCTCTCTTTCACGACATGGACGATTCGGTTTCTTTTTTCTTCTTCCAACATTTCAATGCAGCCGCGAAAACTCACTCGAAGAATAGCGCCAGCGCCGCGTTACCGGAGTTGGGGACGCGGGCTCGGTGCAGCCCGGCCTCCGTGACGGCTGCGGCGAGGGCAGAAGCAGCCGCGGTGTCCCGACGCGCGTTAGTCGCTGCCGAGGGCGGCATGAAGGGAACGAGAGAAGAGCGAAAGGAAGAGTGATTTTTTTCCTTTCGACTTCTCGACGTCGAGCCTCGAAGAGGACGCCTCCTCGCTTTCGGTCGTATCGCTCGCTCTTCTTCTTTCCACTCGCATTTTCTTCTTTTGTAACTCCAGGGGTGCTCTGGCGTGACGCGGCGACAGGCAGCGTCGTTGTCGTATCCAACTGTTACGTTCTGACCTCTGCCCTGGACAGGGTGAAGGAAGATATCGGCGAGAGACGAGAGAGAAGAGGTTTTTTTTTTCCGAGAGAAACGAGTTTTTGTCTCTCTCCTCTCTTTTTTCAGTCTCTTCTTTCACTCTCTCTCTCTCCCCACTCTTGAGTCCTTACAAGAAAAAACGAATTTAAAACAAAAAGGCTGCGAGGTGTTGAATTTGTTTATCAGTAGAACAACAAAAACGGAACGGGAAAGAAGGAGCGGAGGAAGAACAGCTCTTTCTTTCTTCTTCTTCTTCTTCCTCTTCTTCTTCTTCTTCTTCTTCTTCTTCAGCTTCTTCTTCTGCTTCCTCAAGGCCTCTGCGGCGGAGGCTGCTGCTGCTGCCCGGCGGCCACAGGAGGGGGAGGAGGCTGCGCTCCCGCCCCCGCGCCTGCTGCCGCCCCCGCCCCCCCGGCCCCGCCCGCCCTGGCCAGGTTCGGCGGCCTCTCCAGCGCGTCGTAGTGCAGCACGAACCCGTCCTTCCTGACGGTCTCCCACGTCCCCGTGTCGAACACCAGGTAGCTCCCGCGCTCGCTCGTCGCGGTCTTGGCCGCGGGCTCGGCCGCGCCGGGCGCGCGCGCGACCCAGACCCTGTACTCCTTGTGAAAGGTCCACCCGCGCCTGCTGAGCTCGTCGGCCGCGAACAGCTGCGCCTCGTCGCCCGGCATGGCGTAGAAGCAGTAAAAGAGCGTCTCGAGCGCGAAGCGCGCAAAGTGCCCCGGGGCCAGCGGCGGCGGCGTGTGCAGGTAGCACGGCGGCGGCGACCAGTCGGGGTCGGGCCTGCCCGGCGCGTCGGCCCACGGGCTCGCGAAGGTGCGGTGCACAGGCTCGGGGCTGTTGAGGGCCAGGCCCAGCGAGGTCAGGTCGGTGCCCAGCGCCAGCGTCGTGAGGTCGGCGTCGGTCATGCGGATGACGGACAGCAGGCCGAGGAGGCCGTAGCGGTCCGCCGACGCCGGCGGGGCGCCGCCGCCGCCGCCGCCGCCGCCAGAGGGAGCCTGAGACTGCGGCGGGAGCCCCTGCTGCTGCTGCTGCTGCTGCCCTTGCTGCTGCCCTTGCTGCTGCTGAGGCAGAGGCATAGGGGGCCCGCCGATCATCTGCTGCTGCTGCTGCTGCTGCTGCTGTTGCTGCTGCTGCTGGTGCTGTTGGTGCTGGTGCTGCGCCTGAGCCTGCTGCTGTTGGTAGTGCTGCTGCTGCGCCTGGTGCTGCGCCTGCTGCTGCTGGTAGTGCTGCTGCTGCTGCTGATGCTGCATCTGCTGCTGCTGCTGCTGCGCACGCAGCGCGTACATCCGCATCGCGGCGTCGCTTCCTTGGCCTCCGTCGTTGCTTCCTTGCTGCAGCTGCTGCTGCGGAGGGTACCGAGAGTAGTCACCCCCGGGCTGCTGCTGCTGCTGCTGCTGTTGCTGTGGCAGCGGAGGCCCGCCGACGGCGCCTCCTTGCCCAGGCCCCTGGCCTCCGCCCCCGCCGAGCGCCGGGAACTCGCGCTCGGAGTTGATGGAGAAGTCGTTCTGAGGGCCCCGGAGCTGCTGCGACTGCGGCGACGGGCCCCCCAAGAGAGGGCCCCCGCCCTGGTTGCCGCCGCCGCCGCCGAGCGCGGGGAAATCGGACGCGTCAAAGGCGGGCCGCTGGTCCTGCTGCTGCTGCTGCTGCATCTGCTGCTGCTGCATCATCATCTGGTGCTGCTGGTGCTGCTGCTGCGGCTGCTGCTGCGGAGGGAGGAGCTGGCCTCCGCCGAGCATTCGCTGCTGCTGCATCTGCTGCTGCTGCTGCTGCGGGTTCCCTCCCGGCCCGCCAGCCGCGGCCGCGGCCTTGTTGATCATCGCGAGCAGATCCTGCGACGGGTTGTAGCTTGGGTTCTGCTGCTGCTGCTGCTGCTGCTGCTGCTGGACTTGCTGCTGCTGCTGCTGCTGCTGCTGCTGCTGGTGCTGCATCTGCTGCTGGTGGTACTGCTGCTGCTGCATCATTTGCTGCTGCTGCTGCTGCGGGTTTTGCGGCGGCGGCAGCCCCGCCGGCCCGAGGGCGTTGGGCCGAGGAGGGGCCATCATGCCCCCTCCCGCGCCCAGGCCTCCGAGCCCGCCGAGCCCTCCGCCGCCGACGCCGCCCACGCCGCCGACGCCTCCCAGGACGCCCCCGGGCTGCTGCTGCTGCTGCTGCTGCTGCCTGAGCCCACCGATGCCTCCGCCGCTCAGGGGGCCCGCGCCGCCGCCGGCGCCGCCCCGGGCTGCTGCTGCAGCGGCCGCCGCCGCTGCGGCGGCGGCGGCGGCAGAGGCTGTGCTCAGCGGCGGAGCTCCTCCGCCGATGGGCTGCTGCCGCACGCCGCCGCCGTTGCCCACGGCCCCGAGGCCGCCGCCGCCGCTGCTCCCGGGGGGGGCCAGCTGCTGCTGCTGGTGCTGTCCCGGCGGGCCGGGAGCCCCGCCCGGCCTCTGGAGCTGCTGCTGATATTGCTGCTGCTGCTGCTGCTGCTGCTGCTGCTGCTGCTGCTGCTGCTGCTGCTGCTGCTGCTGCTGCTGCTGCTGCTGCTGCTGTTGCAAAGCAGAGAGCCCGCCGTTGGAGCCGGCGAAAGGTCCTCCCACTCCGCCGCCGACTCGCTGCTGCTGCTGCTGCTGCTGTGCTGCTGCTGCGGCCGCGGCCGAAAGCTGCTGCTGCTGCTGGAAGTTGCTAAAGCCGCCGCCGACTGCGCCGCTCCCCGGAGCGCCGAGGCTGCTCCCCGAAGGAGGGAAGCGCGCGCCTCCCGGGGATTGCTGCGGCTGCTGCTGCTGCTGCAAGAGTCCGCCGCCAACACCGGGCCTGTTTTTTGTTTTGTTTGTTGGTTCGTTTGGAAGAAGATGGAGTTGAGCGTTGGTGAGCGCAAGGTCGGACGAAAAAGAGGGAGGTCCCTTTCGAACGAACGACGACGACGACGACGAGCGGCGGCGGCGATCTTTACCTCTTCTCCTTCTCCAACTCTCTCGTCTCTCTTCTCCTCGTCTCAAACTCACCTCAGCCCAGCAGCGAGCCCTCCGTAGCCACCTCCGAGCTGCTGCGGCGGCGGCTGCATTCCTCCGCCGCCGCCAAGAGCAGGAAAACTCGACGACGAAGGGATCTGCGCCGATCCGCTATTGTTTGGCGCCGCCGACTGCTGCTGCTGCCCCGAGCCTGGCACGCCCCCAAACGGCCCGCCTCCTGGATAGGGGGGTCCGCCTCCACCCGAATTAAGCATTGAAGAAGAGGTTCTGCTTTGGAGTAGTTGGGTGGGAGTGGGAGAGAGAGTTGGAAGAAGAAAGAGGGTGATGAAATTGAGCATCGGTCGACGGCAAGAAAAGGGTTTCCCTCTTCGTTTGCTGTTCTTCCCGAGGCGCTCTTTGTCGTTTTCTCGTTCTATTCGTTGCTTTCAGATCACGTAGCAAGTGCACAGCAGGAGAAGAAAGGAAGAGACGGCGAAGCAAGTCCTACCTTTTCCTCTATTCAATTCTTTTTTCGTCTTCTTTTTCTTCACGGCGGAGTCATCGGCGCTCCTTCTTCTTTTTCTTCGCGTGTGGCTTCTTCTGCACCAGCGTGAGCGTGTGCAGAAGCTCTGTGCTGACAGCTCTGTAGCGGAGAGAGCGTCCTCACACGGAGGCTGAACGCTGAAGAGAGAAAGAGCAGCGTGCGCGCTCTAAAAAAACAAGAGTAGTGGAGAGACCTAGCGAGCCTTTTTTTCCCCTCTCTCAGTCTCTATTCTTCTTCTTCGACGACATCTACCACATTGTCGAAACCCAACGTTCGCTTCCTACTGTTCACTGCGCTCCCTTCCTCGCGCTCTTTTTCCCTCTCTTTCTCTCTCTCTCTCTCTCTCTCTCTCTCCTTCTCCCTTCAGAGAGGCGCGCAGAGAAGGATTTCTTCTGCGATCCCTTGAAAGAAAACAAAATGGCCGACGACTGGGAGGACTGGGAGGACGAAGGGCTCGAGCCGGCGCTGCCGGGCGTCAAGGCCGTTGCTGCCGCCAAGGCCCCCGCTGCCGCCGCTGAAAAGGTGAGCATTCTTTCGATTGAGCCGAATGCGTTTCTCCTCTCGCAGAAGAAGATTGTTCGCAGCCACATTGAGAAGCGGGCAACGAGCAGATTAGGGCCCAAAGAGAACGAAGCATATAGAAAGAGTCTTTGTTGGTTGACTGATGAGCGATCAACGATCGGCGCGTTTTTTTTTGCCCCCTTTCTTCTCAACCTCGCCCTCGACCCTCCTCTCTTCCCTCTCTCCCTCTCACGCACAACCCTTCCACGCTCACCCAACAGCCCTCCGCCTTCGAAGGGGAAGACGAGGAAGACGACGACGACGAAGGCGCCGGCCCCGCCGCCCCTGCCCCCCAGCCCAAGAAGAAGGCCGAGGCAAAGACCTACACCAAGGGAACCTCTTCGAAAGCCCTCGACGACGACGAGGCGCTCGACGACCCTCTGGCGGAGAAGCTCCGCAGGCAGCGGCTCGTCGAGGAGGCCGACCTCGAGATGGCGAAGGAGCTGTTCGGCACAGCCACGAGCGGGAGCGGCGCAGCGAACTCCGCGATCAGCAAGGCGCCCGCGACGGCCAAGGAGGCAGAGGAGCACGGCCGCGCCCTCGTCGCGATGTTTCTGGCACCGCACTCCGGTGCCGCGCAGTACAAAAACCTCGTCAAGGCCGCCATGAAGGCCGCGATGCAGCACCTGGACGCTCCCGCGTGCAAGGAGCTCGAGGCCGCGGCCGCCGCGGTGCGCGCGGAAAAGGTCAAGGCCGACGCCGCGGCCAAGGCGGCGGCCGGGCTGGGCAAGAAGAGCAGGAAGACGCTCAACATGGGGAGGTCCGGAGGGGCGGCGGGGCTCGACGACTACGTCTATGACGACCCTCTGGACGACGAGGTGGACTTTATGTAACGGGGGAGACGCAAACTGGGGAGACGCTTTTCTTTGGTGGTTATTTTGGAGGAGAAGACGAAGAAGAGAAAGAAAAGAGGTAGGGGAGGTGGAGGTGGGCGACAGAAGGGGAAGAAGAAAGAAAGAACGAAAAAAAGAAGAAAAAAACTCGACGCTGGCTCCACTTCTTTTTCTTGAAGAATTCGTCGACAGCTTCCTCGCCGCGCCCCATCGCGCTCAGAGTTCAGAGCTCCTACGTCCCATTCTTTGCGCTCTCGCGACTGTCGATATCCCCGCGACATCGCCCACTAGCTTGGCGCGAGTGGAAAGAGAGAACTCGCGTGTCGAAACCGAGGCTTGAATTCCCGAGCGCCTCGCCCCTTCACCTTCTTCGCCCTTGAGGCCTTCACCGTCAAAAAAGCCAAAACCCGTCAATCGCTCCCTCCGATTTTCACCATGTCTTCTCTCCGCACGATGTTTTCGTCGAGCGTGTCTTGGATGTACGTAACTTTTCATCTCGAGGAACAGAAGCGGAAATAGTTGAACGGAGAGGGAGAAAGAGAAAGAGAGAAGCACACGGAATCGACCCGTCTTCCCCCCCTCGTCGTCGCCCGCCTCTTTCGTGTCCCTCACTCGCCTCTCAAAACAACAACTTCGCAGCCACGACTACTCCACCGCCGTCTTCTCCAAGGGCCAGCTCGCCCCCTTCTCCAGGGCCGAGCGCATCGTTCGCGCCGCCACGCGCGCGTCCCCGGCCTGGGGCCCCACTCTCTCGGAGCTGCGCACCGTCGCGCTTCTCAGCGAAGCTCCTTCCACCGCCGCCGACGTCTCGAGCGTGCTGTCCAGCAGGCTCGCGCCGCCGCCGCCGGCCTGGCGGCGCGCGGCCAAGGCGCTCGCTGTGGTCGAGCACCTCGCCACCTGCGGCGGTCCAGGCTCCGCGCGCGTCGCCTTCGCGACCGCCAACCTTCTCGACGACCTCGCGGCGACGTTTCAGAGTTACGACGAGACAGGCCGCGACGTCGGCGAGGGCGTCAGGACCGCCGCGGCGAGGCTCGCCGCCCTGATGCGCGACCCTCCTGCTCTGGAGGAGGCGCGCGCCGTGGCGAGGATGGTGAGGGAGAGGAGCAGGGGCAGCGGCGGAGGCGGGTTCGGGGGCGGGGGCGCGGGCGGGTTCCCGAGGCTGCCGGCGCCGGCGCGGGTGCTCGCGCTGCCGGCGCCGGCGCCGGCGCCCGAGGCGCGGCCGGCCGCCGCCGCCGCCGCCGCTGTTTCTGCTGCTGCTGCTGCTTCGGACCCTGCGCACGTCTCGGGGGCCCCGACTCCCGCCCCGAGCCCCCCGCCGCCGCAGCCACAGCCGCAGGCGCCGCTGCCGGACTTGCTCTCCTTTGACGACGACGGCGGCGGCGGCGGCGGCGAAACGGGAACAGCAGCAGCAGCAGCAGCACCAGCTCCTTCCTCCTTGTTGGCGTCGCCCGCGACGGTCCTCCCCCAAGGAGCAGCAGAAGCAGCAGCAGCTTCGCCGTCTTCTCCTTCCTCTTTCGACCTCCCCGCCGCGCCCGCGGCCATCATCACGGCACCTCCCGTCTTCTCGTGGCACCCCGTGAAGCTCGCGCCCGCGGACCCGAAGCCCGCGACGCCGGCAGAGGCGCTGGAGCAGATGCTCCGGTCGTCGGTCGAGACCTTTGACGGGCAGGCTGCCGCGGCGGGCAACGGGGCGATGCTGGGAGCCGGAACGGGAGGAGGAGGAGGAGGAGGAGACGGGAGGCGGACGCCGCCGAGGCCGCCGCCGATGTCTTCCGCGGTCCCTATCTGAGTCTGAGAATTCCGTTTTTCTTTCCCTCCTTTTTTCGGGGCTTCGAGATTTGCAAAAAAACACACCACTTTTCATTGAAAACTTCTTTCTTCTCCCTCTCTCTCTCTCTTTCTCTCTCTCTCTCTACATAGATATAATTTTTTTCGCTAGTGATTCTTTGATTCTGTTCACACGTTATTTCGGAGCGTTGAATGAAAAACAAAAGAGGAAGAAGAAGAAGAAGAAGAAGAAGAAGAAGAAGAAGGAGAAGAAGGAGAAGAAGAAGGAGAAGAAGAGCACCCCATTTTTTTGTTCCGTCTTTCTCTTCCCTCGGCCCCTTCCCCGTTCTCTCTCTTTCTCTCTCGTTCAACCCCCTCTAACTCTCCAACTCTCTATTCCCACTCGATCGTCCCGGGCGGCTTGCTCGTGATGTCGTACACCACCCTGTTGACCGTCTTGACCACGTTGCAGATCCTCGTGGACACGAGCCTGAGGAAGGCGGGCTCGAAGGGGTACCAGTCGGCGGTCATGCCGTCGGCGCTCGTGACGGCCCGCAGCGCGACGACGTGCGAGTGCGTGCGCTGGTCGCCCTGGACGCCCACGGAGCGCACGGGCAGGAAGACGGCGAACGCCTGCCAGATCTTGTCGTAGAGGCCGTGCTCGCGGATGGCCTCGACGAAGACCTCGTCGACCTGCCGCAGCGTCTCGAGGGCCGCCCCGCCGCCGGCGGTGACGTCGCCGAGCACGCGCACGGCCAGCCCCGGGCCCGGGAACGGGTGGCGGGCGACGAAGGCCTCGGGCACGCCCAGCGCCGGGAGCCTGCCGAGCGCCCTGACCTCGTCCTTGAACAGCTGGCGCAGCGGCTCGACCAGCGTGAACTTGAGGTCCTCCGGCAGGCCGCCCACGTTGTGGTGCGACTTGATGGTGTGCGAGTGCTTCTGGCCCGAGCCCGGCGGCGGGCACGACTCGATCACGTCGGGGTAGAGCGTGCCCTGCACGAGGAAGCGCGGCTCGTGGCCCACGGTCTTCTCGAGCTCCTTGGCGAACTCCGCGAAGCAGTCGATGAACTCGGACCCGATGGCCTTGCGCTTGAGCTCCGGGTCGCTCACGCCCCGCAGGCGCGACATCATCCTCTCGGCGGTGTCGATCTTGGTCACGGGCAGGTGCAGGTGCTTCTCGAAGGTCTCCATCACGCGGTCGGCCTCCCTGAGGCGCAGGAGCCCGTTGTCGACGAACACGCAGTGCAGCCTGTCGCCGATCACCTTGTGCACCAGCGTGGCGGCCACGGTCGAGTCGACGCCGCCGGAGAGGGCGCAGATCACGTGGTCGTCGGGGCCCACGACCTCCGCGATCTTGGCCATCTCCTCCTCGAGCACCGACTCGATCTTCCAGTCGGCGCGGACGCCGGCGATCCCGAAGAGGAACCGCTCGATCGTCTCCCCGCCGCGCTCGGAGTGCATGACCTCCGGGTGGTACTGCAGGCCGAAGAGCCCCCTCGAGGGGCACTCGACGGCGACGCACGCGCCCTGGTCCGAGCGCGCGACGGCGGCGAAGCCCGCGGGGAGCTCGACCGCCTCGTCGCCGTGCGACATCCACACCTGCTGCGGGCTCGAGTCGCCGCCCGCGACCCCGCCGAAGAGCGCGGACCCGGGCACGGTGGTGATGCCCATGCGGCCGTACTCGCCGCCCGCGGCCGCGGCCTCGACGCGGCCGCCCAGGGCGTGGACCAGCAGCTGCATCCCGTAGCAGATCCCCAGGACGGGCACCCTGTGCTCCTCCGCCCAGGCGAGGAACCCCTCGGGGACGGTGGGCGCGCCCTCGGCGTGGACGGAGTTGGGGCCCCCGGAGAGGATGACGGCCTTGGGCTTGGCGGCGGAGATGCGGGCCTGAGCGTTTTTTTGCGTTTTTT
>Ga0315287_10002753_pt1 | contig 16752 bp, 11 predicted proteins | sample YL17G11_0_MG_FD_205037 | JGI IMG/M metagenome (GOLD analysis project Ga0315287, IMG submission 205037) | Sediment microbial communities from Yellowstone Lake, YNP, Wyoming, USA - YL17G11_0 | ecosystem: Environmental > Aquatic > Freshwater > Lake > Sediment | place: USA: Wyoming | collected...
TGTGGACGCGCGCGCCGCACCCCTCCTCGCCCCGCCTCTCTCCCCCCCCCCCCCCCCCTGCCCCCCCCCCCCCCCCCCCCCTCAACTCACCATTGTACAGGTTGAGCGCGCGCATGACCTCACTGTACACCCGCTCCGACACGAAGGCCGTCTCCTCGATGGAATAATCGCCAGGGCCGAGCGTGACCTCGGGCTCCACGATCGGCACCAGGCCCGCGTGCTGCGCGACCTGCGCGTACCGGGCCAGGCCGTGCGCGTTCTCGGCGATGGCCATGGCCGACGGCCGCCCCCCGCCCGCGTTCAGCACCGCCCGCCACTTGGCGAAGCGGGCGCCCTGGGCGTAGTAGGCCGCGCACCGGTCGGCCAGCCCGTCCAGGCCTTGCGTCGCCGTCTCGCCGTCCGTGCCCGGCAGGGGCTGCAGGCCCGTGTCCACCTTGATGCCGGGCACGATGCCCTGGCCCTTGAGCACGTCCACGAACTGGGTGCCGTCCGCGGCCCGCTGGAAGAGGGTCTCGTCAAAGAGGATGGACCCCGAAATGTACTGGCCCAGCCCGGGCGCCGAGTACAGCAGCTCCCGCCACGCCCGCCGGTTGTCCTCCGTGTTTTCCACACCCACGGTGGCGAGGCGCTTGCCGGTGGTGGCGTTGGACTCGTCGGAAGCGAGGCTGTTTTTTTTTTTTTTTTTTTTGGTGTGTGTGTGGGTGGGGTGTGTGGGGGGGAAGGGGTGAGAGGGTGATGGGTCGGGTTTTTTTTTTTTTTTTTTTTTGTGAGAGGTCGGGAGCGCTCTCCCCCCCTAGCGCTCGCTTAGCTCTCTCTTTCGCCCGCGCCCCGGCGGCCGCGCCGGCCGCGAGGACGGCCCGTCGCCGAGCAACCCCCCCCCCCACACACACCCCTTTCTCCTCTCCCCCACGCACATGCCCTTGCCCCGCTGGGCGATGTACTTGGCCGTCGCGCGGAGTTCTTCTGTGAAGGGCGACCGGCCGGCGGCGCCCCCGCCGTTGAGGGCCGTGAACGAGACGGCGGCGGGCGGGGCGGGGCCGCGCTTGGTGGAGGCGATGCGGGCCGTCGGAACGGCCCGGCTGACAGCGGTGGAGAGGGCGGCCATGGCGTCGGAGAGGAGGCGGGTTGGAGAGGAGGCGGGGGGCGAGACAAAAAAAGGGGCTAGTGGAGACAAATTGGTGGTGGTCGCGAGAGAGACGACGAGAGGAGGGCTGAGACCCGCAAATGTTTCTCGCCGGCAAATTATTTGCTGGCGCTGCCCGGCCGCCCGGCCGCGATGCCGCCTGGGGCCGGGTCCCGTACCGGTCACCCGTGAGCCCAGTGAGTTTAGAGAGGAGAAGCCTGCGTCAGGGCGGCAAGGCGGCGTGTCGCGCTGAGGGAAACAGGCGCCGTGGGCGCGCCCCGCCCGCCACCTTCCGCTGTCTCCCTCTTCAAATCAACTTTCCCTCTTCCACGCACGCATGCTTGACTCGGTGATCCCGCACACATCCCCTTTCCAGACCCTCCTCACCGACCTCCAGCGCGATGCCGCGTCCTGGTGGGAAGTCGCCGAAGATGAGGCCACCCTCCGCGCCGCCGCCGCCGCGGCGGCCGTGGCGGCGGCCGGCCGTGGCCGGGCTGCTCCTGCCTGGGGCCGGCCGCCCGCGCCCGCGCCACGCCCGCCCTCCTCTCCCCCGACCCCCCCACCCCTCACACTGTCCGCCTGGGAGGCCGTCGCCGAAGCGGACGCGGCGGCCCGCATGCGCGCGGCGGGCGAGGTGGCGGCCGAGGCGCGGGCGCGGGCGCGGTATGGTGGTGGGGGGAGAGGGGGCGGGGCCGGGGGTGCTGCGGGGCCGGCAGCAGCCCGGCCGCCCCCCCCTGCCTCCACGCCCTGGGCCGGGCCCGCGGCCTACGCGGCGGCCGAGCCGCAGTGGGTGGAGGTCGGGAAGCGCCCGGCGCCGGAGGGCGCAGGGCGGCGGCGTGCGCCTGCCCCTGCCCCTGCCCCTGCCCCCAGCCGGCGCCCCGCCGGAGGGCGGCCGCCCACCCCGCCCCCTCCCTCCCCGCCGCCCTTCGGGTCCGTGGCCGGCCTGCCCGACGGCGCGTCCATCCTGGATCCGCGCGCCCGCCTCCAGGCCCGGGTGGCGGGCGTGCTGGGGCTGGCACGTGCGATCGAGGCGTCGGCACACAGGCAGGGCGTTGAGGAGGGGGAGGGGGAGGGGGAGGGGGAGGAGCGCCCTCAACTGCGGCGCCCACAGGTGCGGCGGCGGCGGCAGGCGCGGCAGCATGAAGAGGAGTGGCCAGACGGGTGGTGACGGTGGTCTTTTTATTTTAGTGTATAGATCGGGTGTGTTGTGACGTTGCACATGGACAGTCTCATCCATTTCGCTCCGGTCGCGGCCCGAGCAGGCGTGAGAAAAACAAACGAGCGCGCCCGCTCTCTTCTCCTCCCACTCCTCCCACCCCCCATTCCCACCCACAAATAACTTCCCCCCCTGGTGCCTAGGCGCGCCTAGGCGCGCCCACAGGCACACGCACAGGCCCCCAGAAACACGAGAAGCTTGCAAAAAAAGAAAAGAAAGCAATCCCCTCATGTGGCAGCGCATTCCGGAGCCCGCCGCCCGCCGGGGCGAAGAGCTGTCCCCGCTAAGTTATGCTGGGTCGACAGCCACCCTATGGGACAAGCGGGTGTACCTGATCGGCGGCCGCAACGGGTGAGAGAAGCGAGAGAGAGAGGGACGCAAAAACACGCCTGCGGTCCCCCCCCCCCCCAACCCGTTTCCCTCACGCCGCCGCCGCCCCTCCTCTCTCCTTCTCTCCACGCTTACTCTCCCCCAGCCCAAAAGTCTCCGCCTCCATCACCTATTACGACGTCGATGCCCGGGAGTGGGCCGGCGCCTTCCCGGCCCTGGACACCCCCCGCGCGCACCACATCACCCTGCTGGACCGCCCGGGGGAGCGCCTAGTCGTCCTGGGCGGCATGTCGGCGGAGGCCCTGCACATGGGGGCGTCGACCGCCCGGGCGTTCGACCTGCGCGCGGGCGTGTGGGCGGAGGCGGGGGCGGCGCTGACTGGCCGCACGGACCTGCTCGCCCGCGCCCAGGCGGCGTGCGCGCCCGCGCCGGCCGCGCTCGTGCGCACGGTCCTCGGCGCGCGCGGGGAGGGCCCGCACCCGGCCTCCTGGCACGTCATCCACGGCGGCTGGTCGCCGGCGCTGCAGCAGGGACACCCGCTGGCGGGCGCGGCGGCGTGCGCGGCGCCTCCCCCACCCCCGAAACGGGTGGGGCGCCAGAAGGGGGGGAACCAAAACAGCACAGCGCGCACAGCGCGCGGGCGGGCGGCCGGGGCGGCGCCCGCCCAACCCCCTGTCCAGCAGCCACCGCCCACCCCATTCTTCCTCAACGACCTGCTCCTGGTCAACGCGACGACGGGGGCCGTGGTGCCCGTCGACGCCCCGCTGGCCGCCGGCAGCCCGCCCGCCCCCTGCCGGGGGTGCCACGCCCTGCTGGCCGCGCCCGACGGCCGCCTGTTCCTTGTGGGCGGGCGCGCGCACAATGACCGGGTGGCCCCCGGCGGCATCGCGCCGGACTGCCTGTGGGAGTTTGACCCGGCCGCCCGGGCCTGGTCCCAGCCCCTGGGGCCGGGTGGCGGCGGCGGCCCCGGCGGCGGCCCCGGCCCCCGGACCTCCCCGCGGGCGGTGTGGGTGGGGGACCGGGGATGCATCCAGGGCGGGCCCGGCGGGTTGTGGACCCTCCTGTGCCCGGCGGCGGGCGGGCCCGTGGCCTGGTCCCGCGTGGACGACCCGTTTGGCGGGCGGGACCCGCCCCCGGCGCACGGCAGGGGCGCGGCCCCGGGTCCGCCCACGCCGGAGCCGACCCAGGCGGCGGCCGTCGCGGTCGGGGCCAACACTCTGTTTGTGATGGGCGGCTTTGTGGCGGGCCCGCCCCAGACCTACCCGGCCACGGCCTGGTGCCTGGCCCTGCAGCCAACGGCGGCCCTGGCCGCCGCCGCCCGCCCGCCGCTGCGGTCCGTCGCCGCGGCGGCCCAGGCCGTGCCGGCCACTGCCGACGCTGCTGGTGGCGAGGGCGGAGGTGTGGGGGGGTGGCAGGCGCGCCCCCCCAAACGGGTGCGGTCGAGCGCCGCCCCGCCGCCGCCGCCGCCGCCGCCGCCACCGCCCCACCACCACGCCGGCGGCACCGAGGGCCCTGCCACGCAGGACGGCGCCGGTCCCGCTCTGACGCCCGGGCACGGCGCCGGCGCCGACGTGGCGCTGCTGGCCCGCCGCCTGGCGGCCGCCGAGGAGGCGGCGTCCGCTGCGCGCGCGGACGCGGACGCCGCCCTGGCCCGGGCCGACGCCGCCGAGGCCAATGCCAGCCGGGAGGCGGCCCGCGCGGAAGTCGCGGAGGCCGCGCGTGCGGAGGCCGAGGCCGCGGCCAACTCCCAACTGGACAGGGTGCGCGCGGCAGAGGCCGCCCAGCGCGCCCTGGCCGACCTTCGCCGAGACAAGGAGGCCGCGGAAGCCGAGACGCAGGCTGAGCGCGCGCACGCCGGTGACCTGTCCCGCGAGCTGGGCACAGTGAATGCGGCCCTGGCCGCCGCCAAGAAGAGGGCGGCGGCCGCGGAGGCGGGGGTGGAGCAGGCACGGGAGGCAGCGGCCGCGGCCGACGCGCGCGCGGCCGAGGCGGGCGCGCGCCTGGCGGCCGCGGCCGCCGGCGAGGCCGCCCGGAATGCCGAACGGGCGCGCGCGGCCGCCGCCGCGTCGGCGCAGGCGGCCACCAATGACCGCCTGCAGGTCGAGCTAGCCCGGGTGTGCGCGGCGGTGGAAGCGGCGGCCGGTGAGCGAGACCGGGCGCGGGGTGAGGCGGCGACCGCCCAGGCGGCGGCGCAGCAGGCACGCCAGGCCGAGCGCACGCTCCGAGGCGGCCTGCACGGGCTCGCCATGGCCGTCAGCTCGGTGGACCAGCAGTACCGGCTGGGCCACGCCCAGCTGGGCAACGCGATCCAGGTCGCCCGGGCCAACGTGGAGCGCATGGCCCGGGCGGGCGAGGAGGGCGAAGGAGGTGCGGGCGGGGGCGCGGGGCAGTGGGGTGAGTGAAGGTGGGGCGGCACCACACCACCACCACACCACATGGCATGTTCTGTGTAGAGAGAGTTAAAAAATGAAAAAGTTGCTCGCGTGTGCCCGAGCGTGTGTCCGCCGCCGACGTGTGGACCGAAGACTCACTCCTCATTTTTCCGGCACGGCCCCCGGCCACCCACCCAGAACCCTAAGCTCGGGCGTGCCCCGACCTCACGGGCGTCAACTGTGATGCCCCCACCCCTCACCGGCATCGCCCGGTGGCCCGCCATCGTGGGGTCGGGTGGCCGCACCGGCGCGCTGCTGGGCCGCCTGCCGTCTGTCCGCCGCGCCGGCGCCCGCCCCGCCGTGTCCGCCCCTGCCCTGCCCTCCCTCGACGCGGCCAAGGCGAACCTGATGCTGGCCAAAGCCGCAGTCAAGGAAGCAAAGGCCGCAGTCAAGGCCGCAAAACGGGAGGCTGCTGCTGCTGCTGGCCGTGCATCTTCCTCATCCTCCTCATCCTCGGAAAGTGAGGGCGAGCCCGACTACGACCACGACACCCACGACGCCGTCACCAAGATCAGCGTAGCTGACCTGGTGGCTGCTGCTGCGACCCGCACCGAGAAAAAGAAGAAGAAGATGAAGGAGGGGAAGGAGAAGGAAGACGAAGGCACTGCATCGGCTGCGCCAGCAGTGCTTTTGGGCGCCCTCGACCTCCTCCCGCCGCACCCCCGCACCCGGGGCCCCGCCGTCGCCTCCTCCCCGCTCGCCCCGCCCCCGCCCGCCATGCTGGTCTCCACCCCAGGCGGCGTCACCCTGGCCGTCTCTGAAGCCCTGACCAGCAGCGGCAACGCCGTGACGGTCTGCACGGGCGCCGCCTGCCGCCGCCTGGGCTCGGCCGCCCTCCTCACCCGCCTGCGCGCGGAGCACGCCGGCCCCGTCCGGGCGTGCTCATGCCTGGGCCGGTGTGGGCGGTCCCGGGCGGAGGCGGCCTCGGACTGTGAGTCCGGGGACGAGGAGGAGGAGGGGCCGTGGTTTGAGGAGGAGGGGGGCCAGGTGGTGCCAGGGCCGTGCGGGGCGGTCGTGCCGGCGACCGGCTTTCTGTGAGACTTATAGAGAGGGCGAGGATCCTGTGTGTGCGTGCATGCACGAGAGAGAGAGAGAGAGAGAGAGAGAGAGCCCTGCTTGCCGACGCGCGCCCAGAGAGACGGAGATGTAGAAACTGCCTTTCTTTTTTTGTTTTTCCACACAGTCCTCTACCGGCATTTCCTCACATCATCTCCTCACCTCACCTCTTCCTCTCCTCTACCGCCGCCGCTTGACTTTGAGGATGCGGCGGGCCATCTGGCTGCCACCCCCATCACCCGCCACCCCCTCACTGCTCCCATCCGCGGCGCCGCCCAGGGCGGACGGCGGGAGGGGTGGAGCCGGAGCGGCGCCTGCAGACGCCGCGCCAAACGCAAACGCGCCGGGTGCGGGGGCGGCACCGAACGCGAATGGAGCAGCAGGCGCAGCAAGCGCAGGCGCAGGAGCCGCGCCCCCAAACAAGAAGGGATTGGGCCCGACGGCCGCCGTCGCCGCGGCGCCGGCGCCGCCTAAGCCCAGGCCAAAGGGGGCGGGCGCGGCTGCAGGCGGGGCGGCAGGCACGGCCGCCGCCCCGCCACCACCGAAGCCGCCGCTGAACAGGCCTACGGGTGCGGCAGGCGGCGGCGGCGGTGTAGGGGCAGCCCCGCCAAACAGGGGCGGCGGGGCGGCGGGCGCGGCCACGGGCGCGCCAAAGAGGCCGGCCTGGGGCGCGCCAAAGAGCGAAGGGGCGGCAGCAGGCGCCGGTGCCGCCGCCTCACCGCCCGCCGGCGCGCCAAAGCTGAACAGCGGGGGAGGAGGCGGGGCGATGGCGCCCGCGGGCGGCGCCCCACCAAACAGCAACGGCGGGGCGGGGGGAGCAGCGGCGGGCGGCGCCCCAAACGCAAAGGGCGGGGCCGCGGGGGCGGGCGCGCCGCCCCCGCCCCCAACCCCACCCGTCGCCGCCGCCACCTCCTCCTCCACGGCCGCCGCCGTCTCCCTATCCGCCGCCCTGTTGAAGGACAGGAAGGTGGATCCCCACCCGGCGGCGGCCGCGGCCGGCGCGGGCGGCGCAGCGGCAGGCTGAGCAGATTCCACAGGCTTTTCAGACGTGGGCGGCGCGCCGAACGAGAACAGGGGCGGCGGCGGAGCGGGCGCAGCCGGAGGCGGCGCAGGCTGCTCAGCCGGGGTCGTCGCCGAGGGTGACGGCAGCCCAAACGCAAAGGCCGGTGGTGCCGGGGCAGCAGCGGCAGCCTTGTCTCCACCACTCCCCCCGCCCCCCCGCGCCGAGGCGGCCACCTCCTCCGCGACCGCCACCGTGGCGGCGGACGCGACGGCCGCGTTGGCGGACAGGAAGGCGGAGCCCCAGCCACCCGCCATAGGCGCAGCAGCAGGCGCAGGCGCAGGCGCGGCCGCCGGCGCCTCTTCCTCGTCAGACAGGGGCGGCAGCGGCTGGGCGGCCGCCGCTGCAGCCGCCGCGTTCGCGCCCGCCTTGTCCGCCGGCTCCGAGGGCGTGGCCGCAGCCATGGGCGACAGGGTCGGGGCCGCGTCTGCACCAAAGCTGAACAGGGGTGGAGGCGGGGCGGGGGCGTGGCTAGGGGCAAACAGGGCGGGCGGCGGCGGTGCTGCCTCGCCCACCCCCTGCTGCTTTCCCACAACAACAGCAACGGCCGCGGGCAGGGGCGGCACGGGGCCCACGCCCTCCGGGGCCGCTTCCGCGGGCGCGCCAAAGGTGAAGGCCGGGACGGCTGGAGGCGGGGCGGTCAGCGCACTGCCAGCCCGGGCGACGGCGGCCGCGACCTGGGCGCCGAGTGCGGAGGCCGCCCCACCACCACCAAAGGAAAAGGTGGGGAGCGGGGGAGGGGCGGGGGGCGCGGCCGCCGCCGGCTCCTCGCCGGCCGCTGGTGCCAGGGTGGGCGTGGGCGGGACCGGGCCGGGTGGCGCGGGCGACGCCGCCGATGCGGCGGCCAGGCCGGCCCCGCCGAAGCCGGCGAAGGGCGGGGGGGGAGGTGGAAAAAGGGGTGGCTGTGGTGGAGCGCCCGCCCCGCCGCCAAAGGCAAAGGCGCTGCCGCCCGCCGGTGGCGCGGCCGTGGCGGGCGTGGGCGCGCCCGCAGAGCCCGGCGAGCCCGGCGAATCTGCCCCCGCCGTCGGCGGCGACCCGGCCTCCGCGGCGACGGGCGACGCGGCGGGCGGTGGCGACGCAGGTGGCGCCTGGAAATGGAGCGGCAGCGGCGGCGGCGGCGGCGGCGGGGGCGGCGCGCTGAAGAGGGGCGCGGCCGGCGGCTCCGTCCCCGGCACGGCCAGCCGCGTCGGGGCGGGCCAGGCCGGGGGAGGGGCGACGGCGGCGGCTGCCGCGGCGGCGGTCGCCCACCCCGACGTGCCCGCAGCAGGCGCAGGCGACGCCCCGCCAAAGGCGAGCGAGGCGGACGGGGGGGGCGGGGGGGCGGGCGGCCCTCCCCCTTCCATCCCCACCCCCAGCGCCGCCTCCAGCGCCCCGCCGGGCAGGATGCCCTCGCTCAGCGCGTCCAGGGCCGCCATGATGCGGCGGGCCGTGTCAGTCATGGCGGGCGGGGGCGGGGAGGCCGCGGGCGGCGGCGCGTGTGGCGGCAGGGGCCGCGGTGCGAGCCCGGCAGCGGGCGGCGCCGCTGCCAGCAGGGCCCCCCTCGCTAGGGGCGCCCGCCCCAGCGCGGATCCGCCCGCCCAGCCCCCGCCACCAAAGCCGGCACCGGTGGCGGGGTCGCCCCGCCGGCGCAGGCGGCGGTCGGAGCCGGGCGGGCCCGCCCCCGCCCCGCCCGCGCCGACGAGGGGGGTGGCTGCCGCTGTCGCGGGGGGCGGGCGGGCTGCCGCGCCCGCTGCTGCCGCCGGCGTGCCGGCGTCGCCGACCGGCTCCTCATTCGCCGGGCGCCGCCGCTTGCCAGAGGCGGGCGTGCCCCGGGTGGTGGTCGGCGGGGGAGGCGGCGGCGGCGGCGGCGGTGGCGGCGCGGGCCCACACCCGCCGCCACCCGCCGCGCCCCCCCCCCCCCCGCTGCCGCCGCCGCCGCCCCCGCCCCCGCCCAGCGAGGCGTACTGTCGCATGGGCACCCACCCAGCCCCCGCGGGCGTGCCCCCCCGCCCGCTGCCTGCCCCACTGGGCGGGCGGGGCGGGGCGTGGGCGGCCGCCATGCGCATGGGCGTGAAGGACGCAAACAGGGCGGGGGCAGGCTGATGGAGAGAAGGGGGGTGGGGCGCGCCAGGCGTCGGCCCGCCACTGCCGGAGCGGCGCTGTTGGGCGCCGCCGCCGCCGCTGGGCGGGCGGGCGCCGCCGGGAGGGGGCGCGCCTCCTGTCCCGCCCCCAAGCCGGCAGGGCCCGGCGCGGGCGGCGGCGCCACCAAAGCGGGGCGCGCCGCCACCCGCGGGGCTTGGGTGGGGGTAGTGGGGGTGGGGCGGGAAGGCCAGGCCGGGCAGGGGCGTCCCATCCTCCGACGCCGCCCGGCCCGCTGGCAGCAGCGCGGGCGCCCGTCCTGGCAGTCCACCATGCGCTGCTCCTGCTGCTGCTGCAGTGGCCAAGGCCGGCAGGCGCTGCAGGGGCGAGGCGGCCATGGCGGCACGCAGGCCGGCAAAGGGGGAGGGTGCCGCTAGGACGCCCCCCGCCGCCCGGCCGCCGCCGCCATCGCCGCCGCCGCCGCCGCCCCAGCGCGCTGGGGACAGGGCGGTCGCCAGGCCGACCCGCGGGGCGGGCGCGGCCGCCGCAGCGGCGGGCGCCTCCCCGGCCCCCCCCCCGCCTCCCCGGCGGCCCGACCGGCGGGGTGGGGGGCTGGGGGCGCTACCGTTGGCTGGCGCCGCCCGACGCCCGGGGGTAGGGGCCAGAGAAAAAGAGTCCGAGCCAGCGGGGGCGGGGGCGACTGTGTGTGGGGGCGTGCGGCGCGTGGGGGCGTGAGGGCGGGGTGGCGGGCACTTTGAGGCCCGCGGTGGGTGTCGAGGTGTTGTTGTGGAGGACGGGCACGCCCCAATTCCCGCTCCTCTCCTCTCCTCCCCTCTCTCCCCTCTCTCTGAACAACGCACCGTCAACGCCCTCCTCCCTGGCACCACCCCTGAAGCCCAAGGCGGGGATCTATGGTGTGCGGCGTGGGGGTGATGGGGATGTGGGCGTGTTGAGGGCGTGAGGAGGAGAAGCGAACAAGGGATTGAGTCGTTTGGGCGCGCGTTGCAGCGTTCCACTCGCTCTCCCCCTTGATGAGCCGCGCGCATTGCCCCTCTTACCTGCCCACCCACAGCCTTCAGGGCGCTCATGGGCGTTGCCGCCCAGGCGGCGGCCCGGCCGAGGAGGCCCCCGCCCGAGGGCGGGCGGGCAAGCGCCGCATCAGGAGCGGCGGCGGCGGCGCCGAACGCGGGTTGGTCGCCCGGTGGGGCGGCGCCGCCGGATGCCCGCCCGAACCGGGTGGTGCGGTGTTTGGGAGGGTCCATGAGATGGGAGTGCGTGTGCGTGCGTGAGTGTGTGTGTCCCCACACGCAGGGAGAGCTCGGGGACGTGTGAACACGCAAAAGAGGCGAATGCTGCTGGAAGGGACACTCGCATTCATTCTCAACTTTTTCTTTGCCCCCTCTTCTCCCCCGCCCCACCACTCCCGATCACCCCAACCATGCAGGCGTCCCTCCGCAAGGCGGCGACGCCGGCTACCCTGCCTCGGGCCTCCACCCGCGCCGGGCGCCCGCGCGTGGTGGCCGTCCGCGCGGTGGGCGCGCCCGGCAACAACAACAACAAAAAACAGGGCGCCGGAGGCGCCGCGCAGCCCTCCCCACGCCGGTCCTCCTCGCCCGCCGCCGCGGTCCCGGCCGCCTTGACGACCGCCACACCCTCAGTGGGCGTGGACATCGACACCAAGTCTGACCCGGCCCTCACGATCGTCCGCGTGACGGGGCCCAACCGCCCAGGCCTGTTGACCGCCCTGACGGCCGCGTTTCGCGATTTAGGGCTCGATGTCCAGAAGGTGTGTTGTGTGGGCAAGGGGGGGCGGGGGCGTGCGGTGCGCCTGCCGCCCCCGGCCTGCCCTCCAGTGTGAAGTTAGTTTCGCGGAAGAGGCGCCTGGGGTGGATGTGGGATGGTTGGAACGGCCACCTTTTCACAGACCGCCCATGCCCGAGTGCATATGAAAAAAAAAAAAAAAGCGCGCGCGCGCCCGTGCCCTTCCCCACCCCCCTCCCTCCCCGCCAAGCAAAACACTCACTCTCCATCCCTCCTTTCTCTATAGGCCGAGGTCGTCTGCGTAAAGGGCGCGGTCGACGACAAGTTCTACGTGACGACGGTGCGAATGCATGGATGGGAGGCAACGTGGATCCTATGAGGGACGGAGGCAGGTTTGGGGGGAACGCCCCAGGCACGCACAGCTCTCCCTTTCCTCTTCCTATTCAACAACCCTCACGCCCCCCTTCCTCCTCCTCCTCCGCTCCTCCAGCTCAACGGTGACAAGCTGACCGACCCGGCCGCCATTGCCGCCCTGACCGCCTCCCTGGAGATCCTGCTGGCCGCCTCGGACACGGCGCGGACGGCCGGGCGGGCGCTGTCCCGGGCGGCCTCGAAGCGGCCGGCCCTGAAGGGAGAGGCGGGGAACTCGCTGCTGGCCAACCTGATGGGTGAGTAGCCGTGGTTTTTACGAGGTGGATACTGAGAGAGAGTGGCGTGTGAGTGTGCGTGCGTGCGCGCCTGCGAGAGAGACAAGAATGCTGCTGCGCGGGAGGAGAGGAGAAAAAGAGAGCCGCGGGACACTAGCAAAGCATCGTGGCGCGCGCGCGCGCCTTCCCTCTTTCCCTCTTTCAACCCGTCACACCATCTCACGAACCCCACGTCCCGCTTCCCCCCCTTCTCTCTCTCTCCCTACCTCCTCTATCCATGGTAGACACCTACCAAAAGTCGGACGTCCTGTCCGTGGAGGAGTCCATCGTCCAGCACGTCGAGTACACGCTCGCCCGGTCCCGCACCTCCTTCGACAACCGGGACGCGTACCTCGCGACGGGCTACTCCCTGCGCGACCGCCTGATCGAGGCCTGGAACGACACCAACGTCTACTTCCGGGAGGCCGACCCCAAGCGCGTGTACTACCTGTCCATGGAGTTCCTCATGGGGCGGTCCCTGACCAACGCCCTGAACAACCTTGGCGTGAGCGGGCCCTACCGGGAGGCGCTGACCGAGATGGGGTACGATTTGGAGACGATCGCCGAGTACGAGCGGGATGCGGCCCTGGGCAATGGCGGCCTGGGCCGCCTGGCCGCCTGTTTCCTGGACTCCATGGCCACCACCAACCTGCCCGCCTGGGGGTACGGCATCCGGTACCAGTACGGCATGTTCCGCCAGTCCATCATCGACGGCTTCCAGCACGAGCAGCCTGATTACTGGCTCAGCTTTGGCAACCCGTGGGAGATCGAGCGCGTCCAGGTCGTCTACCCCGTCCACTTCTACGGCCACGTCTCCGTGAACGACGTCGACGGCCGCCAGGCCTTCCACTGGAACCCGGGCGAGTCCGTGACGGCCATCGCCTACGACAACCCCATCCCAGGCTTCCAGACCAACAACACGCTCAACCTGCGGTTGTGGGCGTCCCGCCCGGACCGGGAGTTTGACCTGGAGGCCTTCAACACGGGGGACTACGTCCAGGCCATCCTGTCCCGCCAGCGGGCGGAGACCCTGTCCTCCGTGCTCTACCCGGACGACCGGACGTACCAGGGCAAGGAGCTGCGCCTGAAGCAGCAACACTTTTTTGTGTCGGCGACCATGCAGGACGTCGTCCGCCGGTTCACAGACATCCACGGCTCCGACTTCAGCACCTTCCACAAGAAGGTCGCCTTCCAGCTGAATGACACGCACCCGACCATCGCGGTGGCCGAGCTGATGCGCTTGCTGATGGATGAACAGGGCCAGGGCTGGACGGCGGCTTGGGAGGTGGCGACCAAGGTGTTTGCCTTCACCAACCACACGGTCCTGCCGGAAGCCTTGGAGCGGTGGCCGGTGTCCCTGTTGGAGAAGCTCCTGCCCCGCCACATGCAGATTATCTACGACATTAACTGGCGGTGGGTCCAGACCCTGCGGGCCAAGCTGGGGGACGACCACGCCCGCATCGGCCGCATGTCCATCATCGAGGACGGCCCCGGCGGGGAGAAGCTGGTGCGCATGGCCTACCTGGCGGTCGTGGCGTCCCACACCGTCAACGGGGTGGCCGCCATCCACTCGGACATCATCCGCAACACCATCTTCAAGGACTTTGCGGACCTGGAGCCGTCCAAATTCCAGAACAAGACGAACGGCGTGACCCCCCGCCGCTGGCTGGCGTTCTGCAACCCGCCCCTGCGCGACCTGATCACCAAGACCCTGGGCGACGATGGCTGGATCAACAACCTGGACCGCCTGTCCGGCCTGTCCAAGTCCGCGTCCGACCCGGCCTTCCTGACGGAGTGGCGGGCCGTGAAGGCGACCGCGAAGGCCAAGGCGATGGCCAAGGTTGCCGAACTGACGGGCGTGGTCGGCCACCCGGACGCGCTCATGGTCCTCCAGGTCAAGCGCATCCACGAGTACAAGCGCCAGCTGCTCAACGTGCTGGGCATCATCCACCGGTACGACGCCCTCAAGGCCATGTCCCCGGCGGACCGGGCCAAGGCCGTGCCCCGCCTATGCGTGATCGGCGGGAAGGCCGCGCCGGGGTATGAGATGGCCAAACGCATCATCAAGCTCGTCTGCGCGGTCGCGGACAAGGTCAACTCCGACCCGGACATCGGGGACCGCCTGAAAGTGGCCTTCCTACCCGACTACAACGTCTCCCTGGCGGAGGTCGTCATCCCGGGGTCGGAACTGAATGAGCAGATCTCGACGGCCGGCACGGAAGCGTCCGGGACGGGCAACATGAAGTTTGCGATGAACGGCTCGCTCATCATCGGCACCCTGGACGGCGCCAACGTGGAGATCGCGGAGGAGATCGGGGCGGACAACATGTTCATCTTCGGCGCGACGGCGGACCAGGTGGGGCGCCTGCGGGCGGAGCGGGGCGCGTTCCGCCCAGACGCGTCCTTCGAGCACGTGGTCGGCCTCATCCGGCGAGGCACCTTTGGCTGGGCCGACTTTTTCGAGCCCCTCTGCGACTCCATCACCTCCGGCGCCGACTTTTACCTGGTTGCCAACGACTTCCCGGCCTACATCGACGCCCAGGCCCGCGTGGACGCGGCCTACAAGGACGTGGACGGGTGGACCAAGAAATCGATCGCGTCTGTCGCCGGGTCTGGCTTCTTCTCGTCCGACCGGACCATCAAAGAGTACGCCAAAGACATTTGGGGTGTGACGCCCGTCAAGGTGCCGAGCGAGTGAGTGGGTGAGATTGAAGAGGTTGGGCGGTGTTTGCATGTGTGTGTGTGCGCGCGTTGTGTGTTGGGTGTGCGTGTGGGCGTGGGCGTGTTTTTCGGGGGGGAGAGGATGGGATGGAGGAAAGCGAGGAGAAGAGCAAGCGAGAGCCTTTCTCATTCTCCAAAAAACGTCGCGCACGCTCGTCCACACACCTCCGTCCCTGCCTTATGTACGCGTCCCTGGGCAGCGGTGCCGGCCCAGCCACGGCCGACCCAGTCACCGCCGCCAGCGCGGCCCTGGCGGCTGCCTTCCGCGAGTCGGCCGTTGCGTGCACCGCGCTCGCGTCCTCCTCTGCGTCCGATGAAGCCACCTGCCGCGCCGCATCGTCCGCCGCCCAGGCCGCCCTAGCCCGTGCCCGGGCGGCCATGCGCGATCTCGAACTGTTGGCCGAAGAGACGGACATGTGAGTTGGCGGAGGTGAAGTGGAGAGGGAAGAGCGCATTCGTTTTCCCAGTTTGCGCGCGCCACTCAAAACCTCATCACTCTCACAGTCCGGAAGACGCGGCCTCCCTGGCGGACGCCCTGCGTGGGCACAAGTCCGCGTACGAGGCTGCGACCGCCGCCTACCGGGAAGCGGGCCTGGCTGCCCGGTGCAATGCGGCGGCGGCCGCGGCGGCCGCCCGGCGAGCGCTGCTGGGGCGGGCTGAGTCCTCGGGGGGCAGCGCCCTGTCCGGCGACGGTGGCGGCGGACCACGCCAACCCCGGTCGGCGGACGGCGGAGGTACAGCCGGCACCGCTGCCGCCCGCCTCCAGACAGAGGGCGAGGCGGTCGCGGCGTCCACCTCCGTCACGGCCGCCCTCGCCCGCACGCGCGACCTGGTCGCATCCGAGATCCAGCACACGGGCGTTGCCCTGGCGGCCCTGGATGCGTCCAACGACCAGCTGGGCGCGACGACGGGCGCGTACGGGGAGGGCGCGTCCCGCCTGTTGCAGTCCAAGGCCCTGCTGCGGGAGCACAAGCGGGGCGCGACACGGGACTGGCTGGCCCTGTGGGGCGGGTTAGCCCTCTTTGGCGGGGCGGTCGCGTACGTCGTGCTGAAGCGGAGCGCCTTTTTCGTGCCGGAGGCGGTGCGGGGCGCGGTGCCGGGGCCGCGGGACGTGTGGGCGACCGTGGTCAACGTCTTTCAGCGCGTCAAGGGAGAGGGTGGTGTACTGCCGCCGCTGGCGGCGCCGGGCGAGGGTGGTGCTGGTGCTGCGCTGCCGGCCGGGTTCCACCCGGCCGCCCTCGCGGCCACCGCCGCCGCGGCCGCCCGGTCTGCGGCCTCCAACCTCGCAGCCCTGGCCAACCGGGCCCGTGGTGCCGCCCCAAACCCGACCATGGTGCCGCTGCGGCCCCCCATGCCTCCTCAACCCCCGCCGCCTTCCCTGGTCGCGGGTGAGGAGGGCAAGGCGTCGCCTGCAGAGACAGCCGAAGCCCTGGCCGCCGCGGCTGCCGCGGGCGAGGCGGCTGAGAAAGCAGCGGCGCGGGGCGCTGCTGCTGCTGCCCGCCTGGCGGAGGAGGAGGCGGCTGCCCGCGCGCGGGAAGATGAGGCCGCTGCGGCGGCCCAGCGAGAGGCGGAAGCGCTGGCCGCCATGCAAGCCGAGGCGGCAGCCCGGGCCGCCACGGAAGCCGCAGATGCCGAGCTGGCGCGGGCGACGGCGGAGAGGTCGGCCGCTGCTGAGGCGGCGGCGGCGGCGGTGGAGGCGGCCAGGGTGGCGCGGGCAGCGATCGAGGCAGAGGAGCGGGTGGCTACGGCGGAGCGGGAGGCCAAGGCTGCTGCGGCGGCCGCAGCGGCAGCTGAGGAATCGCGCATAGCCGCGGAAGCCACGGCTACGGAAACGGAGCGTGTGCGCGCCGCCGAAGCGGAGGCTGCCCGCCTGGCCGCGGAGGCCGCGTCCGTGGAAGCGGAGCGTGTGCGCGCCGCCAAAGCGGAGGCTGCCCGCCTGGCCGCGGAGGCCGCGTCCGTGGAAGCGGAGCGTGTGCGCGCCGCCAAAGCGGAGGCTGCCCGCCTGGCCGCCGACCCGGCCGCCAAGCGCGCCGCCCGGGAAGCCGCCGAACGGGCGGTCCTGGCCAAGCGGCGGGCTGAGATGGCGGCAGGGGCGGTTGATGAAGTGGCGGCGCCGGCAGCGACGCCACTGCCGCTGCCCTCACCAAGTCCTCCTCCACCCCCTGCCGAGCCGCCTGTCGTCACTGAGGAGGCGATGCCTGCTGAAACGCCGCCGGCGACGGCGCCACCGCCCGCTGCCGGGGCGGGCGAGGCACCACCGCCCGAGGCGGAGGTTGCTGCTGTCGAGGCAGACCCCGAGTTTTTTGACC
>Ga0315287_10002754_pt1 | contig 16749 bp, 16 predicted proteins | sample YL17G11_0_MG_FD_205037 | JGI IMG/M metagenome (GOLD analysis project Ga0315287, IMG submission 205037) | Sediment microbial communities from Yellowstone Lake, YNP, Wyoming, USA - YL17G11_0 | ecosystem: Environmental > Aquatic > Freshwater > Lake > Sediment | place: USA: Wyoming | collected...
AGCAGAGGAGGCGGGGTGTCAGTTCCATAACACTGACACCCCGTCACGTTCCATTGTTGCGGCCCTGATAACGAAGATGAAGATGAAGATGAATCAACTGATGAAACAGGATGAACAGCATGATCAAGAACCCCCTGGGCCGATGGTCTAACCCTCTTCTTCTCGGTGCCTGCCTGTGGTGTGCGATCCCCATTTGGGCACAAGCCCATGAAGGGGACGGCATGCCGCCGACGCCTCCCATTGTCGATGCTGCCAAGCCGCATGAGCATGTCGAGCGGTTGACGCGCGATGGCATCACGGCGGAGTTTCGCATCACGCCCGTCTCCGGCCTGGGCACCGTCAATAATGACTTGTTTCACGGCGACTACGCAGAAGTCTCCTTTACGCTGACGAGTGCGGAGACCGGCGAGCCGCTGCGGCGTGTGCCGCCCGGCGTCTGGGTGGACCTGGCCAAAGTCTGGCAAGCCAAGGAGCGGGGCCCGATCGGCTGCAAGGATCGCGTCAGTCTCTATCTCCAAGGGCTGGTCGGTATTCGACCGCTCATCGATTTGAACAGTTACTACGTGCTGGTGCTCAATCAGGATGCGACCATTTCCGTGATCGATCCGGTCGTGGGCATCGCCGGCGTCACCAGCCTCTACGCGACCGTGTCATTGCCCAGGCCCGGGGCGGACTGGGCGAAGACGAAGCAGGAGGGCTGGCTGTTCGTCAGTATGCCGCGAGCGAATGAAGTCGCGCTGGTAAACCTCGATACCTTCAAAGTGGACGCGACGATTCCGGCCGGTGACTCGCCGACGCGTGTGGCGCTTCATCCGAATGAACAATCCCTCTGGATCGGCAACGACGCGACTCCCGGCCGGCAGGGGGGCGTCACAGTCATCGACGTGCCGTCTCGCCGGACGGTGGCGACCATTCAGACCGGCAAAGGCCACCACGAGATCGCGTTCTCGGACGATGGCCGAGTCGTCTTCGTGACCAACCGGGACAGCGGGACCTTGTCCATCATCGATGCCGCGACGCGCGTGCTGATTCGCCAGGTCGACACCGGACCGGTGCCCATCGCGCTGGCGGTCTCGGCACTGAGCAAGAGCCTCTATGTGGCCGACGGCCAGACCGGCGTAGTGACCGTCATTGATCCGGCGACCGCCGCGGCTGTGCGCACGATTACGGCGAAACCGGGATTGGGGCCCATGCGGTTTTCTCCGGACGGGCGCTGGGGCGTGCTGGTGAATCCGGTCGCGGACGAAGCGACCGTGATCGATGCCTCGACGAATACGATTGTGCACCGGATTCCGATCGACGGCAAACCGTTTCAGATCGGCATGAGCAGCGCGTTTGCCTACATCCGGTCGCTGGAGTCTGAACGGGTCTCGATGATCAATCTGGCGACGTTGGGCGGAAGTGAGAAGCCGGTGGTGAATACGTTTGCTGCTGGTACGAGCCCGCCGTCGAAGGCCGAAGACCTCGGCCTGGCGGCCGGCATCTCTCAGGCAGCGCAGGAGGCGGCGATGCTGGTCGTCAGTCCCGGCGACGATACGGTGTACTATTATATGGAGGGGATGAACGCGCCGATGGGGGCGTTCCAGAACTACGGGCATCGCCCCAGGGCCGTCGAGATTGCCAACCGGGCGCTGAAAGAGAAGACGCCCGGCGTCTACAGCGCCACCATTCGCATTCCCACCAGCGGCACGTTTGACGTCGCCTTTCTCAACGAAGCGCCGCGCTTCCTCCATTGTTTTTCCTTTGAGGCGCAACCCAGCCCGCTCATCAAGCCCGATACCAAAGCGCTGGCCGTGAGCTATCTGAATAAGCCCGGGTCGGTGAAGGCCGGAGAACCGATGACGTTGCGCTTTCGCTTGAAGAATCCGGCGACGGGGGCCTGGCGGACCGATGCCGAGGATGTGCGGGTGCTGTACTACCGCGCACCGAACATCGGGCGACGTGTGGTGGCCGCCCGCCAAGGCGAGGACGGAGTCTACGAGGCCGAGCTGATGATGGATTTAGCCGGCGCATATTACGTGTATGTCGGCGTGCCGTCAGAAAAGGTGGGGTACCAGGACTTGAATTACTTAACCCTGATGGCTGTGAGCGAGAGCCGCTGATGGCGAATCGAATGCCGGCCGTGACTCGATCGGTCGGCGCACGGGAATGCCGCTGTGCAGCGGCGGTGGCGCTGCTCCTCCTGGGCGCATGGCCGGCTGACGCCGCCGACGGACTTGATCATCCGCACAACGAGATCGCGCAGGCGGTCGTCGCCGCGGAGGTGAAATTGCCGGAGGTGAATCTGATCGACCAGGAGGGCCGGGCCACCAGGTTTCGATCCGATGTGATCGGAGACCGGATAGTGGTGATGAACTTTATCTACACCTCCTGCAAAACGACCTGCCCCATGGCATCGGCCATCTTCGGCTACGTGCAGGAACGGTTAGGGGAACGGCTCGGCGGGGAGGTGATGCTGGTGTCGCTCACGATCGACCCCGTCACGGATCGCCCGGCTCGACTCCAGGCCTATGCCGCGCAACATCACCCCAAGCCCGGGTGGCTCTGGCTGACCGGAGAGAAGGTCGCGGTGGACCAGGTGCTGAACGGTGTCGGGGCGTACAGCGCCAACGTGACGGAACATCCGGCCATGGTGTTGATCGGCGACGGACGAACGGGACAGTGGATGCGGCTCGTGGGCTTTCCGACCCCCGACGAAATTCTGATCAAGGTCGAGCGGCTGCTGGAGGCTCGTCACAGCGGCCCGCAGGGGAGCGGCCACGCGCAGCTCCGATGATGAGGAAAGGGATGCCATGACGCGATCGATTCTTCTAGCGCTGACCTGCTTGCTGCTGATCAACATTCACCCGGCGCTGGCTGGGGGCGGAACGACGGCGGATGAGGCCCGGAAGGAGCAGGCGGCACGCACATATTTCACGGATCTCGAAGTGGTGACGCAGGACGGGCAGCGGCTCCGGTTCTACAGCGATGTGTTGAAGGACCGTGTGGTGTTGATCAACTTCGTCCACACCAGGTGCAAGAACGCCTGTCCCATGATGACGCGCAAGCTCACGCTGGTGCGCGATCGGATGGAGGCGCAGCTCGGGCATCCGCTGCAATTCGTGTCCATCAGTCTCGACCCGGAGCGGGACACGCCGGCCGCCCTCAAGGAATTTGCCCGTCGGCATGAGGCCGACCATGCTGGATGGGTGTTCCTCACCGGCAAGGTCGAGGATATCACCCAGATCATCCGCAAGTTTGGCCAATACTCCGAGGATCTCGACGACCATTCGACCATCTTGTTGGCGGGGAATGTGAAGACCGCGCATTGGACGAAGATTTCGCCCAGTGCCCTGCCTGACGACATTGCGGCGAAACTGCGGGAGTTGGTCGAGGATACGCAGAAACCATCGTAAGCACCGTCCTATCAGACGGAGGAGGGAAGGTATCGTGTTGAAGGTGAGCAGAAGGGATGGAGTCAGGACAGGAGCGAGGCGCGTGAACCACGCAGGCATGGCCCTCCTGGCCGTCGTGCTGGCCTGCGGGATTGCGGAGGCGGGAGAACTCGACCCGGCCGCGAAAGTGAATGACCACGTGATTACGCGGCAGCGGCTGCACACCAGCGTCGAAGCGTCGATGCAAGCCAAACACTTGAGCTACGGCGGGATCACGCAACCGGCGCAATACAAAGAAATAGAACGGCAAGTGCTCGACGAGCTGATTGCGCAGGAACTCCTGTGGCAGGAGGCGCAACGCCGTGGATTTATCGCAACCGCGGCGGAGGTCGATCAAGTGGTCGAGCAGCTCCGTAAACGCTATCCCACCGAGCAGGCCTATCTGTTCGAACTTCAGCTGGGCGGATTCACGCCGGAGAGCTATGCGGAAGACGTCAAACACCACATCTCAGTCCGGCATCTGATCGAAGAGACGCTGGCCAAACAGGTTACGGTGTCCAAGGAAGATCTGCATGACGCCTATGTGGCGAATCTTGCGCAGCTGGTGGAACCGGAACAGGTCCAGGCGCGCCATGTGCTGATCAAGGTCGCGGAGGACGCGGACGAAGCGGCCATTGCGGCGGCGAAAACTCGCATCGAACAGGTATTAAAAGAGGCAAGGCAGGGGGCCGATTTTGCCGAGCTGGCGAAGCAGTATTCGCAGGATTCCACGGCCTCCGCGGGCGGGGAACTCGGGTTCGTCGCGCGAGGGGCGTTTGTGCCGGCGTTTGAAGCAGTGGCCTTTGCGCTGAAGCCAGGCGAAATCTCCGATATCGTCAGGACCCGCTTCGGGTTTCACATTATCAAGGTCGAGGCGCGGCGCGAGGCCCATGCGTTGTCGGAGTCCGAGGCGGCGCCGACGCTTCAGCAGTACGTCGCCTCCAAGAAACTGCAGCAGGCGATCCAGGAACAGGTGCAGGCACTGCGCGCCAAAGGGGACGTGGCCGTTCTGATTGCGTCGTAGGGAACGAGGCAGCCAGTCGTGCTGCCGTAACAACAAGGAGTCGGTATGCAACACTCAGTGAAACACAGACTGGAAAGACGTGGAACTTGAAAGCGACTAGGCAGAGTGCAATGAACAGGTGGGTATGGTGACAGGTTACGGTTCCATCGTGCGGCTATTTGTGATGGCGACTGCGCTCGTGGCCGGTCTTCAACTGCCGGCCACGGCCGGTCTGCTGTCTCCCGAGGAAGCACGGGGGAAGCAGATCTTCCTCACAGGGCAGAGTGAGGCCGGGCGCATGATCATGGCGCATGTCGGACGATCATCCCTGTCCATGCCGGGCAAGGCCATGCCCTGCGCGAGTTGTCATGGTGCGGACGGACTCGGCCGGCCTGAAGGGGGCGTGGTGCCGGCCAATATCCGTTGGACCACGCTCTCGCAAGCAGCCGGTTCGAGCGCCGGCTCCTTGCATGAACGTCCCGCCTACACGGAGGCCACCGTCGTCCGGGCCGTTGCTGAAGGGATTGATGCCGGAGGGACGAAGCTCGATGTGTCCATGCCCCGCTTTGAGATGGATCGACAGGATATGGGCGACCTGCTCGCCTACCTGCGGCGACTCGAACATGACCTGGACCCAGGTCTGACCGGTGAAGGCATCACATTGGGCACGATCATGCCGCAAGGCGGGACATCGGACTCGCTCGGGAAGGTAGCGGCTGGAGTCATGACCGCCTATTTCGACGAGATCAATCAGCAAGGCGGCATCTACAACCGGCGTATTACGTTGAAGGTGATCGAGGCCTCGACAAAGGCCCAAGTGATTGAACAGGCGACGACGGTGATCGAGCACGGTGAGGTGTTTGCGCTGGTCGGACCCATCACGAGCGGCGTGGAACAGGAACTGGATCGGTTAACGGAGCAGCATGGCGTTCCCCTCGTCGGACCGTTCACGCAGTTTCCTCGTCACGAGGACTCTTTGCAGCGGCATACGTTTTATCTCTTCGGCGGGTTATCCATGCAGGGGACGGCGCTCCTGGACTTCGCCGCGAACACGTTCAAGCTCTCACCAGTGACGCTGTCCATCGTGCATTCCCGCGACGTCCAGCTGGGCTCCTTCGCCGAAGACGTTCGGAAACACGCGGCTGCCCGTAACTGGCCGGCGCCTCACGTCATCGAGTGTCCGCAGGGACCGGCCGAGATGGCCGCGGTAGTCGCACAACTCACAGCTGCCGGCACGAACACCGTGCTGTTCCTCGGAACGGAGAGTGAGCTGGCCAGTTTCCTGCGTGAAGGGGTGCGTCGGGCGTGGGCCCCCTATGTGCTGTTGCCCGGTGTTTCGTCCGGGACGTCGCTGTTCACGCTGCCGGCTGAGATGAACGGGCTGGTCTTTGTCGCGTTTCCGAACGGACCGGATGACTATAGTGAAGCCGGCTTCGCGGAGTTCGAGGGGTTTCGCCAGCGCCATCAGCTTTCGCACCACCATCTGGCGGCTCAAGTGGCGGCCTATGCCGCGGTCAAGGTGCTGACGGAGGGCCTCAAGACGGCGGGGGTGATGTTGAGTCGGGACCGCCTGATCAATGCGCTGGAGCAACTGTATGAATTCAAGACGGGTGTGACCCCGGTCCTCACCTATGGGCCGAATCGACGGATCGGGGTGCAGGGGGCGCATGTGATCGGGGTCGACCTGACGAACCATCGCTTCAGCGCACCGTCTCACTGGGTGGCTGTTCAATGAACGCGGCAGGCTGCAGGGGAAGAGGCGTCCGGGGCTCCGGTCTGAGGGGCCTTTTCCTAAATGAATGACCGAATGTCCACACGTCGATGGTGTGGCGTAAACGTGAAATGGCATTCCCACCCTATCTAGAGGAGCGTGATGAATCCCTTAGGGAACGGTAAATCAGAATATGAAACGCCCGATATCAATTTGACGAGCTTTCTCCGCTGCCGGAAGTTTTCCATCGTGCGATTTAAACGGGTGGGAGAGGCTCGCGTGTTCTTTATTTTTCACGACTCACCGGAACTACGCACCGCGATTGTGGATTATGCGAATGACGGGGAAGTTCCGGCGCGCAGTTTTTCCAATACTCTGCGCGATCTCAAGGGGCTGCTCCGTTAAGCAATGGCTACTGGAGTCGGTCAGATGACGATGACGACAGCAAGCAAGAAGCCACGGCTGGGGGACCTGCTGATCGAGCGCGGGGTGGTCACCGATGCCCAACTGCAATCGGCACTCGCGCGGCACCGACATGAGGGCACCAGGCTTGGTGCGGTCATGCGGGCGATGGGGTTGGTCTCGAACGAGGAAATTCTTGAAACAGTCAGCCGGCAGGTCGGCGTACCCTATGTGTCATTGAGCGACGCGTCGCGTGAATTGACTCGCGTGACGGAGGTCCTCCCGTTGAAATTTTTGCAGGCTCATCATGTGTTCCCCCTGGCGTTCGACGGGCAGGTACTGACCGTCGTGATGGCCGATCCCTCCGATGTGTACACCCTCGACTCGATCCGCTTTTCCCTCGGGTGCCAGGTCAGGGTATGCCTGGGAGATGAGCAGGAAATCGCCAAGGCGTTGGATCAGTATTACGGCACTGGCACGGCCATGGATCGGATCATCCGCGACATATCGGAGGATGGCGAGGGGCAGGGGCAAGACAATGACGTCGCGCATCTGAAGGATCTGGCCTCAGAAGCGCCGGTCATTCGCCTGGTGAATCTCCTGATAGCCAAGGCCGTTGATGGCCGGGCTTCGGATATCCACATCGAACCGTTCGAGGGACAGCTTCGGGTCCGGTACCGCATCGACGGCATGCTGGTGGATACGGAGTCTCCGCCTCGTCGGCTCCAAGCGGCGATCATCTCGCGGGTCAAACTGATGGCGAAAATGAACATTGCGGAACGCCGCCTGCCGCAGGACGGGCGCATTCGCATGGACGTGGCCGGGCGCGACCTGGATTTGCGCGTGTCCACCATTCCCACGGTGTACGGGGAGAGCGTGGTCATGCGGCTCTTGGATCGGGCCAGCATCCGCTTGCGTCTTGATGAGCTGGGATTTCCTGCGCCTATCCAGACAGCCATCGAGGGGCTCATTCGGCGGCCCCATGGGATCCTGCTTGTGACCGGGCCCACGGGGTCGGGGAAAACCACGTCGCTCTATGCGGCACTTCAGACCATCAACTCGGTCGATCGGAAAATCATTACCATTGAGGATCCGGTGGAATATCAACTCCACGGGATCAATCAAATTCAGGTGAAGGCCTCGATCGGCCTGACCTTTGCGTCGGGGCTGCGCCACATTCTCCGCCAAGATCCCGATGTGATCCTCGTCGGAGAGATTCGGGATCGGGAAACCGCGGAGATCGCGATTCATGCCGCGCTCACCGGTCACTTGGTCCTGAGCACGTTGCACACGAATGATGCCGCCGGCGCGATTACCCGTCTCTTGGATATGGGCGTTGCGGATTATCTCTTGTCCTCCACGCTTCTGGCGGTGTTGGCGCAACGGTTGGTGCGGAAGATCTGCAGCCAGTGCCGGGCTCTTCAATCGGACGGAGACAGTCTCGGCGCGGAGGATCAGTCCGGCGTGGTGCGGAGCGTCATTACGCCGCCGTCTTGCAGTCAAGGATGCCCGAATTGTCATGGCAGCGGCTATCGGGGCCGGCTCGGTATTTATGAATTGTTGTTGATGGACGATACACTCCGCCAGTCGGTGCTGAATAAACCCGATGCCAACGCACTGCGGAACCAGGCGATTCTGCGTGGCATGCAGACCCTGTGGCAGGACGGATGGAATAAGGTGGCCGAAGGCGTCACGACTCGAGAAGAACTGATGCGGGTGACGCAAGAACAGTAAGCTGGACGAGGAAAGTTCGACTGGTTGCCCACCGAATGATAAGGCGGGCGACGCACTCATCGACGAAGAGACCCGGTGTAACCATGCCGCTCTTTCGATATACGGCGACGGATGCGACGGCGCGCACGGTCTCCGGCTGCCTAGAAGCCGTGGATGGCCGCATGGCGGCCACAGAGCTTCGTCGCGGTGGCTACTATCCGATTCGGATCGAGCCGCAGGCGGCTGCATCAGCGTTTACTTTTGCGGACGATCTGCTGCAGATGCGCCGCCGGCCGTCTCGAAAGGACGTGCTGAGCTTCACCCAGCATTTTCACAATCTGTTGGCAGCCGGCCTGGAGGTGGACCGCAGTCTGGCCATCTTGAGCGAGCTGGCGGAACGTCCGCAGATGGGCGCCATCATCCGGTCGCTCCTTCAAGACATCCAAGCGGGAAATTCTCTGGCCGATAGTTTGGCCAAGCATCCGAAAGTATTTCCCAAAGTCTACGTGCAGATGGTCAAAGCCGGAGAAACGGGAGGCGTCCTAGAACTCGTATTGGACCGGTTGGGGATGTTTATGGAGCGGGCCCAGGTGATTCGCGACGAGGTGTCGTCGGCGCTGCTGTATCCCGTGCTCGTGCTGCTGGCTGGAATCGGCGCCGTGGTGGTTCTCCTGAATGTGGTCGTGCCGCGGTTTGCCACGATGTTTGCCGAGTCGGGTGAATTGTTGCCCCCGCCGACTCAGATGCTGCTCGCCGTGAGCACGTTTACGACTAACTATTGGTGGGTGCTCGCCGGTCTGGCGGGCGCCACGGTGCTCGGTGGACACGCGTTTCTTCAGACCGATGCGGGGCGCGGGCACTGGGACAGGCTCGTTCTGCGGCTGCCTGTGCTCGGCACACTCATTCTGGAGCTGGAAGTGGGGCGCTTTGCCAGGCTGCTCGGCACTCTCTTGCAGAGCGGTGTGCCCATTCTGGTGGCGCTGGGCATCGTCAGCGAGACGGTGACGAATGCCGCGCTGGCGCAGGCGCTTCCCATGGTCCGTGACGGCGTCAAACGGGGCGAGGGCATTGCCGGACCACTGAAAGCCTGCGGCATGTTTCCCGCGCTGGCCGTCCACATGGCAATGGTCGGCGAAGAGGCCGGACGCTTGGAGGACATGCTGCTCAAAGTGGCGGATGTCTATGATCTCCATGTCAAGACGTCCATCAAACGGCTGTTGAGTCTTGTCGAGCCGGCCTTGATCTTGTGTCTTGGTGTGGTCGTCGGATTTATCGTGGTCGCGATGCTGCTAGCGGTGCTCAGCATGAGCGATCTGGCTCAATGAGGAGGTGGCTGTGAAACGGGTAAAGCGTTCCCAGTGGGTGGTGACCGGCGAGGAGGGCTTCACATTAATTGAATTGGTCGCGGTGGTGATCATCATCGGGCTGCTGGCGGCCTTGGTGGGACCCCGTTTGTTCGGCAAGGTGTCGAAGTCCAAGCAGGTTGCCGCTCAGGCACAAATCGAGATGCTGGGTGTGGCGCTCGACAGTTTCCGTCTGGATATCGGGCACTATCCGACGACCGACGAATCGCTGCAGGTGCTGCAAGCGAATCCGGGGCTTGATCGGTGGGACGGCCCTTATTTGAAGAAGGATATCCCGCAAGACCCGTGGGGTGGGGCCTACGCCTATATCTGCCCGGGTGAGCATGGGGAATACGACATTATATCCTTCGGGGCGGACAAGACGCCCGGTGGGGAAGGCGAGAATGCCGATGTGGTCAGTTGGAAAATCAAGAAGCACAGTTCGTAATCACCAGGGGAGCGGAGCCGGTGGGTTCACGTTGCTCGAGCTGGTGGCCGTGTTGTTCATCGTCGGAGTGGCGATCTCGATCGCCATGCCCACGGTGTCAAACAGTCTACGCCACTGGCGCGTTCGTGAAGCCACACGCGAAGTGGCCACGTTGATGAAGTTTACCCGCAATCAATCAGTCACAGGGCGGCGGACCATGCAGGTCGTGCTCGATCGGACCCGGAACATGTTTTGGTTAGATCGCCCCGCTGTCGTGATGGATCCCGAGCAGGCCGAAGAGAGGGGGATTCGCCTCTATGCCTTGCCGACCGGCGTGCGATTCGGATCGGTGATGTTCGGGGGCCGAGAGGCGGACGATGCGCAAGTGGGGCTCATGTTTTCCCCGCAGGGAACGACGACAGGCGGTGCCGTGCAAATCCTCGATGAGCATGGCCGGGGCTACCAGATCGTGCTCGACGCGGTGACGGGGCGGGCGACGATTCGGAGGCTGGACAGCTGATGACGGCAGATCGAGGCAGTTCATCCAGGTCGCACGAAGACGGCTTTACCTTATTGGAGGTGGTCGTCGCGCTGACGTTATTGGGGATTATTCTCTCGGTTGCGTTTGGGATGATTGCCGCGGGTCTGAGGTCGGCGCGCCACGCTTCTGAACAGACCCGGATGCTGCTTGAAGGTAGACGCGTGCTGGATGAAGTGCTGGCACAGACTCTTAAACCGGAGACTCGTGATGGCGTGCTGCCGGGGGGATATCGCTGGATGGCCGATGTGAAACCAGTTGATCCAGAGACTGCGGAAGGCCCTGTTCAGTTATTTCAGGTGCGTGTGTCGGTGTATTGGCCTGGCCGCACGAGTGAGAAGCATCTTGACTTGGTGACGATGGGATTGTCGGCCAAGGATCCGCAAGCCTACCAGGGGATGGGGCCGCCGACCGGATCATCGGTGATCGCGAACGCACAGAATCGTTCGGCAGTCGGTGTCGCGACCCCCGTGCCAGGAGGACTGTGAAGACCAGAGTGAAGACGAGTCGTGTATGGATGGCTGCCCCTGGCGCGACCAGGGACGAGGGTATCACTCTGATCGAAGTAATGGTGGCGTTGACGATCATTGCGGTGATGGGAGTCATTTCCCTTGAGGCGGTTCGTCTGGGGTCGAGTTCCTGGGAGAGAGCGGAGCAGCGGGCGGAGGTGGATCAGCGCATGCGTGTCGTCTTTGACATCTTGTCGCACGAGATCGGCCGGTTGGAGCCCGTCATGATCAAGGTGGAAGGCAAACGTGTGGCCGCCTTCCTGGGTACGCAGGAGAAAGTGGTGTTTTACAGCGCTCCGAACGCTTCTCTTGCCACGCCGTCTGCCGGCATGCTGCGCGGGCTTACGGTGTTTGTTCAGGACGGCAAGGGCCTCGTGATTCGTGAGAGTGAGCCGCTCGTTGACGGCCACATGGGGCTAGATCCCGGAGGGCGTTTCCTCGTGGTCGATCCGTACGTCACCCGGATTCAGTTCCGGTATTTTGCGCCGCCCAGCAAGGATGACCCTTCTGCTCATTGGGTCAACGACTGGGATCCTGTGGAACGCGTGGCGGCCACGACGATGGCGCCGGGGCGTCCGTCTTCACGGGGCCTGCTGCCGTCCACGGTGGAGGCGAGCATGACGATTGTCGATGAACAGGGGACGCACGAGCATCGCTTTCTGTTTCCTGTTCGGGTCGGGCGCTATCTTCTGTAGGACAAGGGATCGCTCATGACTGGCACGGTACACAGCCGCGATGGTGTGATGAAGGGTGCATCGGCCTCAGTTCCACATGAGCGGCTTCGCTCAGAACGAGGCGCCGCGCTCTTGCTCGTCTTATGGGTGGGCGCGTTCTTCGGGTTGCTGTTGAGCGGGTTTGCCTTTTCGATACGCGTGGAGACCGATGCCGCTAGAAATTTTCGCGATTATACAGAAGCGACTCTGCTGGCCCAAGCGGGGATCTCACGCGCAGTGGCCGATGTCGTCGGGGCGAGGCAGTCGGCTGGCGGCGTCAGCGCGTCATTCCGTCCGTGGCAGGTCGGCCCCATCCGGTTGGGGCATGGCACCTATCGGGTGAACGTGACCAATGAGGAGAGCCGGATTTGTCTCAATCATGCATCTGAGGCGGTCCTTAAGCGTCTGCTCCAGCGGACGGGAGTCATGGATGCGCACGTGCAGGACATCATTGCGGCTTCTATCCTGGACTGGCGAGATCCTGACGATACTGAACGCAACAACGGGGCGGAGACGGATTATTATCGAAGCCGCTCCCTCCCACATTCGGCGAAGAACGGTGCGTTTCAGTTTGTCGAGGAACTCCTCTCGGTTCGGGGCATGACGCGTGAGATGTTCTATGGAACCGTTCGAGATCCTCAGCGACTCGCCCTGTTGCAGCGCACGCTGCCCGAGAACCGCGAGCTCGCACCTGGCGAGTATCTTGGCTTGCGGTCCTTTCTCACCGTGCATGGATCGGGGAAAGTGGATTACCGGACCGCCGAGATAGACGTGCTGACGGCATCGGAGCTTCCTGCGGAGGCCATGCGAGAGATTTTGCGGAGTCGAGAGCAGGAGTTGATGCCAGGGGAGACCTTGCGAGGGGCTGATCCCGGCGTCGGATGGGTGAGTCAGCCGACGATCTATCGGATCGACTCGACCGGCAGCATTGATCATTCGCCGATCGTGTCACATCTCTCCGTCACGGTGACGAGAGAAGGCACGATGCGTGCGCCGCGGATGCGAGTGGTGGCATGGCAGGAACAGGAGGAGCACGCGTGATGGTCGGATGGCAACGAAGTGTCGGCGTTAATTTGACCGACGGGTACGCCACGTTCGTTGAGGTAGAACGCGTGCTGGGACATGTCCGAGTCGTGCAGTCGGGGCGTGCGGCCCTGGATGCAGCGGAGGGGGCGGACCTCGCGCGTCTTCCCGTTCGGACCGGCGTCCACCACGTCGTGGTGGGACTTCCCAGGCATAAGGTGGTCGTGCGGTTCATCGAGCTGCCGAATGTGGATGAGGACCGGTTGGCTGCCGTGGTGTCGTATGAAATCGAGCGGCACCTGCCTTTTCCGGTGGAAGAGGCCTGTTACAGTTTTCAAAAGCTGGCTGGAAGCGGATCGACTGCGCAGGTCCTCATTGTCGCGGCTAGACGAACGGATGTGGAGTTGGCTATCGCGATGGTGGAGCGGCTTGGGTTGACGCCCACCGCTGTGGACGTCGGGACACTTGCGGCGACACATGCCTTGTCGTTTGAAAAACATTCCGGCGTGGATTCAGGGGTTGTCTTGATCCAGATGGACGGCTCCGGGGCGACCGTGGACGTGCTTCATAATCGGGTACTGACCTCGTCCAGGACCGTATCGGTTGCGGAAAGTCAGTCTGGTTCCGCTCCTGTCGGCAGCGGACTCTCTCAGCATAGTAGGGGAGCCGTCTCGGCCTATGCGCGGTCAAACAGCCGGCTGGCAGTTGAAGGGTACGTCACGTTTTCGGGAGATGGGGTTCAAGGCAAAGGGACTATTACCAATCTGTCCGGCTACGGGTGGCACGTCATCAGCGATCAGCCGGTCACTGTCGGGACGTCACTCCTGCTACAGGCCAGCCTGACTGTATTGCGCGACCCGGTCGAAGTGACTGCTGCGCGGGTTCAATGGACCCGTCCGGGTGAATTCGGACTCAAGACCGTGGACCTGTCTGAGGAGTCTCGCAGATGTCTCCGGCAGGTGCTCGATCAGCCGGTGTGGCCGGATACGCCGTCCACGCATGCACAGCCGGACACCACTGCCTTACTTTCTGAAGTGAGACGCGTCATGGACGCGTCAGGCAGCCCTCCGAAACGAATGCTTCTCCATGGTGGCATGCAGGAGATGGTCCGCTCGCTGGAAGAGGGGCTGGGAGCGTCCGTGGCATCGTGGGACACCACTTCACTACGGGGTGATCCTGCGGCATTCGGATTGGCATTGCGGGGATTGACGAATAAAACGTACCCGATCGACCTTCTTCCGGTGGAGCGAAGGCGTACACGGCCAGATCGGACGGTTGCTGTCCTGTGCTCGCTTATGGGGGCGATTGCGCTGCTGGGGATTGTGTGGTGGGGAAGCGGAGCCTGGGTAGAACGGCAGTTGCTCGGACAGATCGACGCAGAACTTGACGTTGTCAAACGTGAGGCGATGAGTGTGGCTTCTCTCAAAGCGGAGTACGGATCGTTACGAACACGGCTTGAATTCCTGGAGGGGCTGACGTTCCAGCAGGGCCGCTCGCTCTCCCTTCTGAAGGAAATGGCGCGCCTGCTCCCGCCCGATATCTCGCTTCAGGAGTTCTCGTTTGAGGGGGATAAGCTTCGGCTGCGAGGCTCCACGAGTACGTCGGCGGCTTCGTTGATCGCTTCCTTCGAGCAGTCGGGTATGGTGGAAAACGCCGCGTTTACCTCGCCGATTTCCGTGCAGGGTAAAGGCCGCCAAGTGTTCGAACTCGCTGCCACGATCAGAAAACATCCCGCGCCGATTTCCCCTGCGGCTACCCCGAGGGAACCGTCATGAAGTTATCACGGCGTGAGCAAGGAGTGCTCGCCCTTTTAAGCCTGGCGGGGCTTGTCTACGTGGGATTTGTCTACGGCATCGATCCAGTTTTGGGGTCCCAACAGGCCATCCGGGAAGAGATCGAATTGAAACGCGCCTCGCTGGATCAGTACCGCCTGGTGGCTTCGGAACGGAAACGATTCCAAGACAGAGTCAGCGAGTTACAAGCGCGCGTTACGGAAAGCGAAGGCTTTCTCCTGAGGGGAGATAAGGTGCCCGTAGCCGCGGCTGAGGTGCAGGAGCTCCTCCATCATTTTGAGCAGGAGACTGGAGTGAGTATTATTCGGGAAGCCGTGCTGCGTCCAAAACAGAATGACATGTTTCTCGAAGTGTCGATCGAACTGTCTGTCAAAGGGAGTCTGGGGCAAATCAAGGACTTCCTCTACAGAGTGGAGACCCATGACAAACTCTTGACGATACCTCAACTGTCGATCAGGTCCTCCTTCTCGGCGAATGGGCCGCTATCCGTCGATCTGCACGTGGCGGGTCATATGCCACGCGGGGAGAAACTGTAATCGAGGACACGGGGAGACTGCGATGCGTTGGTTGCGGTGGCTGAATTTGATGCTGGCCCTGGTTGCAGTGGGTTGCCTGTGGGGGCTTCTGGGCGTGCTGCGTGAGTATCAAGCCCTCGATGTGGTTGAGGCGTCGCCTTCGGGATCGAACGTTAGTACGCGAACACAATCCGTGAAGGAGTCCACGACTTTGATGCGCCCTTCGAAACCTCCGGTCACAGACTTTCAGATGCTCGTGGAGCGGGATCCATTCAAGAATCCTCAAGAGTCTGTGGCGGTCATTGCTCTAAAGCCTGAACTCATTCTACCGGTGCTTCCTCCTCCGAACGTGGTTGTGCCAAAGGTGCCCTTGCCGCCGCTAGCCCTCAGCCTCTCCGGCACCATCGTGGTTGGAGAAGAGCGCAAGGCGATTCTCCACGATGGGAAACAGGAAAATCTGTATCTGCTTGGACAAGATGTGGGTGGCGGTATTCTGGAAACAATTGAAGGGGATCGTGTTGTGATTCTCCGTGGCACCGAGCGGACGGAACTTCTCATGCAAAGCGCCATTGAGCGGACCGCGCCTCCTTCCGCTGCCGTTGCCTCTGCGCAGGAAACGGAGCGGAACGCCAAGCCGTCCGATAATTTGATGGTCTTTTCTCAGGAGAAGAGAAAGAAAGTCATGCCTCTCAATAAGCCGATGTTTGCAACCCCTGCGTTTGCCCGATATCCGGGAGCGAACTACGCGGGCGCGAGGCGACAATGATACATGAGATGCGACAGATGTGCCTGACCGAAACGGCTCAACAGCGGTCGGTAGGACCGACTGGTTCATTAATCGCGGTTTCAAACGGGCGGAGCCGGTACGCTATCCCGCCAGGCTTCATCAGCCTGCAGAGGGGCTGTTGTGCCCTCTCTCTGGCCGCAATCGTTCTCATGACGGGTTGCGGCACCGCGCCCAAAACTAAAGCAGACGCCGGCTTGTTGGAGCAGTTGCCGGCACCGAGTCCGCGCCAATCCGCACCGGCGGCGGCTCCCGATCAACCCCCGCCTGTGCCTGCGCCGGAGACGACTCCTCCTGAGCGTCCCGAGCTTTCTTCGATACCGACGCTCGTGCAGCCGTCTCAACTTCCGCACGAAGAGCGTAACGAACCAGAAACAACTGTGAGTGCGTCGGTTCCTTCACCTCCCGCTGCATCGCCCAAACTGATTTCCCTGCATTTTGAAGATGCGGACTTGCTGGTGGTGCTGCGGGTGTTGGGCGATGCCGCAGGCATCAACTTTCTGGTGGGGCAGGGGGTCAAAAGCCAGGTGACCATGAAGGTCGATAAATTGCCTGTGACCGAGGCATGGCCGATCTTTCAAGCGCTCCTGAACGCGAACGATCTCACCGCGGTGAAGGAAGGCTCCATCTACAAAATTCTTTCCTCAACCGCCGCACAAAAACAACCGGGGCCTATTACCTTCGGGCGTGAGGTCCAGTCCGGGGAAGGCTTCTTTACTCAAATCGTTCCCCTTCAGTACCTCTCGGCGACAGGGATTTCGAAAGTCTTCGAGCCGTTGAATAGTCAAGGACGTGTGATCGCGCACCAGGAAACCAATACGCTGATTCTTTCAGGCCCCGCAGAGATGATCCGGGAGATTGT
>Ga0315287_10002755_pt1 | contig 16749 bp, 10 predicted proteins | sample YL17G11_0_MG_FD_205037 | JGI IMG/M metagenome (GOLD analysis project Ga0315287, IMG submission 205037) | Sediment microbial communities from Yellowstone Lake, YNP, Wyoming, USA - YL17G11_0 | ecosystem: Environmental > Aquatic > Freshwater > Lake > Sediment | place: USA: Wyoming | collected...
GACGTGAGTCGCTCCCCGCTTCCTTGCTCATCGTGCCCGCTGTCGGAGATTCAGAAGCCAATCGGTATCGGGGTCCGGTCCTACGGCTGTCTCAGGAAGATGCCGACCGCCGCCGCTGACCCGTCTGAAGCGTCACCCAGCACCCGCCAACTGATGCCGTAGTCGATGATGTTCGCGCTGTTGCTCGGGGCCGTGTGGTACCAGTAGGTGCGACCGTCGCTGAAGACCGGCTCGGCGCTTTGCCCCTGATAGACCTTTGTCACACCGGCGTAGGTCAACTCTACGTCGGAGCACCGGTCCAGGCCGAAGGCGGCGTCCCTGATCTGCATTCGAGTCCGCCACACTAAGCCTTGGGTAGGCGTCCGGTCCGGGACGGGATGGGCGTCAACGACTAGGAGGAAGCCGTGACCCGGATGCACACCCACCCAGTTGTCCGTGTAGGCCATGTCCCGGTACCAGACCAGGAGGCCCGGGTCGTAGGGCAGGAACTGGGCGATGCCGGCTGCGTAGTCGACGAAGTTGTAGACATGGGCCAGGGAGGAATCGAAGCCGGTGTGAGTGCGCCATTCGAGCAGGTAGTAGTGGGACTTCAACTCTGACCCCATCGTTCTCGTCCAGCCGTCCGCGATCCAGGCCGGGTCGAGGGTTTCCACGTTGTCGAGGAAGAGACTCTGCCCGTCGGCCACCACCTGAATGTCGTCCAGGAAGAAGCCGGCCAGCGAGGTGGCCCAGTCGGTCATGTACCGGAATTGGATCATCAGGTTCTGGCCGGCGTAGGCGGTGAGGTCGATGCTCTCGTGAATCCAGTCGCCGCTGCTACCCGTGTACCCCGGCAGGTTGGCCACGATGCTCTCCATGGCGTCGGGGTCGTAGTCCGAGGTCATCGTCGGCGTGACGAGCGGGGTCCAGGTGAGGCCCCCGTCGGTGGACGCCTGGACAAACCCGAAGTCCCAGTTCTTCTCTATGTCGTACCAGGTCCAGAAATCGAGAGCCGCCGTGGTCTTGCCCGTGAGGTCGACCTCACGCGTGAGCACGGTGTCGATTTCGTCGCCCTTCCCTCCCCACCATTCGTAGCTACCACCGTAGGGAGTGTTGACGTAGATAAGGTGTGGAGGGAGGTCGATGCGAACGGCCTGATTGTTGAGTCCGGCCGTGGTGGCCTGGTCAAGGAGGAACGTGGCCCCCTCGCGAGTGAGGTCGGCGTACTTGAGACGACTGGGGGTGATCCACCTTCCACCCAGGCTGGAGCCCAGGACCATCCTGCCCCACGGGCTGATGGACGAGGGCTCGGTGCCCAGAGGCTGCCCGAGCCAACTGCCGGAGGCCATGAGCGACCAGAATGCCGGCGAGGACTCACCGCTGTAGATGGTGTCGTACTCGTCGGGCAACCCCAGATCGTGCGCGAATTCGTGGCAGAACACGCCGATGGCGCCATCCTCAGGCATGATGGTGTAAGCGTAGACGATAGTCCCGCCGTAGTACGGCACGTTGGCCTGGTCGGTAGCCTTGACCCAGGTAGACGAGCTGTGGGACCAGATGGAGTCATTCCCTTGAACTCCGCCGCCCGCTTCCTGGCCGGCGCCGGCGTGGATGACCATCAGGTGGTCCACTATCGCGTCGGGCTCGTTCGTGTCGCCGTCGCCGTCAAGGTCGTAGGGGTCCTCGACGTCATACTCCCAGAAGGGCACCCCGGCCTGAGCGGCCAAAGCCACCACGTCCTTGACCAGAGTCTTGGGCGTGCCGGGCAGCAAGTTGTCCTGGCCTCCGGCGGGGTTATCATCGCCGTAGTAGGCTTCCGGATAGGGGGCCATGTACCACCCGTAGACGTCGCCGGCTACCGTGTAGCTGCCGCCGGACTGCTCCAGGTAGTAGTCGGCCATGCTCTTCAGAGTCAGGCCCTCAGGCGTTGTGTAGCCGCCCGGGGTGAAGAGCATGCTCTGATAGTGCTCACGGCTGAAGTCCGAGGTCCAGAAATCGGTGTTGTTGACTGGACTCGGCGCCGGAAGCTCGTTGTGCGGTGGATCGGGGAACTCCACCAGTAGAATGAGAATCTTGTCCTGCTTGATCTCGCCGGTCCATGGCTGCGGCGAAGCCGGGTCAACCGGGTAAGAATCGAGCCCCAGCTTCTTGCCCCGCAGGAGGTTGGGTCCCTCCGCTTTGAAGACAGCCCGCTCCTGGACGGCCTTCTGCCTCTTGGCCATCTCGGCGTTATCGGGCTTCTCGTTGTCCTGGACCGATAGCTTCAGTTGGATGTAGTCGGAAACGGCTTGCGCTATCTGGTCTTCAGTTGCCCCTGGCGGGATCACGCCGCTGGCCAAAAGGGATTGGGCGATCTTGCCTTCGTTGGGTGGCATGTGCGCCGGCTGAAAGGCCGCAGCCGGCAGACTGGAAACGGCTGTTGCGGCGACTAGGGTGGCTAAGAAAAAGATTGCCCACCATTTCCGCTTCATGGTAGCACCTCCGTCGCGATTGATACATCCTGAAATCCAGCGGGCATCCGACAATCTGGTTGTTCGCACCATCAGAGCCGATGCCTGCCAAGGCAGGGGAATTCTAGGCTCTCTTGGCCGGAGGGAAGGGAGGGGTGGTAGTTTGCCGCCTCAGTGCCTGAAGTGTCTTTCCCCGGTGAAGACCATGGTCATCCCGGCCGCGTCGGCCGCCTTGATGGCCTCGCCGTCCTTGACCGAACCACCGGGCTGGACGATGGCCGTGACCCCCGCGGCGGCCGCCACCTCGACCGAGTCGGGGAACGGGAAAAAGGCATCCGAGGCCAGGACCGCGCCCCGGGCCCGGTCGCCCGCGTGACCGACGGCCAGGCGGACCGAGTCGACCCGGTTCATCTGCCCCGCCCCCACGCCGAGAAGCTGGCGGTCCCTCGCCACGGTGATAGCGTTGGACTTAACGTGCTTAACAATCTTCCAGGCAAACCAGAGGTCTTCGCCCTCGGCCTGGGTGGGGCGGCGGGCGGTGACCGCTTTCCAGCCCTCGGGCCCGACCCGGACGAGGTCCGGCGTCTGAACGAGGAGACCTCCTCCGACCGACTTGGTCTCGAAGGTCAACTGAGCCAGGGGGGCCCGCTCCGCCCCGACCGGCAAGACCAGCAGACGGAGATCCGGCTTCCGAGCCAGGATCTTCAGGGCCTCCGGGGTGAACTCCGGGGCCAGAACCACCTCGAGGAAGATCCTGGCCAGTTCAACCGCTAGATCGGCCGCCACCGGTCGGTTGAGGGCCACGATGCCCCCGAAAATGGAGACGGGATCAGACTGAAAGCAGCGCCGGTAGGCGGTAAGGATGTCCGGGGCCAGAGCCGCGCCGCAGGGGTTCATGTGTTTGACGGAGACGGCCGCGGCCGGCCCGCGGAATTCTTCCACGCACCGCAGGGCGGCCTCGGCGTCGGCGATGTTGTTGTAGGACAGTTCCTTGCCCTGCAGTTGCGCCGCCCCGGGGAGAGTAGCCCCCAGGTCGTCGAGGACCCGGCGCAACGGGTGCCGGTAGAAAGCCGCGGCCTGGTGCGGGTTCTCCCCGTAGCGGAGGTCGTCGACTTTCTCGTAGGCCAAGGTCAGATGGTCGGGGAAGCGGATCGCGGAGGCGCCGGCGCCCTCGGCGGCGATCCCTTCAAGGTAGGTGGCGATAAGAGTATCGTAGAAAGCCGTATGCCGGAAAGCGGTCAGGGCCAGTCTTTGGCGGATCTCCGGCGAGACGTCGGCGCCGGCTCGGAGGGAAGCCAGAATCTCGTCGTACTGCGACGGGTCGGTGACAACAGCGACCGCGTCATGATTCTTGGCCGCCGCCCGGATGAGGGCGGGGCCGCCGATATCAATGTTCTCGATGGCCTCGGCGAACGCTTCCGGGGCCGTCGGAAGACCGGGCTCACCGCCGGCCAGGCGGTTCACGGTGGCCTGGAACGGGTAAAGGTTCACGCAGACGAGGTCGATCGGGAGAATTCCGTGGGCGGCGATCTGGGGTAGGTGGTCCGGCACGTCGCGCCGGGCGAGGATTCCGCCGTGGATCGCGGGGTGGAGTGTCTTGACCCGCCCGTCGAGCATTTCCGGGAAGCCGGTAACGTCCTCGACCGCCGTGACCGGCAAACCGGCCTCGGCAATGACCCGGGCGGTGCCACCGCTCGACACGAGGTCGAAGCCCGCGTTCACCAGACCACGAGCGAACCCGACCAGGCCGGTCTTGTCGTAGACGCTCAGCAAGGCCCGCCGCCTGACCGCCCGCGACGCGAGAGGGTCGCCTCCGCCGCCGCGTGGCGATGATGTGGGGCGGTCCGGGCCCGCGAGTATCTCTACGTGCCTGTCGTCCACGATCCGAAGCCGGCCCTCGGCGTGGAGCTGGATGGCCTGGGGGTAGGCCCGGTGCTCCTCGGCCAGGATGCGGTCGGCCAGGTCGCCGGCCGTGTCCCCCTCCCCCACCGCCACGACTCGTTGGAGGATGATCGGTCCGCTGTCCATCCCGCCATCGACGAAGTGGACCGTGCAACCGGAAACCTTGACTCCTTGCTCCAAGGCCTGGCGCTGCCCTTCCTTGCCCGGGAACGCCGGCAGCAAGGCCGGGTGGATGTTCATCACTCGCCCCCGAAAAGCCCGCAGGATAGTTGGGCCGACGATGCGCATGTAGCCGGCCAGGATGACCAGGTCTACCTGACCGTCGACAAGCAGGGTGGCGATGTGTTCGTCATAGGCCTCGCGGCTGGAAAAGGCTCCGGGATCGACAAAGACACCCTCAATCCCGTGTCTTGAGGCCCGGCGCAGGGACTCAGCGTTGCGGTGGTCCGAGATGACCAAAACGACGCCGGCGTCGAGTTCTCCCCGTTCACCAGCGTCGATGATGGCCTGCAGGTTTGAACCCCGACCGGAGGCCAGGACCCCCAGCCTGAGCTTTCCAGTCTCTCTCAAGGTTCGCGCGTCCTCCCTCTCAAGCCAAGGTGTTTCCCTAGAACTCGCGTCCGTCCTTCCCGACAATGACGACGCGGCGCCCGGCGGCGGTGGCCCTGTCGCCCAGCCTGCACCCGGACGCGATCTCCCCGATGGGCCAGGCCCGGCGAGGCGGCTCGGCTAGAGCGACAAGGGGGGCCAGCGCGGCGACGGAGGTGGTCACGGGCGCCGGCTCAGCCACGGCTCGGCAGAGAGCGTCGGCCTGGGTTGCCGGAACGACAACGGCCATGCCCACCCCCATGTTGAAGGTTCGGAACATCTCGGAAGGCTCGACTGAACCGCAGCGGCGAACGAAGTCGAAGACCGGCGGTTCGGGCCACAGGCCTCGCCGCACGAGGACGCCCAGGCCGGCCGGGATTGCCCGGGGAATATTGTCGTAGAAGCCGCCGCCGGTGATGTTGACGATGGCCCGGACGTCGAAGCCGGCCACCAGGTGAAGAAGGAGCCTCGGATAGATGGCCGTAGGGGTCAGAAGCTCCTCGCCCAGAGTCCGACCGAACTCGGAGACGTGGTCGCCGGCTTTGAGTCCGGCGACCTCGAAGACGGCCCGGCGAACAAGGGAGAATCCGCTCGACTGCAGGCCGGTGGAGGCTAGGCCGACGAGGACATCTCCCGCCCGCACCCGCGAACCGTCGATGATCCGGTCCCGTTCGACGACACCCACGGCAAAGCCGGCCAAGTCGTACTCGTCCGGAGCGTAGAGACCGGGAAGCTCGGCCGTCTCCCCGCCGGCCAGAGCGCAGCCGGCGGCCAGACATCCCGCGGCCACTCCCTGGACGATGGCGGCGACCTTCTCCGGCACAAGCCGCCCCACTCCGACATAGTCAAGGAAGAAGAGCGGTTCGGCCCCGCTGCAGGCGATGTCGTTGACGTTGTAGGCGACGCAATCGAGGCCGACGGTGTCATGTTTATCGAGCATGAAAGCGATCTTGAGCTTGGTTCCGACACCGTCCGCGCCGGAGACGAGAACCGGGTCCCGCCGGCCCGCGGGGAGGCCAATCAGCCCGCCGAAGCCCCCTATGCCCCCCACGCTTTCCGGGCGAGCCGTGGCGGCGGCGAAACCGGAAATGAGGTTAACCACCTTGTTCCCGGCGTCGACGTCCACTCCGGAAGCGCGGTAGGTGAGCGGACCTTTCATCAGCGGTTCCTCCTAGCGAGGCCGGGCTCTCGTTGCCGCCGCGCCCTTCTCGAGCTCCAACTTGCCCCCGGCGCCGACCACCGGAACCGCGTAGCTGCCCGTGAAACAGGCCATGCAGCAGCGCTCGGCGACCGGCCAGTGGGGTAGGCCGGTCACAGTCTCGTGGAGAGCTTCAGTCGTAAGGTAGGCCAGACTGTCGGCGCCGATGGCTTGCCGGACCTCGTCCACGGAGCGGTCGGCGGCGATGAGTTCGCCCTCGGCCGAAGTATCGATGCCGTAGTAGCAAGGATGCCGGTAGGGTGGGGAGGCGATGCGAAGGTGGACCTCGGCCGCCCCGGCCTGCCGCAGAAGGTTCACTATCCGGCGCGAGGTTGTCCCGCGGACGATTGAGTCGTCGATGAGCACGACGCGCCGCCCCTCGAGGACCTTGCGCAAGGGATTGAGCTTAACCTGGACGCCAAAAGTCCGGGTAGCCTCGGCGGGCTGGATGAAGGTCCGCCCGATGTAGCGATTCTTGACCAGACCCATCTCGTGGGGGATGCCGGCCTGCTCGGCGTAGCCGTAAGCGGCGGAAACGCTCGAGTCGGGAACGCCGGTGACAATGTCGGCTTCCGCCGGGTAGTCCAGGGCTAGGCGGCGTCCGAGGTCCTTGCGGACGACATGGACGTTGCGCCCCTCGAGGTTCGAGTCGGGGCGGGCCAGGTAGATGTACTCGAAGGCGCAGAGCGACGACTTCCCCGGCGGAACAGCCTGAAGCGAACGAAGGCCGTGCTCGTCGATGGCGATCATCTCACCCGGACGCACCTCGCGGACAAACTCCGCCCCGGTGGCGTCACAGGCGCAACTCTCGGAGGCCACCACCCAACCCCCCTCGGGGAAGCGGCCAAGGCACAGCGGGCGGAAGCCGTTCGGATCACGGGCGGCAAGGAGGGTTGTCTCACTCATGACGATGAGGGCGTACCCGCCGCGTATCTCGGTCAGGGCCGCCGGGAGGGCCTCTTCCAGGCTGAGGCGGCCGCCCCGGGCGACAAGGTGGGCCACGACCTCGGTGTCGACCGTGGTCTGGAAAATGGAACCCTCGTCCTCAAGCCTTTCGCGCAGGGCCAGGGCGTTGACCAGGTTCCCATTGTGGGCCAGGGCCAAGGCGCCGCCGCGATAGCGGACCACCACCGGCTGGGCGTTGGCCAGGTGGCTCGCGCCGCTCGTGGAGTAACGGACATGGCCGATGGCGATGTGACCGGGCATCGAGTCGACGCGGGCGTCGTCGAAGACCTCGGAGACAAGACCCATGCCCCGGTGATGGACAACTTGCTCACCGTCGGAGGCGACAATCCCGGCCGACTCCTGGCCCCGGTGCTGCAGGGCGTAGAGGCCATAGTAGACGACGCGGGCGGCGTCCGGATGACCCCAGACACCGTAGACACCGCAGGCCTCGCGGACGTGATCGCCGTCGAGGGCGGTCGGAAGCGAACCGGTCGCATCGGCGCGGGCGCGAGTCACTGGTCGTCCTCCTTCACGGTCGTCATGGTCGAGTCGCCTCTCACAAGCCTCGTCCCGGCGAGCCGGCTCTCGAGCGCTTTCGGAAGCGCCTCTCGCCACAGGCGCGCCAACTCGCTCGTAGGCTCACGCAAGACCACCGCTGAGCCGCTGCGCAGGACAAACACTTCGTCGGAAACGGCGCCCAGGCGGGACAGCGGTACGGAGCGCCCGCGGGCCAGGTCGAAAAGGGCCGGCTCACACGCCGGATCACAGCTCAGAATGACTCTTGATTGTGTTTCCCCAAAGAGGAGGGCGTCAAGCCGGATACCAGGAGGTTTAGGCACCGCTCCGGCCGAAACGTCCGCCTCCAAGCCGCGGGCGCCTGACTCGCCGAGGAAGGCGCACTCCGCCAGGGCAACGGCCAGGCCTCCCTCGGCGCAATCGTGAGCCGAGCGGACGAGCCCGGCCCGGATGGCTTCCAGAACAAAGGCCTGGAGAGCCTTCTCCCGGGTGAGGTCGAGCGCGGGCGGACAGCCGCGGACCTCGCCGGTGACAAGCTTGAGGTACTCCGTGCCGCCGAGTTCCTGCCGCGTCTCGCCGGCCAGGAGGATGGCGTCGCCGGTCCGCTTGAAGCCCGCCGTCATGCGCCGGTCGATGTCTTCGACAAGGCCGAGCATGCCGACGACAGGGGTCGGGAAGATGGCCCGACCCATCGTTTCATTGTAGAAACTGACGTTGCCCCCGGTTACCGGGGTCTCCAGAACCCGACAAGCCTCGGCCAGGCCTTCGACACAGCGGCGAAACTGCCACATCACACCGGGGTCCTCCGGATTGGCGAAGTTGAGGCAGTTAGTGAGGCCCACCGGCTCGGCCCCGGCGCAGACTACGTTGCGAGCCGCTTCGGCCACGGCCTGGGCCCCGCCAAGGAACGGATCGAGATAGGCGTAGCGGCCGTTGCCGTCGGTGGAGAGGGCGATGCCGCGGGTGGGGGCCTCCGCCGTCCGGCCGGCGCCAACCGCGCCAACCGAGTCGACCGCGCCGGCCGCGCCGGCCGTGGAAGCTTTCGACTCGGCGGGTTCCTCCCGCTTGAGGCGCAGGACAGCCGCGTCCGAGCCCGGCAGAACAACCGTGTTGGTGCGGACCATGTGGTCGTACTGCCGCCAGACCCACTCCTTGGAGGCCAGATTGGGCGAGGCGAGAAGGCGCCGGAGCATGGCCGCGGCCGGAGGGCCGACGACTGGGTCCGCGGTCCCGAGTCGAATGGCGCCGGTGGCCCGCACATCCGGGAGGCGATCCAGGTCCAGCTTCCTGACCTCAGCCAGGTAGGCCGGCTCGGCCATGGGGCGGTCGTAGGCCGGAGCGTCGTGGGCCAGGGCCCGGGCCGGAATCTCGGCCACGATCCGGAGCGCCGTGGCCGCGCCGGTAGCGCCGACGGCCGAGGCGTCGCGCGCAGCCTCGCCCGGCGCCCCGTCGGTCGGGTTGTCCGCCCGATCGCGGATGCGAAGCATCCCGTCGTCGGTGACCCGGCCTATGACCGCCGCGACGAGGCCCCACTTGGCGAAGAGGTCGAGAGCCTCGCCCTCCCGGCCTTTCTTGACCACAACCAGCATGCGTTCTTGCGACTCGGAAAGCATCACTTCGTAAGGATTCAGGCCCGCCTCACGGCGCGGCGCCCGGCTGATGTCGAGGTCAAGGCCAGTGCCGGCCCGGGAGGCCATCTCCGAGGCGGCCGAGGTCAGACCGGCGGCGCCGAGGTCGTTGATCCCCACCAGGCCGTCCCAGCCTGAAAGCTCCAGGCAGGCCTCGATGAGGAGCTTCTCGACGAACGGGTCGGCCACCTGAACAGCGGGACGCATCTCCTCGGCCTTCTCGTCGAACTCACGCGAGGCCAACAGGCTCGCCCCGTGAATGCCGTCGCGCCCGGTGCGGTTGCCGACCAGGAGAACCGGGTTCCCCGGCCCCTCGGCCCGCCCGCGGACGATGCGGTCCCCGACCAAAAGACCGACACACATCGCGTTCACCAGGCAGTTGTCGCGGTAGCACTCGTCAAAGACGATCTCCCCGCCCACGGTCGGGATGCCGGTGGTGTTCCCGTAGCCGGCGATGCCGGCCACCACCCCTCCGACCAGGTAGCGGACGCGGGGATCATCGAGCGGCCCAAAACGAAGGGAGTCAAGACAGGCGATCGGGCGCGCCCCCATGGTGAAAATGTCGCGGAGAATGCCCCCGACTCCAGTAGCCGCGCCCTGATAGGGCTCAATGGCCGAGGGATGATTATGACTCTCGATCTTCCAGACGACGACAAAGCCGTCGCCGAGATCGGCCACCCCGGCGTTCTCGCCCGGACCGATGACGATGCGTTTCCCGGTCTGCGGGAGAAGAGCCAGGTACCGCTTAGAGGTCTTGTAGGAGCAATGCTCCGACCACATCAGGCCGAACATGCCTAGTTCGACGTGATTCGGCGGGCGGCCCAGGATGTCCACGATCAGGCGGTACTCGCCGGCGGTGAGGCCGACCTCCTCCCAGGGGGTCTTGGCGGGCGGGTTCATCGGCCGGCGCCTTCCTTCCCGCGGACGTGGGCGACGATGGAGTCAAAGACAAGCCGACCGTCGGCCGACCCCAGGATCTCCTCAGCCGAGCGCTCCGGGTGGGGCATCAACCCCAGGACGTTTCCGGCCGCGCTACTGATGCCGGCGATGTTGGCCAAGGACCCGTTGGGGTTACCCTCAGCCGTGGGCTCACCGGCCTCGTCGACGTAACGGAAAACAACCCGCCCGGCCCGTTCCAGCTCGGCCACGGTCTCGGCCGGGGCCGTGTAGTTGCCCTCAGCGTGAGCGATGGGCAGGCGCAAGATCTGGCCGGGGCGGCACAGGCGGGTGAAAGGGGTGTCGGTGTTCTCGACCCTGACCTTCGTATAGAGACAGCGAAACTGAAGGCTCTGATTGCGGAGCATGGCCCCAGGGAGAAGCCCGGCCTCAAGGAGAATCTGAAAGCCGTTGCAGATGCCCAAGACCAAGCCGCCCCGGGCCGCGAAGCGGGCGATCTCGGTCATGACCGGGGAGAAGCGGGCGATGGCCCCGGTGCGAAGATAGTCGCCGTAGGAGAAGCCCCCCGGCAGGACGACGCAGTCGAAAGCGGAGAGGTCGGTGCTGCCGTGCCAGACGTACTCGACCTTCTCCGCCAAGACCTTCGCGACTACGTGGAAGACATCGGAGTCACAGTTCGACCCCGGGAAAACGACCACGCCGAAGCGGACAGGGACGGTCATCGCTCGGCCTTCCCCCCTGGCCTCAGGCCGCCGCAAAGTCCCGACGTCGGCTGGATCTCGAACCGGTAGTCCTCGATGACCGGGTTGGCCAGGAGGCGGCGACACATGTCGTCCACCCGCTCGGGGGTCGCCTCTTCGAGTTCGAGGACGATGAACTTGCCGACGCGGACATCCGTCACCTCGCCAAAACCCAGGGTCTTGAGGGCGTTCTCGACAGCCACGCCCTGAGGGTCGAGGACGGTCTTCTTGAGGGTGACGAAAACGCGGGCCTGGGCCGGCGCTGTGGCGGGGGCGGCGGGGACAGAAGCGCCCGGGGCGACAGGGGCCGACCCGGCCGCCGTAGCGGCTCTGCCCGTCCGCCAGCCGGTCCGCCACTTCTCGGCGGCGGCTAGAACGCGCCGCAGGACTTCTAGATAGGCCTCCTCCACTCCGCCCATGTCGCGGCGGAAGCGGTCTTTGTCGAGCTTCTCATTCGTGGTCAGGTCCCAGAAGCGACAGGTGTCGGGAGATATCTCGTCGCCCAGGAGAATCTCGCCCGACCCGGTTCGCCCGAATTCGAGCTTAAAGTCAATGAGCCGCAGGCCGCAATCGACCAGAGCACGCCCAAGGATCTCGTTTACCCGGAGGGCCAGACTCTCGACCCGGTCCATCTCGGCTTCCGAGGCCCAGCCCATGGCCCGGACGTGAAAGCGGTTGACCATCGGATCACCCAGGGCGTCGCTCTTGTAGTAGAGCTCCAAGACGGAGCGGGCCAGGGGCGTTCCCTCGCCCAGGCCGAGACGCTTGGCCAGGCTGCCTGCGGCGACGTTTCTTATGACAACTTCCACCGGGATTATGTCCAGGCGTCGAACAAGCATCTCGCGGTCGCCGAGGGTGCCGAGATAGTGGGTCGGGACCCCCTCGTGCTCCAGGAGTTCGAAGAGGGCGGCCGAGATGAGGTTATTGCAGCGACCCTTGTCCCCTACTTGGCCGCGCTTCCTGCCGTCTAGGGCTGTCGCCTCGTCCTTGAACTCGACGATGTAGGCGCCCTCGGGTGGGGTGGCGGCAGAAGACCGACTGCCGGCGCGGGCGCCGGCGACGAGAGCGGCCTCGCCCAGTAGGAACCCGGCGTCATTCGCCCCCGGGTTCCAGACGATCTTGGCCTTGCCCTCGTATAGCTTCTGGCGAGTGGTGATCACGCGTGTTCCCCCATGTAAGATCTGAGCTGGAATGGGCCGTCTCAGAGTGATAGCCTGCCCCCAAAGATCGTCCGGAGACAGCCGCCCTTACATGGATGATACTGGCCGAAACCGGCGGGGTCAACGGCAGAGCCCGCACGGTTCCAGATCTGTCCGCTCGGAACGTCCGGATGTGGGGGCCGGCCTGGCCTATCGCGCGTGGTCGAGATCGTCATTTGGCCGGGGGCCGACCGCGTCCAGATAGGCCCGGACTTCCTTCACGAAACTCACGAAGCTGTCCAGTTCGTTTTGGAGAATCTGGTAGAGCTCTTCGGGACCGATGTCGTAGTAGAGGTGGACCAGCCGGTTGCGGTAGCCGGCCATGGCCACGAGTTTGGCCGCCAGGCTGTCCGTAACCACCCCTTGGGTGCCAAGACCCCGGGCAATGCTCTTGTACTCCTGGGCCAGATCACCGCGGCCGCTCTTGGCCAGGATGTGACGTCCGACGCCAACTCCCGGCGCTGTTCTTCGATGAAGGCGAGACGCTCACGCACCAAGGTCTGGTTGATGCTCATCGGCCAACCTCCTCGAGGCGTTCCCGGTAGAAAAGGTCCAGCACGGGGCGGAAGTCGGCCGCCCTGGCCAGAATCCGGTGCTCGTAGTCGTCCCGGTAGGTCTCGTTCACGGCGAAAACGCAAGGCCCGATGACGGCCTGGGCCTGGAACACGGCGTGACCCTCCTGAAGGAACACAAGATCGAGACGCTGGCCGGGAAAGAGGTCAGTGAAGGCATTGTAGATTTCGGAGTAGAGCCGGTAGCGCCGATCGGGACCGGGTAGAGGCCCCTCAAACACAACGCCCAAATCCAGGTCGGCCAGCGGCTCCGATGGGCCGGCCGGCTCGCCGTGGAGTAGCCGTAAACCCAGTTCCCGCTGGGAACCGAAGAGATAGGCGAGAGCCACTCCTTGCTCCCGGCAGAGTTCCCCGAGCCGCATCATCCCCGAACCCACGACCCCGTACCCCCTTCCCGCGCTCGTAATCCGTATCGCCCCAGCCGACGGTCCGGCCGCCCTGGTCGCTTCTGACCACAGTTTCTCCCGGTCTTGGGGGGTTCCTCCACGATCAAGGGCGAGGGGCTTCCCTGAAGCTCTCCACCTCTTTGAAACCCTCCGCTCAGGCCCGTCGTCCTACCAGCTGGCGCCCACCAGGGAGGAATCCGCCGTGCCCCTCCAGACATCACGGTCCCTGTCCCCATCCGGATCCCGATCGGGTAGAAAGCGCCCCAGGGCTGGACTGGCTTCGGTTGTGTCGCTCCTGCTTGTAGGACTGGTCCTGTCTTCCGCCTCGACCTCCGGCTGGCGTCTCTTCCCGTCAGCGGGACCGTCCGAGTCCGGAGACTCCTCCACTGACCCGCCAGGCTCGACGGCCTCCACCGGACCGTGGTCCACCGGCTACACGGCCAAGGCTTTGGCTCTTGAGCTTCAGGGTCTTTCTCTCGACGGCTTCTTCGCGGCCTCCTGGAAGGCCCTATTGTTGAGAGATCCCGAAACGGTCGTGGCCTACGGCCTGGCCGAGGTCTACGGGCTGGACGCTCCGGTTCTCACCGACATTTCGGATGCCTACGTCCGTGAGACCTACCGGATGTACAACACAGTCCTGGAGATGCTGCGGCAGTATGGTCGGGAGGCCCTCACGCCCGAGGAGCAGATCTCCTATGATGTCTACGAGTGGTATCTCGACGACCGGGCGCGACAGCAGGAGTTTCTGTACTACGACTACCCCGTCACCTTCTTCTCCACGACCGCCGTCCACGAGCAGACGATGCACTTCTTCACCCAATGGCACCCGATCAGAAGCCGCCGGGACGCCGAGGACTCCGTGGCCCGCCTCGGGCTGGTGGGCGCGAAGTTTGCGCAGCTTCTCGAGGGTCTGAAACTACGCGAGAAGGCGGGCATCGTTGCCCCGAGGTTCGTGGTCGAATGGACCCTGCCCGGGGTAGAGGAGATGGCCGGAGCCGCGGCGACGGCCTCGCCCTACTACCGAAACCTCAAGGAGAAGCTTGATGCCCTCCGTGGCCCGACCGGCGCGGAGAAGCGGGCCCTGCTCGAAGCGGCGGAAGAGGCCATCCAGGAAACGATTCTTCCCCCCTACCGCACCCTGGCCGGCTACCTACGGGGCCTCGTGGCCGTAGCGTCCACCGACGACGGTGTCTGGCGCCTCCCCCAACGGCGACGCCTACTACGCCTACCTCTTGCGTCACTACACCACAACCGCGCTTACGGCCGAAGAGGTTCACCAGTTGGGACTCGCGGAGTTGGACCGCATCCACGCCGACATGCGGGCCATCTTCGCCACGCCGCCCAGACCGGCTACGAGTCCGGCGACCTCATCGTCCCGACCGAGCAGGTGGCCTGGTACGTCGTCTGGCCGGGACAGGCCACGGCCTACTACGTCGGCATGCTGAAGATACTCGAACTGCGGCAGATGGCCCTCGACCGACTCGGAGACCGCTTCGACCTTAAGGGATTTCACGATCTGGTTCTGGGCAACGGGAGCCTGCCGCTCCAGGTTTTGGAGCGGGTGGTGGATGGGTACATTGAGGGGCAGAAGCGGAGGTAGGCGGGCGCGGTGCGCCGAATGGACAGGGCCCAAGCGCAAGTGCTACGCGGTGCCTGGGCCCCAAGGTCTAGCGCGATGCCCTTTGCCGACCCCTCGCCCATCCTACCGCCGGCCGGTGGGATCCACCCATCCCAGGTACACGTCGTCGGCACCCGTGCATGTCACCCAGGTCTCCCCTTGAGTGCCGTTGCGCTTCTTCAAGCCGATATAGTCGTAGTTGCTGTCAAGTTTTCTGACTCCGTCAAAGAAGCGGTCCGTCACTTTCACGCTGCCGTACGCGTGCACGATTTGACTCTGCCCCGAAGTGACGTCTAGTCCGAGCGAGATGGCAATGTGGCCCTGCCAGTAGTTGCTGGAGGCTGTCCCGAGCGGACCGTAGAAAACGATTGTGCCGACAGGTGGGTGACCGCCCTCGCTTCTGTGGTGGAAGACCACGCCCAGCGCCTGAGCGTTGCTGTGGTAGTACTCGGCTAGAGCCACCGCCGCATCGCGGCCGATCTTGTCCGTTGGAATGGTTAGCCCCGCGACTGCAAACGAGTCCCTGATGAAGCGAAGGCAGTACTCATACCACCCCATGCTGCCTGCCTGGCTCCGGGCCCACAGCGCCACGACGTCAACCGTCTGTAGCTGATCCTGGCGGGTCAGGACAATCTGGCGGACCGGTTGGGCGCCGGAGCTGGGGTTAGCGCCCGTGTCGGTGTAGAAGAAATGGTATCCCAACTGGCCCGCGATCACCGAACTCAGGGAGACACGCGCTCCATTCCGGTCGCTTGCGGCCCATGTGTAGGTCTTCCCACCGGTCTCCAGCCGGACACCCCCGCCTGAAGCAGCGGAGACGGTCCCATGAAGGGCTTGGACCAGTTCCTCCAGCGGGACGAAGCCTCTTCTGAAGCTGTAGCCCGGGCTGTTTGACTCCATCTCGGAGACATCACCCGATACGAATCCCTTGTCGTCAACCCAGTACTTCCGCGCAGCCCCGCCCTGAAACGTAATCACGCGCGGAAGTGCGTCGGGCGTGAAGGACATGGTCCCCGAGGCGGGGCCGACCCCGGCCGAGTTGCGGGCTTTCACGAAGTAGATGTAGGTCTGGCCCACACGGAGGCTGCCGCAGTCCCAGTACGAGGTCGAAGGCGAAGCGACCGAGGCCACCCGGCTCCCGCTCCGGTAGATCTCGTAGCTTGCCGCGCCGGTGGAACCCGACCAGGAGAGGAAGACGCCCGGAGTGGTGCTTCTGTCCTGCTGTCTAGCGGCTAGCCCTATCGGCTGTCCGGGTAGCGCCGGAGCCGGAACCGTGTAGGAGACAGTGGTCGAGGGCGAATTGCTTCCGGTCGAGTTCACGGCCACAACGTAGTAGACATACGTGGTGTTCGCCCTGAGACCACTGTGGTCCCAGTACGAGGTGGAGGGCGCGGTCACCGAGGCTATGCGGCTTCCACCCCGGTAGACCTGGTAGCTTGCCGCGCCGGTGGAACCCGACCAAGAGAGAAAGACGCCCGGCGTCGAGCCGCTGTCCTTCCGCGCCACCGTTAGTCCCGTCGGCTGTCCGGGTAGCGCCGGAGTTGCAGCCGGGACCGTGTAGGAGACGGTGGTCGAGGGCGAACTGCTTCCGGCCGAGTTGACGGCCACCACGTAGTAGACATACGTGGTGTTCGCCCTGAGACCACTGAAGTCCCAGTGCGAGATGGAGGGCGCGGTCACCGAGGCCACACGGCTTCCACCCCGGTAGACCTCGTAGCTCACCGCTCCGGTGGAACCCGACCAGGAGAGGAAGACGCCCGGCGTCGAGCCGTTGTCTTTCCGCGTCGCCATCAGCCCTGTCGGCTGTCCGGGTAGCGCCGGAGTCGCAGCCGGGACCGTGTAGGAGACGGTAGTCGAGGAGGAACTGTCTCCGGCCGAGTTCACGGCCACAACGTAGTAGACATACGTGGTGTTCGCCCTGAGACCACTGTAGTCCCAGCACGAGGTGGAGGGCGCGGTCACCGAGGCTATGCGGCTTCCACCCCGATAGACCTGGTAGCTTGCCGCGCCGCTGGAACCCGACCAAGAGAGAAAGACGCCCGGGGTCGAGCCGTTGTCCTTCCGCGTCGCCGTCAGCCCTGTCGGCTGTCCGGGTAGGGCCGGGGTCGCAGCCGGAACCGTGTAGGAGACG
>Ga0315287_10002756_pt1 | contig 16749 bp, 20 predicted proteins | sample YL17G11_0_MG_FD_205037 | JGI IMG/M metagenome (GOLD analysis project Ga0315287, IMG submission 205037) | Sediment microbial communities from Yellowstone Lake, YNP, Wyoming, USA - YL17G11_0 | ecosystem: Environmental > Aquatic > Freshwater > Lake > Sediment | place: USA: Wyoming | collected...
ATTTGCTGGGGCACTGTCCGCATACGAGCTATGGTGGCAAATACCACGACCAGCTACTATGCCTTCGTGCGTTTACGGGTTTTTCCTATACCTCGGTATATTGATTACAACATTGTTGATCATCAAAGAAACGACACCTCAACCCAAAACCCAGATATAGCGTGTAACGCCAAGGGCTGTATTACATTTGTTTCTGGTATCATCTACGATTCGGAACCAGGCGGGAAATACTTTATGAGAGAAAAAATGCACGATCGGACAACAGCGCGTATACGCCATCCTTCTCTTGCTTAGGCGGTAATGATATTATACCGCCACGCTCGTTCCGGGCGGCGTATGACGCGCAAACGTTGTCCGACATACATTTTTTTCTTATTGAGTTCATTTTCCGCGCAGGATTTTTAATAGTATAATAAACTTGTCTAAAAATTAACGAAGTATTTTTATGAAAAACCAACGAGGAATAGTTTGGCCACCTGTGCTTATAATAGTTGTGGTGCTTGCTGTAGTAGGCATTGCAGGGTATTTGTTTTTTCAGGCTCGTGATATATCCGATTCAGCAAATACCAATGTGGTAAGTGTGAATAGCTCCGCGAACACTAACATAAATTCCGATGCTCCTGTCAGTGTAATACTTCCAGAAGAACTACAATCCGCCGCAAGAAATGATTGCACTTCATTGTGGAGTTCCAGTGCAGGAATAAAAAGATGTAATCGTTTTAGGTCAGATAATTTAGACACGGAATTTTATGTCATGTCTGCTGACTCGGAAGCATTAAGGGTTGATAGCGAAGTAGATATAAGCCCAACGGATGTGTTGGCCACTGCAACTAATTCTATTAAAACGGAATCCCAAATAATCAACGAACGACAATGGTTTTTTGACTGGCGCCAAGGAAGTTCGGGGTGTGATGGAGCCTACCCAAGCGGCTGTGAAAAGATTACGCTTATGGCTTATACTAAAGAAGGCACCGATTGGTACATCTTCACAGATAGTACCGCAAATAACACTGAGGTTTCTTCCACTCAAAAATTAAGTAATATAATCACAAATTTAATATTTAACTAAATCAAAATTATATTCCTGACATGAATGAGTCGGATTTGTCCCGACATTGCATGAATACCAAAAAAACTTCACGCGTAAAATTTCACATTTCAAGATAAAAATGTACGATCGGACAACACGGCGTATCTGGTAAACGGATAAATTATTTACCTATGAAAGATAAAATTAGACCACTTTATAGTGAGCTGCAGGGATACTTATCACAAGCTCCAGATGATCACAATCGCTCACTTCACCATGAGTCTCAGTGGGAACAGCTTCATCTCACTATTGATGAGTTAAATCAAATAACCGGCAAGAGTTATGACAAGTTCATACTCAAACCATTTACAACCCCGGGCGGCTCATTTGTTGATGTGACTGAATATAGAACCAAACTCGGAGGGTTAATTTCTCGACTTCATGGTGAGTATTTCAGTGATGAGCCTGCACCATTTTCAGGCATGCCGAGTACAATCATTAATCAAAACCAACATCAGTCCCAGAATATTCAAATCTTATTAGAAATACAAAGTTTGATTGATAAAAAACTATCAGACACGGATGATGCTGTTGAGATAAGTTTCTTACAAAAAATAAAAGACTCCTTATCAACCGTGAAGAGTATCAATGACCTTTTAGGTCTAATTTTATCTACAGGATCTTCAGTGGGTCTAACACTTGAACAAATAACTCGGCTGTTTAAATAATTTATCCGTTTACGCAAATCTCTCGTTCGTTTCGGGGTGCGCTCCGCGCAATTATACCCCTGCACGAACTTCGAGACTTCAGATACGCCGAAACGTTAGGCGCCATTTGCCCTTCGCATATGTTTGAAAAACTAAAATCGGCAGGCACAAAACTAAAACGAGAAATTAAGGTCTATCAACTAATAAGAAAAGATAAAAGAACTCCGAAGATGGCCAAGTTTTTGCTTGCAGCAGCAATCGGATACACGCTCATGCCATTTGATATTATTCCCGATTTAATACCTATCATCGGCCATCTTGATGATGTTATTATTGTGCCTGCTTTAGTGATACTCGCATTAAAGATGATTCCAAAAGAAGTCATTGAGGATTGTCGGGCTCGGGCAAACAACTCCTAACACAGGCTAGCCGGTTCGAACCCATTTATTAATTAACTATATTAAATGAAACCATTTACTATTACTCTACTTATTATCAACATCGCTCTAATAACTTTTGGGGTATTTTTTTACTTCAAGCAATGGGAACCGACAAAACAAAAAGTTAATTGCCTTCAAGCAAGCGTATTGGCTGACAACCCGGATAATCTGTACAAAAATTATAGAGCTTGTTTAGACTAATATTTGTTTATTCGCTCACCCAAATTGCGTACTGGTGGTACAGCGATCGCCGTGATATTGTACCAGTACGCAACTTCCACCGGAGGTGGACAGGTTGGTATATGATACACTCGCGCAACATCGCATACGCGCAAACGTTAGACGAAACTATTTATCCACACTATGAAGAAACCATTAAGAGTTATCATACCTGTACTCATACTATTCATTTTCGCGTCGCTTTACTTTTTCTGGTTACAGAAAGATGGTAATAACTCAGAAGGGACTAGTAATACCTCACGGTGTGTTCAAGAGGGCGGAGAAAGCTACGGCGAGGCCCCGGTCGTATTACAGTGTTGCCCGGGTTTAATGTCTATTGGCGCAATTGATGACAATGGTGAAAGAACATACGACGTTGCGTATTGTACGAAATGCGGCAACGGAACATGCAAGGATCCTGAAAATCAGTACAATTGCCCAACTGATTGTAAATAAACTGCATCGTCTAACGGCCTCTATACGACATATCGAATACGTCATATGAGACGCAAACATTGATGTCGTTATCAATACATTATTGGTGGAACTTATTTCGGCTTTTTTTGACTACCCCATCAGCTCAAGACTGGGAAGACTTTTATCGCGCTATCCCGGCCGGACAGATACCCTGGGAACCGCGCCAGATTTCGCCCTGGATTAAATCACAATTAGCCGCCGGTTATCTAAAATCTCCGGTCTTAGATGTCGGCTGCGGGTTTGGAGTTCATAGTCGCTGGCTGGCTGATGCGGGCTATCAAGTCACCGGCGTTGATTTATCCGCCTTCGCCATCAACCGCGCTCGGGAATCAACTGGCCACCGAAATAATCCTGAATATCAGGTAGTTGACGTCAGATCGATGCCCTTTGATGACAGGTGCTTTAATACCATTATCGATCGTGGTACCTATCATCACCAGGGACGCCATAAAATTACTTATTTGCGGGAACTCCGCCGGGTCATACAATCGGGCGGGCATTTGATATTACTGGCCTTCTCGTCACGTTTCCCTAATCCACGCCGGGTTACACCGCGCGAACTTGAGAAAAATACTCATGGTTTGTTTAAACTTGAAGCGACTGGTCAGGAAATTCACATTCAACCGGATGGGTTAAAAATACCGTTGTTAACCGCGCGCCTGACGGCGATCTAATTTTTCCGCGGCGCCGCGAACTACTCCGCATCCAAGCATAGCGAGAGTTGTTAGAATTATGCGTTTCTCGGTTAAAAATGACCGGGTCGTCAGCGTGACGTTTATTTAAGACATTACCGACATAACTTAAAGGTTCCCCGGGTGGTGTTATTTTTATATGCATTTATACTATCGACACGATGGCTATTTTTTGATAGAACAACTGTGCTCATGGTTCGACCTTAACTGCGAACTTCTGGTTCGCATCGACCGAAAGAGGTTATCATGCACGCTCTTTTCTTGGTGGTTGTGTTGGCCGCGGCGGAACCACCGCCCGGCCAGGTATTCAAATTTGGACCCTCCCCACTAGCATTCCGGGGCCTCGCCCTGGCTGAGACGTCTGTGGTTTATACTCCGCCGCCTCTAGCTTTTGGCCAATTCTTGCGTGCCGATTCGACCCCGCCTCGATCATCCAACCTGTCCAAGCTCAACAACTTTCTGCCTTACAGCGCGGAGCTTAACGCGCTGTACCAGCGTTACCGCGCCGACAAACGCTGGCGCAACGGTGTTGGACTGACCTATACCCTGGGCCGACAACGACGTCGTTGGACCATTGGTCTGGGACCTATCCAGTTTACTTTTGACCGCGACCCGTATCAACCTAGCAGATAGTAGTTTGGGTGCGAAAACTTAACCAATAACCGCCCGTGGAGCTCGGCGGTTTTTATTCTTGGTTTGAGACATTTTTTATGGACGTGTATTTATTTAACCTTGACTTTCGCGAATAAATATGGTAAAATTATAATAGAAAAATAAAAATTCACTTATATGCCTAGTCGTCGGAATTCATCCGCGACTGAAATATCGCAAAAAGTAAAAGTTGCCCAATCACTCCGGGTAATTATTGGTATTGGTTTATTTCTAATCGGCGGCAGCATTCTAGCCGCCAGAATTTGTTCCGCACCGGCCGTTATGAGGGGATAATTAGTGGCGGTGGGGGTGGGGGCAGAAAAGTTTTACCGGACTAGGGAATATTTATAATGCCTGCCGGACGTTGGTTAACCGACCCGCTTTAACTTAAAGTTGTGCTGATCGTATCATCTCGGCCGGGACTGGTGATCTCGGGGCGCAGTCAACCAGGACAAATTCCACATTGACGGGCCGGTCGATAATACCGCACACTAATGAAGCCATGTTCCCGCGCGTTATCATTACCATTGTGTTTAGTGCCATGTTTGTTTTTGTATTCGCGATTGGCGTTACTTCGTCTCAGGTAACGCCTGAAAATGGGGGCCTTGGCTTGTTATCTAGCCAAGTCGCTGATCAGGATATCCCCGAATCTGCCAATATCACTGCGCCGGCAAATGCCGAGGATAATATGTCAATCGCCAGCGCCGACGACCGCTTCATCCCGAATTTTAACTACCCGCGGGTGACGACCTATGGCGCCATGGGTAGCGCTTCCGGCGAGCCGCTCGATACCGATGAGGCTTTGCAGGCGGCGGCCCGCAGCATGGCACTGCACGTTATCGCCGAACCGCTGATGTCGCGGCATCAGGACAGCTACGCCAGATTGCGAGAACTGAATCCCGGTCAGGCGACAATCGCGTACATCACCACCGGGTGGATGTGGGAAAATAATTACCCCGTCGGATATTTGTGGGGCGATATTCTGAAAAAGGTGAAACTGCCTTATCCGGATCAGCCAAGTGTGGATTGGCTGGTGTGGGCTCAATCCGGCGTACCGTATTATCAGTTTGTCAGCAATTACTCCTATAACTTCACTAAAACCGATTTCGTTGATTGGTATGTCGACATCGTCGCGACGAGAATTTACGGCAGCGGTTTGTTCGACGGTCTGTATATGGATGGAGTTTGCGATGCGATCAGCTTTACCCAGGGCGTGCAATACATAGATTACGCGCATGACGGTTATGGCACGTTGGCGGCCTGGGATACGGCCTACGCGGCTGGGATAAATAGATTTATCGCCAATCTCCGCCAGCGGGTTGGCAACGACTGGGTGATGCTCGGTAATTGCGGTCGGTTGGCACACGACCAAGATCTGAACGGGGTTTCTTTTGAGGGCTTTCCGATCTTCCAGAACAACAGCCCCTTTACCCATTGGATCGATAACATGCTGTACTCCGGCGGCGGGGGTGGGTATTTACTCCAGGAACGCCAGAAGCGGGCGCCGCACTATAATATGCTCCTGGGGGAGGTGCCATCCGATAACTATTTGGATTATTTATTACCCGCCCATCTGAAAAAAATGCGTTGGGGTCTAACGAGCACTCTCCTCGGCGACGGCTATTACTTTATGCTTCATGAACCACTCACGGCTGACGTGACAAATAATTCTCATCTGTTTTGGTACGACGAATACGATAACGCCGGTCAGGGCACTGGCTATCTCGGCCAGCCGACCAGTGCGGCTTATCAGATGATCGACCGCGCGGGCTTAAGCGGCTCAGAACTCTGGGCTAATGGCGAGATAGAAAACGGCACGACCGGCTGGGCCCTATATGCCTCGGGCAGTTATCCGGGTAATTCCTGGTCGGTCGATACGACCACGTTTAAAAGCGGAGCGGCCTCGCTCAAAGCCAGTGTCACCAATCCGCAAACGGATAGTTGGATTGTCACGGCCGCGCAAAGTCCAACCGTCACGAATGGCAATACGTATTCCCTGACCTGGTGGGCTAAGAGCGATCGTGACCGGACCGCTAATATGGTAATAACCGTCGATCCGTATACGCCGGGCGATCGGAGTGATGACAAATTCGGCCTGAACCAGATGGTCATCCTTGGTCCGGAATGGCAAGAATATCAGGTGTCATTCAACGCGACGGCGTCTGGAACAGCGAGCGTCAATTTTTTTCTCGGTCATGAAGCCGGCCTGGTCTGGCTTGATGACGTCAGCCTCAAGCGGGGGGTCAGTAATATCTGGCGCCGCGATTTTGATCACGGCAGCGCATTTGTTAACCCCTGCCGGACGGGTTACGATGGTTGCGTGACTCAAACCTTTCCCTTAGCGGCTAACATGCGCCACATCAACGGCACTCAAGACGCGACGGTGAATAACGGACAAGTGGTTTCCAGCGTATCCGTCCCGACCGAAGACGGTGTAATCTTACTGTCCACCACCAGCCCGCCAGCCAGTCCGGCTCAGTGCACCGAAAACTGGGTTTGCGGTGATTGGTCACTGTGTACGATAAACCAGCAAACCCGAACCTGCGCAGATACTAATGCTTGCCGGACAACGGTTAATCGACCGGCTTTGACGCAGGCCTGCACTGATAGTCTGGGGCCGAACAGTGTATCCGATTTACGGACCCAATAACCAGTTAGTCTACCAGCTTGCCGATTAGTGGGTTTTTTGTTATGATCGTAACGCTTGTCGCTAACCAGTAAGTAAATTTTATGGGACTTCCCGCTAAACGACGCACGAAACAAAGTAAACGCGAACGGGCTGCGCATTTCGCCCTTCATCAGACCTCGACCATTCATTGCAGCCACTGCCAACGGTTAATTCGACCGCACCGGGTTTGTCCGCATTGCGGCTGGTACCGCGATCGGGAAGTTATTGTCATTGGCAAGCGGAGCGAACGCCGCCGCCGCGCTAAAGCCAAGAATAAAACTTAATCCGGACTACGAACTTTCCTATGTCCAACCGCCATTTGGCCCGCACTATTGCCATGCAGACATTGTATGAGTGGGATTTTAATGGCCGGTCGCACCCAGACATAGTCGGCCTATTGCACGATAATTTTAAACAATTCGCTCCGGATTTTTCCGACGATGGGTTTTCTGAAGTGATTATTCGCGGGGTGATGGACCATCTCGACGACCTCGACGCAACCATCACTAAATACGCCCCGGAATGGCCGCTGGAGCAGATTACGATTGTCGACCGCAACGTCCTGCGGATCGGGGTGTTTGAGCTGAAATTCAGTCCGGACGTACCGCCGAAAGTGGCGATTAACGAGGCCATCGAGGTGGCCAAGGGTTTTGGCGGCGACTCATCGGGTAAGTTCGTCAACGGAGTGTTGGGGGCGATTTTTCGTGATCTGCAGGCGCAAGGCAAATTTCCGAACGAGCCGCCGGCAGTAGCACCAACCTCACGCCCCACTCCGCCCGCCTCATAATCAGTGTTTATGGTCCAAACTGATTTCTCTGAACTCCAAAAAATCCTGCAGCACACTTTCCGCCAGCCGGACTTGCTACGTCAAGCCATGGTTCATCGCTCGTACCTAAATGAGAACCCGGATTTCGCTCTCGGCCACAACGAGCGGTTAGAGTATCTGGGTGATGCCGTCTTAGAGCTGGTGGTTAGCAACTTTCTTTATCACCATTACCCAAATCCGGAAGGCGACCTGACCAACTGGCGAGCCAGTTTGGTTAATGCTAAGAGCCTGTCTGAGGTGGCGAAAACAATGGACCTTGATCGGTGGTTGTTGTTAAGTCGCGGTGAAGCTAAAGATCGCGATTCAAAAGCTCGGCAAAACATCCACGCCAACGCGGTCGAAGCGATGATCGGCGCGCTTTATCTCGATGATGGCCTGGTGGCGGCCGAGCGATTCATCGCCACGCAGATTTTGTCTAAACTACCAGATATTTTACATCACCAGCTGTACGTCGATCCGAAAAGCAAGTTTCAGGAAATGAGTCAGGCCGTGTTCGGCGTCACCCCGAGTTACAAAGTTTTAAAAGAGTGGGGGCCCGATCACTCTAAATGTTTTCGGGTCGGTATCTATCTTGGCAACGAAGAAATTGCCGCCGGTGAAGGTGATTCAAAGCAGGCCGCTCAAGTCGCTGCGGCCGAAGCTGGTCTGGACGTAAAGGGCTGGCGGACATGACCCCGTTAGAAGCAACCAATTTCCAGTCAGAGACCGGTCTTTTTAAAAATTGTCTGTTTCGAGGAGCTTCTAACGGGGTGATCTCGTTGGAGCGATTTATTTCATCGATGAATTTGGCCATTAACGCTCTAACGGGATGACCATTGTCGCCCTGTCGACCATTGTTAGTTTTATCCTGATAATCGGCGGCTTAATTGCCATTATTCTACCCTTTGCGCCGTCGATTCCAACGGTCTGGCTAGGAATTTTTTTGTATGCCGTCAGCCACGGCTATGTCACTGTTGACCAGCGGTTTTTAATGACTGTTTCCATTATCGCCCTATCAACCATTGTGCTGGATTACACCCTCAGCCGGTCAGGCATAAAAAAATTACGGGCCGGTGGGTGGGGCATATTTGGCGCGGTGCTGGGCGGCTTGTTCGGCATGCTGTTCAGTCCGGTGGCAACCTATTTGGTCGGTCCGATTATCGGCGCGATTGTGCTCGAGCTGCTAGTCGGCCGCGATCAGGTCTACTCATTTAAAAGCGGTAATTACACCATCATCGCCTTTATGGGCGGCACGGTCGTAAAACTAGTTGCTTCAATTGCCATGATCGGTTTATTTATCCTCCGGTTGCGGGGAAATTTTTAGACCATGTATTTAGCCAAACTGGATATTCAGGGTTTTAAGTCGTTCGCCCATAAAACCAGTTTGGATTTTCAGCGCGGAATAACCGCCATCGTCGGCCCGAACGGATCGGGCAAATCAAACGTGGCTGACGCTATTCGTTGGGTGCTGGGCGAACAAAGCATGAAGATGCTCCGCGGCAAGCGTAGTGACGACGTGATTTTTGCCGGATCGGACAAAAAGTCGCGACTCGGCGTGGCTGAAGTGTCGCTTTATCTAAACAACGAAGACCATCGCGTCCCGCTCGATTATAGTGAGGTCATTTTAACCCGCCGGGTTTATCGCGATGGCGAAGGTGAATATTTAATAAACCGTCAGCCTTCGCGACTCCAGGATTTTCAAATGCTTCTGGCCCGAGCTAATTTCGGCCAGCGGACGTACTCGGTTATCGGTCAGGGTATGATCGATTCATTTTTAATATCCAGTCCGCAGGAACGCAAACACTTATTCGACGAAGCGGCTGGGGTTCGTCACTTTCAGCTCAAAAAGGATCAGGCCGTCCAAAAACTCAATCAGGCGAAGGAAAATTTAACCCGCGGTGAAGCGATCATGTTTGAAATCGAGCCGCGCTTGCGGTCGCTCACTCGCCAGGTCCGGCGACTGGAACGCCGGGAAGAAATCGAACAGGAGCTGCGCCAACAGCAAACCATTTATTTCGGTCTCCGCTGGCAGGAAATTGAACGTGATCTGGCCCGGCTGAAAACTGAACACCATGACGCCACCCGCCGGCGTCAGGACATCGAGCATCAATTACAGGCCATTCAGGAGGAGTTAGAAGCGATTGAGCGGGAACGATCAGCTTCGGAAATATTCGCCGGCTTACAAAAGCAATATAACACCATCCTCGACGAAAAAAATTCCCTGTTGCAGGAACAGGCGGTTATTAAGGGACAGCTGGAGGTGGCCGCACGTCAAGCCGGTCGGGCGGAAACTGTTTTTCGCCAGCAACGGGCCCAGGAGGTTAAGCGGCATCTTGATCAGATTCAGGAAGAACTGGAAGTGATCGAACAGTTGCGGGCCCGGACCCAGAAAACTCTGATTCAGCGGCAAGCGGAATTAGCGGTGGTTGATAAAAAGTTCAATGCCCTGGAAGAGCGGTTGCAAGCCACCGAACGGCAGTGGCAGGAGAATTTTACCTGGCCGCAGATGCAGACCGCGGCCACGGCTTATTTCAATAAATACCAGGCTTTCGTCGAGGAACTGCAGACTCCAGCCATGACCATCGAAACCGCCCGGCAGAAAGCGATAAAGCTGGAAGCTGAGCTGGGCGCGCTGGTGGCGATGTTGTCCGCTACTACCGCCGGGGGTAGTCCGCAGGATCTACTGAAATTGCAACGGCAGGTGATGGACTTAACTAAAGAACGTCAGGCTGTGCTGGCGCAACAATCCGTCGCGCAGACCGATCATCAGCGGGCCGAGGATCAATGGACACGTCTGACTGATGATCAGAAGAAATTACAGGCTGAGTTTAAAAAGGGTGAGGCCGAATCATCGGTCCAGGAATTGGCCAAAAGTAATCCCGAGGAAGCCTACGCGGTCTATGTTCAGCAGGCAAAAAAAATTGAGCAGCGAATCACCGATTTAGATGAACGGTTGAAAAAGGCCCGAGCCGCCATTAACAATTTCAATACCAGCGAAACGACTAAGAAAGAACGCTTGTTTGTTTTACAAAAAGAGTTTCGCAATACCCAGCACCAGTTGAATCTAGCCGGTAACATGGTTAATGATCTGGATGTCCAGCTGGCCCGATTGGAACAGCGCCATGACGACCTAAAACGGGAAATTATTCAGGCCATGTGGACCGAGGCGGTTGATCATATCGCCCAGGCCGCCCGCGGCAAACTTGAGGGTGATCCGGCGGTACTGGCTGAAGACATTCAGCATCTTCAGCACCAGGTCAATTTAATTGGCGGCATTGATGAGCAAACCACCCAGGAGTACCGCGCCACCAAGGAGCGCTATGATTTCCTAAAACAACAGTCTGATGATTTGCATGGGGCGATTAATTCTCTGGACAAGGCCATCGATGAACTGGAAAATACTATTAAGAAGCGCTTTGACGCGGCTTTTAAGAAAATTAATTCTGAGTTTGAACGCTATTTTAGAACACTCTTCCGCGGCGGCCGGGCCGAGCTGGTATTAATTCAGGAAGTCATTAAAGACGAATTTGAGGAAGACGAAACTGGGGTGGAAGTGGCCGAGCAAAAAAAAGTAGTCGCGCCAGCTGACATAAAAAAAGAAAAAGTGGTGACCGGCATTGAAATCAAAGCTACCCCGCCTGGTAAAAAACTGCAAAATATCGCCATGTTGTCCGGTGGGGAAAGGGCGCTGACTTCAATCGCCCTACTGTGCGCTATTATTTCCAACAATCCCTCGCCGTTCGTCACTCTCGATGAGGTTGACGCCGCCCTGGACGAGGCTAATTCACAGCGCTTCGCCGCCATTCTTGAGCACCTGGCCAAAGATACCCAGTTCATCACCATCACTCACAACCGCGCCACTATGGAAAAAGCCCATACGCTCTATGGCGTAACCATGGGCGATGACGGCGTCTCGCAGTTATTCTCGGTTCACATGGCCGAGGCTGAAAAAATAATCCAGGCGCACGGCAATAGGTAAATGTAGCCGAGGCCATCCTGAGCAAAGTCGAACGGGTGGCCGAAGCGGAGAAGATTATTCAGGCCCACGGGAATCGGTAAAATAACTTAAGAAAACAAAGTCTCCGCTTCTCGACTCTCCCCGCCTTCGCGGGGATCGCTCGAAGACTGGAATGTTTTCAGTGTTCGAGCTTGTCGAGAACGAGCCTGTCGAGAACCGTCTGATCGTTCCCCCTTCTCGACTCTCTCACTACGTTCGCTCGCTCGAAGACTAAAGTTTTTAGTGTTCGAGCTTGTCGAGAACGAGCTTGTCGAGAACCTGATTACAAAGCATCGTTTATTACCATACCTGATCCCAGATGCCGTTAATTAAATTACGTTTTTTCGCCTGACTCCAGTCCTTTAATTGCCGCTCTCTCAGCCTGGCCTGTTCAAGAGATATATATCGTTCAATATAAACCAGCCGTTTCACGCCATAACGGCGGGTGTAAGCAGAGCCCTGACCTGTTCTGTGCTGTTGGTAGCGGTAAAGAATGTCGCTCGTGCAACCCGTATAATAAGTTCCATTTCGACATTCAATAATGTAAACGTACCAGGCCCATTCTTGATACATAAATAAAAAGTGGCTGCGGGCCACCATTGTCTGTAATTTAATTACATTGATTATCGTGAATTGTCAAGTATGAACATGCGCCGCTCGACTCCCTCACTATGTTTGCGCGCTTGAAAGCTTGAGTTTATTCACTGTTCGAGCTTGTCGAGAACCGTCTGATTGTTCCCCCCTCTCGACTCTCTCACTACGTTCGCTCGCTCGAAGACTAAAGTTTTTAGTGTTCGAGCTTGTCGAGAACCGCTTGTCGAGAACTGGTCGATCTTAATATTTACAAAACCCTCCGCCATAGGCGGAGGGTTAGCCAGATTAGAGCCGCATACTTTATTAAAAAATACTGTACTTGTGGCCCCGCGGCACGATTTCGATCCAGGTATTGCCGGCGTTGAGAGTGATTTCCCGGCCGAATTTGTCTTTAAAAATCGTCCGGCTGCGGTCGGATTTCTTGGTCCACCAAATATTGATGGCCCGGCCGTTTTGCATTAGTACGCCGCGGTCATGGCCAATGGTGTGTAAATCAAGTCGACCTTTGTTATCGAGCACTTTTTCTTTCGGCACTACTAGAATAATTACGTTTTTTACAGTGATTTGCTTGCGGGTAACTTTATCGATGTGCGCCTTGCCGCCAGTCAGTCGTTTATAAACATTATTTTTCCGATCATATTCATACCGAATGTCATATGCCTTGCCATATCCTAAATCGATATTGGCACCGTGCAACCCCGTCGCGCGTTTTTTCAGCGGTGGGTCAATGGTGAATTTCCATGGTCGATAGGTTGGTTGTTTTTTATCGAGCTTGGCTTGCTGAATGGCTTTTTTTAAATTTACGCCATTGGTATATAAACTGTGCACGCCATACCCGACTCGAAAATAGTACTTCACATAAGCGCCCTTGATCGCCCAGAAACTTTGCAGCTTTAATTTTTTAATTAAATTCAAGGCATCGGGGCTACCACCGGCATGAGCTATAGCGGCGCCATATTCAGCTGCGTAGCGGACAAAATATGGCCGGGTCGAGCGGACTGGACCGACTAAGCCCATGGCGGTGTTGGGATAAATAGCCATGAAACGCGGGATGCCGCCTTCAGCCAGTGATTCATAAACCACGCCGGCTTGCTGCAGGCTGGCTTGGGGACGGGCGGAGGTGTGGTTATCGATCATGACCGCGATCGGCCAGCGGTTAGCCGAAGCTTTAAAATCCGCTACGCCATCCAACCGGCGAGGAACCATAGTGGCAGCAGAAGCGGAACCGATAAACCAACCAAACAACAACCCGAATAGGGTGATGGTGACGAGTGAAAAAAGTAGAATTTTTTTCATCGATGTTTGTTTTTTGGAGAATGAAACAGCGCGCCTTTAAAGCGCGCTCCCACTTACTACGTTAGTATAGCACGGTTTTAAGCAAAAATCAAGTCGTTCTTTGACCACCCTGACTTACCGCTCTGACTACTCTACCACCTCACCGGCCGACACCCGTAACACTTCTTCAACGCTGGTCAGGCCGGCCTTGGCCTTAGCCAGACCGTCGTCGCGCAACGTCCGCATCCCAAGTTTGGCCGTGGCATAGCTTTTTATGTCGAGGTAGCTGGCCCGATCGGTGATCATGCCGCGCAGATGTTTATCCGGATTTAACAGTTCAAAAATTCCGGTTCGCCCCAGATAGCCAGTGTAACCGCAGGCCTCGCAGCCTTTAGCCTTACGAAAGGTGATTTGTTCCTGGGTCGGTAGCCCAAGTTGTTGTTTTAAAGGAATTGAAGCTTCGTAGTTCTCCGCGCAGGAGTTGCACAGCAACCGCACCAGCCGTTGGGCGACCACGCCGACCGTGGCTGAAGCGACCAGCACCGGTTCAACATTCATATCGATCAAACGAGCGATCGCGCCGACTGAATCGTTGGTGTGAACCGTAGTTAAAACCAGGTGGCCGGTCAGCGCCGCCCGTACCGCAATGCTGGCTGTTTCACTATCCCGAACTTCGCCGACCAAAATAATGTCCGGATCCTGACGTAAGAGCGATCGTAAACCGGCGGCGAATGTCAGACCGGCATCCGGATCAACCTGAGTCTGACGGATCATCGGTAGTTCGTATTCGACCGGATCTTCCAGGGTGACAATGTTTTTATCCGGCGTATTAATGGTATTCAGGGTTGAATATAGCGTCGTCGTTTTACCGGAGCCGTTTGGACCGGTCACGAACAGAATTCCGTACGGCTGGTGAATCATCTGATTATAGGCTTCGAGAATATCCGGTGCTAATCCCAGTGACGGCAGCCCGAGCAAGATATTGGTTTTATCAAGCACCCGGAGCGCGACGTTTTCACCGTGCACGGTCGGGAAGGTGGACACGCGGATATCAAGTTGTTTATTATCGGCGCTAATCTGAAACCGACCTTCCTGGGGGATTCGGCGTTCGGCGATATCCATGTTGCCGAGCACCTTTACCCGCGAGGCTAGTGGCTCCATTAAGCTGACCGGGTGAGTTTCGACTTCCCGCAGGACACCGTCAATCCGGAAGCGCACGCGGATTTTATCCGGGTCCGGCTCAATATGGATATCCGAAGCATTGTTTAAGACCGCCAACCGAATCAGGTTGGTCACCATCTTGATAATCACGTTCTGTGTCTCAGGATCGGCAGTCTGCTGTTTAGCCATACCCACTGATGATACCAATCGCCACCGCCGCGGTCAATTAACCATTGACATCTTTTTGGTGTCATGGTATTTTCCGCCTACGTGTTTAATCGTTAATTAAGCTATCTTGATATGGTTGTTATTCGTCTGTCCCGCGTCGGCAAGAAAAACCACGCCACCTTCCGGGTGATCGTCTCCGACCGCCAAAAAGACACCCACGGCACCTACCTCGAATTACTCGGGCATTACGACCCCCACCGTCAACCGGCCCAGCTGGAACTGAACGCTGAACGGGTTAAGTACTGGATATCTGTCGGCGCTAAGCCGTCCGACACCGTTTTTAATTTGCTGGTGGAAAAGGGGTTGATTGAGGGACCGAAACGGGTGATTGTCAAAGCCAAGCCGGTAGAAAGCAAAGCCGAACCTGTGGCCACTGCCGCCGCTCCTGCCCCCGAGTTAAAAACGGAACCGACCCCAGCCGCTAAGGCTGAACCTGCTTCAGTCGCAACCGAGCCGGCCAAAGTCTAAGTTGACACCAATTCTCCCTTTGCTATTCTAAACTTGTGCGTGCCGCGGTTTAAGTCTCCGTGGCGGTCACAGCAAGATCATTGAAAGGACAGTATATGCAAGAAGACCAAGCGTTTGTTGAATACGTGGTCAAGGCCATGGTCGATCGGCCAGAAGACGTCTCCGCCGAACGGACGGTGGATGAAATGGGCGTCCTGATCACACTGAAAGTCAATCCGCAGGACCTCGGACAGGTCATCGGCCGTTCCGGCCAGACCGCCAAGTCGCTACGGACCTTGCTCCGCGTTGTCGGGGCGAAGAATCATGCCCGGGTTAACCTGAAGATTTACGAACCGGAAGGTTACCGCAAGCATCAGGGCGACACCATTCCTCATGCCGCCGCACCAACGGAAGCAGCCGCACCGGTAGCCGACATGGGCGACGACCTGAAGATCTAAACTTTATCACCAAGACCAATGACTCCGCTCTAGCGGGGTTTTTGGTTTAGTGGATCTATTGGACTGGGGCGTTAAATTGTTTCCCGGATCCGAGGATTTGTCTTTCCTCGGCGGTTAAGCCACTACCGAGTTCCCGCGTGCCAAAACAGCGCGCCGTGATGTACTGCTGACCCGAACCATGCTTGAGAAACAGCAGATATGGCGGCTGACCACTGGCGAAGTGGAGAATGTCGGTTGTTTGTTCTGAGCTGATGGCTGTATCGGCTTGAGCCGGGATTTTAATCGTGGGTCGGTCGATTTGTCCCTTGTAAATTCGGATCGGATCAATGATGACGAGTGCGTGATCCTGGTCGGGCAAGACCATAAAAACCGACCCAGTCATAATCACATCCGCCGCAGCTGCCCGCTGGGCCAGCGTTTGGCCGGGACATTGCGTTGTGGTTATGCCAGTCTTCTTGTTCGGCCATAACAACGCGATGGCCACGGCTATAATCACCATGGCGGCCACGACAATAACTGGCTGAGGTATTGATCGGCGGCGGGGATGGCGGCGGGTGATCATAGTATTCGTGAATTCGTGTTCTTATACTATCATTTTTCTACAATCAACCAAAGTGGGGTTGCTCCATTTCCTCTCACGAAAAGAATGCTATACACTACTGATATGCGCTTTGATCTCTTAACTATCTTCCCTCGAATGTTCGATGCTTACCTGAACGAAAGCATTATTAAACGTGCCCAAAAGAATAAGAAAGTGTCGTTCAATTTTCACGATCTCCGTGATTTCACCACTGACAAGCACCGTTCCGTTGACGACCGTCCCTACGGCGGGGGACCTGGCATGGTTATGAAAGCGGCGCCGATAGTCGCCGCGCTGAGCTCATTGCCAAAGAAGAAAAA
>Ga0315287_10002757_pt1 | contig 16746 bp, 17 predicted proteins | sample YL17G11_0_MG_FD_205037 | JGI IMG/M metagenome (GOLD analysis project Ga0315287, IMG submission 205037) | Sediment microbial communities from Yellowstone Lake, YNP, Wyoming, USA - YL17G11_0 | ecosystem: Environmental > Aquatic > Freshwater > Lake > Sediment | place: USA: Wyoming | collected...
CCCAGACCAAGATTCTCAACGAAGGCTGGGCCACCTATTGGCATTCCAAGATGATGACGCAACTCGCGCCTCTGCACGAAAGCGAGATCATCGACTATTGTGATCACTTCGCTGGCGTTGTCGCCTCCCACCCTGGGGGGCTCAATCCCTATAAGCTCGGAGTCGAGCTGCTGCGCCACATTGAGCGGCGCTGGGACCGCGGTCAATTCGGTATTGAGTATCTACGCTGCGACGACCCAAAATTACGAGCTGAATGGAACACGAACGCCGGCCTAGGCCGAAAGAAGCTGCTTGAAGTGCGTAAAATCCATAATGACATCACGTTCATCGATGAATTCCTCGACGAAGACTTTTGTCATGAGTCAAAGATGTTCATCTATGACTTCGATCGTCGCACCAACCGCTACACAATTTCCGGTCGTGATTTCAAAGAAATCAAAAAGCGCCTACTTACGCAGCTCACCAATTTCGGCCAGCCCATCATCCGGGTGATCGACGGCAACTACCGCAACCGCGGCGAATTGCTCCTGTCGCACACCCATGACAGCGTCGACCTCAAGCACGATACGACGTTAGAGACGCTAAAGAACCTAAATAGGATCTGGAAGCGTCCCGTCCACATCGAGACCATGATCGAAGAGGTTAAGAGAAGGATTTCCTATGACGGAACAAACCATCAGATCGAAAAGATCTGAGCGGCGATTGACTGGTGTTGCACGGCTATTGCTGGCTATTGTTTGCGGGCTAGGCGGCGCTACGCTTGCCCAAGGCGCGGCAACGCCCTGGCCAAAACTGCCCATGACCCAAAACGTCGGCGTCATACCCGTGCAATGGGAAGGCGATCCCGGTTCACCTAAAGAGGTCATCGATCGCGGCTTTGCTGCGATCGTCCGGGCTAGTCACAAGTTTCGAGTCATCAACGATGACCTCGTTGCTAGCCTGTGGCAAGATGCCGATGGCCGCGCTGAGTTGCGCAGCCAGTATGAGCTACAGGGCCTCCTGGGATTGACCATGACCACTCGCGGCGATGTCATCTCCATGACCATGCGGCTAATCGACAGCAGTTTAAAATCCGAGCTGCTTGAGACTGATACTGTATCAACGGACTGGCTCGCTAACGCTTCCGCTGATGCCGTGCTTGGGCGCCTCGAAGGCCTAGTCTTTCGCATGGTCAATCGCCTCCCCGTCGACGTCAACGTCACATCCATCTATGGCAAGTACCTGACCTTATCCGGAGGTTCGGAGCAAAACATCGAAGTTGGCGACCGCGTCGACCTCATCCGCACCAGCATTCGCAGCCTGCACCCAGCCAACGGCACTTGGTTGGAATTTAAGAAGCAGCCGCTTGGTACCGCCCAGGTAGTCGAAGTAAAGACCTACAATTGCGTCGCAAAAATCCTAACGCAGACCTACGATCACGCGATCGAAATCGGCGATGGCGCCCGCATCGGCGCCCTGGCTGCACGGGTTAAGTTCAGCCGCCTAGTCGCCAGTGAAGGTTTAAGAGACAGCGGCAACCAAGACACGATCATCGTCGCTCCACTCTACAACACCGAACCATCCCCGACGAAGTCCGCTGCCCCTGCGCCAGAGGTTGTGATAGCCCCTGTCGCCGCTGCCGTCCTTCCCCAGGAGGCTGCGCCCACCCCGCCAGACGCAAAGGCAACACACACAGAAACTACCATGGGGCAACCAGCCCCTGACGTCACCTCTCCACCACCACCGACGCCGCCACACGACTCTGGAACGCCGGAGCCGGAGCCCAAAGGCCCCACTTTTCTCGATGAGATTACTTCCGATGTGGCTAGCCACAAGCTGGTCGACGAGGTCAACGCCTATGCTGGCCCCTACTGGTGGTCCCTAAGTGGCAGCAAACTGCCAGGGACATCGGGTAAGTTTCCATTCTATCTACTCAACAGTGCTGGCGGCGGCATCACCCGTACCTTGCTCTATAAGATTAAGACGGCCTTCGGCGGTGGCGTCATGTTCGGCAAAACGATAAGAGGCAACTACCTCGGCTACCAAGGCTACGCCCGCATCTATTGGGAAGATTCCCTCATTCTGCTAGACGGGATCATCCGTGGCTGGCGCGCTGGGGGCTTTACTTCGCTTTCCGGCATCTCGGTCAATCAAGAAGCCTATGGTGGAGGCGATTGGATCCGCGGCGGCGGCTTTGCCGGCATGTTCGGCAGGTTCAGTGTATCCGCTAGCGATCGCTACGCATGGAACGCTGAATTCTCACTGCTGCCGCTGACCATAGGTCGCGCCGGCTTCGCTGGCAGCCGCCAGCAAACTCAGTCATCATTCGGCTATAACCTGTCGCTGGCCGCCTACCAAGATCAACCCGCGTTGATCGTCGCCTGGGGTGGTGGCCTAGACTTAGGCAGTGAGGTTCAGACTTTGGGTGATGGCCGGAGGCCAAGCTATCAAACATACCAACTTAAGGTTTTGGCTCGGATGGGGCTCTAATGCCCTCGCCTTTATAAATAGGCGCTGGCGCTAACCGGGCCAGCGACTAAATAGCGAACCTACTAATTCCATGGATTAATATCCCCAAGTATTCCCTGGCCAAGGTCTTGTGTGTTATACGACGCTGCCGTGACGCACCAAACCCTACAATCAATTCGACCCAAAGCACCCGAGATCTTAGCTCCGGCGGGTGGGCGCGAGCAATTTTTCGCGGCATTGAATGCCGGTGCCGATGCTGTCTACTTGGGCCTCAAGACCTTCAACGCGCGGGCTCGGGCGGAAAATTTCACTCCCGATGATTTACGCGAACTCGTCCCTTTGGCCCATGAATATGGCATGCAGGTGTTGGTCACCCTCAATATCCTTATCAAAGATACAGAGTTAAAAAGCCTACTAGCAACCCTGAGCACACTTGAAGATCTGGAAGTCGATGCCATCATCGTTCAGGACCTGGCGGTGGCCAGCATTGCCCGCATCCACTTCCCCGGCCTACGCCTACATGCTTCGACACAGATGGCGGTGCACAATGCTGCCGGTGTCAAACAAGCCCAGGCCATGGGCTTTCGCCGCGTGGTTCTGGCCCGCGAGCTGACGGCTCAGGAACTGCGGCACATCCGCGCTGAAATCCCGCGCGAGCAGGTCGAAATCGAAGCTTTCTGCCACGGCAGCCTCTGCTATAGCTACAGTGGCTTGTGTTTTTTCAGTGGCGCAGGCGATGCTCGAAGTGGCAATCGGGGTGAATGCGCCTATACCTGCCGGCAGCCTTACAAGATCATTAGCGAACCGGGTCACGGCTTTCTTTTTAGCATGAAGGATCTCGACACCTCGGCGCACTTAGATCTCATGATCGCCGCCGGAATCGACACCTTGAAGATCGAAGGGCGTAAGAAGGACGCACAATACGTCAGCTCCGTCGTCCGACTTTACCGGCAACGCCTTGATGCTCTCTATGGTACTTCGACGCTGCGACCATCCGCCCCAAAAATGGCGACCTCGGTCAACCAGCCACAAGCCGACCAGCCGCCAGTGGCAGCTGACTTGGCCTTGTCCTTTCAGCGCCAGCCGACGTCGCTGTTCGTCAAAAACCGTTATTTTGAAAACGTCATCGATCTAGACAACCCGACCCATGCCGGGGTGCTTCTTGGGCGCATCTTAAAAGTACGCGGCAACTGGGTCACCGTCGAAGCCGGCGTAGCACTCGAGCGTTTTGATGGCTTGCGGTTAGTGCCGCAAAAAGGCGGCCAAGTATCCCACGCTTTGCCCCGCGATGGCCACGACGTGCGCCGCGACCCGGCCGCCATGCTTGTCACCTATGACAACCAGCATATTGAGTTTTCCCTGCGTGAAATGCGCCAAGGGGGACAACGCCTAAGCACCGCAGCGCTGGGCGCCACCGTCGACATCGAATTGCCCACCCAGGCACCAACTCCTGTATGCGGTGACTTACTCTATAAGATTCGCTCTGCGGATTTAAAGCGCCGCGTTACCCAACTCATCACACCCCCGCAAGAAGCTAAGCTAAAGCCAGTGAGACTGGTCGACGTCATCGTCACGACGTCCATGGATGAAGGCCAATTAAAGCTAGTAGCCGAGGCCTATAAATTTGGTCAGATGATTGCCAGTGTTCACCGAACCACAGCACTAGTGATGAATACCGGCCAATGCACCTTGGGGCGGGATATCCAACAGCTTTTCTCGCTCTTCGGCGACTTCGCCGTCCGCGCTAAAACCGTGGACTTCCGTGGTGCCCATGAATGCTTCGTTCCTCGCTCGCTGCTGAAACAGCTTAAGCTGGCCTTGGGCGAAGCGGTGCACCATGCCTACGTGCCTTTCATTAACGCTCGCTTGCGCCGCGCCGAAGATTGCTTATTGGCACCGCCAGCCTTGCCACCTATCCCTGCTGCCGCAGGCCCCGTCGCCTACGCGGCAAAGAGCGACCGCATCGAGACGCTACGCCAGGCCGTGACCTACGCCGAACGCAATCCCGCTTTTCGGCTCAATGAACTAGTGTTCGAGCCAAAGCGCGCCTTTCTCGACGACCTCTCACCGGCAGCCTTAGCACACGAACTCGCTGGGCTCGCCAAATCCAGTGGCCTACCCTTGCGCCTAGCCTTGCCGACGGTGATAAGGGCCTGGGACGAGCCCTTGCTCAAGCGTTGGTTTTTGGCCGCCTTAGACCTCGGCATCACGCGTATCGAGATCGGCAACATCGGAGCCCTCGAACTACTACGCGAGTGGGGCATCGACATTTCAGTTTTAGACATCGCCTCTGATTTTACCCTCTATGCCCTAAATTCCGTAGCTACTAGATTTTGGCAGTCCCAAGGCATCAAGCAAGTATGCCTGTCCATCGAGGACGATTACGCTAATTTGCGCGCACATCTCAGTCAGTTGTCGAGCGCTGAGCTGGCGATGGTTCAGGTGATTTTATATAAAGACACGCCGCTATTCATCGCCGAAGCATGCTCCCTGACTGCCCTGCACGGCGGCTGTCCGACTGCAAAAGTCTGCGGCTACCGCACGCTCGTCGTCGAAAATCCGAAAGGCGAACGCTTTCATGTCGCCCATGAATCGTGTAAATCGATCGTCTATGGCGACCAGGCCTTTTCCTGGACAGCGCATCAGGCCGAGCTAGCAGCACTTGGCGTGCAACGCTTTCGCCTCGACTTTCTAACCAGACGCTACGACGAAGAGTCACTGGACCGAGTCTTGCGGGCAGCAACCAAGCGCACCAAGGTGGCGACCACGCATGCCGCCAACTTCGACCGCATATTGCTTTAGACATGTTTGGTTTAAGCACCGCTGATGGGTTCGCCGCCAAACAACGATGCCACCGGCTCGACCACAAATGGCCGGCCTGGCTCCTGCAAGTGTACCCGCAAAAACCCGCCATCCCGGTAGATCAAGGCATTGGGCCGGTCCCAGCTGTCGACGCTAAGCAGCAGCCCTGAGCGCCCGTCCCTGGGCTCAGCATATGGCACATGAAAATGGCCGATGATGCCATGGTCAAAAACGCCCTCGTCAAGCCAGCCCCGGAAAGCCGCCAGAATTCGCGCATGATCCAAGGTCCGATATGGATCCCGAGACCTCGAAATCTTGGCGTGGCGCAACGAATAGGCATCGAGCCAGCTGCCAGGAAGGTAGCTGGCCGCACGCCGTGCGAACTGACTTTTAACCAGGCCACGAAAAGCACGATAGAGGGGGTCGTCAGTAATCAAATCGCCGTGGGTAATTTTGATCCGCTCCCCACCACGGAGGGTCAGGGCAAAGTCCTTGGCTAGTACGAATTCGACCCCGGCCCATCCGCTGCGGTCCATGTGAACCTCATGGTTGCCCTCAACGAAGACGACCCGAATGCCGCGCCTGACGGTCGCTTCGAGGGCTTCGCCTAAGGGCCTAAATTTACGACGAAAATAGGCCGCATCGCCGAAACAGAAATCCAAAATATCACCATTTAATACTAGGACTTCAACGTCAGAACTGAGGCGCTCCACGAGGTCTAGCAAAAGGCATCCACGGCGGTCCGCCATATGCTGAATATGCACGTCTGAAGCCACGACTAAGGTCGCCCTCAAGGACTCCCTTTGGGGCTGATTTGATGCGAGCATGCGACTCCTTGGGGTCCAACGGTGCTTCATCTAAGGGCTGCAACCGCCTTACTATAGCTGCTTAAGCAGGAATGCTCTTGCAAAACCTTCATGATTCTGGTTTTTTAGATCCGCTTCGTGGCCAATTAAACCATCGGTTCGAGTTTTTCAGGAGGACATTTATGTCTTTTTCGGTTGAGGAAAAGGTTAAGCAGATCGTCGTTAATCAGCTCGGTGTCGAGGAGGCTTCCGTCGTCGGCAAAGCCAAATTCATCGAAGACCTGGGCGCCGATTCCCTCGATATCGTGGAATTGGTGATGGCAATGGAAGAAGCTTTTGGCGTCGATATTCCTGATGAAGAAGCCGAGAACATCCGGACCGTCGACGACGCTGTCTCTTTTATCAAAAAAGCTGAAAACGCTTAAAGGGCAAACGCCGATGGCGAGTAAGATCGGGATCGCCTCAGACCATGCCGGCAAGGAGCTAAAGCAGCTCGTCGCTGATTTCGTCAGGCTGAAGAATTTCGAGGTGATCGACTACGGCGTCGCCGTCGACTCCAATAAGTCGGTCGACTATCCGGACTACGCAGCAATCCTCGCCGGCGACATCGTCAGTGGCAAGGTAGACCGCGGCGTCCTCATCTGCGGCACGGGCATCGGCATGTGCATCACGGCCAATAAATTTCCCGGTGTGCGTGCGGCCCAGGTTTGGGACGAATTCACCGCTCGGATGAGCCGGGCCCATAGCAATGCCAATGTCATTTGCTTAGGCGCGCGGGTGACCAATCACCACCGCGCGGTTGAGCTTGTCAACCTCTGGCTGGATACGCCTTTTGAAGGCAGCCGCCACCAATCGCGCCTCGATAAGATCCGCGAAATCGAAAAAAAGCTCGGCACACGCTAGCTGCCGCCCCCCTTGAGAGGAACTGCCTGTGTTAAAGCCCTGGGACGTTTTAGCGAATAAAGATCCAGAGGTGTTCGGCTTGATCGAGGCTGAGCTACACCGGCAGCAAGAGGGCTTGGAGCTGATTGCTTCGGAAAATTTTGCTACGGCCGAAGTCATCGCCTGCATGGGCAATGTGCTCGCCAATAAATACGCAGAAGGACTCCCGGGCAAACGCTACTATGGCGGCTGTGAGGTGGTTGATCAAATTGAGACGATTGCGATCGAACGCCTAAAGAAGCTGTTTGGCGCCAAGTTTGCCAATGTCCAGCCGCACTCCGGCGCCCAAGCCAACGCTGCGGTATACTTGGCTCTGGCTAAGCCAGGCGACCGCATTCTCGGCCTCGACCTCTCACACGGCGGTCACCTGACCCATGGCTCAAAGGTCAACTTCTCTGGGCTGATCTACGACTCGCATTTTTACACCGTGCAGCCCGGCACCGATTTGATCGACTTTGCCGCGGTGCGCAGGCTAGCCCACGAACTAAAGCCAAAGATCATCGTCGCTGGGGCCAGTGCCTACCCGCGCGCTATCAACTTTGAAGAGTTTCGCCGTATCGCTGATGAAATCGGCGCCTATTTGTTCGTCGACATGGCGCATATTGCTGGTCTGGTTGCCGCTGGCTTGCACATGAGCCCGGTGCCCCACGCCCACGTCGTCACCACGACCACTCACAAAACGCTGCGCGGTCCCCGTGGCGGCGTGATCATGTGGAACGATGAGGCTCTGTGCAAAGAGATCAACAAGGCCGTGTTTCCAGGCACCCAAGGTGGCCCGCTTGAGCACGTCATTGCCGCCAAGGCGGTGTGTTTTCTAGAAGCACTGCAGCCGGAATACAAGAGCTATCAACTGGAAGTGGTGCGCAACGCTGCTCACCTAGGTGAGGAACTGATTCGTCAAGGCTTTAAGCTGGTCTCCGGGGGCACCGACAACCATCTAGTGCTGCTCAACCTGTCTGACTTGCCGGTTAGCGGCAAGGATCTCGAAGAGGCCCTCGGCAAAATCGCCATCACCGTCAATAAAAATACTGTTCCCGGCGAAAAGCGCAGCCCTTTTGTCACTAGCGGCGTGCGCATCGGCACCCCTGCGGTCACTACCCGCGGCCTCCGCCGCGCCGAAATGGCCCAGATCGCGGGCTGGGTCCGCCAAGCTTACGACCATGTCAAGGACGACCAGTATCTGGCCGCGCTAAAGCGGGAGGTTGTGGCTATGGCGCACCGCTTCCCACTCTATCCTGGGTGGGCTAACTAGGGAGTTCGCCCGTGAAATGTCAGGTGTGTGAGTCGGAGGACACTAAGGTCCTGGAGAGTCGCCTAAGCGATGGTGGCCGCAGTGTCCGTCGACGCCGTTGTTGCGTTAGCTGCAACCATCGCTTTACGACCTATGAAAAAGAAGAAGTGTACGTGTTCTCAATCATCAAAAAGGATCGCCGGGTCGAGCCTTATAGTCGCGACAAGGTGTTCCGCTCGATCCAAACGGCTTGCCAAAAGCGACCGATTACCTACGAGCAAATCGACACTATGATTGCCCGATTGGAAAAGGCGGTACAGGACGCGGGCGAACGCACGGTCGCCAGCCAGCGCCTGGGCGACCTCATCATGGACAGCTTGCACGGCTTGGACAAAGTCGCATACGTGCGCTTCGCTTCAGTCTATAAAGACTTCCAAGACCCAAGCGAATTCATGCGCGAGATCGATCGGTTTGATCACCAATAGCGGTCCATAGAGGAATCTGCTCATGTTTACAGGCATCGTCGAGCGCACCGGCCGTATCGTCTCCCTTACTTCACCTACCGAGGGTGGGCCGATGCACTCTATCAGCCAGCTCATCATTGATGCCGGCAAAGGCTTTGACACCCGACCAGGTGATAGTGTCGCCATCAACGGCTGCTGTTTGACGGTGACCAGCAATAAGCTGCAGCTGCTCGCCTTCGACATCAGTCGGGAAACACTGGCCCACACCAGCCTTGGCGAGCTAGGCGAAAATAGCGAGCTAAACCTTGAACGCGCACTCAAGCTCGGCGAGCGCCTAGGTGGCCATCTGGTGTCGGGCCACATTGATGGCGTCGGCATCGTCGACAGTATTTTGAAGCAACCCGATGGTTGGGAATTGACCGTGCGCATGCCCGCGGCACTGGGCCGCTACGTTATCCGTAAAGGCTCGATCTGCCTTGATGGCGTCAGCTTAACGGTCAACGCCGTCGCCGACGTTGCGATGACCACCGTGATCGGCCTGACCTTAATTCCGACGACGGTTAGCATGACGGCGCTTAAGTCACTGCGCGATGGCCAACGCCTCAATATAGAGGTTGATGCCATCGGTAAGTATGTCGATCGATTAACTCAAACCACACACAGCTGACTGTTGACCGCAGCCTTGCAGATAGTTCACTATCGGTTAGGGGCCGTCAGGAAATAGCTTGCACAGTTGGGTGTCAGATGATGGTTGGCTGTGGTCGATTTCAAAGCGAAAAACCGGAGGAATACCTCGGGTATTTCGAGGATTTTTCGCTTTGAAATCGGCCGCAGACGGCCGTCAGCTGGCGCCCAACTGTGCAAGTTATTTCCTGACGGGCCCTTAGGCTGCAAAATCACATCCTCACTGAAATCATGGAGTGTTTAGAATGAAAGCTAGCATTAGAGTTCTGCTGACTGCGGTTGCCGTCTCGCTGTCCGGTTCCGCTGCGGCCATCACCAAACCTAAAAGCCTTGCTGGCCTCCATTGTATGAACAGCCGCAATCAAGAGATCAAGGCTGCGACCAAGGTTGCCGACTGCAAAGCGCCCTACCACTGGGTGAAAGCGCCTGCCGCAGTCACAAAAGCGAAGGCGAAAGGGAAGCCCCACCACGTCGTGGTTCAAGCTAGGAAGCACAAAGGACGCGTGGCGGCACTCAAGAAGACCACCGTTCAGTAGTGCTTCGCTCACGATCTTCTCGCCCATCCCCAGCAGCGCTGTGCCTGGGATGGGGCGCCACGGGCCAGAATGTCATCTAATTACAGGCTATTAGACTCTGTCTTTGCGTCCCCCGAATGATTCTGATAAGGTCCTGCGCCTTAGCCCTCTTCGGGAGCCCGCTCTATGACATCTCAGGAAATCGCGCTGGCGCGTGTTGGAAAAGCCATAGCCGCTATCAAAAACGGCAGCATGGTGATCATGGTCGACGATGAAGACCGCGAAAATGAGGGCGACCTCGTCTTTGCTGCCGCACACGTCACCCCTGAGAAAATCAATTTCATGACCAAAGAGGCTCGCGGCCTCATTTGTCTAAGCCTGGAAAAGGCTGCAATCGACCGGCTACAACTTCCCATGATGGAAGATAGCGGCCGTCGTGGTCCGAGTAAATCGACCGCATTTACCGTCAGCATCGAAGCCAGCACTGGAGTCTCGACAGGAATCTCTGCCGCTGATAGGTCGCACACGGTGAAGGTCGCTGCCCACCCCAATGCCCAACCAGATGATGTCGTCGTCCCCGGCCATATCTTTCCACTCAAGGCCCGCAGCGGCGGGGTTTTGCAGCGCGCTGGCCACACCGAAGGTTCGGTCGACCTAGTTAAATTAGCGGGGCTCAATCCCTCTGCAGTGATCTGCGAAATCATGAATGACGATGGCACCATGGCGCGGTTGCCTGATTTGGAGCGGTTCGCCGCCAGGCACGCAATCCCGATCGTCACCATCGCCGACATCGTTACCTTCCGTCTGCTGCATGAGTCTTTTATTGAAATGCAGGAGAGCGGGCCGGTCAAGACGGCCTACGGTACCTTCACTGGCTATCTGTTCAAAAGCCAGATCGACGATCTATCGCATATGGCCTTGGTTAAAGGTGGAGGCGAGGATGCGCGGTTCGGGACGGCCATCGTCGACGTCAGAGTCCACCGCCAACGGCCGCTAGCGGACGTCTTTAGCGATCCCATCAGCGGCGGCCGCCACCGCATTGAGCATGGTCTTAAGCTGCTGCAGGATGCGGATGCTGCCGTGCTGATCTACCTGTCGCATCCCGAAATCCAAGCGGGGCTCGCCGATGACTTCCTGACTCTGCTGCCAAAAGCTGGGCGCGAGGAACGCCCTAAATTGGACTGGCTCGAACCCGACTCTCGCCTGCTTGGAGTCGGTGCCCAGATCCTACGCTATCTCGGCGTGCAGAGAATGCGCGCGCACATGGCCCATCCCGTCCCACTGAAGGGACTAGCAGGCTTTGGCCTCGAAGTCGTCGAAACGGTGTCGCTGCGGCCCGTATCTGGTCCGTGATAAACACTCTTTTTTTGCAAGGAGACCTCCACATGGGGCAACGTTTTTTAGTCATTGCCAGCCGCTTCAACGACCTGATCAGCAAAGCCCTCCTCAGCGGCGCCACCGAGACCTTTAGCGAAGCCGGAATCGGCGCTGGCCAGTTAGATACCCTGTGGGTGCCCGGTTGTTTTGAACTTGCCACCGTCGCAGCAGAGGCGGCCCGCAGCAAGACCTATACGGCGATCGTTTGCCTCGGCGCGGTCATCCGTGGCGACACCCCGCATTTTGACTACGTCTGCGCCCAAACTGCCGCGGGGCTACAGCAAGTCGGCGTTGCTACGGGTGTGCCGGTGATCTTTGGTGTCCTCACTACAGACACGACTGAGCAAGCCCTAAACCGGTCCGGCATAAAAGGCGGCAACAAGGGCAAAGACGCCGCGCACGCTGCACTCAGCATGGCTAAGACCATGCAACAACTTAAGGAACTGACCAAACGGTGAGCGCCCATCCCAACACCTCGGCCCGCGAATTCGCCATGCAGTTTCTCTATCAATGCGAATTGGAGAAGCTTTACTATTTTTCCGAGAGCCACTTCACGGCCTTTGCGCAGCATCAGAGCGTACCGACTGAGCAAATCACAATGTGCCGGACGATCACCCGTGGGGCCCTTGAGGATCTGCACTCCATCGATGAGCAGATCCAAGCAGCCTCGACAAGTTGGAAGTTAAGCCGCATGCCGGTCGTAGACCGTAGCGTACTCCGCCTCGCAACCTTTGAACTAGGTCTAGGCATTGAGCCGATGCGCGTCATCCTCAACGAAGCGGTTGAGCTCGCCAAAAAATACGGCACCGAGGACTCGGGCCGCTTCGTCAATGGGCTCCTGGATAAAATTGCGCATGGCAAGACCCACAAACATTCGTCTCCAGATTGATGCTGCCGGCCAGTCAGGCCAGCCCCACCATTTTGGGACTGGCCTCGCGCCGTGGTCGCCAAAAGACTGAGCTTCGGCTAATCTTCTTAAAGACCACTGCAGGAGTATGCCAATGGATGCAAAGCAAGGCGTCGAGCCCCGCTCATCAATATTCAAACCGGCAAATGTGAGCGCTAACGCCAGCTCAAGCGCAGAGAACCAAGTCTCAAGGCAAGTCACTATATACCTGATTGATGAAGCGGGTAGCGAGGTTTGTCCATTTTGGGTTGGCCTCGCCGGATTGGGGCAACAACGCGCTGGACAACTGCTCGATTTGCCCTCGACTGCGGCCCTACTCGCTGCAGCCGCCACGCATGGGCTCAATGAAGACACGCCTATCGTACTTGCGGATACCACAGCAGCTGCGCTGCGTTCCATCCTACTCATGCCGCCGCCTGCAGGTCCGGCCCGTGAGCATAGCGACTGGGTCAGCCAATTAAGTGCAGCATTGCTACCTTGGCACCCGCCAGCCTTGGGCATTTACCTGGCGCCGGAGGCTCTTGCCCCGCATTTAGGGCAAGATTTTCTCAGTAGGATCTTACGCGCAGTCGTAGAGGCGGTCACTACCCAGACGATTTACCTACTTACATACCCCGATGGTACCCATGAGATGTTAAACATGGTTTTAAAGCTCAAGGCGGAGCTTCAGAGCGAAACGATAAGCCTGCACATTTTTCACTGACTAGAGAGTGCAGATGCTTGCGCTCAAGCGTCAACCTCTGCTTATATGAGGACGACCTAGTACCCATCTATCTACTTTCCATCTCGGAGTCACCTATATGCCGCAGTCACCCTTTCGCCCCGACCTACTCAAAGGCAAAGTCGCCCTCATCACCGGTGGCGGTAGCGGGATATGCTACGGCATTGCCCACGAACTGGCGCGCCACGGCGCCAGCGTCGTGCTGATGGGGCGCCGCGAAGAAGTCCTAAAACAAGCGGTGGCTACGCTAAAGCAAGAAGGACTACAGGCCGCATTTATCAGCGGCGACGTCCGTGATTACGCCCAAGCCGAAAAGGCTGTTGCAACCGCCGTATCGACCTTCGGCCGTCTCGATATTTTGCTCAACGGCGCAGCTGGAAATTTTCTGTGCCCCACCGACCAACTCAGTGCTAACGGTTTTAAGACCGTTATCGACATCGACCTCATCGGCACCTTCAACATGGTTCGCGCCGCGTTCAATGACCTTAAAGCTGCGGGCGACAGCCTCATTCTCAACATCTCGGCGACCCTACACTATCAGGGAACGCTCATGCAGGCTCACGTCATGGCGGCCAAAGCCGGCATCGAAGCCCTAGGCAGAAACCTCGCCTGTGAGTGGGGCGAGCATGGCATTCGTGTTTGCGCCATTGCCCCGGGTGCGATCGGCGATACTGAAGGCATGCGTCGTCTAGCGCCACTCGGGGCGGACAAAAAGATCGCGGCCGAGGTCCCCTTGCGCCGCCTAGGAACGATCGACGATATCGCTCAAGCCGCAGTGTTCCTCGCCTCCGGCGCGGCCTCCTATATCACCGGCGAAGTGCTGGTGGTCGATGGCGGCGGCTGGCTCAGCAAACCGCCCTTAGTCACTCGCGACATGTGGGAAAAAATAGCGGCTAAATCGCCACGGGCTTAACCCGCAATCCTGTTTAGAAGAGACCATTATGGCGACAGGCCAACGTAGCCTAGCTGCATCTCCTCTAGTCAGGCTCAGTCGGCTGCTGTGGACCGTCTGGCTGCGTCGCCTCCGCTGGGTGACGCATCCCATCACGGTTTTCGTCTTTCTCCAAGTGGTATGGCTAGCGATTACCCTGATTTGGGTCATCTGGTTTGTCGACCAGCAAGCCGGCATCGCTAAGCTGGCCCAACGTTTTGGCCAAGAGTATTTCAGCAGCGAGATGGCCTTAGGGATCTTGGTGATCGGCTGTGTACTACTGGGCGTGCTGCTGGTCGGCACGATTCTTCTTTTCGTCTTCGGTCAACGGCAAAGCGCCGCCGTCCGCCAGCAACGCACTTTTGTCTCAAGCGTAACCCACGAGCTAAAGTCGCCACTAGCCAGCTTGCAGCTGGCTTTTGAAACGATGAGCACTCGCCAGCTGGACGCTGCGACGTCGCAGCACATCAGCAAAATGATTCAGGCAGATATCGACCGACTTCGGCGGTTGATCGATCAGATTTTAGTGACTGGACGCCTGGACCGCAGCGGAATCCTATTTGATGAGGCCCCGGGGACGCAAACGCCGATGGACTCCATCATCGCCCAGCTAGTTGAGCGCCTGCAGTATCTCGACAGCAATCTAGGCAAGCGTTTAACAATCGATTGCCCGCCTGGCCTGATGGTTCCAGCTTCACCCTCAGCCCTGATCTTGATCCTCAACAATCTACTAGAAAATGCCGTTAAATATTCGCCAATTGGCGCCGAAATCCACCTTGGCGTCGACCGCAACGAGCACGAGGTTTTGCTCTACGTCCGTGATCAAGGGCTCGGTTTAGATAAGCAGGATAAGCGGAGTTTATTCAAAATGTTTCGGCGCGGCGACACGGCTATTAAAAAAGCCATTCCGGGCACCGGCCTTGGCCTTTATATCATTAAAAGTGCGGTGCGCGTCCTCGGCGGCAGGGTCTGGGCAGAGAGCGAGGGACGGGGCAAAGGCGCGACCTTTTATGTATCTCTGCCCGCTCTAGATCAGTATGCTCAGGCCCGCATAAGGTAGGGTAAAGCGCATGATCGAGCCCAAAAAACGCATCCTGCTGGTCGAAGATGAACCGCACCTGGCCTTCAATATGAACTTTAACCTACAGGCTGAGGGCTATGATGTCGTGCCCGCGGTCGATGGTCAAATCGCCCTGCAGAAGTTTGCCAACAACGGGCCCTTTGATTTAATTATCCTCGACGTCATGCTACCTGAGGTCAACGGTTTCGACGTAGCCAAGAGCATTCGTGAGCACGATGATCAGACCCAGATCCTGATGTTGACGGCGCTAGGTAAGGAGGACGACCGATTGCGCGGCTTTGAAGCCGGCGCTGACGACTACGTCACCAAGCCATTCCATCTACAGGAATTCCTCCTACGCGTAAAACGGATGATCAAACGCTCGCAATACTTCCATACGCCTGGTGACGCCAGCTCTGCCGAGGTTCTGCGCTGCGGGCCGTTCGCATTGAATACCGAGTTACTGCATTTGGTGACGCCCACTGGTCAGCACACCCTGACCGCGCTCGAAGCCGATGTCTTGCGTGAATTCATGAAGAACCCAAAACGAGTCCTGTCACGTCAACACTTACTCGACACCGTCTGGGGCATGAAGGGTGACATCGAAACCCGCACGGTCGATAATTTTATCGTCCGCCTGAGGCGATACCTCGAAGTCGACCCTGGCAAACCAGTTTTTCTCGTAAGCGTACGCGGCCGTGGTTATCGTCTGATTGATAGCTGATCCTGCGGGTAGTGGCGGTGCGTTTAGTGCCAACCACTAAGAGTGCTTCAGCGGAGTTTGGCACCACATGTTTCTACCTTTTGAAAAATGGCATGGTTGCAGCAACGACTTCGTGGTCATCTGGCTTGCGGCAAGCGACGGCGAGTTGGTTATCAACAGTTTGAAACGCCAGGCGACAAGCCTGTGTAACCGGCACACAGGCATAGGTGCCGACGGCTTGCTGATTCTGTTAACGCAGCATCGCCATGATTTAACCCCATATGGGTTGCTGATCATCAATAGCGATGGTTCCATTGCCAAAACCTGCGGCAACGGCCTGCGCTGTGCGGCCTCGAGTGTGCGCAAGCGCCACCTAGACCACGGCAATCCCCGCGAACTGCCCGAGATGGTCGAGCTGTTAGTCGAAGGCGAATCCTTGCTGTGCCGATTCCTACCCGGCGCTCTGGCCCAACCCCTGGTCGTCGTTGAAATGGGGACTCCGACCTTGAATAGCGACGTGCCATGGTTCGCCGCAGCTAAGAGTGCCTGGGCAGATGTAGCCACGGCAACTGGAACCGCAGCAACCATCGGCGTATGCACCATTGGCAATCCACACATCGTTTTGACCAGCGAAGGGGCAAATCGCGAATTGCTGCTTAGGGTTGGCCCAGCGCTGCAGCAAACGCCGCTGATCGATGGAGTCAACGTGCACCTGGTACGCGCCCTGGAGGTGACGGCACCAGACCAGGTGCGTGCTGGGCGGGAGATCGGCCACAAGTTAGTAGAAATCTACGAAGCCTTTGTCTGGGAACGCGGCGCGGGTGAAACTTTGGCCTGCGGTAGCGGTGCCTGCGCTATCGCAGCACTAGCCCTGGACACCGGCTTACTCGAGCGCAGCGCCTGGGTCGGTATCGATATGCCTGGGGGCCGCCTTTACGTGCATCAGGATGCAGACGGTGGCTTAGTCCAACTTGCCGGCCCAGCTGTCTTCTGTTTTTCGGGACGAACAGAGGTCTAATAGTATTTAACAGCGATTCAGCGCCAGTAAGGTTTTACACGTCGGACAGGCAGGGCGCCAGTTAAGGCAAAAGCATACGATGTTCCGGTCTGTGTCCCATAAACACCCGGAATTAATAAGTAATATTTCTAAGTCAT
>Ga0315287_10002759_pt1 | contig 16745 bp, 12 predicted proteins | sample YL17G11_0_MG_FD_205037 | JGI IMG/M metagenome (GOLD analysis project Ga0315287, IMG submission 205037) | Sediment microbial communities from Yellowstone Lake, YNP, Wyoming, USA - YL17G11_0 | ecosystem: Environmental > Aquatic > Freshwater > Lake > Sediment | place: USA: Wyoming | collected...
TCTCTAAGACACTGGAATAACAAGATTTGATCTGTATATAGCGAGTCATTTTCTGTAGCTGATTTTTGTATTGTACCTGCCGAGTCTATGTAAATAAGCCATGCTGTGCCTGCTGTCAATCCTGATATGGTTTGTGGGGCAGTCCATGAAGTTATTACATTTTTAATGTAACCTGTTCCTGGGCGTAAAACTGTAAAACTGCCTATTGTCGTATCATCGAAATAATTTCCTGCTCCCCCCCATGATAGCCATCCACTCAACAATGTAGTTGCTTGCCAGGATGGAGGCGCTCCTACGGTTGATGTTAAAACATATCCACTCGTTGCACTATTTGCCAATACTGAAGGAACACCTGTGTGTGATGTAATCAAAACTCCGTCGATTGCTGTTGTAATTTCTCCGATTACATTGTTTGCGCTTGAATATAAAATTCGGTTGATTGTAGTCGTTGTGGGATAGGTTGCAGTTGTAGCCACCCAGTTAGTGCCATCGGCCCTTAAAATCGTTCCTGTGGCAGTTGCGATAGATGGATAGGTTGCTGTTGAGTATACTGGATCGGCAGCTACGCCTCCTGATTGAAGAACCTGACCTGCTAAACCCAATCCCAATTTTGTTATTGTTGATGTTCCAGCACCTACAAGAATCGCATGATTTGTAAGATTTGTCAGCCCAACTGTTAAAGTGCTAACTGCACCAGATGTGGCAATACTTCCACCACCTGCTATCGTCCAATTTCCAGCCGTCTGGGCTAAAGCGCCACCGCTATCTCCTGTGATCGTACCAGCACTTCCTGCACTTGGTGCTACCCATTTCAAACCTGTAATAGTGGTTGAATCAGCTGAAAGGACAAATGTATCTGTGCCGACTGGTAAGCGTGTATTTGTGGCTGAATATGTGTAAAGGTCGCCTTTGGTTGTAAGCGGTGAGGCAGATCCTCCTCCTGAAGCGTCAATGGTAATTGAACCGTTTGCATTTGTGATTGTGATATTTGTACCAGCAGTCAGATAACCAGGCACTGGATCGTTACCTGTAGAACCTATTAAGATTTGTCCAGCCAAAAGAGGCCCGACAGATTTTAAACTACCTGTGCTATTTCCAATCTGTATTGCATGATTTGTTGTGCCTGATAAATCGAATAAAACGGTGTTTCCTGCTGCGGATGTGCTAATATTGGCTCCGCCGGAAAGCGTTAAGGAATTTAATACAGGAACGGCAGTCCCAGAATCGGTAACAAAGCTAGTAGGAACCTTTGGAATCAGTCCTGGCGTTCCGAATTTTGATGCTTGTGACAAAACATCCTCACTGGGTTAATTCTTGTTTTTTCAGTAAGAGATAAATATTTTCGAGTTTTTTATCGACAAGCTTAAGATGCATTTCATTGACATCCGATTTTTCTTTAGCATTGGATATATCTATTTTAAATGACTCTATAAGACTTAGAATTTCCGCTTTTTGATCTGCTGCTATTTTATCAAAATCAGGCAATACAACGGTTTCGGCTTTTGGTGAATTTTCTAGTTTTTCAAGAATAGATATAGACAATTGTTTATCATTTGATTTTGCCTCTGCTTGGATGAAGGCTAATGAATTATTCAACAACGTAAAGTTATGCGCATGTCCTGCTAGAACTTCATTCAGTTTTTCATCGAGTTTCTGCATTCTGCTTTGCATTACATCGTTGCTGTTATTTAGATTTTTTATTCTATTATTTACATCTGCGCCTTCTTTATAGATACCTTCATGCACAGCTTTAACATATTCTTTGTATTTTAAAAGTTCTGGATGAAATTTCTCACATTCTACAATTCTATTTATTATATGCTCTGCTTTGTTTCCATGTTCCATATGTTGGCTAGAATGTCTATCCTGAACCTGTTGTACGAGGTTCACGGATCTATTAAGCTCTGCAATTTTTTCATTCTGTGTGGAAACGTAATTTTGAAAGTCATTACTTTGAGCTTTAATTCTCGAAAGATCGTCAGTGAATTTTTTATCAAGATCAGATATTTCCTTTCGAACCATTCCAAAATCACGAGATGTTCTACTGTTAAAGTCTTCCCAAAGCTTTAGAAATTCTTCCATTGAGATTATTTTTTTATTATAATCAACTACCTGCTCTTGAAATCGTCGAAGTTCGTTGATATATTTATTTATCTGCACTTCGCAATCTGAAAGTCTTCTTAATTCTTGTTCGTTCATTATGATGCCGTTGTTATAGCTGTCCATGATGTTCCAGAATTCGTATTGATATATGCTCTTGTCGAAGAGCTAGACCCATCCGTACGAAGATATAAAGTACCTTTAGGAGCAGTTATAGCACCACTCGGGCTTCCGCTTCCTGACATCAGTTGTGCTCCACCATCTAATTGAATTCTTGGACCCATTCCTTCGACAGTTTGATTTGTGACGTTTACTGTTGAGGAGGTTTCTTGGAATGACAATCCTGAGTAGAATATTGTTCCGCTTCCTGTAATTGCATTAGTATTTTGGCTTTGAAGATTACTTGCATATAGTTTTAAAGTTGCTCCAGCTCCAATTGAAATACATGATGCCGTTCCTGAAAAATATTCACATTGCACATGAGCATTATTTGCAGCAGTGCTATTATGAGTGAATTCAGTTGTATTTTGACCATTCCCAAATATTGTAAATGATGCACCAAAAATAGCATTTGATCCAGAAGTTGTTATAGGAAAATCAAAACCATTAAATTTTGAAATCACAGATCCATTTGATAATGTACTAGCTGTAGTAGATGCACCTGAATTTTCGATTCTACAATAAGTAAATGAGTTACTACCCGATCCAGCAAAATCAAAAAACTTTATTCCTGTAGTTGCAGTATTACCTCCGCATCTAAAACAGGCGATTGCTCCTGTGCTTGTTGTAGCTAATCCTGTTGAATTAGTTGCATTAATATAACAATTTCTTAAAACAATTGTACCGCCTGAACTACTACAAGCAGAATCTCCATTTGTTTCAACTGTAATATTTGTTAAATTAAATGTTCCAGATGATAGAGAGGTTTTACCCTTAATTGTAACAGCTGATCCCTCAGGTGTCCAAAGAGTAACACCATCTTTTCCTGTTAAATTCTCTGTGTATGTGCCTGGTCTTATTAAAATATTCTGTCCAGCTACTGCATCTGTTATTGCCGATGCAATTGTAGTATATGTACCTCTTAGGCCTACTGTTGAAGATGGGTCCACAACTAATTGTGAAATCCATGTTCGATCTTCTATTTTTAAAGTAGATGTAGCTCCAACAGTATCCATAACAGGTACTGTACCTGCTTGCTGACCGAGAATATTCCAGTTTGAGGCTGTTTGGCTTAATGCTCCACCGCTGTCTCCTGTGATCGTACCCGCTGAAGCTGGTTGTGTTCCCCAAGAAGGTGTTGATCCTGTGGTAGCTAAAAGCACTTGTCCTGTTGTTCCATTTGCAAGAAATGATGGAACTCCTGCACCGCTTGTAATTAACACGCCATTATTCGCAGTATTAGTCCATCCAATCGCTGCTGCTGTTCCTGCGCCGAATGCTATTCCGTTAACTGTTTGAGAGCCTAGCTTGGCTTTTAAATCGTCTGGGGTTACTGCCTTGGCTGTATCTGTTCCAGCAATTGTTTCGGCATTGCTTGCAAGAGCCACCACGCCCTTTTGCGCTGTGGTTGCATTCGCTACAGTTCCTGTAAGTGTTGATCCTGCTCCTGCAAAAGATAATCCTTGTGCTGAGGTGCCGAGGATATTCCAATTGCCAGCAGTTGGCAAAAGTGCCCCTCCAGTATCTCCAGTGATGGTTTTTCCAACTGTGGTTCCACCTGTTACAGAAAGTGCTAATGTTCCTGCGCCTGTTGTAAATGTGATAGAACCATCTCCTGAGGATAAGGTTCCGAAACTTGGGTCTGCTCCTGTACTGCCAAGAAGCACCTGGCCATTTGTTCCTAAAGCAGCGGAATTGATACTACCCGTTGCATTACCTAATAGAACAGCGTGGTTTGTGGTTCCAGTAACGTTAAAAGAAGCTGCACCGCCTAAAGCTAGAGGTGCTCCACCTGTCACGGTGATGTTATTACCGCTGCTTAGTGTTACAGTACTATTTGCTAAGGCTGCATTAGGAACGGCACCGAATGACGGTACTCCGCCATTTCCTAATAGCACTGTATTAGCTGCTCCTTGACCTGTCCAGGCTATAGCTGTTGATGTCCCTTGGCCATATGGGATGCCATTTGTTGACTGTGTTCCTAATTTTGCTTTTAGGTCGTCTGATGTTATCGCTGCTGCTGTATCTGCTCCAGCAATTGCCTGAGCATTCGTCGCGAGTTGAACTACACCCTTTTGAGCTGTCGTTGCTGGTAGATTAGCAACTGTGATTGTCTGCGCTCCATTTCCTAGAACACTTGACCCTGAAGCAAGATCACCAAAAATGTTTATGGCACCTGCGTTAGTTGTTGCTGTTGAAGCTGCATCACTGGTAAATACAACATTTCCAGCACCACCACCACCTGACGATGATATAGTTATCGAGTTAGCGCCTGGAGTTAAGGTAATGTTTGACCCGGCTATTAATGTACCAAAAACAGGATCTGCTCCAGCTCCCTGACCCATTAAAATGCTATTTGCTGTTCCTGGTCCTGCATTACCTATTGCCGCAGTTCCTTGACCTATCAAAACTGTATGTGCTGGAAATGATGTTTGTCCGGTTCCACCATCTGGGACGGTTAATGGTAGCGATTTTGGGAATTTTCCCGTTCCAAATGCGGAAGCTTGAGACATTATTCACCTCTTTGATAGATGCATTCAACATAAAAATCGCCCGACGTGGGTTTAGCTGCTATAGATTCCTCTTTTACATAAATCTGCGTTCCTGCCGGAAATGTCCAAGATGCATTTGTTTCACCTCTATTTGTATTTAAATCAAATAATTTAAATGAAGTAGCTGGCATAATAACATTATCTGTTATTCCATCAAATGAAACTATAATGTCTCCATTAGTGTTATTAGTAAAACAGAGAATCCTTGTTAGGTGTGCGAAAGCAGTTCCTACCTCGGCATATGTTGCCGATATTCCCGAAAAATTCAATACTCTAAGCGTATCAACCGTTGCAACATCCGACATCTATTACCTCTATTTGTGGTTCTTCAATTTTAACATCTTCTGGCGGTACTTCTATAACTTCTTCTTTTGGTGCATTCTTCAATGCTTCTTCTTTCAGCTTTTCGCAATGCTCAATAATCACTTTACAGAATGCAATTACTTCATCACAAGGTGAATCATTTGGGCAGGTGTAGCAATGGTTTCTCTCGTTAATTACTTCTGATAACTCTACTAGATTTCTGATCATTTTTGTCCCTTTATATGTTTTGTTTTCCTAATTTCATCCCTTCTTTGGGAGATCGTTATCTTATCCAAAGAAGGGTGCTTAGGTCAACTATTATGTAGGTCCTAGGTTTGTCCTACAATTACATATGAGAAGCTCGAAACATCGGCCGCGAGCTGGGTTCCTGTTGTCACGCCATATGAGGTAACAGTAAAGGAAGCTCCTGCGGATATTGTATAACCCAAAATTCCCAAGGCTGTAGAGCCGTTAATTGCTGTTCTACCTCCTATGATAAGTCTATCGGTAGCTGCTATATTTGTATTAGCTACTACTACTTGACCACCGACTAAAGTAGCCGCTCCAACGAAGTCCGTAACTGCCCCGCCGTTCATTGATATCTTAGTAGCTACGTTTGATAGGTTAAGATTACCAAATACGTTAACGGCTCCTGAACCTGCTTTAAGGTCTAATTTAGCTGTTGTATTTTCTGTACCAATTACAACTTGGTTAGCTGCTGCACCCGTTGCAATATTTAACGTCTTAACGCCTGTAGATGCTGCCACGTTGATAGTTTGAGCACCTGTACCGCCAAGGATAGTCGCAGTACCTATGTTAGCACCAGTACCACCAAAATTTATGGTTCCTGAAGTGGTTGTAGGGGCAAATGTGTAGTTTGAGGTAGCTGCTCCATCTAGTGAGAAGTTTCCTGTTCCTACGAGCATCGAAATTGATGCTGCTCCAGATACCGAACCGATCGTGACAACGTTGGCGACTGCGCCTGTAGCTATGTTTACAGCCTTAGCGTTTGTTGCTCCACCAGCGATATTAACGGTTGTAGCACCTTCTCCTGCTCCTACTGCTACGATGTTAGTCCCTGAAGAAGAACCAAGAGTCATCGTTCCTGTTTGAGCTGTACCTCCGATGATAATAGTACCTGTCGTAGTAGCAGCACCGATGTTATAAAGTGTCGTCGCTGCGCCGTTTACAGAGAAGTTTCCTGTGCCTGCTAGCAAGGACAAAGAGGCTGCTGCTGTTACACTACCGATAGTGATAATATTGCCAATTGCTCCCGTTCCGATCGTGATGGTTTTCACTCCTGTACCGCCAGTACCGATACCTATTGCCTGCGCGCCTGTTCCTGGAGCGATTAACACGGTACCTGTTTGAAGACCTGTGCCGCCCACGGTGATGGTGCCTGTAGTCATCGCAGTACCCACGTTGACAGCTCCTCCAGTTTGTACAACTCCTAGAGAAAGAGTTCCAGCACCTGCACCATTCATGATCTTGACGGCGTTTGTCCCTGACGAAGAACCTACGATTAAATCCCCTGTCTGTGCTGTGCCGCCTATGGTTACTGTTCCTGTAGTTGTTGCAGCTCCGATGTTATATAATGAGCCTGCAACACCATTCACAACAAAGTTTCCTGTACCAACGTTAACTGCAACAGCCGTGGCGCCTGTTACGTTACCAATGGTCACGGTATGCGCAATAGCATTTGTACCTACGTTGACCGGTCCAGTACCTGAATCGATAACAACTGAGGTTGCACCTGTCGAGTTACCGATTGAGACAGTATGAGCAATGGCATTTGTACCTATGTTAAGTGCACCAGTACCGCAGTTAAGAACTACGCTTGTTGCTCCACTTGAATTACCGACAGTGATCGTGCGGGCCGCTGCTCCCGTACCTACGTTAATTGCCTGGGCAACTGCATCGTTTCCGATACCAATTACACCAGCTGATGAATTTAATTCGAGAACTCCAGCGGAATCGATAAGGACTGTATCAGCTGCGTTTAACAGAATATCGCCTGCGCCTGTGGTTGTTACTGTAAAATGGCCTGTACCCGTGTTTACTGCTACAGCTGTAGCACCTGTTACGTTACCGATTGTGATAACCCGAGCCCCTGCACCCGTTCCGATATTGACGACTCCCGTCGATGCATCCGATGCTAGATTTAGGGCTACAGCGCCTGTGGTGATCGTTGCTGATCCGCTGAGTGAAGCAAGTCCACTGGCTGCCAATGTTGTGCCTGACAATGCTGCAAATGCTCCGGCTGCTGGTGTAGTTCCACCAATAGCTGGAGGTGCTGCGAATACGGACGCAACTTTAAGCGGTGTCATTGCTGTACTATCGTTTAAGCCTGCTAAGGCTTCTGCTGGATTCGAAAGTTCACCAATGCCTGATTGTGTTTCGTTCCATGCTGGGACTGCGCCGACAACAATACCTTGAATTACTGTAGCCACATCGTTAGATGTTGGGACTGCGCCAGCTGGGGCTGTACCACCTTGAAGTTCAACTAAAGTTGAAAGTTCAACAATACCAGGAGTAGTTGTTGTGGCAGCTGCGTTACCGCCTGAGGCCCACGATGCTTGTAACACGCCTCCTGAGGAAGAAAGAGATGTCAATACATATTCAGCACCTCCGACGGTATCGATCCACCTTTTTCCAATAACAAAATTTGATGAATCGTTTGCTGTTGGTGCTCTATTTGAGATGAATGGAATTTCTACGTTTTCTCCGCGAATTCCGAATCCAGCGGTATAAAGGGGGGCGCCGTTTTGAAAAGACATATTGACCTCTGTTGGTTAAATTTAATTTCAATGTAACTTATTTGGATAAAGAGTCCAGAATTTTCTTGTTAGAAAACTAACAAATGTGCCATAATGGAGAAAATTAGGACACAAGTATCTATGGCTGACAAGTTTATAAATTTAAGAATTAATGAAGAAATTCACAAACGCTACAAAGTAATTTGTGCGGAATTTAAAATACAGCAAGGTAAACAGGCTGAGGCTTTGATAAAAGCATTTGTGGAAACACAAGAAAATAATATAAAAATGCTTAAGGAAGCAAGGAAGGAGTAAATATAATGAAAGCACTTATTGGATTATCTATAGCAGGAATTGCAGCCTTATGCGGTTGTCTTTTCTTATCATTAATGATTGCTGCGCTTACGCTGGATACTTGTTATTCTTGCAAAAATTAATATTCTTTTGCTTCCATAGCTGAAACTGTCATTGCTTTTTGAACATGTGGTTTCATTTCTTCTAGAAGTTGCATAAATACTTTTTTGTTATCTGTTAGAATTGATTTTTCAAGTAGTTTTAGGAATTCAGCATTTCCTAAAAGATATGCAGGAATTGCTATTCCTCCTATCCCTAATCCTGCTTTTAGCATTAAAAATGGATTTCCTGTGAAAAGTCCTACCATCATAGATCCTGCTAATCCCACATCCACTACCGTTGTTCCTGACTTACTAGCATTGAAAAATTTTTCTTGTGATGCTGATATTCTTGAACCTAAACCTTGAAGCTTTTTAAATTGTTTGAAAGATTCATCACCTATCAATTCTCTTACAATTGCTTGTTCTCTTGATGATGAAATTAAACCAGAAAATTTATTGAGTTTTATGTTTTCGCCAACCTTATCCATCATTTTCTTATCGATCATTTCTGATAATTTGAACCGAGATAACTTGTCAAATAATTCTCTTCCTTCGCTTGTGAGACTCATAGCTTTTTTCATTTTTCGAATACCATCTACAGTATTCATCATTTCCATTACTTGCTCAGGATTCTTTTCTAGCTTTTTAGACACATATTCATAAAGTTTTTGTCTTTCATGTCCTGCTGAAGTTTTAGCCCTTCCTTTTCCTATTGGAGCGCCACCAGTTCTAGTTTCTGGAAATTCTGCTTTAATACCTAAAGGTTGTTGTCTCGCTGCTCTTGGGCCACCTCTTTCTGCTTGAGTTGCTCTTTGCATCATGAATTCATTAACTGCTTGTCCTGATTCTGGGCCTAAAACAGCTGTAAGATCTCTCATTTCACGAGCTGTAACATTTGGTCTTTCTATTACCCTCTGTGCATAATCACGTTTGACCTGATTAACCAATTGTTGACCTCTTTCGCTTTGATAAAAAGCATCTTCTAATGCCCTTAATTTATCAGGATTGCTTGCGAAACCATTATAAATAGCATTGTAGTTTTGGTTTTTTGGTTCAAACAATGGCAATATATTCTTATTCTCGAATATGTCTTTATATGCTGAATATTCAGCGTTTAATCCCTCATATGTTGCCCTGAGTTCTGGATTTACCCTTTGCAAGGTTCTTTCAATAGCAACATCGATCTCACGTACCAAATGTTTATATTGTGACTCAAAATTGCTTCCTCCAAATTCCCAATTAGCTACATCTCCTAAAGTTCTTTTAGTTTTCATTAGATCTCTAAGATTTACACCAACAAGGTCACCTTCAGCTGTTCTAAGACTATTTCTTAATTCCTCTGCTGCCATTAATACTCTTGCTTCTGCTGAGGATTCACCTAACAGTAAAGACCCTCTATTTTCTCTAGCAAAAACATCCATGGCATCTGCCAGTTGTGCTTGCGGTTCTACTGGAATCATTTCAATATTTCTATTTAGATTTTCCCAACGTTGATTAAATTCTTCTTTTATAGGGGCTCTGATGTCTTCAGCGGCCGTCTTAAGATTCTCTCCACCTTGATAGGTGCTATGAACTTCTTCAGGTGCTATTCTGTTAAGAAATTCTTGTTCTATTGCCGGCTCTGCTTCTTGTGTAACACGACCTTGTAAAGATCTGCTTTGCGGTCCTTCTCTTGGTCCATGTTGCTTAAATAAAGTGTTCTCTTCATTTTTAAGAAAACCTTTTATTGCTTCTGCTGCTTGATAATTATTATCAAACTTAATTTCTCCAAGATCGCCTAAAACCTTTTCATATGCACCAATAAACTTTTGTGAAAGATCTTTTTGAAAGTTTGTCAATGCTTCCCCACTTAAAGCTGATTGTGAGGCTCTTGCTTGCATCATTCTTATAAAATCATTATCTGTTAGAGTTCCTGCATCAAGTTGAATTCCAGCTTCATTTGCATCTGATATAATTTGTTTAATCCATTCCTTTTTACCATTTCTTCCTGTCAATAGATTAGCTACCTGAGCAATAGTTTCTTTAGGCTTTTTTGCTTTTTCTAGAAGCATTTTTGGTGCATGACCTAAAAGATCGGCTGCTACAGCTACTCCTAATGTTCCTATTGGTCCAAAATTTCCCTCTTCAGCCATTTGTAAAGCCGTTCCTGCTGATGCTCCTCTAATAACATCGGTACCTGTAATGCCTATAGCTTGTAGTAGTTTTTTTGGATTTAATCCTACATTAGCAAGATCTTTAGCTTTGGCAGGACTTTTAATCATTCCAATCCAATTAGCTGCCTTTTCTAATAAACCTTCAGGGTGAAGATCAGCACCAGTAATTTTTTCTGCTAAACTTCTGATACTCACATCGGGCGCTGCTGAGTATTGTTCTGACTTTGAATAATCTTTGATTTGTTCTATTAGGTCAGGAAGTAATTCCAATTCCCAATCTGAAGCGATTCCTTTTTCTTTATTCTCTTGAATTCTTTCTATATCTTCCATGACTTGCTGGCGATATAGAAGCGTTTGAGCCGGTTTTGATGCTACGGTTGCTGCTGCTACTTCATATGGCCATGCTGCCATTTCTGCTGCACCTAAAGCAACTTGTCCACCTACTCGAGCAACTTTTTCTAATTTCGATTTTTCAGGCTTATATGTTGATAAATATTTATTTATTTCTTTTGCTGAATACCCTTCTTCTTTTGCTGCTTTTATATCAAAATCTGGATGTTGCTCTGATAAATAGGTTTCAATTTCTTCATTTGTGTAACCTTCTTTCAAAGCACCTTTATAATCGAAATCTTTTGCTTGAGTTGCCATATGTTATTTATGAAAAGTGGTTAAAGGTCGTTTTTCTTTTTTTGGCTTTTGCTCTTTTTCTACATATTCTTCAATATCTTCTTCTAATGAACCGCTTATAATTCTTTCCATGGCATCTAGTATGCCCTCCGCGTGTGCGTCTGTTATAGTTGGGTCATATAATTTTTCTGCTAATGTTTGGAATTCCACTTGATTTCTTATAGGAATAGTAGAAGCATAAGAAATCAAAGATTTTCCTAATTGCTCATAAGTTGCTGCATCTTTTTGGGTAGAAGCAAAAGGACTCCAAGATGTGCCTAAACCTAGATTTCCTTTCTTTCTTATGTTTCGCATCTCTTCTACAATTCCTAGAGCTGATTGCAAAGGTGCTGTTTTCTCTTCTGATTTTTGTTTTTTTTCTGAAGATTTTAATTTCTCATCAAAACTTTGCTTTTGACCTAGCATTTTCTCTTCATGCTTTTGCTTAAACATTTCAGCAATCAGTTTAGGATCTTTAATTCTTGGATCAATTCCTAGCTCTTCAAGAGCTTTACTTTCTTCTTGGCTTTGCAATTGCTGAGCTTTCTCTTTTTGCATTTTCTCATAAGCTTGCAAGCCACCACTGAAAGCCTTACTGAATTGCTCTCCAATAGGCGTACCTTTCTTATGTCTGCTCTGCTCTTGAATTATCTGAACCATTGTTTTCTCCTAGTCGAATCCTGATCCTATTCCATAACCTAATTTAGCACCTGCCATTGCTCCACCTGGGCCTCCAAACATGAAACCACCTGCGCCTCCAAGTATTCCACCTGCTGCGCCTCCCCAGCCTCCAAGACCTTGTCCTTGATCTTTTTTAGTGAGAAAGTTCTCATAAGGCTTCTGACCCATCATCATATTGCTCATATTCATGAGTTCTTGAAGCGCTGTCATTTGAGACTCTTGTCTTTTTGCTCCTAGCTCTTGGGCAAAGTTTGAAGCTGCAGAGGTCATAGTATTTTGGAAACCACTGCTTTTTTGGCCTCCCATTCCCATACCGGAGAATTTCGATGCCATTCCACCTAATTGCTCTCCGAATTGTCTTTTTTGAGGTGCTTCCATTTGCTCAAACATAGCTTCATCGCCTCCAGCAAGCTTCGATAAAAAGCTGTCAGGTCCCATGTGCTGGAATAATTGCTGGAATAATTGCATTTGTTCAGGTGTGAACTGTTGCATTTGACCAGCTTTATATCCCTCTGGGATTTTGTTTTTCATTTGTTGGCCAGGACCTGTAATTGCTGTCATAAGACACCTCAAATTATTTATTATCTATCTAAATACTATCACGGTTTCGATGCCCATTCAATAACTATTGTTCCATTTGTTAACGCTGGAGCTCCTGCTCCTAGTAAAAATTTGATAGTATCTGTTGTTGTCGATGCTCCATTAACTGTTACATAAAAAGATATTTGACCTGCTATTGCTACACTTGTTGCAGAAATTAGACCAAAAAATGAGGTTCCATCTGTATATGTGCCGTACATTTGTATGATTTTATCAAGCGAATTTAACTTAAATCCTAGATCAATATCTGTAGTGGCACTGAACGAATACATTTGACGCAAACCTTGCTGCTTTTTTGATGTAAAATGATAGGCTTTTCCATTTACTGCACTTTTACCTACAGGATATATTCCGATAATCCTTTGGTTAACCGCATTCGCAATTTCTAAATATGATTTGTTACATTGAAAAGCAATATCGGATATATTTTCCGGAAATTCCCTTGTGCTTCTAAGATATGGAGTATTGTTTATTGTATTAGTCATTAAACAAGCAACTGGCTAGGTGTTAAATCAAGTGTACATCCATGGAATTCCACTTCTGTTTCTTGGTTTGGCATACCCATGACCGTAATAGTTCCTCCGGAATCGTATGCAGTAAAGGCCGATGAATCTACATTTATTGATACTGTCGTTGGTGTTACTGCTACTACCTGGTATACAGGGTTAGGTAAGGTTAAAACATTATTTAATTCTGTCATGCCAGTTACATTACTAATCTGTATCATACTTCCAACGCCTAATGAAGTTGTGGCAGTTAATACGCATGGATAAGCTCGAGTGGCTCCCGTAATTGGAAATGTCAAATTGCTTGATAAAAACTGTCTCATTTGATCTTTAGATATAGTTATTCCAAATTGTATTGAATCTCCAATTAGCGATGTATTTAAACGGTGCCATGTTTGATTCTGTGTTCTTGCTGTTGGTATTTGCAAACTTACATTTGATGGGGTTAAGCCAAGATTGGTACTTTCAGGGCATGTGTAAAGCAATGTACTATAAATCGTATCATTTATTGGATAAAGATCATTGTCATTAAATGCCGAATCAACATCTTGTGAAAGGAACAGAAGTAGTTGCACCTGTCCTGATGGTGTTGTAGTAAATAAATACTGTTGAACTCCTATTCTCGTTTTTCTTCCTATTCCCCAACTTGGCGGGAATTGTTTCGACCTGATAAATGGAATATACAATCTCTTTATTAAGCCAAGTCCTAAATATGTTCCTGCCCCTATTGTAGGGTTCAATGTAAATGTATTCTGCGCTACATTATTCACTGAGAATATTTTTCCATTGACTTGGGCACCTATAGTGCCTAAACATCCTGTAATTATAATAAAATCATCATTTGATAAACCATGATCTGGACTTGTTACAGTGCTTCCGGCAAAACTTGTTATAAATAGAGAGGTATCCTCATAAGTGTTTTCTTCTTTGACCATAATGAAACCTTGCTGATTTCCTCCTACTACTTCTGGTTGGAATACAGTAATTTCCCCAGCATTCCAAGGCTCATTCCATGTTTCCCAAGGTATATTTATTGTCGACCATGTTTCGCCCGATTGCCTTCTAAATTGACCATAAGTCGTGTATGTTTCATTAATTATGCCCCAAGTTTTTTCCCGGTAATTAAATAATAATGTTTGATTTGGAAATAGGGCAGCAGGTACGTTTGAGTCGTTAGAGAGGTATGTAAACATTATCCATTCATTTTGGAAGTCACGCTGTGCACATAATCTTTCATTTCCGTTGTCTCTTCTGCGTATCTCAAAGATTTGATCTAAAATCTCAATGTCAAATCTTTTTGCTGATGTTTGATTTGTAATAATAAAACCACGCGTACCGCTAGTTATCACTCCTTCATCTAAATTAATCGTGGAAAATGTGCTGGCTGAACCAAATTCAGAATTTATTATAAAAAAATTGAATGGATTTATATCATTTCCTGTATAAATCAATCTGGTTTGCGAAAAGCTAAAGCCAACAATCAATGAATCTTCATTGGAACTCACTGTAGTTATTGGTTCATCTACTCCTGCTGATTGAAACCCTCCAAATCCTGTATTGTCTTCAAAGAATGAAAAGGGAGTTGCAGTTTGATTTACCGGTACTAACAATTGTTGATAAGGGATTGTGGCATTGATTCCATAATTCGTAGTCGGGTCAGAAAAGGTAACTGTATAATATGGCGTACCATTTTGACTATAAATGACAGTATCTTGTAAATAAACTTGGCTTGCTGCCCTAGACGTTTGAACAACTGCTCCAAAAAAGAGAATTCTATCCTTAAATGGAACAATCATTCGGGCCCCGACAAGGTAATATTGATCAATTGGCAAATTAGCAATTGAATAAGAAAGAAATGATAAAGGAGGACAAAAATTCACCCAGCCAGGCCCTGTAGTTGATGGAATGCCTGCACCATCTGTCGGATCGCCATCATACCATCTAATGCAATCTTTTGTTGCATCTGCTGTATTGGTCAAATATTGTACTATACCACCTGATGTCCAACCGCCTCCAAGTGTTGCATTTGGAAAATCCACTACAAAACTATTTAGTCCTAAAACTGTTGTTACAAATCCAGTTTGATTGTTTATTCCTGTGAGTCCTTTGACTTCATTGACAAAGACAAAATCACCAACAACAAGTCCATGATTAGTAATTGTTATTTGTGCTTGTGCCGGAGCTATTACATAAACAGGAATATCATCTATCAATTTGTATTGCATTCCAATATTTGTTTTTGAGAATGGTATCTCTATTCCATTAGTTACCCATAAAGCTCCGGCATAATTTGTCGACCAGAATTGTTGATAATTCTCTCCATTCCAAACAACTGCTGATTGTGCGATTTTTGGGACATATGTTGGTAAAGTAATAGATGCTGGAGGATTTTTATAAAAACTAACGCTATAGGCTGTATTCGGAACATTATTAGGCACATTGTAAGCAAATTTTGTATCTAAGGCCAAAAGCCCCGGAAATTGTGTCGATACAGTTGTTATATCTTCTAGACCCATTACAGGAAGATTTGGAAAGTAAATTATCGATCCTGTTAATGTTTGCGCAGCCCCTGCGTTGATGGTAATAACACCTGTTGCATAGTTAATAGTTCCTCCTGTTCCTGTCCCTCCTGTTGCTGTAAGAGTTCCATTCTTATTTGGATCGGTATAAGTTGTTCCATCAATTGAACCAACAAGATTTATTGATCCCGGTACGACTGGGAAATTTGTAAATGTCCCAGAGCCTGCAACAAGAACTAAAGAAACAGTGATACGTCTCTGGAGTCTTGTAAGAAGTTTAGTACCTCTTTTTCTTTTTATTCGACCTCTCCATTGATAGGCATTTATCAAACTTGGAAAAGCGTCGTTATCTATAACAAAGGGCAAGCGATCTGTTTTTAAACCTTTATTTATTGGCCCTATAACGAGTTTTTCACCCATAATCAAATTCCTATTGCCATCCAATATAAGCTTCCTAATCCTGAACCTTGTACGTTCACTATAAATTGTGCCACTGTTGGTGCTGGTATAGCTTCAACAGAATAAACAGTATTCCCTAAATTTAATTGAAAAGTTGTCAACTGTATCGAAAAAGGCAAACTATTAAAAGACACTGAAAAAGGCACAACTGCTTGGTTTGCGGGAATTGCAACAAATCCCCATTGTAAAATTATTCCACCTGGAAGAAATGTATGTCCATTTGCAATTGGATTAGGTACACCACTTATTAATTGCGTAGTTCCTGATACATTTTCCCAAAAAGGCCAAGATATATTTGTTGGAGCTGGGTTATTAGCAAACAATACTCCGCCTATTCCTGCGGGTATTGCTGGAGCTGCTTCATTTGCTAAAGAAACTTGCCTGTGTCTTCCATCAATATTTGAAACTGGACTACCACCACCTTCAAATGAAAAATGATCTACATTAATTATATCGTATATAGAATCAGTATTTATCTTCATGTTAGGTACATCTTGCGATGGAAAATTAGGCGGATTAGGAATGCCTTTTGTATACGTAAAACTCATAATGAATTGCCTCCAAGGCCTGCATAGCCTATTTGCCCTTGTTTAATACCTTGCGAGTATATCGTTTGGGTTCTTGTTGCTGTAAATTGTCTCTGTGATCTTTTCCATACAAGCTGTTCTTGCTCTCTGAACAAAGGTTCGTAGAATTGAAACTGTTCTACGTCTCCCGTATCTGAAAGTATTTTTCTTGCTGCTCCACGTGCTATATATTCACTCATGTATGCAAATGGAAGCGCTTGCGTTGTTGCTAGGAATCCGGCAGGCGTTAAATATGCATCGAGTTCTACTAGATACTGCTTATCTGGAGGGGAGCGAAATGTAAGTGTATTGTCATTAAATAAAACACCA
>Ga0315287_10002760_pt1 | contig 16742 bp, 18 predicted proteins | sample YL17G11_0_MG_FD_205037 | JGI IMG/M metagenome (GOLD analysis project Ga0315287, IMG submission 205037) | Sediment microbial communities from Yellowstone Lake, YNP, Wyoming, USA - YL17G11_0 | ecosystem: Environmental > Aquatic > Freshwater > Lake > Sediment | place: USA: Wyoming | collected...
CATTGGTTGTCCCAGACTGGCAGGCAGATGCCGTTCCTGCATTTCTCCCATTCCTCGCAGGCCCGGAGCGGTGCTATCTTCCTCTTCTCCTCGCAGTATGTGCCTCCCTCCGCCCCCCTCATGCAGCTGAAGTAGGATGTGTGGTTGTACACGGTGTTGGTGTTCGCGCCACACTTGAGGGTCGAAACTATCCCCCCGCAGTCCATGTTGGTCCTGCATTTTATCGGGAGGGTCGTCGATGTGGTAGTCGATGTGGATGAGCCCGTCGAGGTGGTGGTCGCCTCCTCGGTGGTCGTCGGGGCGGCGGCGGTCGTATGCGTGGTCGCGGGTTCCGCCACCGTCGTTGTCGTCGGTTCAGGGCCGTGGGCGGGGAGCGTTGTCGTCGCCGTCTTCAGCGACCCCACAGCCGACGAGTATCCCCTCGGTCCTATGACTACTAGCGCAAGGAGCAGGGCCGCTGCTAACAGGACTCCGGCAGCCATATATGTTTCGTCGCTTGATTTCATGGTGCGGAAGGGCTTGGCGGCGCTCCGGACCGCTTTTATATACCAACGCCGATTTCATATAAAAGAGGTGGATTATAACAAAATGGCTAAAGCACCGGTAGGGAAAAGGATTCTAGCGTACATAATTGACGGTATAATGGGGGGCGTGGCGTTTGCAGTCCTAGCGGTCGGGGGAATCATATTATCTATGGTTCTAGGCGTGGTTCTCGCGGCGGCAATAGGCTCGGCGGGGATACTCGCAATGTTCCTCTGGGTGATACCGTACCTCCTGGGTCTTGCGCTCATGGTCGGCTACATGCTCTTCAGGGACGGCCTCAACGGCGGCAGAAGCTACGGGAAGAAGTTCATGGGCTTGAAGGTCGTCAAGAACGGCGCTCCGGCGACGTTCATGGACTCCCTTCTCAGGAACATAACCCTTATCGTGCCGCTCCTGAACATCGTAGACCTAGTACTCGGCCTCGTTGACGCTGAAGGCAAGAGGATAGGCGACAAGATAGCGAACACCCAGGTCGTGGAGGCGTAGGGTCCTCCACCCAATCCTATTTTTTATTGACTCTTAGGATGGACTCCGCACGCAAGTCGGACGAGCGTCACATGCGGAGGGCTATCAAGAAGGCTTCCGATGGGGTCTTGGAAGGCCAGACCCCTTTCGGGGCCTGCATAGTCAAAGCCGGGAGGGTCGTCGCCTGCGAGCACAACCGCGTGTGGGCCGACGGCGACATAACCGCCCATGCCGAGGTGAACGCGATTCGGACGGCCTGCAGGAAGCTAAAATCCGTCGACCTCTCCGGCTGCACCGTCTACTCGACATGCGAGCCCTGCCCGATGTGCTACGCGGCCTGCCATTGGGCGAAGGCCGGGAGGATAGTCTACGGGGCGTCCATCGCTGACGCGATGAAGGCGGGCTTCAGCGAGCTGAAGCTGTCTAACCTGCTCATGAGGCGCCTCGGCGGCAGGGTGAAAGTCACGTCTGGCGTCCTGGCAGGCGAATGCAGGAGGCTATTATCCGGATGGTCTAAGCGCGGAGGAAGAACCTACTAGGCTCGTCAGTCAATGCATATCGCGGTCAGTTCCCCATTCTCCAGGACTGGTATGCAACCGAAGTTAGTCCGATACTGGCTGCATGAGCCCCTAAGGGGTTTCCCTGCGTACGCGCCTGATTTAGCATCCTCTATTGTTGCGTCGGCCTTACAGAGGCCTTCGCATTCGCCGTTTGACCTGCAAGGCTTCAGGTAGTCGCTGGCTGGCATGCTGCATGTGTGGTTCGGCAACATCCCCCTCGTCCACAATCCCCCCGCGGCCTTGCATGAGGCTTCGTCGGCAGGCTGAACCGTCACATTCCCGCATATCCCCCTCATATACGCCCATTCCTCGCACTCCTCGCCCGACGGCAGTTTGCACATGCCGATTTGGCCTTCGGGCGTGTCTGTTATCCTGAGTTTTCCGCCTTGTTGTTCGCAGTAGACTGAGGCCGGGTTCGCGAGGCCTGCTCCGCCGGCGGGATTATCCTGCACGTCTAAAACAACATCCTCGACGAATGTCCTGCCATCATTTGTGCTGCATTTTCTCGGCATGCTTTCCATTACCGGGTTGCCTGCGCTGACGCAGTCGTCGAAGCTGGCTATGCCAGCTCCGGTCTTAGGGCATTCACCCCTCGTCCAGTAGCTCACCTTGTCGTCGGCGCATGCGCCGCAACCGTTCCCGTATGTTTGCGCGCATGGGTAGGCGAAGCACTGTATCTTCGCCCCGTCGAACCAGCCGCATACTGGGTTGTAGTCTAGGGTGCAGGCGTTATTCGCCTTCTCAGCCGGCGTGCAGGTGTGGGTTTCAGTTTGGCTCACTTCTTTCTCGCATCCGCATCCTGTGTCGTCGAAGAATGGTGCGAATCCTGTTTCACACCTGAATCTGATGCGCGAGCATATTTCAGTGCCGTTGCCGATGTACTTCCGCTCTGCGGTGGCGGGTGATGTGCAGTTCTCCTCCCATGTCCTCAGGCATTTCTGTTTCGCCAGGCACCAGCTGTATCCGGCCGAGCCTATGCAGCCGTGTTTGTCGCGGTCGCCGCCGAGGGCTCCCGTGCCTTGGTTGCTGTCGTTTTGTATAGGACAAACAACAGCGCATTTACCCTTAATGCATCTTGACGTAAACGGGCAGTTTGACCTTATCAGATAGCTGCCTGGAGTCTCGCATTCGCCGTCCCCACGGCATGCGGTGCTCAGGTTCTCCACAACATTATAACCCGGACCCCAGCCGACAGGACCAAGTTCGCACTTTTCCTCCCAGATGCGGATGCACTTCCCTTTAACTTCGCACCAGCTGTATCCCGCCGAGCCTATGCAGCCGTGTTTGTCGCCATCGCCTCCGACTATCGGGCCAGGTTCGTTAGGGGTCATGAAAAACCAACTAGCGACTGCGACGATTACAATGCTCGCGGCCACTGCAGCGGCAATAACCAGGATAATCCTCTTTGATTCCATGCTATCGTATTTGCCGTAACCTGGATATAAAGGGGGGTGTTATCCTTCGGACCTTGCCGAAACGGGCAGGCTCATGAACCTCCCGAGTATCTCGGTGTTCCTGACTTCCGGGTGGAAGAGGACCCCGTAATGCGGCTTATCCCTGTGTCTTATGGCTTGAACGCACCCATTGGATTCTGCCAGCACCTCGAAGTCGCCGCTTGGCTTCACCGCATAGTTGTGGAGGCAGTACGCCCTGAAGTCTCCGCTGAAGAGGGGGTTAGCCTTCATCGTCGAGACCTCCGTCATCCCTATCTCCTGGCGCCGGTAGACTTCGGAGCCGTAGACTGCGGCGATGGCCTGCATGCCCGCGCATATGCCGAGAACCGGCTTCCCGCACCGTCTAACCCATTCGAAGGCGTCCGGGTGCTCCAGGTACTGATTGTCCATGAGCGGCGTCCCGCAGAGTATCGCCTTATCGTAGCCGTCGAGCCCGCCCACCTCCCTGTAGTGCCTAACCTCGCAGTCGCCCGCGACCGAGCGCACCGGCTCAACGAACTCGAGCCTGCCGAGGCCGTCACCCCCCCGGTTCAAGTCCACAAGGAGAATCATTTGTCGACCAGCCTCGCCCTCTCTATCCTGTAAGTCCCTGAGCCTCCCCTCCAGTCCTTCCTCGCCTCAAGGATTTCAATCCTCCTTTCGAAGACGGGCGCGTCCAGGACGGTGGTCTCGATTTCCCCGCCTTCGCCGGTGGGGCTGACTCCATGGCTCGCCCTGAGCGCGACAAGCTCCTCCACGGCGGCCGGGTCGAGCCTTCTGCCGAGCCATTCCTCCCCCATAGGATAGGCGAAGACCCCTGAGACGACAACCTCATAGCCTCTTGAGAGAATATCCCTTAGGAGCCCCTCCTGGTCCATCTTCCACAAGGGATTGTGGCACCAGAGGCCGAGCCTGACGCATATCCGCTGTATGCGTTCAGCCTGGTAGACGGACTCAACCGCCCCGGACACGACACCTAGTATGCCGTGCTCTGACGCGGCGGCTTTGACAGCGGCCTCCAGGTCCGAGAGCTCCTCCTCCTTAACTCCCCCCGTACTCTTTTTTACGAGCGGGAGACCGAGGGCTTCGGCCTGAAGGCTTGTGACGTCTATGTTCGGCGTGTGGAACATGTAGCTTTCAGGGTTTCTTGACTGAACTGTGATGAGGCAGGCCACGTCGTCCTTCTCGCGAGCCTTCTCCAGGGCGTAGGTCGAGTCCTTCCCCCCGGAGTACAGGATGCCGAGCCTCATCTTAGGAAGCTGCTAAGCCTACAGTTTAGCCGGGTTGATCTTCGTCCTGGCGAAATGTTCTATCCCCCACAGGTCGTGTGTTTCGGCCGAGGTGATGAACGATATCGCCTTCCCGGTCTTGCCCGCCCTTGCGGTCCTCCCTATCCTGTGGACGTAGTTCTCCCTCTCCCTCGGGATGTCGTAGTTGATGACGTGCGAAACGTCGTCTATGTCCAGGCCTCTTGCCGCGACGTCGGTGGCTATGAGGTACCTTATCCTCTTCGCCCTGAAACCGTCCATCACGCGGTCCCTCTGGTTCTGGGAGAGGTCTCCGTGGAGCGCCTCCGTCTGGAATCCCCTGCGCCTCATGAGGTTTCCGAGCGTGTCCGCCCACCTCTTGGTGTTGCAGAATATTATCGCGCTATCCGGCGACTCCCTCTTCATGACCTCTACGAACGCGTCGAATTTCCCGGTCTTCGTGGTCTCGTAGTATGACTGCTCTATCTCGTCGACGGTCCGCTCCTCCGACTTTATGGTGATGACCTCGGGATTTCGCATTATGCTCCTTGCGAGCTCCCCTATCTCCTCTGGTATCGTCGCGGAGAACAGCATCGTCTGCCTGTCCGTCGGCAACTCCCTTATTATCTCCCTTATGTCGTCTATGAACCCCATGTCGAGCATCCTGTCCGCCTCGTCGAGGACGAACATCGTGACGCCGTCGAGCCTCAGCATCCTCCTGCCGATAAGGTCGAGTATCCTGCCGGGCGTGCCGACTACTATGTGGACTCCCTGCTCCAGGGCCTTCGCCTGCGGCATTATGCTTTTGCCCCCGTAGAACGCCTCGACCTTCACCTTCTTCTGATAGCCGATCTTCTTTATCTCGCCGGCCACCTGCTCCGCGAGCTCCCTGGTGGGCGTCAGTATCAGGGACTGCACTCCCCTCCTATTGAGGTCTATGCCCTCGATTATCGGTATCGCGAACGCCAGCGTCTTACCTGTCCCCGTCTTGGCTTCGGCCATCAGGTCTTTCCCGGTCAGGAGGACCGGTATCGCCTGCTCTTGTATTGGCATCGGCGTCTCGAGTCCGTGGTGCTTGAGGTCTTTGAGGACGTTGTTGCTGAGATTCATCCCGTGGAAGCCTCCAGTACCCTCTGCCTGCTCTAGGACGTATTGTTTATCGGCCTTCGCCTCCTCTAAAACGTCTTCTACTATCTCGTCAGCCAGCGCGGCACCTATGGACGCGCCCCTGAGCATATCTTTCTTTTGCATCTTATGGTCTTACCTCTCTTGTCAGTGCGTGAAACGCCCGGTGCCCATTTGGGTGCCGGCGTAGAATTAAGGTTTTCTTCTCCAGTCAGATATACGCGATTAGACGAGTATTACCCACTGTGATATTTCTTAAGCCTAATTCTACTCACAACTCACTTGGTGAAATATAAGGAAGCACTCCTATATAAACGAAGCAGTTTCCCTGTAGGGTATTTATTCCGTCCTGTGGATTTTCTACCTATGTATGATGGCTGGCTCCGCCGCAGGTACATGTGGTACCTCAAAAGGCGCGAGGTCCTCAACAACCGCGACCGGCTAAAGGGTCGTTGCGCAAGATGCGGCCGCTGCTGCAGGCATTGCCTCTTCCATGATGCTAAGCGCGGTGCTTGTAGGATTTACCGGTATCGGCCGGACATATGCAGGCTGTTCCCGCTCACCGCGGACGACATCAGGAACATCCCCTCCTGCGGATACTCGTTCAAGGACGCCTAGGCGCCCGCTCCACGCCGGTTTTCACAGCCCGGCCTCTCCTGTTTTTCGCCCTCCCCCTCGTCTTCCTGGCGGCCTCATTCGGTCGCGGCTTGTTCCGAAGCCTCCTTCCGCTTCTTTTCGCCTTCGTCTTCCGCCTCCTCCTTCCGCGTTTGCTCTTCTTCGGCCCCATCGACTCCTCGAGCATCTGCAGGTACATGATTATCATAAGGAGGAGCCTCTGGACGTTCGTCACGTCTGCCGCCTTCTCTGCAGTCTTCTTCTTCCTTATCGGCATTTTCCTTGAAGCCATGGCGTCTAGATTACTCCGGTATGTAGCTGTCCATGTCCTTCTTCCTGAACACGGGCAGCCAGCCGAGCGTTATGTATCCTATGAACATGAGGAGTATCGCGTACATGAAGAGCCTCGAGTTTATGGCGAAGAGCGACATGAAGCCCGCTGTCATGAGCGTGAGTGTCTTTCGCTTCTTTATCTCCACCCTGTAGTACTTCGTGCCCTTAAGGAGCATCAGGACAGACAGGACTATCATCAGCGCCGTGACGCCGAAGGTCAGCATGTCGGCGGGCAGCTCGTTCGGGTCTATTATCGCTATCGTGGCCAGGAGTCCGCCGGCGACCGTGGTGGGGACGCCGAAAAAGTGGGTGGTGTTCTTCGTCTTCATGAAGTATATGAGCCTCGTGACCGAGGCGAGGACGAATAAGGTGGCGACAAGCGGATGCACCCCGTACTTGTTCATCATCAGTATGGACGCAGCCATCGCGAACGCCAGGAAGTCTGAGACGGTGTCCATGTAGCCGCCGAACCTGCTGGTCGACTTCAGCATCCTTGCCACATAGCCGTCGAAGCTGTCAACGATGACGGACACGAGTATCAGGCCGGCGGCCTGCTGGTAGTCGTGGGACATGGAGAACATTATCGCCGCGACGCCTACTGCTATGTTGAACAGGGTCATGGAGTTCGGTATGTGCTTCGCTACGCGCAGAATCTTAGCCATTTATCACACCTATGACGGTCTCCCCCGCCCTGACCCTCATGTCCTTAGAGACTTTCACCTGGACGTTTAAAGGCATTATGACGTCCACCCTGGAGCCGAACCTTATCATCCCGTAGCGCTCCCCAGCCTTCAGGGTCCCTCCTTCCCGGACGTTGCAGACTATCCTCCTTGCGACGACGCCGGCGTACTGTTCGACGACGACTCGCGCGGCGCCCGCGAGCTCGACCCTGTTACGTTCCCTCGCCTCAAGGTCGCCGCGCAGGTAGGCGGCTACCTTCTTCCCGGGGGTATGCCTGACGTAGGCGACTTTCCCGTCAATCGGCGCCCTGTTGACGTGGACGTCGAAGGGGGACATGAATATCGCGACCCTCCGCGATTTTCCTGCAAAGGCGTCGACGGTTTCCTCGACGTACAGCACCCTGCCGTCCGCGGGGGAGATTACCGCGCCGGGCACGGACGGGTGTTTCCTCTCAGGGTCCCTGAAGAAATACAGTGTGAAGGCGAATAGGGCCGCCGGCAGGGCTGCCGTGGCCGGGGCGAGCATGTAGGCGGCCAGTGTGAGGGCTGCGGACGCCGCCAATATTTGCCAGCATTCCCTGAGCGCTATCATGGGTCACTACACCGAAGGCGTAAATATATACGCTCCCGCGTATTCTTATTACGATGTTGGCAGAGCTGTTGGGCGCGTCGGTATTCGCCTTCCTGGCGGCATTGTCCCTCCCCGTCCTAGTGGTCGTACTAATCTACAACGGCCTCATCGGGAAGCGGAACAGGGCCTCAAACGCGCTCGCCACGGTCGACGTCATGCTGAAGAAGCGTTACGACCTTGTGCCTAACCTTGTCGCCGTGGTCCAGGGTTATGTGGAGCACGAGCGCGGCGTCCTCACCCTGGTGACAGAGCTTCGGTCAAAGGCAGTGTCCGGAGAGCTGTCTAACCCGGAGAAGGCGGACCTGAACAACCAGCTTACAGCGGCATTGAAGACGATTTTCGCGGTCGCCGAAGGGTACCCGGACCTGAAGGCGAACAAGGGATTCCTGCAGCTTCAGGCTACGCTGACGGAGCTTGAGGAGCAGATATCGGCTGCGAGGAGGGCGTTCAACGCCGCCATCCTGGAGTACAACAACGCTGTTGAGATGCTGCCGTCGAGCATCATAGCGTCGGCGCTCGGGTGGCGGAGGAAAGGATTCTTCGAGGCTTCCGATGCTGAAAAGGCGAAGCCCGTGGTCGGTGCCGGGCTTGCTGGTGGGCGATGAGGACTCCAGAGGAGCTTAAGGAGTACTACGACCGGGAGCTGATGCCGGCGCTCAAGGAGGTTGAGGCGCGCAGGAAGAGCGTCCTCTTGTCTGTTCTGGCGGTCGTGGCCGTGGGCTTCGCGGTCATGGCGTCGACGTTCATACTAGCGCCATTCCTGGGCTGCCTCGCAGTCATTCCATTCCTTGGTGGGGCGCTCATTCTAGGGGGCGGCTATCATTACGTAACCCGGGGCTATATTAGGGACTTCAAGGCGAATGTCATGGTCAAGGTCATCCGCCTGGTCGACGAGGGCCTTACCTATGCCCCAGCTGCAGGGATGACTGAGTCGGTGTACGCGGACAGCAGATTATTCCCCTCCCATGTGGACCGGTACAGTTGCGAGGACAAGGTGTCCGGAGTGATTGGTAAGACCGCTGTCGAGTTCTCTGAGGTGCACTCCGAGTACAAGACCGAGCACAGGGACAGCAAAGGCAGACAACACACGGAATGGCACACGATATTCAAGGGGCTGTTCTTCGCCGCCGACTTCAACAAGAACTTCAACGGCCTCACCCTAGTGCTCCCGGACACGGCGCAGAACTGGTTCGGGGAGGCGTTGGGCTCCTTCCTCCAGTCCCACAACATCGGCCGCCCGGATCTGGTGAAGCTAGAGGACCCGGAGTTCGAGAAGCTTTTCGTGGTCTACGGCAGCGACCAGGTGGAGGCCAGGTACATCCTCTCTCCGAGCCTTATGGAGCGGATGACAAGCTACCGGAAGAAGACCGGCCGGAAGGTGCACTTCTCCTTCAACAAGAGCAAGATTTACGTGGCAATATCGTGCGACGAAAACCTGTTCGAGCCCAGGATATTCCGCACCATGCTGGACCTCTCCATCGTGAAGAAGTACATAGACGACGTCAAACTGGCTGTGGAGATAGTCGACGACCTCAACCTGAACAGGAGGATATGGGGGAAGGAATAGGCTTTTTTATCCTGGTTCCCAACATATTCCACTATGCGTTTCTTAGGCTCTGGTTTACGGTTGTGTCTGGCATTCCTCGCGGCCTTATCGCTCTTCATCGTGCCGGCCCTGGTTTTCGCCCAGGACGGGGGAGGCGAGGGCACTGGGTGCATGGCCTCGCTGCCGTCGAAGCTTGGCGGGTTCTTGAAGGGCTCATCATCGGGCGGAAGCCAGGGGGGGGATGCGGGCTCACAGGGGGAGATCATCCCTTGCCCGTCCCCATACATGGAATCCGGGGGCGAATGCTGCCTTGACCGGGATGGCAGCGGCGTATGCGACAAGGACGAGGCCGAGGAGGCGACAACGACCACTGAAGAGGAGTCGACGACAACCCTCGGGGAAGAGCCTGCGGAGACCGCCACCACGGAGGCCCCCACGACTACGGAGGCTCCGACGACTACCGGGGCGCAGGCGACGACCACAACGGCGGCCGCCACAATAGCGTGCTCGAAAAACAGCGACTGCGGCCAGGAGAAACGCAAGAACGTCTGCTCTAACGGGGACCTGTTCATCCAGCAGTCAAATCCCCTCTGCAAAAACCCGGGGAAGCCGAACGCTCAATGTATTTGGTCGACGAAGCTTGTGGGCCAGACGATTACTCAGGCGGCGGTGCCCGTGGATAAATGTGCTAACGGCTGCGTGAACGGAACCTGCCTCTGACTTATAGGATGAACGTCACCAGGACGTAAGACACAGATATTCCTGCGAATGCGATAAACCATACGGGGAGGCTCCATTTCCTGACCTCGTGGCCGTCCATGGGCTTGAACGGGAGTATCTCGACCATCGCGAGCACCGCTGCTATGGAGTAGACCATCTGGAAGAAGACGTTGGGTATGAAGAAGTTCAGGGCCGCGAAGGAGAGCATTACAGCGGCGCTGAAAAGGGGCGAGGTGAGCTTCATGACGCCGAGCTTCCACTTCGGAGTCCCATCCCCTGCCTCGTCGATGAGGAAGCCCTGGAGGCCGAAGAAGTTGCCGAGGAAGGCGGTGAACAGGGTGGCTCCGGAGCCCATAGGCCAGAACCGGTATTCCGTCTCTATCTTTAGGGCCTTCCCCGCCAGCCAGTGCATGGCTTCATGGGAGAGTCCCGCGAAGAGGCATATCAGGGTGTTCAGGACCAGGAGCCAGATGAACGTCATGGTGGGGCCGCCGTAGGTCCAGCTGACCGCCGCTCCGAGGACGAGTGCTGACCCTATGACCGAGAAGACTTCGCGCACCTTTATGCCGAGGATCTTCCTCGCTGCCTTATCTACCTTGTGCTTCCTCTTCGCGAAGTCGGCCATGAGGTTCTCCATGTATGCCTGGAATATGTTCAGAAGCGGCGACATGAGCGCACCTATCATCGAGGCTGCGACGGGGACCCATCCGAGCGGCAGGCAGTATGCGAGCGGCGAGTACGACGCCCCCTTCCGGGCCAGGTTCACGAATCCGCGCTTGTCCGAGAGGACAACGATTTTAGAGCCTTTTTCGTTTGTTCCGCTTGCGATGAGCATCTGGTTCATGTACTCGGTCCTTTTCACCAGCCTGCCATTCTCCTCAAAGTAGGCTGCGACCCTGTTCTGCGCGGGGCCACCTATGAGGACGACTATTTTCCCGGTAGTCTTCGCCTCCTCCAGCGCCTTCGGCGATGAGCCGACGGAGCCGGCGACAAGCTTGGGCATCGTCTCCCCTGCGGCAGCCAACGCCGCCTTCTCCGGGCCGTTCAGGGTCTCTCCGACTATGACCAGGGCGCTTTTCGCGTCCAGGCTTTTCAGGTCTATGCCGTGTTCGCTCTCTACCTTCTCAATCTGGGCGTAGGCTGTAGCGAGCGCCGAGTCCTGGGCCATGGCCTTCTTCTCGTCGCCGGCTGAGAGCTTGTATTCCGCCGCGTCTGCGCAAGCAGCGGATAAGAGCGTCGCGGCTAGAATAAAGGCAAACACCCGAAGTCGCATCCCTCATATTACCGTTTCATGGAATTTAAGCCATGTTATATACGGTGGCGGAAATATGTAGGTTATGGGCAGCCGGGCGGATTTGTACGATTCCAGGGCCGAAATCTACGATTCCTTGATGTCCATCGTCGGCACAGCGCCGACCCTGAAGAACCTGATTAGGATGTTATGCGCGGAACTCCCGGAGAGGTCGAGGATACTCGACCTCGGCTGCGGGACCGGCCTGGCCACCGGAGCCATCCTCAAGCTCCGCCCCAACGCCGTGGTGTCAGGCCTCGACTACTCTGAAGAGATGCTCGTCCGCTACGTGCGGAAGTTCCCCCGCGCCGAAGCATATTCTGGCGACTTCAACGACGAGTCGACTATCAGGAGCTTCCCGGGACGGCGTAAGGTCAGGCTCCAGCACGGCGCCTACGACCTCGTGATAAGCACTGGGGCGGTGTCGGAGTACGGGGACTTGAAGAGGGTCGTCCCCCTGATGCACAGGCTAATCCGGCCGGGCGGCCTCTTGATTGTCGTCGGCGTAAAGGACAACCTCGTCAACAAGCTGTCGTCCCACTTCTGGAAGTTCAAGCTTATGAGCGAGCGGCGTCTTATCCGGGGGCTTGGGGGTGCGGGGTTCAGCGAGATAAGGGCCATCTCGATTCCGACGATACTGTTTCCGACGAACTGTCTGAAGTACGCGGTAAAGGCGAGGCGTTAAGCCCTGGATGGCTGGGGATGTGACAAGCAGCTAGACTATTGATACGATGACTTTCCGCACGCCGGGGTATGTGCTGGCATCCTTCTCTATAACCACCAGACCTGACCGGTGGGCTGAGGCGATGATTCTCCTCATATGGTCGTTGTCGGCTGCGTACATGAACTCAAGACGCTTTAAGCCGTTCATCCTGGCTTTTGAGGCCAGCTCCCTAACTAGCATTTTTCCCAGGCCTCTCTCCTGGTAGTCCTGGTGAACCAGTAGGCCGACGTCGCCAGTCGACAGCGGCATGTCTTTTGTCCCGTACATGCCGATGCCGGCCAGCCTCTCCTGCCCGTCGGACTCGGCGAAGGCGAGGATGGAGACGGTGCCCCTGCCGTCGGCGTAGGCCATGGCCTGTGCATGGCCTTCCGGCGCGGTCTTCGTCTGGAACCTGGAGTATATCCTGTCGGAGGAGACGATCTTTAGAAATGCATCTATGGCATCCTCGTCCGCCGGCTTGGCCGGCCTCAACGTCACCTTGAGCGAATCACTTTGGCCAGCAGATTCATCCGGTGGCGGGGGAATCTCCTTTAGCGGGTATAATTCATCGGTTTTCATGACGACCTTACCTTCCATTATCCTACGACTCCTGACGACCATCGCATATCATATGGTGCGACGGGTTTTTATCCGCTGAATCCAAATAAGGTGCATTAGTCGAGGGCAGAATTGCATGCGCGCATGACCAAGGTTGATATTCCGTGATAGAATCCAAGAACTTCCTGTTCGTATCCATCGACGCCCTGATAGGCGACACCGCCTGGCAGATTGTTAAGGAAGGCCACAACGTCAAATACTACATCTCATGCGATGAGGAGAAGGACGTTGCCGACGGCTTCGTGCCGAAGGTTGACGACTGGCAGAAGGAGGTGCCTTGGGCCGACGTCATCGTCTTCGACGACGTCCTCGGCCAGGGGGCGAAGGCGAAGAAGCTCCGCGACGAGGGCAAGCTGGTAGTCGGCGGCTCTCCATATAGCGACAAGCTCGAGGACGACAGGAGCTTCGGCCAGGAGGAGCTCAAGAGCGCCGGAGTCAACATTATCCAGCAGAACAACTTCACGTCCTTCGAGGACGCGCAGGAGTACGTCAGGCAGAACCCCAACAAGTACGTCATTAAGCCGAGCGGCGAGGCCCAGAACAAGAAGCAGCTGCTGTTCGTAGGCGAGGAGGAGACTGGCAGGGACGTAATTCAAGTCCTTGAGCACTACAAGGCGGTGTGGCGTGACAAGATTAAGGAGTTCCAGCTTCAGAGGAAGGTCGGCGGGGTCGAGGTGGCGGTGGGCGCGTTCTTCAACGGGACGGAGTTCATCTACCCCATAAACGTCAACTTCGAGCACAAGAAGCTCTTTCCCGGAAACATCGGCCCATCCACGGGGGAGATGGGGACGAGCATGTTCTGGAGCCCGCCGAACACGCTGTTCAAGGAGACGCTCGCGAAGATGGAGGCGAAGTTGAGGGAGGAGCATTACGTCGGCTACATCGACATCAACTGCATCGTCAACAGCCAGGGGATATATCCGCTCGAGTTCACTTCCCGTTTCGGCTACCCCTGCCTTTTCATACAGCAGGAGGGCATGCTCGTGCCCATGGGCGAGTTCCTCTACCAGCTCGCGAAGGGCGAGAAGCCGCAGCTTAAGGTGAGGTCTGGCTTCCAGATCGGGGTGAGGATAATCATGCCCCCGTACCCCTTCACCGACCAGGAGGCGTTCGACACCCACAGCAAGGAGGCGGTGATAATATTCAAGAAGCCGGACGACCGCGACGGCGTCCACATCGAGGACGTGAAGAAGATAGACGGCGAATGGGTCATTGCAGGCACTACGGGCGTCGTACTCACCGTCGCGGCGTGCGGGCAGACGATGCAGCAGGCGCGCCAGCGAGTCTACAACCGCGTCAACAACATCATGCTACCCAACAGGTACTACCGCAACGACATCGGCGAACGATGGGCGGAGGACAGCGACAAGCTGCACACATGGGGTTATCTGCGCTGATATATAAAGGCTATAGATTCCGTATCCTTAACCGATGGCGACTCGGCGCTTCAGGGAACTCGTCTCCTCAGGGCATGAGATGTCTGTCAAGGGCATCCTAGGCGAGCTAGAGGCCATAGAGGGCAGTAGGGCGCTGAAGTACAAGCCCGTCTTCGAGTCCGAGGAGAAGGTGACCCTGCACGAACACTTCCTACCCACCGTCAAGAGGGGCGCCGACGGCGAGCTGGTGTTTGACTCGCGGAAAACCGCGAAGGCCCTTGATAAAATGTGGGCCCGGGTGAGAAAGAGCGGCCTGAAGGCGGTCGCTGTGCTGACGCACTCGTTCGTCGACAGGGAGTTGGTCATGGACTTGACCGGCGAGCGTGTGCGGTTCAACCCCGAATACCTCTACGACATGGCGGACAAGTCGGTTCCCGCCGACCTGAGGGGGGGCGGCTTCTGCCTGATACCGGCGGTCGAGTTCCGCGTCGGCAACGTCGAACTTGTGGTACTCGGGCCTGACAGGGATAGCGTCTTCGGGAACGGGAGGATATGGGACCGGGAGGCCATCAAGTCGGTCGAGGACCTGGCTAAGGCGGTCCATGACGACGGGCGGCTCGTCGCATTCTTCCCCCACCCCTTCCTCGAGAACGGCGGGGCCGCCAACGAGAGGAACCTCGGAGTGGACGGGACGAGGAGGCTGATGCACGATTACGGCATAGGCGTGGAGTACAACGGGATGTTCAGGGAGCTTGAGATAGCGAGGCGCCGCCTACAGCCGCTCCTGCGCGTTGTCGGCGGGGTCAGGGCTTTCGGCTCCACGGTCGCGGCAATAGGCGAAACCGTCGCCCAGACGGATCTGCTCCCCATCCTTTGCGAGGATGCCCCTGCAGTCAGCGTCGGAGGAGACTTCCACCTGCCTGAGCGGCATATCGGCGAGGCTGCGATGGTGGTCAGGGTCTCCCGGAGGGCAAGGAGGCTGCCACTGGACGAATCATACACAGTATCCGAGGGGCCGTCTGGGTTCGTCCTATTGACGGCGAGCGGTAAGGCCATGGAGGAGGCCGAGGTCATAGACGCGAAATCGCATGCACAGGACGTCCTGGATTCGCTGAGGGGTTCCAACAACCAGAAGGCCGTCCTGCCGGGTTACGACCAGTCCCTCTTCAAGACGTTCACCATAATAGCCGCCGACATGGTATTCGGGCACATGCTCAAGGAGAACATCCTATTCGACGGCAAATGAACTGACGAATGTCTCCCGTCACAATATGAAGACCGCTGCCGCTATGCAGGACGTCCACAACCCGTCCTTGTGGCCTTCCGCTGACTGGACGATGTTGGAGGTCTTGAATATCTTGCCGCTAGCCTTGTAGACCTCCTCCCTCTCGCTCCATGCGGTGTTTATGTCGAATGGGACGCCGAGCGTGGTGGCCAGCATCGTGGCCGCGAGGTCCTCCGCGTATTCCCCGGCCTTCTTCGCGGTCTCGCCGAACGAGTGGTGCTCGGAGAGGTATCCGTATCCCCTCTCCGTCGGGACTGCGAGGCCTATGGCAGACGATATCAGCCGGTTAGGCTCGTTTGTCTGGGTCTTTGCCAGGACGACGAAGGTTATGGCTCCGGGATGTAGGAGCTTCAGGCCCTCCTTGGACGGGATTATCTTGCAGTTCGGCGGCAGTATGCTCGATACGGTCACTATGTTGCATTTCTCTATGCCCGCCTTCCTGAGCGCAAGCTCGAAGGAGCCGAGCTGGTCCTTGTGTATTCCAACGCCCTTTATAAAAAAACACTTTGTAGGTATCATCTTCGAAAGACTCTCGGATTAAATATTAACCGGACAGTATAAAATCATCAACTTATGGTGTTGTGCGTGATTTCCGGCGGCCTGCCTCACAAGCGTTGGCTGTCCGCGGTCGTGGATGGGGTGCGGCGCTTCACAACAGACTATAGACTCGCCGGCCTCATCGTCTCGGTCGCAGTCGTCGTACGGGGCCGAGTCGGCCGATGAAAAGAGGCGGGGCTGATCAAGGGATGATGGCATTCCTACGGGTGCCGCCCGACTGTGCTGTAGCCTATCATTTTGTATGCGAGCTTCGCAGCCGTGAAATCAGGCGCCTTGTTTCCCGGATTCGGGGAGAGCTCCATGATGTCGAAACCAACGACCGCCCTCTCACGGCAGACGCCCCGCAGTATGCCGAGGACGTCGTACCACCCAAGCCCCCCTGGTTCCGGGGTTCCGGTTGACGGCATGATCGACGGGTCGAATGCGTCCACGTCGAATGTCACGTAGACCCTGTCCTTCAATGCGCCCACAATGTCCATCACCCTGTCCTTCCCGATGACGTCGGTGGCGAAATAAAGCTTGCCCTCAGCCCTCAGCCGCTTCACGAGGGGGGCCTCCTCAGCCCCGAGGCTACGTATCCCGACGTGGACGGTGTCGGCGTGTTCCCTTGACCTTGCCATGGCGCACGCGTGGCTGTGCCTGTTCCCATGGTATTCCTCCCTGAGGTCGCTGTGGGCGTCGAATTGGAGGACGGAAACGTCCCCGAAGCATTCTGCGACCGCGTCCACCGCTGCCGGGGTTATCGAGTGTTCGCCCCCTAGTACTACCGGTATCTTCCCGTCCCCAAGGAGCACGGCAACTGCTTTCCTGATGGCATGCGCCATGGCGTTCGGCTGCCTGCCGTCCACAGCCAGCGGCTTCAACGTGGCTATGCCGGTCTCGGCCGGGGTCGCATCCAACTCCTCGTCATATAGCTCCAGGTACCTGGAAGCCTCTATTATGGCATTAGGACCCTTCGAAGTGCCCTTGCCGTAGGATGTAGTCCTCTCGTAAGGGGCCGGCAGGACGGCGTA
>Ga0315287_10002762_pt1 | contig 16740 bp, 15 predicted proteins | sample YL17G11_0_MG_FD_205037 | JGI IMG/M metagenome (GOLD analysis project Ga0315287, IMG submission 205037) | Sediment microbial communities from Yellowstone Lake, YNP, Wyoming, USA - YL17G11_0 | ecosystem: Environmental > Aquatic > Freshwater > Lake > Sediment | place: USA: Wyoming | collected...
GCCGGTGGTCACCGGATGGCCGAACGTGACGCACTGTACCGGGGCAAGACGGCTGAATGCGAGGAAGTAGGTAATGGGCTCCATGCCGATATCGGGATAGAACAGGACGTCGAGACGCGCTTCCGCTACGGCCCGTCGCGTCGCTTCGAGGTCGTGGCCGGGCAGAGTCAGCTGCGCGTTTTCGCCCGGCTGCGCGCCGCCGGACAGGTCGACGCGGAAGGTAACGACCTCGAAGCGACTGCGGTCGAGACAGTCGACGATCGCGCCGAAGTGTTTGCCGATCGGGTGCTCGGGGCGGAGAAACCTGGAAATGACGCCGATGCGGATCTTCTCGCCAGGCCCGGCATAGTTCCCGCAATGCGGCGCGCGCCATCCAAGATCGGGACTCGCGTCAAGATAAAAGTCGGCGAAACCGCGGCGCAATTCGCGGTCGTTGCGGCCATGGTAGCCGGTGTAGAAGATCGCGCTGCTGGCGTAGCGCAACGGCTCGGCCAGCTTGACGTTGGCAGCTCTGAGCGCAGCGATGCGCTCGCGCAGGCGCTCGCGGGTAACATCGATTTCCGCCACCGACCTGTAGATCGTGGGGATGAGAAACGCCAGCTTCACCTCGACACCCGGGTTCGGCAGAATGGCCAGCGACTGGCGGTATGCGGCGGCGGCATCCTGACTTCGCCCCTCGCCTTGCAACACGTCACCGAGGAGGAGAAAGGCGTCGGCGGCCTCCTGCGCGCGCCCCCGGAGATAGAGCAGGTTGCCGAGATTGTTGAGCGCCCCGACGTGGCCGGGGTGTCGCGCGACGACACGCCGGTAGGCGTCCTCCGCGTCGGCCAGTTTTTGCTGCTGGCGCAGGATATTGCCAAGATTGAAAAGGGCGTCTGCAAACTGAGGATCGACTCGCGATGCGTTGCGAAACGCGGCTTCCGCGTCGGCGAAACGCCCCAGCATGGCGAGGGCATTGCCGAGATTGCTGTAAGCCGCCGGGCTGTCGTCCTGCACGCCTACCGATTCTCCGATCAGGTTGGCGGCGGTCTCGTAATCCCCCCGTTGGTAGGCGAGCAGGCCAAGATAGTGCAGTGCATCGGGGTGTTTCGGTTGCTGCGTCAGGATCTGCCGATAACAGGTTTCGGCCTCGCCCAGCCGCCCGGCCTGGTGCAGACGCAACGCCTCCTGCAGCAGTTGGCCGAGCTTCGCCGGGGAATCGGGCATTTCGAAGGTCAGTGCCATGGCCTCGACTCGTCATCGCTGGTCGCCCGCGGCGATGCCGGGGCGGATTCGAGAAATACGAGCGAGAGATTAGCCGATTTCCTTGCCCCTGACCCGCAATCAGACGCCCCGGCACGGGATACGCCGTTTGACGCAGCCGACCAAAAGAGATGATGATCGGCATGTCGCGCCTGCAACGCGCCGCCGGCCGCAAGTTGCGCCGGTGGCGCTGTGTTGCGGAACTGACTTCCCATCGCGACATCAAACCACGCGGATGTTGGTCCGCAGCGCGGTTGGCCGACGATTCACGCGGCGCGCGCCCCGCATGGACGGCGTGTGCGCGCGTGTCGCTGGCGAAATTCCGAGGAGGCATCATATGGAAAGGGCAGTCTACAAACCTCTGCCGATGGCGAAGATGGCGCCTGGCGTTACCTGCCAGGCGCCCGGCAATTACGCGCCCAAACCGGTCAAGGCCGATGCGCCCGCGATCGAAGCGATGACCGACCTGCGCCACGTCGCGGCCGCCACGATCCGTGCCGACGCCACGCTCGCGCACGCCAACCAGGTCATGATCGCCCGCGGCGTGCGCCTGCTGATCGTGGTCGGCGCCGGCCGCCTCGTCGAAGGCCTGATCACCGCCGGCGATACGCTGAGCGAGCGGCCGATCAATTTGTTGCGGGAGCGCGGCGGCAAGCACGGCGAGCTGACCGTCGCCGACCTCATGCTGCCGCGCAACGCGATCGATGTCCTCGATATCGGCACGGTCCTGCGCTCCGAGGTGGGGCACATCCTCGCCACGCTCAGGGAAACGGGCCGGCAGCACGCGCTGGTAATGGACAAGGATCAACTCACCGGCGAGCAAGTCGTGCGCGGCATCTTCTCGGTGACCCAGATCGGACGTCAGCTGGGCGTTCCGATTTTCGGCTTCGAGGTCGCGAACACTTTTGCGGAAATCGAAGCCGAGCTGGCGAAATAGGAGCGGGCTCGACGCTCCGGCGCGACCAGGCCGGCGGTCGCGAACAGCGGGCGCGCTTGCGCGGCGGAGTGGGCGAATTTCGCAGCCTCGCGCCGCCACCGTCACCCCCGGACGACATCATCGGTGGCCCTATCAATCACCCCGATGACCGGTCTTGATGAGCACCGGCCGCCTCTCCGATTTCGACTACGCGCTGCCGGCGGAACTGATCGCGCAGACGCCCGCGCAGCAGCGCACGAGCAGCCGCCTGCTGCATGTCAGCGGTTCGACGCTCGCCGATCTCGCGTTTGCCGACCTGCCGCGGCTCCTCGTTGCCGGCGATCTCCTCGTGCTCAATGACACGCGCGTGATCAAGTCCCGGCTCCATGCCGCCAAGCCGACCGGCGGCAAGGTCGAATTGCTGCTCGAGCGCGTGCTCGGCCCGCACGAAGGGCAGTTCCAGCTGCGCGCCAGCCACCCGCCGCGCGTCGGCGGCGTGGTGGATCTTCCCGGCGGAGTGCACGCGACCGTCGTCGAGCGCAGCGGGCGCTTCTTCCGTCTGCGGATCGACGGCAGCGAGCCGCTGCTCGCCTATCTCGACCGGCAGGGCGAGGTACCGTTGCCGCCCTACATCGCGCGCGCCGCGGATGCCGGCGACGTCGCGCGCTACCAGACCGTCTATGCGCGTCACGCGGGCGCGGTCGCCGCGCCGACGGCCGGCCTGCACTTCGACGACGCGATGCTCGCCAACCTCCGCGGGAGGGGGATCGACTTCGCCTACGTCACGCTGCACGTCGGCGCCGGCACCTTCCAGCCGATCCAGACTGAAATCGTCGCCGAACACCGGATGCACAGCGAGTGGTATCGGATTCCCGAGGCGACTGCGAACGCCGTTGCGTCGACGCGCTCGCGCGGTGGCCGCATCGTCGCCGTCGGCACCACCAGTCTGCGCGCACTCGAGTCGGCGGCGGATTCCGCCGGACAGGTTTCCGCCGGCGAGGCGGAGACCGCGCTGTTCGTCACGCCCGGCTTCCGGTTCCGCGTGGTCGATCGTCTGCTGACCAACTTCCATCTGCCGAAATCTACTCTGCTGGTGCTTGTATCGGCCTTCGCCGGCCACGAGGCCATCCGGGCCGCGTACCGGCACGCGATCAACGAGCGTTATCGTTTTTTCAGCTATGGCGATGCCATGCTGCTCGAACGCGATCCGGCGGCGGGAGCGCGCTGACCGCTTGGCAGGCGATGGAGAAATCGCTACCCTGAGACCGGTCCGGCACGTCGCATGGCGTTGACGAGTCGGGACGCCGGCACACCAGCTCACCCCATGCAATTCAACGTCCTCGCCAGCGCGGGCCAGGCCCGGCGCGGCCGCCTCCAGCTCGCTCACGGCACCGTCGAGACGCCGGTCTTCATGCCGGTGGGCACCTACGGTACCGTCAAGGCGATGGCGCCGAACGAGCTCAAGGAGATCGGCGTAGAGATCGTCCTCGGCAACACGTTCCACCTGTGGCTGCGGCCAGGGATGGAGGTGATCGCCGCTCACGGCGGGCTGCATCGCTTCATGGGCTGGGATGGGCCGATCCTGACCGACTCCGGGGGCTTCCAGGTGTGGAGCCTCGGTGCGCTGCGCAAGGTGCGAGAGGACGGCGTGACTTTCGCCTCCCCGGTCAACGGGGACCGGATGCTGCTGACGCCGGAAATCTCGATGCAGATCCAGCGCACGCTCGACTCCGACATCGCGATGGTCTTCGACGAATGCACGCCCCACCCCGCCACCCGCGACGAAGCGGCACGGTCGATGGAGCTTTCGCTGCGCTGGGCGCGGCGGTCGCGGGCGGAGTTCGATGCCGCCGGCAACCCGAACGCCCTGTTCGGCATCGTCCAGGGCGGAATGCACGAAGACCTGCGCGAAGCGTCGCGCGCCGGCCTGGCGGAAATCGGCTTCGACGGCTACGCGATCGGGGGCCTGTCGGTCGGCGAGCCGAAGGAGGAAATGCTGCGCGTGCTCGGCCACGTCGCGCCCCGGCTCCCGGCGCAGAGTCCGCGCTACCTGATGGGCGTCGGCACCCCGGAGGATATCGTCGCCGGCGTCACGGCGGGAATCGACATGTTCGACTGCGTGCTGCCCACCCGCAATGCGCGCAACGGCTGGCTGTTCACCCGCCATGGCGACGTCAAGATCCGCAACGCCAGACACCGGTCCGATACCGGGCCGCTCGACCCGACTTGCGGCTGCTACACCTGCCGGAACTTCACGCGGGGCTACCTGCATCACCTGCAACGGGTCAACGAAATCCTCGGCGCCCGGCTCAACACGGTGCACAACCTCTTTTACTACCGGACGCTGACCGCCGAACTGCGGGCCGCGATTGCCGAGGACCGGCTGCCGGCCTATGCGGCGCAGTTCGGGGCCGACCGAGCCAGCATGTTAGAATGAAAGGCTTTCCGTTCGACCCCCTCACCGCTGCCCGCCTGCCATCGGCGCGGTTCCGGGGTCTGGCCCCGGTTGCCAACCGGGCGACCCCTCGCAGCGCGAGCCCACCATGGAGGAGAAAACGTGCCGTTCGATCTGATCACCCCCGCCTACGCGCAGACCACCGGGCTGCCGGGCGGCAGCGACCTGATGACCTTCCTGCCGATGATCGCGATCTTCGTGGTCTTCTACTTCCTGCTGATCCGACCCCAGCAGAAGAAGGCCAAGGAAGCGAAGGCGATGCTCGAAGCCCTGCAGAAGGGCGATGAGGTCGTCACCGCCGGCGGCATGCTCGGCCGCATCGCCAAGCTGACCGACCAGTATGCGACCATCGAAGTTGCGCCGAATACCGAAATCACCGTCCAGCGCCAGGCCGTCGCACAGCTGCTGCCCAAAGGTACGATCAAAACCCTCTGAGACCCGGTCGCGCGTCCTGCGCCCGGCGCGTCGCGGATGATGCATCGCGCCGCCATTGACATGCGTCTGCGCCGGACGCCGGACGCCCTACGCCCACCCGAATTTCGATGAACCGCTATCCGCTCTGGAAATACATTGTCATCGCCATCGCGCTGCTGATCGGCGTGATCTACACGCTGCCGAACCTGTTCCCGGAGGCGCCTGCCGTGCAGGTGTCGTCGAGCAAGGCCGCGGTGAAGGTCGACAGCGCGCTGCTCGATACCGTCGAGAGCGCGCTCAAGGCCGCCGGCATTGCCTACCGGGGCGCGGCGCTTGATTCGACGGGAGTCAAGGTTCGCTTCGCCGACCCCGATGTCCAGCTGAAGGCGAAGGATGCGTTGCAGGCGAAACTTGGCGACAACTACATCGTCGCGCTGAACCTGCTTTCGTCGTCCCCGCAATGGCTGACGGCGATCGGCGCGCTGCCGATGTATCTGGGCCTCGATCTGCGCGGCGGCGTGCATTTCCTGCTGCAGGTCGACATGAAAGCGGCACTCGACAAGGCGGCCGACCGCTACACCACGGACATCCGCTCGCTGCTGCGCGAGAAAAAGGTCCAGTACGCCGGCATCGGGCGCGAAGGGCCGAACGTCGTCGTCCGCCTCCGCGACGAGGCCGAGCGGGTCAAGGCGCGCAGCGAGATCGGCAGCGCCTTTCCCGACCTCGCGCTGCGCGACGCCGACGGTGCCGGCAGCGAGCTGCGGCTTTTCGCCTCGCTGAAGCCCGAGGCCCAGAAACGAATCCAGGACGGCGCGGTCCAGCAGAACATCCAGATCCTGCGCAACCGGGTGAACGAGCTGGGCGTCGCCGAGCCGATCATCCAGCAGCAAGGCCTGGAGCGGGTCGTCGTCCAGTTGCCGGGCGTCCAGGATACGGCGCGCGCCAAGGACATCCTGGGCCGCACCGCGTCGCTCGAAATCCGGATGGTCAACGACGACCCCGGCGCCCTCGAGCAGGCGCTGGCGGGCCAGGTACCATTCGGCAGCGATCTGTTCACCGAGCGCGGCGGCAACCAACTCGTGGTCAAGCGCCAGGTAGTGCTCACCGGCGACCGGATCAACGACGCGCAGCCCGGCTTCGACCAGCGCAACAACGAGCCCGCCGTGCACGTCAACCTCGACGGCACGGGCGCGCGGCTGTTCAAGGAAATCACCCGCGAGAACGTCGGCAGGCGAATGGCCATCGTCCTCGTCGAAAAGGGCAAGGCCGAGGTGGTCACCGCGCCGGTCATCCGCGAGGAAATCGGCGGCGGCCGCGTGCAGATCAGCGGCCGGATGAACACCCGTGAAGCCAACGACATCGCGCTGCTGATGCGCGCCGGCGCGCTGGCCGCGCCGATGGAGATCGTCGAAGAGCGCACGGTCGGCCCGTCGCTCGGCAAGGAGAACATCGACAAGGGATTCAATTCGGTGGCCTACGGCTTCGCGGTGCTCGCGCTCTTCATGTGCGTCTATTACCGGCTGATGGGCGTCATTTCGACGATCGCGCTGACGGTCAACCTGCTGCTGCTGGTCTCGATCCTGTCGATGCTGCAGGCGACGCTGACGCTGCCGGGTATCGCCGCCATCGCGCTCACGCTCGGCATGGCGATCGACGCCAATGTGCTGATCAACGAGCGCATCCGCGAGGAGTTGCGCTGGGGGGCGACGCCGCATGCCGCGCTGCAGGCCGGCTACGAACGCGCGTGGGGGACGATTCTCGACTCCAACGTCACCACGCTGATCGCCGGGGTGGCGCTGCTGATCTTCGGCAGCGGACCGGTCCGGGGCTTCGCCGTCGTCCACTGCCTCGGGATCATGACCTCGATGTTCTCGGGTGTGTTCGTCTCGCGCGGAATCGTCAACCTGATCTACGGCGGCCAGAAGAAGCTCGAGAAAATCTCGATCGGGCAGGTGTGGAAGCCGGCAATCACGGCGCCGGCCAAGTGACGCCGGTCGCCACCGCGGCGCGGCAGGCTCCCGCGACGTGACACCAGGACGTACCCAGGACACACCATTCCCGCGTTCGGCGGAATGACGGAAGAGAACAGGGCAAGCCATGGAATTCTTCAGGATCAGTCGCGACATCCCGTTCATGCGGTACGCGCTGGTGTTCAACGTGATATCGGCGGTCACGTTCGTGCTGGCGGTCGTCTTCCTCGCGGCGCGCGGCCTCAATCTGGGTGTCGACTTCCGCGGCGGCACGGTGATCGAGGTGACCTACGGCCACGCGGTCGACTTCAATCGCCTGCGCGGAGCGCTCGACAAGCTCGGTCTCGGCGAGTACTCGGCGCAAAGTTTCGGCAGTTCCAACACTGCGCTGATCCGGCTGCCGCTCAAGGAAGGCCTCTCCAGCGCCCAGCTGTCCGAGCGGGTGATGACGTCGCTCAAGGGCGACGACGATTCCGCGCGGCAACAGCGGGTCGAGTTCGTCGGACCGCAGGTCGGCAAGGAGCTGTTTGAAAACGGCGCGCTGGCGCTGCTCCTGGTATCGCTCGGCATCGTCGGCTACCTCGCGATGCGCTTCGAATGGCGGTTCGCGGTCTCGGCGATCATCGCCAACCTGCACGACGTGATCATCATCCTCGGCTTCTTCGCGCTGTTCCAGTGGGAGTTCTCGCTGCCGGTGCTGGCGGCGGTGCTGGCGGTGCTGGGCTATTCGGTCAACGAATCCGTGGTCATTGCCGATCGGATCCGCGAGAACTTCCGCAAGATGCGCAAGGCGACCGTCACGCATGTCATCGACAATGCGATCACGAGCACGATCTCGCGGACGATCATCACCCATGGCATGACATTGCTGATGGTGCTCTCGATCCTGTTCTTCGGCGGCGAAACCCTCCACTACTTCGCGCTCGCGCTGACCATCGGCATCTGCTTCGGCATCTACTCGTCGGTGCTGGTGATGGCGCCGCTCGTGATGTGGATGGGCGTCTCGCGCGAGGATCTCGTCAAGCCCGAAAGGAAACGCGAGGGCACCGAAGGCGGGAAGGTTCTGCCGTAGCCAGAAATTGGGGTCAGACTCGACTTTTTATCCAGTCTCCCCTGAGAAAAAGTCGAGTCTGACCCCAATTTCCGCCTCTGAGAAAAAGTCGAGTCTGACCCCAATTTCCGCCTGACCCCAGTTCTTACATGCTCACGACGTTCTTCTATTCGCTGCTCGCGCTCGACCAGACCATCGCCCAGCTGGCAACCCAGTACGGGCACTGGCTGTACGGGCTGCTGTTCCTCATCATCTTCGCCGAGACGGGGCTCGTGATCTTCCCGTTTCTGCCGGGCGATTCGATTCTGTTCATCGCCGGCACCGTCGTCGCAACGGCCGGCCTCGACATCCACCTGCTGGTCGGCGTGCTGGTCGTCGCCGCGATCCTGGGCGACACCGTCAACTACTCGATCGGCCACTTCATCGGCCCGAGGGTTTTCGACCACCCGGATTCGCGCTGGTTCAAGCAGGCGCACCTCCGCCGAACCCAGGACTTCTATGACAGGTATGGCGGCGTCACGATCATCATCGGGCGCTTCGTGCCGATCATCCGGACGTTCGCGCCGTTCCTCGCGGGCGTGGCGGGGATGACGTACCGCAAGTTTCTTCCCTTCAACATAATCGGCGGGGTCGCGTGGATCACGTCGCTGACCTACGCGGGCTATGTGTTCGGGAACATTCCCTGGGTGAAGGACAACCTGACGCTGATTGTCCTCGCGATCGTTGCGGTGTCGCTGATCCCGGCGGCATCCACGTTCATCGCGGAGCGGCGCGCAGGCAAACGTCCGTAAGCGGGGCGAGCGCGCCTGCCGGGAGGCGGATGCCGCGGTCGCACCCTGCGATGACGCCGCCGTTTCCGATCGCGCCGGCCGTCCCGGCCCGCGGCGTCAGACCCGCTTCGCGAGCAGGGCGGCGTTGCCGATGTAGGTCGCCGGAGAGAGCGCCTTGAGCCTCGCCTTCGCATCGGCGGGGAGCGCGAGACCGTCGATGAATGCGTGCAGGCTCGCCCGCGTGATGCCCGTCCTGCCGCGCGTCAGCGCCTTCAGTTGCTCATACGGATTGGGCAGCCCGTGCCGACGCATCACCGTCTGGATCGGCTCGGCCAGGACTTCCCAGTTCGCGTCGAGATCCGCGGCGAGCCGTGACGGATCGACGGCGAGCCGCCCGAGCCCCTGGCGCAGCGACACCCAGCCCAGCAGCGCATAGCCGAGTGCCACGCCCATGTTGCGCAGCACGGTCGAGTCGGTGAGGTCGCGTTGCCAGCGCGACACGGGCAGTTTTTCCGCCAGGTGCCGCAGCACCGCATTGGCGAGCCCGAGATTGCCCTCCGAGTTCTCGAAGTCGATCGGGTTGACCTTGTGCGGCATCGTCGACGAGCCGACCTCGCCCTCGCTGACGCGCGGCCGGAAGTATCCGAGCGACACGTAGCCCCAGACATCGCGATCAAGATCGATCAGCACGGTATTGGCCCTGGCGACCGCGTCGAAAAGCTCGGCCATGTAGTCATGCGGCTCGATCTGCGTCGTGTACGGGTTGAACTCCAGCCCCAGCCCGGTGACAACCTTGGCCGCGAGGCGCTCCCAGTCAAGCGCCGGATAGGCGACGACATGCGCGTTGTAGTTGCCGACCGCGCCGTTGAGCTTGCCCTTGATCGGTACCCGCTCGATGGCCGCGATGGCCCGCTCCAGCCGCGCGTAGACGTTCGCGAACTCCTTGCCCAGGGTCGTCGGCGTCGCGGGCTGGCCATGGGTGCGCGCGAGCATCGGCAGGTCGGCGTGCGCATGCGCCAGCGCGCGCAGATCCGATGCGATCTCCCGCAATGCCGGCATCAGGATCGTGCGCCGCGCTTCCGAGAGCATCAGCCCGTGCGCGAGGTTGTTGATGTCCTCGGAGGTACAGGCAAAATGAATGAATTCGGCGACCCGCGCGACTTCCGGCGTGCCGGCGAAGCGCTCCTTCAGCCAGTACTCGACGGCCTTGACGTCGTGATTCGTCGTGCGCTCGATCGCCTTCACCCGTTCGGCATCGGCGGGCGCAAACGACGCGCCGGCCGCATCGAGTGCCGCGCGCGCATCCGCCGAGAATGGCGTCACTTCGGGAACGCCGGGCTCCCCCGCGAGCGCGAGCAGCCATGCAATTTCGATGCGAACGCGCGCGCGAATCAGGCCAAACTCGCTGAAGTGCTGGCGCAGGCCCGCAACCTTCGTCGCGTAACGGCCGTCCAGCGGCGACAGCGCGGTCAGCGCAGCGAGCGCACCGGATTCGGGGTCGAGGTCTGGCACGGGACGGAGATGGCGGCGGCCCAGGATGAGGGCCGCACCAGTTTAGCACGCACCCGGTTCCGATCCGGACGCGCGAAACCCCGAGTCCGGCGAACGCGAAACAGGGGTCGCGATGCTATACTCGCCCGCGATTCGACCGGCGCCGACGCCGCGGCGAAAGCCCCGGAATACATGCCGGCGCAGCGGGTGCCGCACCGCCGGTGGCGGCCACCGGCGCGATGCGTCCCTACACCGCGTTCCGATCCGACGTTGCCCTGCCGCAATGAAACTCATTGCCTCACTGACGAGCCCTTACGCCCGCAAGGTCCGCATCGCGCTCGCGGAAAAGAAGATCGAGTACGTCCTTGTCGAGGAGTCACCGTGGGTTCCCGGCAATGCGGTGTCCGACGTGAACCCGCTCGGCAAGATTCCCGTGCTGGTGATGGACGACGGCAATACGCTGTTCGACTCGCGGGTGATCGTCGAATACCTCGATGCGGTGAGCCCCGTCAGCCGGCTGATCCCGGAACCGTCGCGGCAGCGGATCGCGGTGCGGCGCTGGGAAGCCCTCGCCGACGGCATCTGCGACGCCGCTTCCACGATGGTCCTGGAGAAACGGCGTCCCGTGCGCCAGCAAAGCCGGGAGTGGATCGCGCGGCAGACCGAAAAGGTGGTGCTCGGCGTACGGGAACTCGCGCGCGAACTCGGCGAGCGTCCGTGGTGCAGCGGCGAATCCTACAGTCTCGCGGACATTGCCGCCGGCTGCGCGCTCGGTTACCTCGATCTGCGCCAGCCCGATCTCACCTGGCGGCTCGACTATCCGAATCTCACGCGGCTCTCCGACAAGCTCGCGAAGCGGCCTTCGTTCGCCGAGACGGTTCCGCCCGCCGGGTGACGTTCGCCGCGCCGCGTCGTCGTCCGGACGTGGCCCCGGTTACGTCCGGGGCAAGCGCGAGGTTCCCTGGCGCGACGGGCATTCGGGCGCGAGATAGAATCCACGCGACGTACGGAGCTTCGATTTGCAGCCGCCCGCAATCCCCGCACCCTCGATCCTCGCCAGCCTGAAGCAGGCGCTGAAGCCGCACGCGCCGTTCGCGGCAATGAGCGAGGCGGACCTCGATCGCGTCGTCCGCGCGTCACAGCTCAAGTACTTCGCGCCCGGCGAAATGATACTTGCACCGACCTCCGATCGGCCCGCGCATTGTTACGTGATCCGGCAGGGCACGGTCCGCGGCGAACGGCCGGGCGGCACCGGCACCGCCGGCGCGTTGTGGGAACTCTCCGCCGGCGAGATGTTTCCGCTGGGCGCGTTGCTTTCACGGCGCGGAGTGACCAGCGTCTACCGCACGACCCAGGACACCTTCTGCCTCGCGTTTCCGACCGTCGTGTTCGATGCGCTGATCGGTACGTCCCCCATCTTCCAGGACTTCTGCACGCGCCGGCTCGCGCACCTGCTCGACCTGTCGCGAACGCAGCTGCAGGCGGAGTACGCGGCGACCCTCACCGAGCAGCGCGGACTCGCGACGCAACTGCGTGACCTGCTGCGGCAAACGCCGATTGTATGCAGCCCGGAGACCACGCTCGGCGATGCGTTGCAGACGATGGAGGACCGCCGCATCGGCTCGATGCCGGTCGTCGATGCCAACGCGGAACCCGTCGGCATCTTCACCCGACAGGACGTGATCGGCCGGGTCGTGCTGCCGCAGCGGCCGCTCACGGTGTCGATGCGCGACGTGATGTCCGCACCCGCCATCACCCTTCCAATCGAGGCCACTGCCGGGGATGCGGCCCTCGTCATGGCACAGCGCGGCATCCGCCACATCGTCGTGCGGGACGACCGTGGCAAGGTTGCCGGCGTCGTGTCCGAACGCGACCTGTTCAGCCTGCAGCGGCTGTCGGTGCGGGAGCTTGCCTCGGCGATACGCCGCGCCGCCGACCTTCCGGCGCTGGTCCAGTGCGCGGCCGACGTCCGCGGGCTGTCGCATTCACTCGTCGCACAGGGTGTGGCTGCCGGGCAGCTGACGCGGATGATCTCGAGCCTGAACGACCAGCTCGCCGTGCAGATCCTCGAGCTGACGGCACCGAAGCACGATTTCTCGGGCCTCGCTCTGTGCTGGCTCGGGATGGGGTCCGAAGGCCGCGGCGAACAGACGATCGCGACTGACCAGGATAACGGCCTCATCTTCGTCACCAACGATGAGAGCATCGCGCCGGACGCGGTGCGCGAGCGGTTGTTGCCATTTGCACGCAGCGTCAACGAGGCGATGGACCGCTGCGGCTATCCGCTGTGCAAGGGCGGCGTGATGGCGATGAACCCGCGGTGGTGCGCGAGCCTCGACGAGTGGAAGGCCGCGTTCGCGAACTGGATCGACCGCGGCGATCCGGACAGCCTCCTCGCCGCCAACATCTTCTTCGACTTCCGCGCGTTGTGGGGCGAGCCGCAGTTGGCAGAAGCGCTGCGCGCCGACATTGCGGAGCACGCGCACGCCAATTCGCGGTTCCTGAAGCAGATGTCCGACAATGCGCTCCGCAACCGCCCGCCGCTCAACTGGCGGGGTGAATTGCGGGCGGCGGAGGGCGATTCCGGCGTCGAGGGCATCGACCTCAAGATGAGCGGCAGTGTTCCGTTCGTCGATGCGGCGCGCATTCTCGCGCTGGCGGCCGGCATCACCGCGACCAGCACCGTCGAGCGGCTCACCCAGGCGGGTGCGAAACAGGGCATCCCCGGGGCCGAGGTCCGGGCCTGGTGCGATGCTTTCGAGTACGTGCAACTGTTGCGCCTGCGCGAACAGCATCGCCGCGTCGCGGCCGGCCCCCGCGATCGCGGCGACGCCAACCCCAACCTGGTGCCGCTGGCCACGCTGGCGGACCTCGACCGCCGCATCCTGAAGGAGGCGCTGCGGCAGGCCCGCAAGATCCAGCAACGGCTCGAAGTCGATTATCCGGGATGAGCTTCGGGCTCGCAGCGCTGTGGCGCCGGTTCACCGACATGTCCGGCATCGGCACGGGCGCGGCGCCGGCCGGGCGCTGGGTCGTCGTCGACACCGAGACCTCGGGCCTCGACCCGGCGCGCGACCGGCTGCTCGCGATCGGCGGCGTCGCCGTCGACGCGAACGGCATTCAGCTCGACGACAGCTTCGAGATCGTCCTCAAGGGCGATCGGTCCGGCGATGCCGCGAACATCGCCGTCCACGGGATCGGCCACGGGGCGCAGGCGACTGGCATCGCCGCGCCCGACGCGCTCGCTGCGTTTCGCACTTGGGCCGCGGACGACCCGCACGTAGGGTTCCACACCGATTTCGATCGTGCCGTACTGCGGAACGCGTTCGCCGGTGCGGGAATCCCGGCGGACGACCGGCCATGGCTCGACCTCGCGCCGCTCGCCATGGCGCTGGTGCCCGACGCGCAACGCTACGGGGGCCGCAGCCTCGACGACTGGCTTGCCGCGTTCGACATCGAGTGCACGATCCGCCACAACGCCGCGTCCGACGCGCTCGCGACCGCCGAACTCCTGTTGCGGCTGCGCGCGATTGCAGCGAAGCAGGGGGCGCGCGGCTTCAAGGCGCTCCTGCGGACCGCGCGTCAGCAGAAATGGCTGGGGAACACCGGCTGAAGCTGGCGGGCCGCGGGCCGCAGGGCGAGGCGCGGGTTTGCCGTCGCTGTGCCGAAACGGCTACGATGCCGGCACAGGGCGGTGGCTCCACATACCCGAATCTGGTTTCCCATGGAAGCATTGCGCCGCATCGTCTACCTGATCTTCCGCCCGGCGGCGGAATGGGACCTGATCGCCGCCGAAAAGACCTCGGTCGACCTGCTGCTGCGCCGGTACATCCTGCCGCTGTCGCTGCTCGCACCGGTGGCCACGGTCGTCGGGATGAAGAATTTCGATCGCGACTGGGACCCGCTCCACGGTTATCTCGTGCCTGCCGAGCAGATCGTGGCGGCCGGCGTGGCGACTTTTTTCGCGACGATCGGCTCGATCTTCCTGCTGGCCGCGATCTTCGCGCTGCTTGCGCCGATGTTCGGCGCGCCCCGCAATTACCTCGCGGCGCTCAAGGTTTCGGCGTACGGCGCCATTCCGGTGATGCTCGCCGGCGCGACGCTGCTGCTGCCGGTCATGGCGATCATCGGCCTGGTCGGCCTGTGCCATACGCTGTTCCTGTACTGGATCGGCGCGCGGCGTGTGCTGCAGGTAAGCGAGGGCAGCCAGACGGAGTTCGTCGGCATCTCGATGCTGCTGCTGGCCGCGGCGTCTACGGCGCTGGGCGCGGCCGCCAGCAGCGTCGGGTTGTTGTGAGGCGTCGCGCTGCGCACCTTCGGCGCCTGTAAGCTTCGACATGCAAACGATGACCCATCCCCGTGGCTGACCTCCAAACCTCGCTGTTCTGGCTGCGGCTGGTACAGCTGCTCATCGCGATCCCGCTGCTCGCGCTCGCGGGGCAGGGGATCGTGAACGTGCTCACGCGCATGTTCGGGCAGGATCCGAAGACGAACTTCTTCTACCGGGTGCTCGAAACCGTCAGCTCGCCGTTCACATGGGTGTGCCGGCGGATCACGCCGACGTTCGTTGCCGACCGGCATCTGCCGCTGGTGGCGCTGGCGCTGCTCGTGGTCGGTTATGCGTGGGTGACGCTGGAGATCGGTGTCGCCTGCGCGCGTCACGGCCTCACGGTCGCCCAGTGCCTCCAGGGCCGGTGAAGTCCCCGATGCCGACGGCGATCACTCGCTGGTTCTACAATCACGTCGCCGCCTGGTGCGTGCTGTTCAGGCGGCGCGACCTGGCGATCGAGTACTACCAGAAGATGCTGGCGCTGAACCCGGTCGACTCGCTGGCGCTGGCGTCGATCGGTTTCAATTACGCGCAGCAGGGAAGGAAGCGCGAGGCGCTCGCCATGTTCGACCGGGTGGCGGCGCTGAAACCCGCTGACGCCGAGGCGCAATTCGACCGCGCCTTCCTGCTGCAGGAACTGCGCGACCACGACGGCGCGATGGCGGCGTTCCGCCAGGCGCTGGCGATCAACCCGGATCACGACCGCGCGCTGTACGGCCTTGCGTTGTCGTTGATCGCCACCAACCGGCGCGAGGAGGCGATCGCCCCGCTCAAGCGAAACACCCGGCTGCAGCCGATGAGTCCGTTCGGCTGGTATCAGCTGGCGCGGGTCCAGCATGAACTCGGCCGGTCCGATGAAACGCAAAAAATTCTCGATCATCTGGCCAAGTTCGAGCCCAAGGTTGCACGGCAGCTGGAGCGGGAGACCGGCCTGAAAGCAGCCGAGGTGTCGTGACCGGCAAGTCCCGGGCGCCCGCGGGCGAAGACCCGAATGGCGCACCGCAGCATGATGCCGCCCTGCACCGGAAACCGGTTGCGCCTGGGAAAGGCTGGGCTATACTTCGCAGAATTTGCCCGCCCGGCCTTTGCGTTTGTTGGACGGTGCGAAGAGCAATACAACAAAACATGACACCGGTTGCCGTGCTGGGTTTGCGGTTGCCAATCGTTGTCCATCAGGAGGAGCGTGCGATGCAGTTGACCGAACGACATCGGGAGTACTGGAGCAAGAACCTGTCGATGACCGGCATCTTGCTTTTCATCTGGTTCGTGGCGACATTCGTCCTGGGCTACTACGCCCGCGAACTTTCCTTCAACTTCTTCGGCTGGCCGTTCGCGTTCTACATGGCGGCGCAGGGCTCGTTGATCATTTACGTGGTCATCATCTGGTACTACGCGCGCTACATGAACAACCTCGATCGCCAGTTCGACGTGCATGAAGGGGAGGACGAATAATGGCTACGCCCACAACCGGCACCGGCGGCGTATTCAGCGCCGGCTCCCAAGGCGCATTTAAGTCCCAGCTGAAGAAGGTTTACACCTGGTACACCGGCGGTTTCGTCACCTTTGTGATCCTGCTCGCCATCGCCGAGCAGATGGGGCTCTCGCGGCAATGGATCGGCTACGTCTTCCTGTTGGCGACGGTTGGCCTGTACGCCGGCATCGGCGTGATGAGCCGAACGTCCGACGCTGCCGAGTATTACGTCGCAGGCCGGCGCGTCCCGGCACTGTTCAACGGGATGGCGACCGGCGCCGACTGGATGAGCGCCGCGTCGTTCATCGGCATGGCCGGAACCCTGTACCTGACGGGCTTCGGCGGGCTCGCCTTCGTGATGGGCTGGACCGGCGGCTACTGCCTGGTCGCGCTGTTCCTGGCGCCCTACCTGCGGAAGTTCGGGCAATTCACGATTCCCGATTTTCTCGGCGCCCGATACGGCGGCCACATCCCGCGGGCAGTCGGCATCTTCGCCGCGATCCTGTGTTCGTTCACCTACGTCGTGGCGCAAATCTACGGCGTCGGGCTGATCACGACGCGTCTGACCGGCGTGTCGTTCGAGCTCGGCATTTTCCTGGGCCTGGGCGGCATCCTGGTGTGCTCGTTCCT
>Ga0315287_10002764_pt1 | contig 16731 bp, 9 predicted proteins | sample YL17G11_0_MG_FD_205037 | JGI IMG/M metagenome (GOLD analysis project Ga0315287, IMG submission 205037) | Sediment microbial communities from Yellowstone Lake, YNP, Wyoming, USA - YL17G11_0 | ecosystem: Environmental > Aquatic > Freshwater > Lake > Sediment | place: USA: Wyoming | collected...
GGCCCCCGCCCCCCCCCGCGCCCCGCCGCGCCAGCGGCCTGGGCCCCGGGCGAGTCGGCGTGAACCGCCGGGCGACTCCGACACACACCGTGGCGGGCAGCTCGGTCTCTCCCCCACACACCGTGGCGGGCAGCTCGGTCTCTCCCCCTGTCTCCTTGCTCCGAACCGCCGCTACCGACCGCAGTCTGCACGAGGGCGGCGCCCCTCGCGGCCGCCATGGCCCCTCCTCCCCCTCCCTCCTCGCTCCGCGGCGTCCTGCCGTCCGGCGCCGTCGTGTCCGGCTCCGCCGCCGAGCGCCTCGCCCGCGCCGCTGCGCCGCTGCTGCCCAATGCCGGCGGCGCAGACGGGCCGCCGCCGCGGCTGCTGCGCGTCGCGTTGCTGACGGAGCCGGCAGCCGCGCCGGATGATGCGGCGTGGGCGGGCGCACGGGACGTGCACGCCGAGCTCGCGCTCGCGCCCGCGACGCTCGCCGCGCTCGGCCTGCACGCCGGCGCGGCCGTCGAAGTGCAGCACGCGGCCCGCACGGATGCACCCGCGCGTCTGGCGACCGCGACGGCGGCGCCCGCGGGCGCCGACGGCGGCACGGCGTGGCTCGCGCCGCTGCTCGCGCACAACCTTGGCTTTCAACGCCACCTCGCCCCCTTCTTCGCGCCCGACGGCTCGCAGGCCACCGCGCCTCAGGACGCGGTCGTCGTGCGGCGGGCGGGAGGGGGGGCGCCGGCGAGCCAGAGAGCGCGGCCGCAGGCGGCGAGGAGGGCGACGGTCTCGCTCCTGCGGCAGCCGGCCGACGCCGCGCTGCCGGCTGCGGGTAGCGACGACGACGAGGAGGATGTGGACGGGACGAGCGCCGCGGCGGCGACCGCTCCAACCACCCCGCCAGCCCCGCTCGCCGACGCTGTCGCCGCCTATTTCCGGGCCGCGCCGCGCGTCCTCGCCCACCGCGACGTCTTTGCCGTGCCGGATCCCGACACCGCGGGCGATGCGGCGCTGGCGGACGCCCTCGTGGGCGGCGCGGGCGGCGGCAAGGAGAGGGCCCTGTCTTTTTTTCGGGTCGAAATCGACGACCCGCCCGGCCCCGCCCCCATCCGCATCGACCCGTCCACCACCCTTCTGACCATCGCGCCCGTCGGATGCGCGGGCACGCTGCCGGTGGGGGTGGGCGGGTACGCGGCGGCGGGGGAGAGGGCGGCCGCGGAGCGCGTGCGGCCGCGGTCGGCGCGCGAGCCGCCGCCGCCGCCGCCCCGTCCGGACCCCCACCCGCCCCTGTTTGACGACGCGCTGGCCGCGTGGGCGCCGCACCCCGCCCTGCCCGGCGCCGGGCCCCTGCTGCCGCCCTGGCGCGCCGCCGCGCGCGCGCTCGCGCCCGCCCTGGTCCACGGCCCCGACCGCGTCGGCGTGCGTGCCGCGCTGCTGATTACAGGGCCGGTTGGCTCGGGGCGGGCCACGGCCGCGTCGGCGGCGGCGGCGGCGCTGGGGCTCAAGGTGGTTCGTTTTTCGGCGCGCGACCTGTCGCCGTCGGCCCGCGCGGCGGGCAGTCCCGCGCCCGCCGCCGCCCTGGCCGCCGCCTTTGACGCGGCGCATCCGTACACACCGGCGCTCCTACTCTTGACCGACGTCGACGCCCTATTCGAAGGCGCCGACCCGACCACAACCGCCCGCCTCGCCGCCGCGCTCGACGCCGGCGTCTCCGGCGGCGTGCGCGTGCCCACCGCGATTGCGGCCGGCCTGGGCGTGCCCCACCTGTTCACGACGCACGGCGCGGGGCTGTCGGTCGACGGGCGGGGGGTCGTGCTGCTCGCCGCGACGGCGGCCTCCCCCGACGCCCTGCCGCCGCGCGCGCGCCGCGTGTTTACGCACGAGATCCCGGTGCCCGCGCCGGACGCTGGCGGGCGGGCCATGCTGCTGCGGGCGGGGCTTGGGCGGGCGGGGGAAGCGTTGCCGGAGGCCGACCTCAAGGCCGCGGCTGCGGCCGCGGCCGGCCTGCTGCCGGCCGATTTGGCGGCGGTCGCGGCCGACGCGGCCGCGGCAGCGGCGTCGCGGGCGGTGGAAGAAGCGGGCGACGGCGCGGCGGGCGACCCGCCGACCCCCACCACCACCCGGCCCGACCTCGACGCCGCCCTCGAAGCCGCCCGCGCCAGGTCCGCGATCGCCGTAGGCGCGCCCACCATCCCCCGCGTCAAGTGGGAGGATGTTGGGGGGCTGGCCGCGGCAAGGGACGCCATCCTCGACACCGTCGACCTCCCCCTGCGCCACCCATCCCTCTTTGCGGCCGGCGGCCGGGCCCGGTCCGGCGTGCTGCTCTACGGGCCGCCGGGCACCGGGAAGACGCTGCTGGCCAAGGCTGTCGCGACCGAGTGCGCGCTCGCGTTCATCCCCGTCAAAGGGCCCGAGCTCGTGTCGCCCTATGTGGGCGAATCGGAGAAAGCGGTGCGCGGCGTGTTTGGCCGGGCGAAAGCCGCTGCCCCGTCCGTTTTGTTCTTCGACGAGCTCGACGCTCTCGCCCCCGCGCGTGGGCGCGCCGCCGACGCGGGTGGCGTCATGGACCGCGTCACGGCGTCGTTGCTCGCCGAGATCGACGCCGCCCAGGCGGGCGCGGGGGGGCAGGTCTTTGTCATAGGGGCCACCAACCGGCCTGACCTCCTCGACCCCGCGCTGCTGCGCCCGGGCCGCCTCGACCGCCTCGTCTACGTCGGCGTCGGCAAATCGGCCGCCGACAAGGCGGCCGTGCTGGGCGCGTTGACGCGCAAGATGGTGCTGGGGCGGGGGGTGGATTTGACGAAAGTGGCGCGCGCGCTGCCCGCGGGGCTCACCGGCGCCGACCTGTACGGCGTGGCGGCCGACGCGTGGACCACGGCCGCGCGGCGGGCGGCGGCGGAGCGGGCGGCGGGAGGAGGAGGCGGCGGCACGCGGACCCCACCGCCCGTCGTCGTGTCGCGGTCCGATTTTGACGCCGCCGCGGCGGCCGCTGTGCCGTCCCTGAGCGAGGAAGAGTTGGCGCGCTACGAAGCGCTACGGGACGAGTACGAAGGAAAGGGTGGGGCGGGAAACGGGGGCGGGTAGCGAGAGGGACGGAGAGCGGCGGGAGGCCGGCGCGCACATCGCCGCGCCCGCTGCAAATCGCGCATCCACCGCTGCCGCGCGCCGGCGATCGCGCTCTCGCCCGCGCCCGCCGCCGCGCGCGCCGCCCCCCGGTCCCCGCGCGATGGACGACCGCACGTACTACACCGCCCCCGACGACGCGCCCACCACCCAGTGGGACGACGCCCAGCGCCGGCTGGGCAACCTGGCGCCGGCCGAGCCCCGGTGGAAGGCGGCGGCGTGGGCGCCGGCGGGCGACGCGCCGACCGGGGCCGCGCTCGTGGCCGGCGACGCCGACGCAGTGGAAGAGCTCGAGGGCGAGTTTGACGACGACGCATTCCTGGAAGAGTTTCGGGTCAAACGGCTGGCGGAATTGAAGGACAAGGCCGAGAAAGAACACGCGTCGTCGTTGGTCTCCACCATCACCGCGGCGGACTACGTGTCCCGCGTCACGCGCGCGTCGGCCGACCGCTGGGTTGTGTGCCACCTGTACGGCGACCGCGTGCGGGCGTGCGCGGAGGTGGACGACGCGCTTGGGGTGATTGCCTCCGGCCCCGCCGGCGCCGACACGACGTTCGTGCGCGCCGAAGCCGCCTCCGTCTCGCCCGGCTTCCCGGACGCCGCCTTGCCCACTCTCCTCGCGTACCGGGGCGGCGAGTGCGTCGCCACGCTCAAAGGTGGCGCCGCGCTCGCGCCGCGCGGCGGCGCGCGGCCGACGCCGGCGTCGGTGGCGGCCGCGTTGCTGGCTGCCGCGCCGGGGTGCTTGGCCGAGAGTCGGCGGACGGGCAGCGGGAGCGACAGCGGGAGCGAGTGAGGGAGGAGAGAGAGGGCGGCGCACCAAAAAACACATCGACCAACCCTTGTGTCTTGAACCCCCGAAAATTCATCTTTCGACACCGTTTTGGCCGCGCGACCGCGGCAGTGGTCGCGGGGACGTGGCGCGGCCCCGCTGCTTTAGCTCAGTGGCAGAGCGACGGTCTTGTACCCCTCGCGGAGGGCGGGGGGAGGAGGGTTGGCGGCGCACGACGTCGTGCGCGGCCGCCTCCTCCCTCCCCTCGCCCCTCCCGGTGCAGCACGGCAACCGTCGGTCGCCAGTTCAATCCTGGCAAGTAGCACTTTCTTTTTGGGGGGGGGTGGGGAGGGGGAGGGAGGGGAGGAGGGTGCGGCAGGCGCGCCGTCTTTTTTTTTCTTTTCCAGGCAACCCCAGCTCCTCCACACCCACCTCCCTCTTTCTCCGTGCTTCGCATGGCGAGCTCGACGATCAGCGGGCACGGCGCCGGCGCGTCGGGCGCCGCTGCGTCGCCGCTCTCGCACACGCGGCCACGCCCACGCCCGCGCCAGCACTCGCGCGCCACGCCCTTGAGCTCCTCCAGGCAGGCAGCGGTGTGGGATGCGCCGCCACCGGCCCGCACGGTGCAATCGTGGAGGTGCAGCTCGGTCAGCGCCGGCGGGTTGGCCCGCGCGCGCGCGCGCGCGGGGCGCCGCGTCGGCACCCCCCGCGCGACCGGGGCGCGGGCTTCACGTGCAGCTCCGCGTGCTCCAGGATGTCCGTCGTCGCGCCTCACCGGCCGAGCAGCAGCGCGCCGACGTCGAGCCACGCGGCCTCGCACGCTTTGCCGTGGCCGAGGTGCAGGCCGCGCAGCGCGGGCGGGTCGCGCCTCGCCCCCGTCCCTCTCCCTCAAACCGCCTCGCTCGTCTTATTTGCACGGGGCCTCGTTCTTTTTTTTTCCCCGGGGCGGCCCCGCCGGCGCGACCGTGCGCGCCCCGCGTGCGCGCCCCTGACCCCGGCCCGTGCCCCACTCCTTCCCTTGCCGTCACCCTTCCCCCCCCCCCAAAGCAGCAGCGCATCGTGTCATGTCATCAGTCGAACGTGATCTTCTTGCCCGAGCCGCCGCCGTCGGCCGCGATCGAGACGCGCGGCTTGAAGGGCGCGCCGCCGCGGCCGCCGCCGCGACCGCGGCCGCCGTCGGAGCCGCCGCGCCCCGAGAAGCCGCCACGGCCGCGGCCGCCGCCGCCGAACGAGCCGCCCCGGCCGCCGCCGCCGAACGAGCCGCCGCGGCCGCCGCCGCCAAAGCCGCGGCCGCCGCCGCGGCCGCCGCCGCCGCCAAAGCCGCCGCCGCGGCCGCCGCTCCCGCCGGGCGGCCCGCCCACGTTGGGGTCGACCTTGAGCCACCCGCCCGCGGCCTCGCACCCGTCGAGCTCCACGGCGGCCGCCTTGCCGGCGGCGTCGCCAAACTCGATGAACGCGATGCCCTTGAGCTCCCCGGTCTCGCGGTCGGTCGGCAGGCGGACGGACGTCACGCCGCCCTTCTCCCCAAACACGCGGGTCAGCTCCTCGCGCACCGCGTCCTCGCCCGCGTACTTGTCAAACCCCTTGACGAACACAGTCGTCCCGTCGGACGTGCGCCCCTGCGCGTTGCCGCCGTCGCGCGGCGTGAACGCCTGGCGGTCGTTGCCGCCCTCGCGGGGCGCGCGCTCGGCGGCCAGGTCGCAGAAGATCTCGCGGCCCGACATGTCCGAGCCCGAGTAGCCGACGGCGGCCGTCGCCGCGGCGTTGCTCTCAAACTGGATGTGGGCGAACCCGCGCGACCGGCCCTGGTCGTCGGTCGCGATGCGGACCGAGACGACGGGGCCGGCCTCGGCGAAGTAGTCGCGGAGCGACGCGTCGTCCGCGGCCCACGGCAGGTTCTTGACGAAGACGGTGCACGAGCCGCCGCCCGCGGCGGGGGCCGCCTCCTTGGGCGCGGCCGCCTCCTTGTCGGCCTTGGCCTTCTTGGGCGCGGGCGCGGCGGCGGCGTCGCCCTCGTCCGACTCGTCGGACGAGGACGAGTCGTCCGCGTCGGCGTCGGCCTTGCGCTTGTCGCCCGTCGCGGGCGCGGCGTCGTCGTCGTCGTCCGAAGAAGACGAGTCGTCGTCGGACGAGTCGTCCTTGGCGGCGGCCGCCGCCTTGGGCGCGTCCGAGTCGTCGGACGAGGTGTCGTCGTCGGAGCCGGCGGCGACCGCCTTGGCCTCGGCGGGCGCGGCGCCGGCCGAGTCGTCGGAGGAGGAGGAGTCGTCCGAGGAGACGGCGGCGGGGGCGGCCTGGGGGAGGGGGGAGGAGGGAGTCGTGAGCCGGGGCTCAGCGCCCGGGCGCGCCGACGCGGCGGCCCAAGCCGGGTGGGCCAACCGACGCCCCCGCCCGCGCCCGCCCGCCAAAGTGGCCGGCGCTCGTGTACGACTGCGTCTATGCGGGCGCGGGGGGCGCCGGCGGCCGCGGGCGGCCCCCACCCCCCCCACATGGCGCGGGCCGCCGGCCGGGCCGCGCGCCGCCGGCGCGCCGCCGGCCCACCCGCGCCGCCTGGGCGCCCGCCATCCCCCCCGACGCGGACACGGCTTGCGCGCGATCGCATCGGGGGGGGAGGTGGGCGCGGCGCGGGGCCGGGCGCGGCGCGCGCCGGCGCGGCCAGATAATTGCCGGGCTGCGCGCCTCCCCACCCCCTCCTTCTCCCTCTCACCGCGGCCACGTTGGCGCCGGAGTCGTCAGACGACGTGTCGTCCGAGCTGGACGGGGTGGGGGCCTGGGAGCGGGGGGAGGAGGGCGTGGGCGGCGGCATGGTGGTGGCGGCCGCCGCCGAGCGCGCGCCCACCCCCCACAACACACACCTTGGCCTTCTTCTTGGAGGGGGCGCCCGCTTTGGCGACCGCTTTCTTGCCGGCCATGGTGTGGAGAGGTGGGGTGGGGCGGGAGAGGCTGCGGGAGGGCAGCGTGAGGTGTGAAGGGAGCGTGCCGGCGCCGCGCTCCCCGCAGTCCCTTTTTCCGGCGCGCCCCGCTGCGCCCGTCGCCCCCGCGCCGCGCGCCGCCCTTACCTCTCGCCTCGGCTCCCGGCCGGCCGCCCCCATGGCGCCCCGCGCATCGTTGGCCGCCCTGCTGGCGCTAGCGCTGGCCGCCGCGGCCGCGGGCGATCTGGTGATCCAGTCGGCGACGCGCGAGGTGGGGAGGAGAGGAGGAGGAGGGGTCGGGAGCTCCCGCGCGCGCGCCGCGCAATGGGCGCCGATCCTCTGCCCTCCCTCTCCTCTCAGATCGACGTGCACAAGCAGGTCGTCGACGTGCGCACCCTGCTCACCCTGAAGAACGGCGGCAGCGCCCCGGCCGCGACCGCGATCGTGTGCGAGGAACCCGCGCTTGCGGCGCACGCCGCGTTTTGGGAGGTGAGCGGGCGGGGGAGGGGTGGCGCGCCCCGATCGATGCACCACGCGGCGTGCGCGTCGTCACTGCGTCGCGTGGGGGGCGCGCGGCGGCCGCGGCCGGTGCCCCGACCCCAACCCCCTTCCCGCTCTCTCCCTCCCCAGGTCTCGGCCGCCGGCGACGGCGGCGCGACGCTCAAGACGGCGCTTGCGACCCCGCCTGGCGCGCCCAACGGCACCGCGTGCGTGTCGGTGACGCTGGAGAAGGCGTTGGGCGCGGGGGAGACGGTGGAGGTTGAATCCTTTGCCGCGCACGTGCGCGCGCAAGTCCCGCGCCCGGCCTCCATCTCCCGCGGCGAGCCCCAGCGCGTCGCCCTGCGCTACTCGCACACGCTCGCGTCGCCGTACGACGTCTTGGAGCAAACGACCAAGGTCACGCTGCCCGACGCGCGCGTCGAGGCGCACAGCGAGCGGCCGCCGACGGCGCGCGACGGCAAAGAGATTACCCACGGCCCCTACCCCGCCGCCGCGCCCTGGACGCTGTCGCCGGCCATGGCGCACTACGTCAACAACGCGCCCTTTGTGCACGTGAGGGAGCGGGGGGGAGGAGGACGGCGGAGGACAGGGACGGCGGCGAACGAGAAAAAACGAGACCCACAACCCCACTCCCCTCCACTCGTCCAGGCCACCGTCGCGCGCGAGATTGAGGTCTCCCACTGGGGCAACGTGCGCGTGGAGGAGGTGTACGAGCTGGAGCACGCGGGGGCGGCGGTGACCGGCGAGTGGTCGCGCGCGGCGCACGACGCCGACCCGCGCGGGGCCTGGCCCTCCACCCTGGTCGGCCTGCGGGCCATCCTGCCCGCGGGCGCGCGGTGGACCTACTTCAAGGACGAGATCGGCAACGTGTCGACCTCCAACGTGCGCGTCAAGCCGGCGTCCGTCGAGGCCTTGCTCCGCCCGCGCTACCCGCTCATCGGCGGCTGGCGCGCGCGCTGCGTGTTTGGGCACTCGCTGCCGCTGGCGACCGTGGCCGAGCGGGGCGCCAAGGCGGGCCGGGTCAAGCTCGTGGTGCCGTTTGCGCCGTCGGTCGGCGACATCGTGGCCGACTCCCTGTCCGTCACCCTCGTCTTGCCCGAAGGCGCGCACAAGGTGCGGCACTATTTGCCGTTCCAGGAGTTGGAGGTGAGCACGGGCGTCAAAAAGACGTACCTCGACACCGTCGGCCGCCCGACCCTCACCCTGCGCCTGCGCAACGCGGTCGCCGAACATTCCGTCCCCCTCATCGTCACCTACTCGCTGCCCGGGTGGCGGCCCTGGGTGGAGCCGGGCATGTGCGTGGCGGCGGTGGCGGCGTGCTTTGCCGCGGCGCTCGTCGCGGCGAGGGTCGACCCGGCGCTGGAGCCCGCGGGCGGGAAAGCGGGCGGCGCGCTGGGCGCCAAACTCGCCTCCCTGCTCGACGACCGGCGGCGCCAGATCGACGCCCTGGCCGCCGGCGCGTCGAGCGGCGGCGCGCGCGCTGCGGCGTCGGCCTCGCTCGCCGCCTCCGCCGCCAAGCTGACCGCTCTGCTGGCCGACCTGGAAGGCGCCGGTGGCGGCGCCCGCGTCGCCGCCGTGCGCGGCGTGGCGGCGACGGAGCTGGCGGTGCAAGAGGCGGCGGCCGCGGTCGCGGCCGCGCGCGCCGGCGACGGCGCGCGCCTGCCCGCCGCCGAAGGCGCGCTCGCGGCCGCGCGGACGGCGGCCGCGGCCGCCGCCGACGGGCTCGCGGGCGCGTTCGGGTGACGAGCGAGGGAGGAGAGGGTCGTGGCCGCGGCCGCGTGCAAACGACAGACCTGGCGGCGGCCGCGGAGGCGACCAGGGGACCCGCTGCCCCCCCCACGTCATCCCATCCCCCCCAATGCGCGTCCGCCTGGAGGGCTGGGAAGGCGGCGCGCCCGTGCGCGCGACGCTCGCCGCGCCCGACCGCGCGCAGGCGCAGGCGGCGGAGCGGGTGGCGCTCGAGCTGCCCAGCGGGGACGAGATCGTAGTGCAGCAGCAGGTTGAGGGGGAGGGGGGTCAATGGGCCGGGAAAGGGCGTCGATGGCCGCGCTTGCCGACCCCCCCCCCCTTCCTCTCCCCACAGCCGGCCGCCCTGGCCGCCCCTGGCGCCCCGCTCCTCTCCGCGTGCGTCTGGGACGCCGGTCTAGCCCTGGCCGAGTACGTGGCGTGGTTGGAGCCGCCGCCGGCGACCGCGGTCGAACTCGGCGCGGGCGTCGGCGCGGCCGGCCTGGCCGCCGCCGCGCGCGGCGCCACCGTCGCGCTCACCGACGTCCCCGCCGCGCTCGCCAGCCTGCGCGGCAATGCGGCCAGGAACTGGTTGGCGGGGCGGGAGAAGCCGGGAGGCGCGAGGAAAGGACGCGCCGCGGGCGGCCGCGCGGTCGTCGCGGCGCTCGACTGGGCAGACCCTTCCAGCGCGGCGGCGGTGTTGGCATTGATAGGGGGTTATCCAGACGTCATTTTAGCGGCGGACGTGATCTACCCGCTGCCGCCGCCGGCCGCGGGCGAGGCACAAAGGGGGGACGCCGCCCCCCTCGCCCGCCCGCCGCCCCCGGACGCAACCCTCTTCGCCGCCGCCGCCGCCGCCCTGGCCGGCCCGGCCACCCGCATCATCGTCGCGTTCGAGGCGCGGCCGGCAGGGGTGCCGGGGCCGGGAGAGTTGAGAGGGGCGCTGGTGGCAGCCACCGACGCCCGCTTTTCCATTCATTCCCGCCTCGACGCCGCAGGCCTGGCGTTTGCGGGCGCGCCCCACATTGAGCTGCACGAGTGGGGGGGGGTGCGGGAGGCGGTGTAGGGGCGGCGGCGCGCGTCTCCCGCCGCTCAGCGCGCGCGCGCGCGGTCCCTCTCCACTCTCGCGCCCGCCGGCGCCCCGCCTCCCGCGCACCACCATGCGGCCCACCGCGCGACGGTGGGCCTTTGCGGCCGCCGCCCTGGCCGCGGCGGTGGCGGCGTCGGCCGCGCCCGTGGCGGCGCCGCGCATGGCGCCCCCGCAGGCCGCCCCCTTTATCGCGGGCGCCACCCTCTTTGTCACGCCGACCGTCGCAGGGTCGGCGCCCGACACAACGCTCCTGGAGGGCGCCGTGCCGCGCTGCCTCGACCTCGCGCCCGGCGCGGCGGCCGCCGCGCGCGGCGCGCCGGCGCCATGCCTTGTCAGGTGAGGAAGGGGTGGTAGTTGGGCGCGTCGAGGGAGGTGGTGGGGCCGGGCGAGGCGTGCCGGGGGCGGACGAGCGGCGCGGCATGGCGCGCACGGCGGCGCGCGCGCTGCGCCCACCTCCCCACCTCCCTCTTCAGCCCTCCCCCCACCACCAACGCCTCCTGCACCGCGGTCGCAGTGGCGGTGGGCGAGCCCCACCTGACCGCCGCCCGCGACCGCGCGCGCGCGCTCGGCGCATTGGCGCCGGCCGCCGTCGAGGCCTGCCTCGCGGCCGCTGGCGCGCCGGGGTGGGCCGTGCTGGCCGTGGCGAGCGCGGGTGCGGGAGGGTCGAGGGAGCGAGGGGGAGGGGGGGCGGGCGGGCGCCGCGCGCGCGGCGACCGTTATTCGCGCCGCGCCGTCAAGACCCTGCCGACGCCCTCCCCCCCCTCCACCCCTCCCCTGCAGACTATGAGCACGTGCCGCGCGCGCTGCCCGGCATCCCGTCCACCCCCACCCTCGTCGCCGCGCCCTGGGGCGAGTGCGACGCGTCGTGCGGCGGCGGCGGCCGCGAGCGCGCGCTCGCGTGCGCGGCGGCGCCCGGCTACCTCTCCGACCTCGCCCTCTGCCCCGACGCCATGGCGACGCCCGCGTACGCGCCCTGTGCGGCAGGAGAGTGCGCCCCGGGCGCTGGGCGGTGGGCGTACGGGCCGTGGGCTGAATGCACGGCGGCGTGCGGCGGGGGGAGCGCCGCGCGCGCGGCCGCGTGCCTCGACTGCGCGCCCGGCGCGGCACCGCCCGGCCCGTCCGCTCGCCCGTGCGCCACGGCGCCGTGCCGCGCGTTTGCGTGGGCGGTGGGGCCGTGGTCGGGCTGCGGTGGCAAAGGGTGCGGCGCGCGGACTCGCTCCGCCGCGTGCGTCGACGAGGGCGGCGCGCCCGCACCGGCCTCCCTGTGCGCCGCCGCGGCGCGGCCGGCCGACCAGGAAGCCTGTCCGTGCGCCGGCTGCGACCCGGCGGTCACGTGCTCCGGCCGCGGCGGGTGCGCGCCCGACGGCACGTGCCTCTGCTCCCCCGGCTTTGCCGGCCCCGCCTGCGCCGCCCCGCTCGACTGCGCGTCAGGCGTCGTCGACGCCGCCGGCGCCTGCTGCGAGTCGGGCGTCGCGGGAGCGGGCGGCGGCTGCTGCGACGCGGGCTCCGCCCTCGACGCGCTCGGTGCGTGCTGCCCAGCGTCGGCTTTGGACGCGTGCGGCGTGTGTGGCGGCAATGCAACTACTGTTGACGCGCGCGGCGTCTGCTGTGCCGGCCCCCTGGACGCGCGCGGCGTGTGCTGCGACGCGGGCGCGGTCGACGAGTGCGGCGTGTGCGGCGGCGTGGGCGACTCCTGCGCGCTGACGCTGCGCCTGGACCTGCCGCCGCCGGCCGCTGGGCCGTCGCTGGCGGCGGCCGAGGCGGCCGAGACGGAGCGCGTGCGGTCGCTCGTCGCGGGCGCGCTCGGCGTGCCGCCGGCCGAGGTGGCGGTCCGCCTCGCGCCCTCGAGGTCGCCCGGGGCACCAGTCAAGCCGCCGACCGGCACCGGGACGGGGCCCGCGACGCCCGCGCAGGCGGCGCGCCCCTACACCGCCGCGGTCGCCGTCCCCCCCCCAACCACCCCGCGCGCCACCCCTTTCTCCGCCGCCGCCGCTCGCCGCGACGTGCGCGCCGCCCTGGCCTCCGCCGGCGGCGGCGACCTGGCGTACGCGGGCCGGGTGGGCGTGTGCGGCAACTCGGTGTGCGAAGCGGGCGAGCGCGCGTTTGTCGGCGCGTTCGGCCCCGGCGACAACGCGACCGCCGCGCCCGTGGGAGGCACGTGCCCAGGCGATTGCCCGCTGCCCTACGTGTCGTGCCCCGCGGGCCCGACGGGCGCCCCCTGCTCGCGCGCGGGGCGTTGCCTCGCGCCGTCGGGCGCGTGCGACTGCTTTGCGGGGCGCGCGGGGGACGCGTGCGCCGAGTGTGCGGTGGGCTGGGTCAAGGGAGGGGGTGGGGGCGGGTGCGTGCCCGCGGTCGCGGCGCCGGCGACCGGGGCGCCGGCGCCGACCGAGGCGCCGCTGGCGACGCCGCCGCCCGCGGAGACGCCGGCCGTCGCGCCCAACGCGACTTTGGCCTCCGCTCTCGCGACCGTGGGCGCGTCGTCGTTCGCGGCCAAGCCCGCGGCGCCCGCCGCGACGCAGCCCACGGCGCCCGCCGTCCCGTTCGCCGCCGCCACCAAGTCCCCTGCCCCTCCCCCCCAACCCTCGCTGGCCGTCGCCCTGGCCGCCCTGGAGCGGGCCGGGGGGGCGCCCGTGACGGAGCGGCCCAACCTGGCGCTGCCCGCCGTCGTCGTCGCGCCGGCCGCCGGGACTCAGGGGCTGGCCGCCACCGCGGCCGCACCCAATGCGTTGATGCCTTATCCCGCGATTGGAGGGCTGCCGGCGCCGGTGGGCGACGCGCCGGTGCGCGCCGCGGCCGCGCTGCCCGCCTCGCCCGCCCCCGCCACCCCGCCCCAGACCGCGGCCGCGGGCGGCTTCGTCGATGCGCCCCGGGGCGGCGGCGCCGGAGGGTGGCCGGACGAGGACCTGGCCCTGGCCCTGGCAGAGCTGGAGTCGCTCGACGCCGAGGCCGACGTTGCGTCCCTGGAGGCGGCCGCCGCCGAGGCCGACAACGCGGCGGCCCAGGTGGCGGCCCTGGAATCGGATGAAGCCGCGGAAGCCGAGCTGGCTGCCGCGGTGGCCGGGGCGGAAGCGGCCGACGCGGCGGCCGCGGCCAACGCCGACGCCAAGGCCAAGGAGGCCCAGGCGGCGGCGGCGGCGGCCGCCGCGACGCCAGCGCCGACGACGACGCCCGTGGCGACGTCCGCGGCGACGCCGGCGCCCGCGACGCCCGCGCCGACGGTCGCGGCCTCGACGCCGACGCCCGTGCCGACGACGGCGCCCGCCGCCGCTGCCCCCGCGCCCTCGCGCTCGCCTTTGGACGGCTTGCGCAGCGCGCTGGGCGATATCGCGGCCGCGTTTGGCGCGCCGAGGCCGGGAGGCGCGGTCGCGCCCGCCGCGCCCGCCGTCGCGGAAGCCGCGCCCGACACGGCGGCCGCCGTGACGGCCGCCCCCGAAGCCGCCGAGGACGACGGTACCGCCGACATGGAGCGCGCGTTTGCGGGCGCGGCGCCGGCCACCACGGCTGAGACTGACGGCGGAGAGTTCACCGCCGGCGGCGACGCCCGCGGCCGCTCCTTCATCGGCGAGTCGGGCTTCACCTCGGCCGGTGCGGCGGCTCGCCAGAAGCAAAGAGATGCGGCGGCCAAGGCTGGCGCCGTTGGCCCGCCGGTCGAGGCGGCCGACGACGACGCCAGCGCCCCCACCTTTGTCCGCCGCGGCCGCCCCGCCGGCGGCGGCCGCCCGACATCGGACGCGCCCGCCATCGAGGAGGGCGAGGGCGAGGCCCTGGCCAAGGCACGGGCGGCTGACGCGCGCGCGGTGGTTGCCGCGGCCGCTTCCCGCTACCGCGACCCCGCGCCCTGGATCAAGTGGGCGGCGGTTGGGGGTGGGGCGGCAGCGGTCGCGGTGCTGCTGCTGGCCGGTCTCATCAAATGCTGCTGCGCGGGCGCCGCTCGGCGGCGCGCGCGCCGCGCGCGCCGCGGCCCCGCGAACGCCCTGTCCTCCGTCACCGTCAACCCCGCCTACTCGCCCGGCCCGCCCCCCGCCCGCACGAGCCCGCTGCGCCTGCGGGAGACGCACACGCCCAAGGCGGGGGGGGGAGGGGGCGCCGCCGCGCGCGACCCGTGGCCGCCCGCCGCGGCGGTCGTCTGGGCCGACGCGCGGCACGCGGCCGCGACGGCGGCGGCGGCCGTGCGCGCGGAAGGAAGGTCGCCGTCCGAGTGCAGCGACCCGGACGAGGGCGGCTCCCCCCACGCGTCGGCCGCCGTGCGCGTGCGCTGGCCGGCCGAGCCGGCGCGCGACCCGCCGCCGTCGGACGCGGAGCAACCGCCAACGGCGCGCTGGCCGCGATTGCTGGACCCGGAGGAGCGGTCGCCGCCGAGGAGGCGCGGTGGGGAGGTGGGCGCGCGCGCGCCTCCCGCCGACGCGGCCGCCACCGTGCGTGGCTCCTCCCTGTCGCTCTCCTCGTTTGCCGTCCACTCTGGCTCCGACGCCGCGGCGGCGCTGCCGCGGCCGGCGTCCGACGGGTGGCCTTCCCCTTCCTCCGCCACGGGCGACGGCCCCGGCCTCGGCCTGGCGCCTCCCGCCAGCGACGGCCTGGCGCCTCCTGCCAGCAGCATGGACACGTTGTCCCCGTCCGCGTCGGGCACCGCGTCGTCCGGCGCGCCCGCTTCCGCGACCGCGACCGAGTCGGACTCGCTCTGCCGCGTCGGCGCGGGGCCGCGCGGCGTGCCGCCGCCGCGGCCCACCATTGCGCGCCTGGACCACGCGCTGGGTGACGGGCTCGGGGCGCTCTCGGCCGAAGACGTGGCGAGGCTCGAGGAACGGATCCGCACCCGATTTGCCGGGCTGTGAAAAGGAAGAGACAGGGTGGCGGTTGGTGCGTGTGGGTGTGCGTGGGTCCGTCCCACGCCGGCGGGCGCGCCGTGTAGGCGCCGTGCCGCCGCGCTCGAGGCAGCGGACGGCGAGGGGGCGAGGAGGGAGGTCGCGCGCGGCGGTCGCGGCGCACACTCCCCTCTCTCTCCTTCCCCAATGCCCGCCGCCGCCGCACCGGCGGCGACGGCGCACACCCCCCTGCTGCGCCGCCGCGGCTCCCCCGCGCGCGCCGGCGGGCGCGATGCCCCCCCCGCGCGCGGGCGCCCCCGGCGCACGCTCGCCGCCCGCCTCGGCCAATCGTTCAACCCCGCCGGCATCGCCCTCTTTGCCCGCATCTTGATGGGCGGGGCGGCAGGGTCGCTGCCGCTGCCGCACCTGGACGTGCCCGACCTGCGTGCGCTCGACTGGCCCGCCCTCGCCGCCGCCGGCTTCCGGGGCGCCGTGTTTGACAAGGACAACACGCTCACCGAGCCGTACGCTCGGACGCTCACGCCCGCGGGCGCGGCCGCAGTGGCGGGAGCGGTCGCCGCTTTCGGCCCGGGCCGCGTTGCCCTCCTCTCCAACTCGGCCGGCCTCGCCCAGTTTGATCCGCACGGCGAGGAAGCAGATAGTCTCGAGGCCGACCTGGGCGTGCCCGTCGTGCGGCACGCGTCCAAAAAGCCCGCCGGCGGCGCGGCGGCGGTCGAGGCGGCGCTCGGGGCGCCGTCGTCGGCCCTTGTCATGGTCGGCGACCGCTATTTAACGGATGTCGTGTACGGCAACCGGCACGGCATGCTGACGGTGCGCCCCGCCCCCGTGACGGCCGCGGGCGAGCCGGCCGCGGTGCGGCTCGCGCGGCGCGTCGAGCGGGTGCTCGTCGCGCGCGCGCGGCGGGCGGGGCGGGGGGCACCCCCGCACGCGCTCGTGGACAAGGCGGGGGGGGCGGCCGCGTTCCTGCTGTGACGGTGCCAGCGTCGGGCGCCAGGTGGCGGCGTTTCGAGGGGAGGGCGGGCGGCGGAGCGCGCGGCGCGCCGTCTCTCTCCTCCCAGACCCTCCCGCCCGCCCTCCGCCGACCCTCCCCACTCCCACCATGGCTCGCTCCTCGCACCTGCTCGTGCTGTGCCTGATCGCGCTGGCGGCGGTCGCCGCCGCGGCGTCTGCCGGTGCGCATGGCGGCGGGCGAGCGGGCCCCGCTCTGTTGCACCGTGGCGGCGCCGGGTGGCGCCGCCGAGCGCGCCACTAATCTTGTGGGGCTCTTAAAGCATCGCTGATGGGAGGGCGGGGGCCGCCGGGGGCGCCCCGCCGCCGCGGTGGGGCCCGCAAAAGGCCCCTTACTTCGATGGGCACCGGCCGACGCGCGACCCCGCACCCCCACCCCAACAGACGGCAGCGGCCCCCGCAGCCGCAAATTGCTCACGTTCTGGGGTGCGCGAGGGTGTGGGCGAGGAGCGTCGCGGCCCGCCGCGCGGCGCGCGCGAGCGAACAGGCCTCCGACCCGTTTCCCCCTCTCAAACTTTCAGGGTGGAACAATGGATGCTGGAACTGCGGGTGGGGTGGCGGCGGCTGGGGCCAGGGTTACAACAACTGGGGCCAGAACAGAGGCTGGGGCGGCGGCGGCTCCTCCTCGTCCGCCGCGGCCGCGTCCTCCGGCGGCGGCTGGGGCGGGTCATCGTCCGCCGCGGCCGCGTCGGCGTCCGGCTGAGAAGGAGGAGCGGCTTTGGGGGGGGGGGGGGGGGGGGGCCCCCGGGCGGGGCCCCCCGCCCGCGCCGGGTGATTTGGGAGTGGGGGGAGGTTGGGGGGCCCGCC
>Ga0315287_10002765_pt1 | contig 16722 bp, 16 predicted proteins | sample YL17G11_0_MG_FD_205037 | JGI IMG/M metagenome (GOLD analysis project Ga0315287, IMG submission 205037) | Sediment microbial communities from Yellowstone Lake, YNP, Wyoming, USA - YL17G11_0 | ecosystem: Environmental > Aquatic > Freshwater > Lake > Sediment | place: USA: Wyoming | collected...
CGAAGTCGAGGTCTGCGTTGCCACCGAGCGGCAGGCCGCCGTTGATGCTGGCCTTGCGCGTCTGGTAGTCGCCGTAACCGGCCTCGGCCGACCAGCCGTCGCGCGAGCCGCGGCGCGTAATGACGTTTATCACGCCACCGATCGCATCGGTGCCCCAGAGCGCCGAGCGGGGGCCCTTCACGACTTCGATGCGCTCGATCATGTCGGGCGGAATGTTCTGCAGCGCCGCGAGCCCGATCGTGCCCGGGTTCATGCGCACGCCGTCGAGGAGCACGAGGGTGTGGTTGCTTTCGGCACCGCGGATGAAGACAGCTGTCGTCTGGCCCGGGCCCCCGTTACGGCCCAGGTCGAGGCCCGCGTGGAAGCGCAGCAGGTCGGCAGCATCGCTCGCGGCGCTGCGCTCGATCGTCTCCCGATCGATCACGATGACGGGAGCCAGCACCGCGTCGATCGGTACCGGCACGCGCGTCGCGGTGACGACGACCTCCGGGTCGGCGAGGATCTCGCTCGCAAGAGCCGGCGTCGCCGCCACGCCAGCCAGGCCAGCGACGGCGAATTTCGCAACCAGAGGAAACGACATTTTCGACATCCCATGCACGCCCGCAAAGGCAAGTGACCGTTCCAGCTGGACGGTTGGGTGGTCGGCGGGTTGGGGGCGCAACGAGGCCCGAAGCCCGGCCGCTCGCCCTCCGCGAAGCTGGTCTCGCCGGCAGGCCGGTCTCCGGGCTTTCGAGCGGGCGGATGCCCGACCTGCATCCCCTTCCCGCGCAGTGCGCAGTGGGTGCCGGAGATTCGGTACTCCGGCCGATGCGGGCTTGACTCGACTACCGTTGCGGGGGCAGCGCCGGAATCTGACCGGCTTCCCGTTCTCCCGCGCGTCGGGCGCGGGATCACCTGTCGGAGCCGGCACGTTAGGGAAGGGACGGGGGCGTGTCAAGGCGTACTGGTAGCGACTGATTCCGAGGTGAAGGTCGGGGCCTGGCAGTGCAAACTGGCCACTCCCTGCGATCACTTCCGCTCTACACGCCATGCCCCATTCCGAATTTCTCGCCGCCGCGCTCGAGGCCGCCCGCGCAGCCGCGGAGACCGTGAGCCATTATTACCAGCGCAACATCAAGGTCACCCTGAAGGCGGACAAGTCGCCCGTGACCGAGGCCGACGTCGAGACCGAGAAGACGATACGCGCGATCCTCGCGGCGAAATTTCCGTCGCACGGCTTCTACGGCGAGGAGACCGGGCAGAGCGCGCTGGACGCAGAGTTCGTGTGGGTCGTGGACCCGATCGACGGCACCAAGGCCTTCATCCGGGAGTATCCGATGTTCTCGACGCAGATCGCGCTGATGAAGCGCGGCCGGTTGATCGTCGGCGTATCGTCGGCGCCCGTGTATGGCGAGATCGCCTGCGGCGAGATCGGCGTCGGCGCCTGGCTCAATGAGCAGCCAATCCGCGTGAGCGAAGTGGACACGATCGAAGGCGCAGCGCTGTCGACCGGCAACCTGAAGACCCTGGCAACGGGGCCGCAGTGGCCTGCTTTCGGCCAGCTCGTCGGTCGCCTCAACCGCATCCGCGGTTACGGCGACTTCCTGCAGTACCACCTGCTCGCTGCCGGGAAGATCGACGCGGTGGTCGAGTCCGACGTGAACATCCTCGACGTCGGCGCATGCGCGGTGATCGTCGAAGCGGCCGGCGGACGGTTCACCGACATTGCGGGCGAGCCGCTTGCGATTTCGAGCAGCAGCGTGCTGGCCACGAACGGCCGGCTGCACGAGGCCGTGCTGGGCGCGCTGCGCGCCTGAGCGGGGTCAGTCGCTGCTCGCGGTGAGGACGCGCACTTCCTGTCGCGGCAGCGGCAGGGCGATGCCGCTCACGCGGCAGGCCTGCACGAGGGCCTGGTTGATCTCGCCCATCGCCGCGCCGTAGTCCGGCACCGCGACCCAGGGTTTGACCGCGATCCCGATCGAGTACGCGTCGAGCGCTGCGACGAGGATTACCGCAGCGGGATCCTTGAGCACGCGCGGATTGGCCGCCAGCACGGCATGCGCGATCTGCACGGCGCGACCGAGATCCGCGTCGTAGGGGACCGCGATGGCGAGGTCCAGCTGGCGGACGGTGCCGTAGTTGTGCGGGATTTCGCCGGCGATCTTGCGGTTGGGAATCACGACGTCCGACAGGTCGGCATGGCGCAGGATCGTGCTGAAGAGCGAGATCTGCCGCACCTCGCCTTCCTCCCCGGCGATCAGCGGCAGCAGCTCGATGCCGAGGTTCTGCAGTGCCATGAGCATGAACAGGGCGAAAATCAGCACCTTGGCGATGCGCTCGAGCAGCTGGCGCACCGGTGGGTCGAGGTCGAACTTTGCCAGTCCCCGGGCGGCCAGCCGGCCCGCCCAGCGGGTCGCGAAGAGGCCGACGACCAGGATCACAGTGGCCGAGAGCAGCTTCGGCGCGAACTGCACTGCCAGGGCCGAGAGGGCCTCCTGGGTGCGGCTGAGTGTCTGGATCTGCGGGTCCCTGGGTGACTCCATCGAAGGCCGGACTGCGAAACGCTACTCTATGGCAGGATCGGTTCACGGGTCGCCCAATCGTGGGTCCGTACTATAGGCGAGTCCGTCTGGGAGGTTTGCAGACATGTCCAGCAAGAAAATCATCGCCGTGGTCGGCGCCACCGGGGCACAGGGCGGCGGACTCGCACGGGCCATCCTTGCCGATCCGTCGGGCGCCTTCGCGGTGCGCGCGATCACACGAGATACGAGTTCGGCCCCGGCCCGCGCGCTCGCGGCTGCCGGCGCGGAAGTGGTCGCTGCGGATCTCGCCGATCCGGCCGCCGTGGCTCGCGCCTTCGACGGTGCGTTCGGCGCGTATTGCGTGACGTTCTTCTGGAACCATTTCTCGCCGGATACCGAGCGCGCCGAAGCCCGCGCGCTCGCCACGGCGGCGAAGCACGCCGGCTTGCAGCACGTCATCTGGTCCACGCTCGAGGATACGCGGCGCTGGGTGAAGCTCGACGACCCGCGCATGCCGACGCTCATGGGTCACTACAAGGTTCCGCATTTCGACGTCAAGGGCGAGGCGGACGCGTTTTTCCGTGACAGCGGCGTGCCGACGACGTTCCTGCTCACGTCGTTCTACTGGGACAACCTGATTCACTTCGGCATGGGACCGAAGCCGGGGCCCGACGGGAAGCTCCATTTCGCGCTACCGATGGGAGATCGCAAGCTGCCCGGCATCGCAGCCGAAGACATCGGCCGTTGCGCTTACGGCATCTTCAAGCGCGGCGCGGAACTTGCCGGCCGCACGGTGGGTGTCGCCGGCGAGCATCTCACCGGGCGGGAGATGGCAGCGGGTCTCACGCAGGCACTTGGCCGTGAAGTCGTCCATCAGGACGTGCCGTTCGACGTCTACCGGGGCCTCGGCTTCCCGGGCGCGGAAGACCTCGGCAACATGTTCCAGTTCAATCACGACTTCAACGCGGACTTCTGCAACGCGAGGAGCGTGGAGTTCTCGCGGTCGATCAATCCCGCCTTGCAGAGCTTCCGTGCCTGGGCTGGTGCGAATGCAAGCCGGATACCTACCAGCTAGGAACGGTCGGTGCGGGCGAGATCGAGGGCGCCGGGGTTCGCCAGACCGCGCCCGTGGCTACGAGAGCATCGTGCCCGATCCGGATGGCAGCCGCATCGAGAGCACTGCTTGACCGGGTCGCTTTGACCGCGGAAGCTGCCGCGACCACCCGATGACCGGGTAAGGAGCCTTGCCATGCAGCATCTGTGGTTGCCCCTGGTCCTCGTGGGCCTGTCCTCAGCAGCGCGCGCCGACATCGTCGTGCCGATGACGCTGGTCGACGAGAACGGTATCGGCGAGCCGATCGGCACGGTCACGATTACGGAGACAGGCTTCGGGTTGGTCTTCACGCCGGCGCTCACGCGCCTGCTTCCGGGCCTGCACGGGTTCCATGTGCACGAGAAGCCGAGCTGTGCGCCCGGCGAGAAGGACGGCAAGAAAGTGCCTGCGCTCGGGGCGGGCGGCCATTACGATCCGCAGAGTTCCGGCAAGCACGGACTGCCTTGGGGCGACGGCCACCTGGGCGATCTGCCCGCGCTGTACGTCGATGCCGATGGCAAGGCGGCATATCCGGTGCTCGCGCCGCGCCTCAAGGCGCAGGACGTGCACGGCCGCAGCCTGATGGTGCACCTGGGTGGCGACAATCACGCAGACCACCCGGCGCCTCTCGGCGGGGGCGGCGCGCGCCTGGTGTGCGGAGTGATTCCCTAAGCCGCGACAAACGTGCGGCCGTCGGCCCAGCGCAGTTCGCGCACGGGCATGCCGTAGAGCTCGCCGATCGATTCCTCGTTCAGCACCTGGGCGCACGGCCCGTGCGCCCAGTGACCATTGCCGAACAGCAGCAGCGCGTCGTCGGCGAAGCGCGCCGCCAGTCCGGCGTCGTGCAGGATCATCGCCACGGCTCGGCCCTGGTCGGCGAGACGACGGAAGATCCGCAGGACGTCGAGCTGGTGCTGCGGGTCGAGCTGCTGGATCGGCTCGTCCAGCAAGTACGTTTGCGGATCCTGCGCAAGGACAGCGGCGGCAGCGACCCGTCGCCGCTCGCCGCCCGACAGCGTCGCCACGTCGCGACGATCAAAGGCCGCGAGATCGACGGCTGCAAGGCAGCCTTGCGCGATCGCGCGGTCCGCATCCGACTCCCATTGCCAGAATCCGAGGTGCGGGTGCCGGCCGACCAGCACGGCGTCGAGCGCCGTGGCGGGGAAGGGGTCCTCATTCACTTGCGGCAGCAGGCCGACCCGGCGCGCGAGCTCGCGCCGCGGCCATTCGGCGAGCCGGCGCCCGCCCAGCGTAACTTCGCCGGCCGCGGCCGGCCGCAGTCCGGCCAGCGCATGCAGTGTCGTGCTCTTGCCCGCGCCGTTGCGCCCGAGCACGGCCAGCACGGCGCCGGGGCGTACCTCGAGTTCGAGGCCCTCGACCAGTGTCCGCCCTGGCACTCGCAGGGTGAGCCGCGCGCAGCGCAGCGCGGCATCGTCGACCGCAGTCTTGCTCACCTCACCCATCCGATCTCCCGCGCCGTGAGCCCACCCACGACCATTTGCCGAAGGTTGTCGGGCATCACTGCGTCGCGCGGTGAGAGCGCCAACCGTCCGGCCATCAGTTCGCCCGTGGCCTGAGGATACCGGGGTTCCTGCTCCGGATCGCCCAGTCCTGAGGGTTCGACGGGCTGGCCCGTCGCGGGATCGTACTTGTCGGTGGCGCCGAGCGTGTGCAGCAACTCATGTGCCAGCACGATCTGGTTGCGGCCCGCGGCGCTCGGGCTGGCATAAAGGTGAGCCACCGCCATGAGGCCTTTGCTGAGCCCGAGCGAGTCCGGGACCGCCGGGGCGCCCGAGGCGGCGTGGTACAGCGCGAAGACCTGGATGTCGGGAGTGGGCAGCGGATCGCGTGCGGCCACGCGCGCGGCCCAATAGCGCAGCTGGAGACTCCAGATCGCCACGCTGACGGGGCCCGGGGTGGCCGGTGGCGCAGGTGGCATGCCGGGAGCGGCGGTCGAGATGCGAATGCGGATCGGCTCGTCCAGCGCTATGCCGTAGAGGGCCGCCTGTTCCGCGCAGAAGTCTTCTATGTCGTCGAACGAAGTCTCATCGAGGCTGGCGACGTAGCTGCGCGTGCCGGCGTCGCGGGTGGCGGCGACGGGATAGACCGTTACACGCAGGGTGCCATCCCAGTCCGTGCTGCGGGCGTGATCGAGCCACGCCCCGACTGCCACGAATAGGAGCACCGCGAGCAGCAACGCAACGCGCAGGGTGCCGAAGAAAGTGCGTTGTGCCATCGCGACGCCCGGTCTACGCCGCGGTGTCCGGGCGGCTCACGGGTACAAGCGCGTGGCCAGCCAATCGCCCGTCCTGAAGTCGCTTGCGCCCGCTGGTTCGAGCGTACGGGTCCAGCGCGCGCGATCGTGCACGCGGAACGACCCTTCGATCCAGAGTTCGAGCGTCTCCGGCCACAGGCGGTAACCGCCCCAGTGCGGCGGCTTCGGCACGTTCGTGCCATGGCGCGCCGCTTCGACGGCGACCCGCTTCAGCAGGGTCTTGCGCGAATCGAGGGGTTGGCTCTGCAGGCTGGCCCAGGCCCCGATGCGGCTGTCGAGGGCGCGCGTGGCGAAGTACTCCTCGCTTTCCGCCTCGGGCGAACGCAACACGCGACCTTCGAGACGCACCTGCCGCCCGAGTGCGTCCCAATGCAGGACAGCGGCAGCGCGCGGATTGGCTGCGAGTTCGCCGCCCTTGCGGCTGTCGTAATTCGTGAAGAACACCACGTAGCCCGGTGACGCGATCAGCTTCTTGCAAAGGACCACGCGAGCCGAGGGCCGCCCGTCCGCAGTCGAGGTGGCCACGATCATGGTGTCCGGGTTCGGTTGGATCTTGCGCATACCTGCGTCGGCGAACCATTGCGCGAAGAGCGGCATCGGATCGCCGGGCAGGGGGGAGGGCAGGAAGCCGGAACGCAGCATTGCGTGACTCGCTCGGGAAACAGGGGGGCCTGTGTGGATTATGCCCGAGCGTGACCGGCTCATCGCCTACGGCCACACTGCTTGCGGCACCCCTGGTGGCCCGGTAAAAGGAACGAGACTCCCGTCGCGTCTCAATACATGAAGTCCCTCGAAGAACTCCGCGCCCGCCTCGACGCCCTCGATCGCGAACTCCTCCGACTCGTCGCGGAGCGCCAGGCCATCAGTACCGAAGTTGCCGCGGTGAAGCGTGCCACGGGCCAGTCCACGCGTGATTTCGGCCGCGAGCGCGAGGTGCTGCTCAAGGCGCATCGCGATGCTGAAGCGCTTGGCGTACCGCCCTCGCTGGCTGAATCCATCCTGCAGTTGCTCATTCGCAGCTCGCTCACGACGCAGGAGCAGGCGCGGGTGGCGGCGCAGGGCCGCGGCTCGGGGCGCCGCGCGTTGGTGATCGGCGGCGCCGGCAAGATGGGCCGCTGGACGGCCGATTTCCTCGCGTCGCAGGGTTTCGCGATCACCGTCGCGGATCCGACCGCCGCGGTGGCGGGCTACGAGTGCGTGGCCGACTGGACACAGATCGACGCGTCGCATGACCTGATCGTGGTCGCGACCCCGCTCAAGATAGCGAACGAGGTGCTGAAGGCGCTCGCTGCGCGCCGGCCGCGCGGAGTCGTGTTCGACATCGGCTCGCTCAAGACGCCTTTGCGCGACGGTCTCGAGGCGTTGCGTGCGGCCGGTTGCCGGGTCACGTCGGTCCATCCGATGTTCGGTCCGGACACGGAATTGCTCTCCGGGCGCCACGTGATCTTCATCGACCTCGGCGAGACGCAGGCGCTCGAGGAGGCGCGCAGTCTGTTTGCGTCGACGATGGCCAACCAGGTGGTGATGGGCCTCGACGAGCATGACCGCCTGATTGCCTTCGTGCTCGGGTTGGCACACGCGCTCAACATCGCATTCTTCACCGCGCTCGCGGAGAGTGGCGAAGCGGCGCCGCGCCTGGCGCGCCTCTCGAGCACGACGTTCGACGCGCAGCTCGACGTTGCCACGCGCGTGGCCGGCGAGAATCCGGACCTGTACTTCGAAATCCAGAGCTTGAACGCGTACGGCGAAGAGCCGCTGCTCGCGCTGCGGGAAGCCGTGGAGCGCATCTGGCGGTCCGTCCACGAGCGCGATGCCGAGAGCTTCGTCGCGATGATGCGGCAAGGCAGCGATTACCTGCGCGTCCGCCAGGCGGCGCGCGAACAGGGCGGTTAGGCAACACTTCGCGACAAGAAGAAGGGGGGGTGATGGGCGCGATCGCGCACGATCAGGTGCTGGCATGGGCGCACGAACTGCTGGTCGCGCGATCGCTCGGCGAGTTCGCCGACATTGCCGCTCGCGTGCCCGAGGCGGGTGATGAGCCGCTGGTCGGCGCGCTGGTGCTGGCGGATCCCGGTCACGAGCTGCGCCACCTCATGTATGGGGACGACACAAGCCTCGCGAGCGGCGCCAGGCCGGTCTTCGTGGATAGCCTCGTTGGCGTTGCCCCGCAATGCGCGGCGCTGCACGTGCCGTGGAGCGGCGAGTACCGTGCCGCGGATCACGCGCTGCTGCTGCCTGGCGTCGCTGGCCTCCGTCACCTCGTCATGCTGCCGCTGCGGCGCGGTGCGCAACTCGTCGGGGTCTGCTGCGCAGCCAGTCGCGGCGCGCCGCCCGCGCTGTCCAGTCTCGAGTCCCACTGGATCGCGCACGTGGCGGTGGTCATGTCCGCAACGCTCGAACGGCTCTTCGACCGCGCGAGACTGCTGCGCTCGGGCATGACCGACCCGCTTACCGGCTGGAATACACGGCGCTTCATGCAGGTGCGGCTGCGCGAGGAGCTTGCGCGGTGCCGGCGTCACGGGACCACTGCGACCTGCCTCGTCGTTGACGTCGATCACCTGCAACGGGTCAACGAGCGCCACGGACTGCCGGCGGGCGATCGCGCGCTGCTCGAACTGGGCTCACGCATCGAGTCGCAGGTGCGCTCGAGCGACTCGACTGCACACCTCGGCAGCGATCAATTTGCCGTGCTGCTGCCGTTGACCAGCGCAGCGCTGGCCGTGCCTCTCGCCGAACGCATCCACGCAGCCGTCCATGCCGCACCGTTCGAACTGGCGCCCGGCGTCGTCGAGGCAATGAGCGTTTCGATCGGGATCGCCAGTGCGGCGGCCGGCACGGTGGACGATGGCAAGGCCGCTGCCGACCAGTGGCTTGCGGAAGCGGAAGGGGCATTGCACCGTGCCAAGCGGCGCGGCGGCGACTGCTATGAGATCAGTTCCGCTGCCGGGACATCAGCAGCAGGAAGATAGGTACGCCGACGACGGCGGTGAGCGCGCCGACCGGCAACTGCCGTGGTGCCAGCAGCACGCGCGAGCCGAGATCCGCCGCCATGAGCAGGATGCCGCCGAGCAGCGCGGAGCCCGGCAGCACGACGCGGTTGTCGGCGCCGAGCGCCAGGCGCACGAGATGCGGCGTGACGAGCCCCACGAAACCGATGCTGCCCGCAGCGCTCACGGCGCAGCCCGTCAGGACGGAGCTGAACACGAACACTGCAATCCGCACTCGCGTGACGTCGAGCCCGAGCGTGGCGGCCTGTGTCTCGCCCCGCGCAAGCACGTTCAAGTGGCGGCCGAGCGCCACGGAGCCGAACGTGGCGACCAGCAGCAACGCAGCGAGCCACTGCCAGCGCTCGGCCCGCGACAGGTCGCCCAGCAGCCAGAACACCATGCCTCGCAGGCGCGTGTCGTCGCTCAGCGCGAGCAGGAGGCTGACGATCGAACCGGATCCGGCGGCGACGACCACGCCGGTCAACAGCAGGCGAGTCGGCGTCCAGCCGCCCTGTCCCTGTGCCAGCGCGAAGACCAGCAAACATGCCCCGAGGGCCCCTAGCGCTGCCATGCCGTCCACGCCGGCGGCCGGCAGCCCGATCATGATGGCGAGCAGCGCGGCCACGGATGCACCGCCCGAGACGCCGAGCACGTACGGGTCTGCCAGCGGGTTGCGCAGCAGCACTTGCAGCAGGGCTCCGGCGAGCGCCAGCAACCCGCCGACGCTCAGCGCCTGCATTGCCCGCGGCAGCCGCAGTTCGAGGACCACGTCCCGGGCAAGGGAAGGCGGACCCGGCCACAAGGCCTGCCACGCGTCAGTGAGCGGAATCGGTGTGCTGCCGAGCGCGAGCGACAGCGCCAGGACGGCGGCGGCCACGGCCAGCAGCAAGGCAAAAGTGGGGAGGGCGGGAATTCGGTGCATGGGTGGCTCGATTTGCGGCAAGGGTAGGGTGGCCTTCGGCAAGCCACAAGACGCATTCCTGCAATGTTCCTTGGATCGATCCGTCGCGATGTGAAAAAATCAGGCGGCACCGGAGCTTACGGCCCAATGACGGATTACATCGACAGCCAGGGATTTCGCGCCAATGTCGGCATCGTCCTGATGCGTGACGGCGGCGACGTATTCCTTGGCGGGCGCCGGGACGGCCGCGGCTGGCAGTTTCCGCAGGGCGGCGTGCGTCGCAACGAGATGCCGGAGGAGGCTCTTTATCGCGAGTTGTACGAGGAAGTGGGCCTCGAACGGTCGGACGTCGAGCTGGTCGCCAGCACGGGCCACTGGCTGCGGTACCGGTTGCCGAGGCAGTACGTGCGGCGGCGCTCGAGCCCCCTCTGCATCGGGCAGAAGCAGCGCTGGTTCCTGCTGCGGATGCTGGGCGACGACAGTCGGCTGCGCTTCGATACGACGGCCGAGCCCGAGTTCGACGACTGGTGCTGGGTGGACTACTGGTCCCCGGTGCGCGAGGTCATCTATTTCAAGCGCGCCGTCTATGCGCGCGCGCTGGAGGAGCTGGGCCAGCAGGCATTCGCCGCCGGGCCGCCGCCCCGACCGGACTGGTGGACGGACGACATAATGCAGTCTCGTGAGCCCGCGGCGCCCCGGCGCCGGCGCAGGGACGGTCGTGCGACGACCCCGCAGGACGCGCCAGGCAGCCAGGCTCTGGTCGCGAAGGCGATCGACCAGTGACCCCGCCGGCGGCGTCGCGTCTGCCCGGAGGCGGGGCCGGCTTGAAATGGCTGCTCGCCCTCAGCGCCGCTGTCGTCGTCGGCCTGGTCGCGTGGCTGGCCTTCCAGCGCGGACAGTTTTCGGCCGGGCACGATGCGGTTGCGGAGGCGCGCGAGCGCCAGGCACTCGTGGAAAAGGCGTCGCGACTCGAAGCCGAAAACACGCGCCTCAACGCGAAGGTGGCCGAACTCGAGATGGCCCGGCGGCTCGATCGTGACGCCTACGGCCAGATCGAGCGCACGCTCGGCGATCTCCAGTCGCAGCTCGCGCGGCAGGGAGACGATCTGGCGTTCTACCGCAGCATCGTGTCGCCGGCAGACGGGATCCAAGGACTGCGGATCCAGCGGTTCGATGTCGATCCCGGCACCAGACCGCACGAGTTCGTGCTCAAGCTGACCCTGGTCCAGGCCATGCGGCACGAAAGCGTGGTTTCGGGGCTCGCGCAGGTTCGGCTGAACGGCATGCAGGGGGACCGCCCGGCGCGCTACACCGTGGGTGAGTTACTCGGGACTCCGCGCGCCCAATTGCCGTTCTCGCTGCGCTATTTCCAGACCATCGAGCAGGCCGTGACCTTGCCGGAGGGATTTCAGGTCTTCGAAGCGCAGGTGATCGTGACTTCCGGCAAGCTGCGCTTGCCGATGCAGCAGTCTTTCCCGTGGAAAGTGGGCGGGACGGCCGCGCTTTGACCGGGCGGCGCGGGGGGCTAGAATCCCCACCATCATTCCTTTGACCGAGCTGGAGCACAAGCCGATGACCACTGCGACTGCGGCCCCGGAAAGCCTCGAGCCGGATGTGCTCGTTTTCACCGACGCCGCCGCGCTCAAGGTGAGCGAGCTGATCGGTGAAGAGGGCAACGCCAACCTCAAGCTGCGCGTCTTCGTCTCGGGCGGCGGCTGCTCGGGCTTCCAGTACGGCTTCACCTTCGACGAGAACGAGGAAGAAGGCGACACGTGCGTCGAGAAGCACGGGGTGCGCCTGCTTATCGACCCGATGAGTTTTCAGTACCTCGCCGGCGCCGAGATCGACTACAAGGAAGACCTCGAAGGCGCTCAGTTCGTCATCCGCAACCCGAACGCACAGACCACCTGCGGCTGCGGCTCTTCCTTCTCCGTCTAGAGTCGCGGTGGCGCGCCCGCCGGCCAAAGTTCCCGACGTCCTCGCTGCTGTGGACCTCGGGTCCAACAGCTTTCATATGGTCGTGGCGCGCTACGACCACGGCCAGCTCGTCATCGTCGACCGCCTGCGCGAGACGGTACGGCTCGCGGCCGGACTGGACGAGCACGGCCGGCTCAGCCGCGAGTCAGTCGCTCGCGCGCTGCAATGCCTCGAGCGCTTCGGCCAACGCATGCGCGACATGCGGGCCGACAGCGTCCGCGTCGTCGGCACCAATACGCTGCGCAAGGCCCGCCGCAAGGGCGCATTCCTGGATCGCGCGCGCGAGTCGCTCGGCCATCCCATCGAGATCATCTCCGGCGTCGAGGAAGCGCGGCTCATCTACCTCGGCGTCGCGCACACGACTCCGCACGAGAGCGGCCAGCGGCTGGTCGTCGACATCGGCGGCGGCAGCACCGAGATGATCATCGGCGAGGGTCTCGCTGCGAAGCGCCTCGAGAGCCTTTACATGGGATGCGTGAGTTTCGGCACCGAGTACTTCGGCGACGGCGGCATCACCGAGAAGCGCATGAAGCGAGCGCGGACCGCCGCGCAGCTGGAACTTGCGCCCGTCGTGTCGCGCTTCCGCGCGACGAAATGGGATTCGGCATTCGGCGCGTCGGGCACCCTGCGCGCGGTGAGCGACGCCCTGCTCGCTCGCGGCAGCCCGAACGGCACGATCGACCGTGACGGCCTGGAGTGGCTGCTGCAGGAGTGCCTGCGCGCCGGATCCACCGACAAACTGCGGTTGCCCGGTCTGGCCGCGGACCGGCAGGATATTTTCCCCAGCGGCCTCGCCATCCTGATCGAGGTTTTCGACATGCTCGGCGTCGGCGCCATGCGCGTGGCGGAAGGCGCGCTGCGCGAGGGCCTGCTGTACGACCTGCTCGGGCGACTGACGGACGAGGACGCGCGCTCCCGCAGCGTGCGTGCGATGGAAGGACGCTTTCACGTGGACGCGGCGCAGGCAGATCGCGTCGAGGCGACCGCGCTCGCCTTCCTGCGCCAGGCACGCGAAGGCTGGCGGCTCGACGACCCGCTGGCCGAGCAGATGCTCGCCTGGGCCGCTCGATTGCACGAGATCGGCCTCGACATCTCGCACTCGCACTACCACCGTCACGGTGCGTACCTGCTGCAGCACGCCGACATGCCGGGTTTTCCGCGCGAGGAACAGCAGTTGCTCGCGGCACTGGTGGGATCGCATCGGCGCAAGCCGAACCTAGAGAACCTCGAGGAGCTGATTCCGCCCTGGCATCTCAAGGCGGAGTTCCTGATCGTGCTGCTGCGACTCGCCGTGCTGCTGCACCGTGATCGCGGCCCGCGCGCGCTGCCGGAAATCGAACTGCGGGTGAAAGGCCGCAGCATCGATGTCGACTTTCAGAAGGGCTGGCGTGACAACCATCCGCTGACGGCCGCCGACCTCGAGCAGGAAATCGAGTATCTGCAGACGGCCGGATTCAAGCTGCGGGTCGCCTAGACCCGCAGCGCCGTCGCTCAGCGGCTGGCGAGCCGCTCGGCCGGTGCGCTGCTCGTCAGGTCGAGCCTCGCGAGCGCCACCCCCGCCTGTTCATGGAATTCGCCCAGGTACCGCGACGGGATCTCGGTGCGGGGCATCGGGATCGTGGCCGGGTTCTTGTGAACGCCGTTGACGCGGTATTCGTAATGCAGGTGCGGGCCCGTCGCCGCGCCGGTCATCCCGACGTAGGCGATGATGTCGCCCTGCTGCACGTGCCGGCCGACGCGCGTCGCCTTGTTGAACCGGGAGATGTGCCCGTAGACCGTGCTGATGCCCTTGCCGTGATTGACGATCACGACGTTGCCGTAGCCGCCCTTGCGGCCGGCGAATTCGATGCGACCCGCGCCGGCGGCCCGGATCGGCGTGCCGGTCGGCGCAGCGTAGTCGATGCCCTTGTGGGCGCGGACGATGCCGAGAATCGGGTGGCGCCGGTGCAGATTGAAGCCTGAACTGATGCGCGTGAAGTCGAGCGGAGCGCGCAGGAAGGCCTTGCGCATGCCGCGGCCTTCGGGCGTGAAGTAGCCCTTGACCTCGCCGTCCTGCGACTCGAACCACACGGCGCGATGGGTCTTGTCCTGGTTGACGAACTCGGCGGCGAGGACGCGACCGTCGTTCACGTACTGGCCGTCCTGGTACTTCTGCTCGTAGAGCACGCTGAATTCGTCGCCCTGGCGGATGTCGAGCGCGAAGTCGATGTCCCAGCCGAACATCTGGTTGGCGAGCGTCATGATTGTCTCGGCCGAGATGCCCGCCTGCTGGCCGGCTTCGAACAGCGACGAGTCGATGCGCGCGCGGCGCCCGACCATTTCGGTCTCGAGCGGGTTCTCGATGTAATTGACGGCGTAGCCGTCCGCCGAGCGGGCGACGGACAGCGTGAGTGTGTCGCTGATCTGGCGGTTGAGCGAGAGCAGGGCGCCGTCGATGTGCGTCAGGGTGATGATGTCGCCGGGGCGCACGACGTCGAGCGCCTTGCGCACCTCAGGACGCGAGCGCAGTTCCGCGAGTGCCGCCATGTCGATGCCGACCGAGCGGAATATGCGGTCCATCGTGTCGTTACGCTGCACCGTGACTTCGACGCTGTCCGGATCCGGAACGGCCGGCCCTGCGGCGACCGATGCGGGCGGCGAGGCGACCATTGCGGTCAGGTCCAGGGCTTGCGGCGTGCCATTGGCGGGGTTGCGTGCGAGCAGGACGGCAGCCACGGTGGCGGCCAGAAGCGGCAGGCCCATGCCGGCCGCGAGCCAGCGGCGGCCGAAATAGCCTGCGGCGGCCGCCGTCTGCGGCCTGTTGCTGCGGTAATCGATGGAAGTCAAACGCACACCCCCGGCGAAAATGCCCGGGTAAGTTAGTTGCGCCGACGCCACGAGTCAACTGTTAATTGGACAGATTTCTCAATGACTACAGCCGCTTGCGTATCGGACGTCGAAATCGTGACAACTCTCTCATGGCGCGCCCGATTGCCTGGCCCGCCCCCAACCCCTACAGTCCGGCGCCACCCATCCCTAAGTCTGGAAATCGCCGAAGATGCTTCCTGCCCCTGCACAGCTCGCGGAATTGCGCCGCGGAACCGCCGAAGTACTGCTGGAGGCCGACCTGCTGAAGAAGCTCGGACGCGGCCAGCCGCTCAGGATCAAGGCAGGTTTCGACCCGACCGCGCCGGACCTGCACCTCGGGCACACGGTGCTCATCAACAAGATGGCGCTGTTTCAGAGGCTCGGCCACGAGGTCATCTTCCTGATCGGCGATTTCACGGGACTGATCGGTGACCCGACGGGCCGCAACGCGACGCGGCCGCCGCTTACGCCCGACGACGTCAAGGCGAATGCACGGACTTACGAGGCGCAGATCTTCAAGATCCTCGATCCCGCGGTGACGCGGGTGGAGTTCAACTCCACGTGGATGGGTCCGATGAATGCCGCCGGGCTGATCCAGCTCGCCGCGCGCCACACCGTCGCCCGGATGCTCGAGCGCGATGACTTCGCGAAGCGCTACAAAGCGGGGCAGGCGATTGCCGTGCATGAATTCCTCTATCCGCTGGTGCAGGGTTACGACTCGGTGGCGCTCAAGGCGGACGTCGAGCTCGGCGGCACGGACCAGAAATTCAACCTGCTCGTCGGCCGCCAGCTGCAGGAAGCCTACGGCCAGGAGCCGCAGGTCGTGATGACGATGCCGCTGCTCGAGGGCCTCGACGGCGTCAACAAGATGTCGAAGTCGCTCGGCAACTACATCGGCATCACCGAGGCCCCGGACCAGATGTTCGGCAAGCTCATGTCGATCTCCGACGAGCTCATGTGGCGCTATTTCGACCTGCTGTCGTTCCTGCCGAATGCGGACGTCGAGCGGCTGAAGCAGGAGGTCGCGGGCGGGCGCAATCCCCGCGACGTGAAGTTCGAGCTTGGCATGGAGATCGTGGAGCGCTTCCACGGCCTCGGCAGCGGCGCGCGTGCCAGGGACGAATTCATCGCTCGCTTCCAGCAGGGCGCGTTGCCCGAGGATCTGGCGGAGGTGACGCTGCAGGCCGGGCGGCCTGGCGGGCTCGGCATCGCGCACGTCCTGAAGGGCGCCGGGCTCGTAGCCAGCACCAGCGAGGCTTTCCGGCAGCTGAAGCAGGGCGCCGTGAAGGTGGACGGCGAGCGCGTCGAGGACGGCGCAACGACGTTTGCCGCGGGCGCGACACACGTTTTCCAGGTCGGCAAGCGCAGGCTCGCGCGCGTGACGATCGCGTCTTGCCGGGAAGACTAGGGGAAAACAGGGGACATTCTCGGGTTCTGATTCAGGCAGAAACGCAGAATGTCCCCGGTTTTCCAACGCTGCGGAAGTTGTCAGTCACGCTGCCGCCACGGCGGTACGGGGCAGATGTTGACGCGGGCTTTTGCCTCGCTATACTGCGCGCCCTTCCGCACCGACCCTGCCCTGCAGACGGCCAAAGCTGGCTGCCGGCGAGACGATAAGTTTGTTCTCGGCGCTGTTGACAGGCACGCGGAATGCCGCATAATGCGCGGCTCCCCCAGCTGGTTCTGGGGGTCGCTCTTTAAAAATCGAAACAGGTAATTTGTGTGGGGACTCGCGTCGATCGTTTGCAAACGCAAACTGACGGCGAGTATCCAAAGAAAGCCAGTTGAGCTTTTTGGGGATCTCTCCTGATGAAGTCGCAAGACATCAAGTGAAGAGTTTGATCCTGGCTCAGATTGAACGCTGGCGGCGTGCTTAACACATGCAAGTCGATCGGTAACAGGTGTAGCAATACATGCTGACGAGAGGCGGACGGGTGAGGAACGCTTGGGAATCTGCCCATCAGCGGGGGACAACCCGGGGAAACTCGGGCTAATACCGCATACGCTCTACGGAGGAAAGCCGGGGACCGCAAGGCCTGGCACTGATGGATGAGCCCAAGTCGGATTAGCTAGTTGGCGGGGTAACGGCCCACCAAGGCTACGATCCGTAGCTGGTCTGAGAGGACGATCAGCCACACCGG
>Ga0315287_10002766_pt1 | contig 16722 bp, 23 predicted proteins | sample YL17G11_0_MG_FD_205037 | JGI IMG/M metagenome (GOLD analysis project Ga0315287, IMG submission 205037) | Sediment microbial communities from Yellowstone Lake, YNP, Wyoming, USA - YL17G11_0 | ecosystem: Environmental > Aquatic > Freshwater > Lake > Sediment | place: USA: Wyoming | collected...
AAATGCCGCCGCCGTCCCCGTTGTCCCCATCTTCCAGCTTGATATACTGCCTGAGTGTGGCTACGGCTGCGTCGTGGACCAACTGGTCAATGTCCACTTCAAAGCTGATGCCGATTTGTAGGAGACTGATGCCCATTTTCTACCCCGCCTTGTTGCGTTTGATTTTGTGTGGCAATGCTCGCGACTGAGGTGCCTGTTCCTGAAACTCACACCTTCTACAACACCCGTCTTTGCGCAGTCTGCCACCGCACTGACGGCATTTCGGTTTGGTGAGTGGTATTAACTTGAGCGACTCAACCGTGTCGAATTTTTGAATCTGCCTGGACACCAGCGCTGGCAGCTCAGGTAGAACCTCATGCAGCAGCATCCGGTCCAGCTTGGTTGTGGTAACTTTGACCAGGCACTTCGCCAGCTGTGGATACTTGGCCGAAAGCTCGGTGGCAGCACCAGTGTCTAACCACTGAACCACAGACTGGCAGTTGTGAAGGCGGGCGTCATCAGAAGCCATGAGCTGGCGGTCCATGGGTTTACCCGGCTTCAGGTTTACCCCAGAGGTCTGCAGCGCCTTGACGAGCCTTTCCTCCTGCTTGGCGATTTCTGCCCGCATCTTTTCAGCAACGGCTTCCATCTTTTCGAGCTTTTCAAACTCGCGACGGAAGCTGGCTAACTGCACATCACTCGCAAATTGGCGGTGGTAAGGCTTACCCACTGGGACCTTCTTACCAACGCTGACGTAACACTTCTCGGTCCGGTCGAACCTAGCCCCGATAGCGCGGGCCGCGTTGGGGTCGCAGGTATATAGGGTATACCGACCATCGGGTTCCAGCACATGCTCGACCAGGTGAAGATTCTGTTTTTTGGTACTACTAGCCATATATGCCCCGCCACGTTAAAGAGGTCCATCTTCTCCTTTTCGGCACGAGACCCCTCAAACTTTAGTGCCTAGATACGTGCGCCGTCTCTCTCGGCCTCAGCGCGGCGAACATATTGGACAAATCCCTCCTGCCGATTCAACTTGTGAGCCACCTCAGCCACCTTGGGGACCAGGTCTAGGGGTTCCACTCGGATGCTCAGACAGACACTCCCACGAGTAGTGTGCAGCCTACCAACGAACCCCGATGTGGTGGCATCAATCTTTGAAACCGTACCAAGAGGATTTTTGACCGATGGGCGGTCTTGATGCCACCACATATCAGTAGCCACCGAGGACACAGCTTGATACTTCAGAAGACTGCGCACAGTCGCCAGAGCCTCGGGGTCCTTATTAAACTGCTGCAATAGTTTAATGAACTTTATTTCCTTGACCCGAATCTCCTCGGGAGACAGCTCTTTGAGGGGAGAAGAGCTAGGGGCAGCATCAACTTTACTGGAAATTAGCCTGTCGTCTGGCTCAATTATCACCTGCGGGGAGACGGCTGGTGAAGAGGTGACAGTAGGGGCCGCAGCGTCTCTGCGACGCACGGACAGCAACGTGTCGAGCCTGGAGTCCACCTTTTGAACCAACTGTGCAAACCCATCCAACCGGTCTAACACTTGGTCCAACTTTGAATTTAGCGGGGCGAACGATTTCTGCACAGCCCGCAGAGAGTCTGCGACTCTAACCAAGTCCGGCTGGACGATGCCTTCGCTGGAGTGCAGAAGCGACGCACTAAGGGTGAGGATTTTGTCGACGTCAGAGCGGACTTGGCCAAGGACAGCTGTCACGGGGGCTAGGTCCATCTGTCCGGCGACGGTCGAATCCCCAACGACCGCCGGACGCACTGGGGCGGCCAGAACCTGTTGCCCCCGGCCCTTTGTGCCCAAAGAGGCAGCAAACCCGCAGCGGTCCACTAACACGTGGGTCAACACCCCGGTCTGGGCCAGTTTGACTGACACCAGGTGTCTGAAGGCCCCCGTCGATTCCCCGGACCTTTCCTTGTCCATAAACCCGATGAACTCAGCGGTGTCCGGCTCATAGAGCGGGCTAGCAACGACGAGGGGCTGGGTAAAGTCAACATCGTTATCGGACGGGAGACTATCCAAGAAGGACCGGACCGAGGCCTCTATGACCGTCAGTTTATCTGCGCTCCTGCTTCGCCAGTGGTAAACCGACGTTGGGTAGACCCCATAGGCCTTGGCAAATGCTGGTATTGAACCAAACCTGTCCACCGCTTCCTGAAGGAAACTGGGAAAATCCAGGGTCTTCTCTGGGATGGTCTCCTTATGTTCTGGTCCGAATTTGGACTCAACGGGTTTGGATTTGGGCTTGCGGCCCAACTTCCGCTGTGCCAAGGGAGCGGCTGACCCCAGCGACGCAATTGCCTCTCTAACTCTTTGTCGTCTCTTTGGCGTGGGGTCTTGGTCGGCCCAACGGTATACTGTCGCCGAACTGGCTCCGAGAGCCTCAGTGAAAGCGGTCACCCCACCGAACGCCTCGACGCCCTTTCTCAAATATTCCGGGAACTCTCTTTTTGACATCTAAGGTGGCTCCACAAACACATGTTATTTAACGCAGTGCATTATATCATGGTAGGTAGACCGTGTCAACCCGCCATACCCAGCGCCTTAGTTTGAAAGAACACGGCTGTTGGAGGCGAGGGTATGGGCACTGTCATCAACTTTCCCGACGTCGGCGCAGTGAAGTTCGTCAAAGCCTCTGACCGCCTCGACGCGGCCGTTTTGGAGGCTTTCGACTCCGGGCTTGAACCCTATGAGGTCGCTGCGTTGATAGCCCACTGTTTAGGCCGGGTGCTGAAAATGGGGGGCGACTCAGTCCAGCTGGAATTCTGCCTCGGGGTCGCCAGAGACATCGCCCTTAGGGAGTAACAGGTCTCTCCGCACGGAAATTATGGCCCGGCCTCCCTCACTCAACAGGTCGTGAATGTGCTTGAGGATAGCATAGCCGACCTCGCCGCTTACCACATTCAGAGTATAGTGGCTGTGAATCTCGTTGTAGGGCCCAGTTGGAAGAACCCTGACCTGGGGGTCCGGGTGATGGGGGTCGTAGACGTCAGCCCGGAGGGCCTTGGCTCCCAGGTCATCTCTGCCTACCCCGTGGTAAAGGACCCGACCTAACGGGCTGTTGTGGGTCAAGTATCTAGCCAGTGGGGCCGGCAAAGACTTTCTAGCTTTGGCGGTAGCATGGTACTTGCCCTCAGTCGAGGGCCGGGAGACAGAGCACCACCACCACCGAACCCTGGTCCAGTCGCCAATGATACTGGCCAGTTGCTCCCTGGTCAGGCACCACTGGGCGTATCTGCCGGGACGCTCTTCAGTGGGTCTGACACCTAAATGAACGAAAAACTGCCCAGCTTTGTGGACAGACAAATGGCCTGGATGGCGATTAGAACCAGTCATGTGCTGGGTGGTCCTTGGGAAGCCTCTTTAGGCGCTGTTCCCAGAATTGCTGACCGGCCCCACTCAGGTGTTCCGATGGGATAATCTTCCAACCAGTATTCTGCTCGGCCGAGTCGTACATTTGGTCGGCGATCCCTAGGCGGCGGTGGTCGGGCCTGACCCAGACGGCATCCCGCCCATCAGAGTCGTCAGCCTCCAGGAAATCTGACCCCCGCACAAAGTGGGCATAGCCCACCAGTTTTCCACCGTCAAAGCACTCGACGATGACCTTCTTTGATTTTTTGGACAGCTTAAACTCGATACCCGACCCAGACCCAGCAGCAACAGCCGCCGCCGTGACTTTGTCCGCTGGGTTGCCACCATGAATGCCAATGTGGGGATACACGTCATAGTCAGGTGGCAGGTCCGTGTATTCCCAGTCGTAACACTCTTGGATGAGATTCATCATAAACGAGTCATACTCCTCCCAGATGTCACCTGCCAACTCAACAGCACGGCGCTCAGCGGCATAAGCAATGTAGTGAGCGTGGTCGTAAGCGAGGCCAAAACGGTCGACGAGGCTTTTCTCGACGACTTCATGGACTGCAAGGGGGTGGTCCAGCTTCATGTCTCTTCCGTTGGAAAGCCTGAGCGTCTTGCTAACACGTCTGTCTATGTACACTGTGTTTCCGTCAGCCGAAGACCCAGCTATTCCTGGTATCTCGTAGTCACGACAAATTGTCACCAGAGGTAGTCTGTGCTCGCCGTCGATTACCTGTGGCGCCTTATCTTTGTCTGCCATGTTGTCCCACCCCTTATCTTGGATGCTAAGGCCACTCAGGCGATTGGCCCGGGAACCATGCTGCTTGAAATCGCGAATACAAAATAGCAACCCAGACAAGCAGCAACATGATGAAACGGCAAGGGATGACGCTCAAAGCTACAGCTTGGTGGATTCGTTACAATCCGCTCACTCAGAAGCCGATTTCTTTGCAACCTTTTGTGGGCTGGAACTGGTACAGTTTCTATGGACCAGACCCGACCGCTGGCGTTAGCTACGGCACCTATGTGGACGAGAGTGAGGGGACAATTGTCCTTTCCGAAAAGAAGGAAGTGGTTTATAGCCCAGTATCGGGTAAACCCATGGTCTATCTTTGCGACACGTCGGTGGACGAGGCTAAAGCGAAGGCGTCCGGAGGCCCCAATACGGTGCAAATGAAATGTGGCGCTTGCGGTCTCGAAAGCCTGGTGGCAACATCAGGCGACTCCGGCTGCAAATTCTGTATTGGGTGCGGTAAGCCGGACACCACTGCCGCAGTTGAAGAGTCTAAACCCGACCCAACGAAAGGAAAGATCATGGCTTCGGAATCTCGGATTGATGCACTTAAGGCTCGTATTGCAAAACGTCAGGCAGCGTCGGCGGCCCTTTCTGGAAAGGCCTACGCCAAAATCGTCGCTCGCCGTAAAGCGGTTGCAGCAGAAGGCGAAAGCGTTAGTCTAGACGACCTCATTGAGGAAGTCAGCAACAAAGAAGGCAAAGACGCCAAGGGCTGTGAGCTTCCCGCGCACGCTGGCGACGAAGGCGAAGCCAAGCCTGAAGCAAAACCAGAAGGTGAAGCAAAACCAGAAGGCGAGGCTGGTGACGGCGAGTTTATGGACCTAGACCTAGTGCTTAGCGCCGCCCGCCAACAAGTGTCTATTTCAAACGCACGTCGTGTGCGAATCCGCGAAAAAATTAAAGCCCGTGCTGCAGCACGCGCTAGCGAGGGTGCTACCATGGACCAACAACGTCGTGAGAGAATTAAGGCTCGTTTGGCTGCCAAAGCCGCAGCTGAAACCAGTGACGCCAGCCGCGAGGCCATCCGCGCCAAAATCCGGGCCAAGGTCCAAGCCAAAATGGCCGTTCGCGCCTCGGAAGACACCCCAGCCCTGGACGCGGCACCGCCAGCGGACATCGCCAATCAGGAGCCTAAGCCAGCTCAGGTTACCCAGATTGAGAGTGAGGCCCCTGGTCTGCCAGGTGAGATCAAAGAGGCCGCACCAGCACCAGAGGCTGGCGCCCCACTTGTTCCCGCCGAGCCCGCTGCGCCGGGTGCCGAGCCAGACTCTCTTGAGCCTGGCATGGAACTCGAAATGAAGGCTATGAAGTTTGAGCCTTTGGCCTCCATTGACAGACTCAGCCGCGCTGGTCGCGATGACATCGACATGGTGCTGTTCGATGACCAAGGCGACAATCCAACCTGGAATGTGTCGGTTGCCGGCATGCCCGCCTGCAAAGTGGCCCTGGCTGACCAAGAATTTTCGGACGAAATTCGCGCCGTCTTCTGCTCTGAAGACTATGCCAAGGATTTGCTTGAGCACTGCACCAAGGCTGGTTTCGTGCCGACCATGAACCGCGTCAAAGCGAAATTCTGGGCTCACGAGTTCACCAAGTCGAAAGCCCTTGACGACCTGCGCGGTCGCGCTGTGGCCGGTCTCGAAGGCGAGAAAAAACAGTTCTTGGCAGCCTTCAAAGAAAACTTCATGAATTGTGTCAACGTCGTCTCGGCTGGCATGAACAAAAATTTCTATCCTGAAGGCAACGTGCTTAAGGACCACCTATTCAGCCAATTGACCACGGTTGGTCTTCCTGAGCACACCGCCATTTCGGTCATCGAGGCGAGCTTTGCTGAGGCCGCTCCTAGCTACTTCAAGTCGCTGTTCGACAAATCGACTGAGTACATGAACCTCAGCCGCGAAGCTCGTGGGGAGATTGCCCAGGCCATCACCCGCGCCCCAGTTCTTTCGCAAGAAGGCGGCGCTGGCGACCTTCAACCAGTGACGCTTCGCGACCGCGTTGCCCAGGCATCACTGATTCCAAGCCTGTCGTCGACAGGTCCGGCTTTCCAAGTCCGGGCTAGTGCGTCCATCGACACCAATGAATTCAAAACTCAACTGTCGCGTTCGTGGACGCCTAAGTTAGGCGGCTAAGGTCCGGTCTTCCAAGCTTAGACTTCTAAGAGGGGCACCCTGGCTAAAACCGGGGTGCCCAATTCTTAGGGCCGACGAATGGGAGACTAGTCATGATTAAAGGAAACGATATTGGAACGCAGCTAGAGTGTTTACTCCGCTCCAACTTCACCACTGCTATGAACCCAAATGAGTCCTTGGCCTATTACAGACAACTTCCTCAAGCTGGGAAGAGGCAGGAGGTCCTTACCCTAATGCTTCTTTTGGCTAGTGCCGGACACTTAGAGCCCGAAGAGGCCTGCAACTTTATTGCAAAAGTCAACCGGGACATTCTGCCAGCTGATGAAAGTTATGCAGAGCTTAGTGCATCGGCTTGGGCTGTACTGCAGGACGTGATGGTTGGTGTTGACACTGACAACGAGGTCGCCTGCGCCATGGCACCGAGTCTAGTTAACGGCAGACAGCTTCACTAGGAGAAACATAGGGATGACTACCCCACCGCTTGATTGTTGGATTGAGAAGACCTGCCCCAAGCTCGCTGAGGCTATTGGCGTCCACATCGAGTCGCTCAGCGACAGTTCTTGGGAGGACCAAGAAACTCTGGTCCGCTGCATAATGACCAGCATCAGAGCGGCCTGGCCAGCTGGCCAGGCCGAGACCTCAGAACGTCTACAGGCCGTCACCACCTTGTTCGAGGCTATTAAGCATAGTGACGAAGACCACCAGAGGTGGCTTAAAGCTGCCATTGACAAGCATTTCAACCTATGACCACCTGGTTTACATCAGACCTGCATTTTTTCCATAGAAACGTCATTGTCTACTGCGCCCGCCCCTTTGCCACCGTAGAGGAAATGAACGGGGTGCTGGTTGAGAATTGGAACCGCGTAGTGAGTCCAGACGACGACGTGTACTGTCTGGGCGACTTGTCACTGGCTTTCAGACCTATCGAGCTGTTTAGCTCCAGGCTGGTGGGCCAAAAGTTTCTTGTACCGGGCAATCATGACCTGTGTCACACCTACAATAAGAAGTCGCGAAGTCCAGATGGTGCAGCGAACTGGAAAGCAAAATACGAGGAGCACGGCTGGGCGGTGTTGCCAGAGCAGACGACGCTGGACATCCCAGGCATAGGCATCGTAGACCTATGCCACATGCCCTACGCCGACGTCGACCAACGAGACGGTGACGAGCGCGGACAGGACAAATACGAGCGGTGGAGGCCTAGAGACAGAGGCAGATGGTTGTTATGTGGTCACGTGCATGAAAAGTGGAAGCAGAAAGGCAGGATGATTAACGTGGGTGTAGACGTGTGGGGTATGTCCCCAGTAAACATTGAAACCATTAAGGCCCTATTGACGCCCCAGTAGTGGGAATGCTCCATTTCCCGTGCCGGTCTTGCACAAAACCAAATTCCCTGAGAGCGGCTTCTGCACCATAGCGTAGGCAGGCTTCACGCAGAAAAGACTCACGCAGCTTTTTTCGCCCCCAAAGACTCGCATGGCTTTCAAGGGTCTGGTAGTCTTCGGCAGGCATCGCTGCCGGACCACGACGGGTAATGCGGTCAAGACTGTCAAGAATGTCAATACTATCCTGCTCGGGCCACATCAATCTAGCCTTTCTGGGGTTTTGACTAGGTCTTCACTCACTCAGATTACAAACATGCCTCTTTTGCCACTTTAACTTCCTCTAGTTCGAGTTTTGAACCCGACTTCTGCAGCATGTCGTTCACGCACTGTCTTTGGTTATCACAACTGCGAACTGCAATTACGGTGAAGAACACAATCAAAAACGCTAGAAAGAGTCCAATTTGCTGGTCAGGAGTAAGCTTTTGCATTTAAACCCCCGGGGTGGCTGGTGGCCCCAGCAGACTGATTTGAAGGCAGCTAGTGAGGTTGAATATATGGGAGACAGTGTATTCGCGTGGTGGTTCCACATAGTGCTGCACCACCGCTCTTACCAAAGTGTCAGAATCGTCGAAAACAACAGTTATGCGTTTAACTAGGCCTAGAACGGCACCGTCTACAGTTAACAAAACCTCCGTCGGGTTTAACGGCCCCAGAGACGAGTCCACTGTCACTTCCTGTATCATATCCACCCCCCACTACTCAACAGTTTGCGCCCCGAAAACTCAGTGCGCTCTGATAACATCAGACGAAAGTTCCCATCCTCGTTCTGGTGTAGGTACGCATCTCGAATAGTCGCCAGTGCCTCAGCTACTTGCTCGCCTTGCTGAGTGGACACCTGCAAGATGACACCGATGCCAGGCACACCCATAGCTTTGGTAGACTTCATCCAGCCACCATCTTCGGAGCTGGCTTTACACAGCAGAGTCCAGGTGTCTGGGTCTCCAAAGGTCTTGATGTCTGGGACTTTGGCTGAAAAGTCTGCCGACGATGTCACGTCTAACACTTTACCACTTACTTCTTTATCCATTTGACCACCGTCTCCCATTCAACTGCACTTAGTGTTTCGTTTTTCATCCCGCTTGCCTAACCGCGTTTATTAAGGTATCAATGGTAGTCACTATAAGGTTGTAGCGGTCTATGTGCTTTTTTCGTCGCCACCACCATATCGAACCCACGCAAACTCTGCGTTGCTCGGTGACCACGTTTCGCAACACAAAAAGGCGACGTTCTAGTTCAGCTCGAGTCATCATATAGAGCCTCCCTGCAATCTGACAGCCAGAAAAACCTCTTCAAGTTCACTGACCTTGGCCTTAAGGACTTTGTTCTCCCGGCTGACCTCTAGGTAGCGCTCCACCAAAATCGTCAGGCGCTCTTCTTTAGAAAGGTATTGACCTTTAGCTAAGGATTCCAGAGAGTTCGAATTCTCTTTTTTCGCCACTATCTAAGTCCTCCAGCTCATTTTTTATCGGGCATGCCCTCCAGCGGCCTGGTCTAGCCAGTGCCCCGTACCCATCAGCCTCCTGATTCCAGCCTATATGGTAGCCAAGAATGGCCGGGCTTAACATCCCATTAGCCCTAGTTTGCAGGTCAGAATCGCATGGGCTAAAGTCCTGCGGTCTAGACACTGCTACCGTCTTGTAGAAGTCGGTCGTCATTGTCAGGCCATGGGCGCCGACCAGGGGTTTTTCCTTCCAGCTGGTAAGCCAGGAGGTGTGTGGAGCCTGTGATGACCCGTTCGGAACGCGAAACCTGGTTAGCCCAGTGTTTCCCGGCCCAGCAGCATACTCGTAGAAATTCTTTGGTGCATTGTTGGCGCTGGTGCCCCAGCCCACCAGGTCCACAAACGACAATTTCTCGGCAAAACGTCTAGGCCAGTCTGGGAAGAAATCGCGGACGGTCTGTGGTATTAGGAAGTCGTCCTCTAGGATGGAGAAAGTTTTTGGCTTAAACCACTGGAGAGCGAGGTTAATAGAACTGTTATAGGCATTCTCTCTGGTCTTAAACAAGCGCACATTCCTAAACCCCGACGTGGCTAGGCACTCCCTCACCACAGCCTCATACTCTGGTGTATGACCATTGATGACTACGACTAAGGGGTAGTCACTCACATCCGAAGAGGCGGCCATCGAGTTCAGAGACAGCTTTAGGTAGGTGCCACGCATTTGAGTGTATAAGATGCCAAGTGGTGGCTCCGCCGAAGACTTGGCCCAATAAGTGCTGATATTATGCAAGAAAAAAGGCTGAATTGACCGGTCGTAAAGAAAATCGTGACCGAGAGACAGGGCCTTGCCTAAGTGCAGTCCAACTATCTCCCCACTGCTTGACACGACAATCGGAACTTCTGGACGTCCGGCCAACCACTCAGCCAGTTCTTTGACTCTTTCAATGCGAATTGATGGGTCGCGAAAGTAAACAGTAGGATTGTGCAAATAAAGCTCGGAGTGGTCGTCGTGGACGTCCGCGATGTCATGTACAAGTCTGGCCTTAATGCCCTGAACTTCGAGCGAATAAACAAGTTCTCGACTGTGCTCCAAATTGCAGTAAGGAGGGCGTTTAACCAGGGCTAGAAGCATGGCACAAGCCTCAAAAGGATATGGTTAGGTGCAAATAGTTGCGGTCGTCTTCTTGGCAGTCTTCAATGCAATATCCCGCCTGTTGAATCAGTTCTCTTTCCAAAATTTTGAAGGCCTCAAGAGTGACTTTCACCGTGGTCCAGCGGCGGCCCTCTAAAACAGCATTCTCAACTTTCCGCCTAACCTCTTCAGTGCCGATTTCCAGCACTGTGACTAAACGATGCCTCACGGGGCCACCAGGCGTGCGGGGTTTCCAACATATACACCACCAGGCACATCCAAATTTTTCGTCACTATCGCCCCCATCCCAACCGTCACACCGGGGGAAATGCGGACTTTTTCCCTAATGGCAGCGCCTGTTCCGACCAAGCAACCCTCGCCAATCACCACCTCTCCCGAAATGTTACAGCCGGGGTTGATAGTGGTGTAATCACCGATTCGAGTGTCGTGGCCAACTGTCGAGTTGATGTTAACGATGACATGCTTGCCGAGCGTGACATTGGTGGTGAGAACGCAGCCTGGGGTTACTATCACGCCCTTCGGTCTCAGATGTTCCGTACCAAACAATTGTCCAACGTGGTGACAACCAAACTGGACTGAAATTGCCTCACCAAGCGACTGACCATAACGACTTTCTAGAGTCTTCTTTGCTCCTGGGCTACCAACTGCTATCAGAAAGTCAGACTCACGCCAGCGTTGGTCCTCACCTGACAGACTACTAATGAAGAACAGACCTTTCTGATAGGGGCCCCCAAAAAACACCCTGCTATGCGCATTGGTGTCATCAAGAAAGGCCACCTCCGAATACACCTGATTTGTGGGGCTAGCGGCCAGATAGGAAAAAACCTCCCTGGCGAACCCGCCTGCACCTAGGATTACAAGCTGTCTAGGAGACACTGAGTCACCTCGTCGACTTGGGCATCTGTAATTTCCTCAAACATTGGCACGCACAACAGCGTCGCGCTGAGTATCTCAGCCTGGGGAGTTTCAACATGCATGCCAAAGTGGTGGCTTAACAGCTCGTAATAGACCCTGGTGCCAATCCCCATCTTAGTCAATTCAGCCCCAACTTTGTCGCGCAGCATTCTCGACGCAAACTGCACAGGTACCACCTGGTTGGATAACCGGTTAGCGACTTGAAACACCGGGAGCTTGGACGCGTATCTGGCCGCCGCCCGCCGCCGGCGATCAGTTTTACCCTCAATATCGTCCAGCACTGCCAAGCCCACGGCAGCTTGGAAGTCCGACATTTTGGCGTTGGTAACATGAATTAAACCCCTGGACGACTTGTCCTTCAAAAATCCGAAGTTGGCTGCTGCGCGACAGTCCCGCAGTGTTGCCAAATCCCGATTTCCCGCCACTACCAAACCACCCTCACCAATACCAAAAGTTTTGGTTGCGTGCAGACTAAACACCACCAAGTTGGCCATTGCCAAGGCATATTTTGGCACCGGGTCCTTGGTAAGAGACGCTGCCGCGTCAATCACCATTGCCCCAGTTGGACCCACCATTTCCAGCACCCGGTCTAGCATCTGAGCGGTTGGCCAAATTCCGAACGGGCACACCACCACAGCCAAGGAACCAGGGTGAGGCCCGCTACTATGCAGGACCCCCCAAGCGTCCACCTCACACAGTACCACTTGGTCCTTACTGAAGCCGGCTGCGAAGGCACTGGCTGCCGTAGCTGGGAAGGTGAAATTGGGAACGAGCACCTGGTCGTAGCCTACCTCGCGTGCTAAACTGAGCGCCAGCTGCAGCCCGAGCGTGGCATTGCAAACCAGCATCGCGTCCCTGAAACCATACCGGTCGCACAGTCGGCTCTCAAGCTCCTGAACAACCGGACCAGAATTGGTGAAATGGGCCTGCTCGTAGGCCGGCTCCAGGTACTTTAGCCACTGCTCTGGGCGAGGCAAATTGGGCTTATAGAAGGGAATCCGCACCACTAACCCCCTGTATGACCAAAGCCACCAAGACCTCGGTCAGAATCATCCAGTTCTGACACTTCAACGAAACCCCTGCGCACTAGTCTCGCAATAACTAGCTGACCTACCCTAGCCCCATGCTCAACAACAATTGGGTGGTCATTACTATTGTTGTGAGCATGGATAAACAGTGAACCTCGGAAACCATGGTCGATGGTCCCTTGAACCACCCTGAGTTTTTTCTTGTACTCAGTGGAAGACCGGTGGCACAATTTGGCCCAATGACCTGGTGGTAGCTGAAGGGCAATTCCAGTCGGCACCAAAACCCGCTGCCCGGGCTCAATAGTGACCCCTTTCTCTCGGTCCTTTGGCGCCAAGCAGCAAAACAGGTCCGACCCGGCATCGCCCTCCTTGGCATACTTAGGCAAGCCAAGGTTGTACACTTCTGGGTCAACGACTTTCACCAAAACGTTGTACGGCAAGGTGGCTTTTAACTCTTCCACCCTGATTCTCTCCAAAAGTTCCGCCGCTGTCACGTCACTTGGAAGAAGCCCCGCACTCTGGTCTCTCTCAATTTGAGCCAGAAGGTCCCGCTCCTGTTCAAATTTGACGTGCAGCCATTTTTGCATAGCCTGCGACTCCTCATTCCCGACGACAGGGCGAGACACCACCTTCTCTCCAAACACCTTGACTCTAAGGTCTGCACCTTTGGCCTCTACAAACCCCATGACCCCGCCTCCTTTCTGCGTGAAATTTCACCCATTGCCAACCGAAACTGGTTGCGAAATGCCTTGATGTCCTCAACGAAGGGCTGAACCACGTTGGACAGCTCCTCCTTGTACCGGGCCAGTTCCTCAGTGATTAACTCTTCTTTGACCCGGTCAAACTCCTCTTTGGCGGTCTTGTATGCTTCAGTTTCTTTAACCTCGCTGTTGATGTCCTGCATGCTTCCTTTGATTTTGGCAATCTGGGGGTCGTCCGCCTTGACCCGGACGCAAGCCTGCCAGTTGAGGTATTCAAGGTGGGACCTTTCGGCCAGTTCCTTATTGGGGAGTTGCAGAATTTCCTCTGCCTTGTCATTCGGAACCTGAAAACTGTTATTGAACTTCTTCTTGCTGCGTCGCGCCATCTTTTCTTTCTCCGGTCTGAGGTTCCTGTGTTTTTAGTGCGCTGTGCATAGGTCTACGTGGGGCTCAAACACAGCAACGCCCGCTCCAAAAATGCGAGCGGGCGTGCTGTGTTATAGCGAAGGACTTTAAGTTTTGGCAGCGTCTCGGTCACTAGTCTTTCCCTTACTTAGATGCTCGGCCACCAGGCCAGTCAAGTAAGGGTTTTTAAGGTCAGCTTTCTTTATTCCGTAGAACTGTTGGGCACAGGCAATCAAAACATTGGGGTTGGTCAGGTCGCGATTGCGCGATTCGGCAAATTCCACCAAGGCCGGGTCGAGGTCGTCTGTAGCAACCACAGCCCGAACGAAATGCAGCACCTTGCGGTCGACTTTGTTCTCACGCACCCTAGCTGCTACCTTTTTGATGATATCACGAGTATACAACTCGCTATCAGCTTCGCGACGGTCTGCGTCTAGGTCGAACACTGAATACATACCCACAGCCTCAGAGGAAATGTCCGAATTCAAAAATTCCCGTTCGTGGGAATCGGACTCGTCATGGCCTTGGTGTCTCATTGGAACCACCTGACTGAAGTAGTCGCTAGGGGTCACATCGATGTAGGCCATAAGAGCCCGGTGCTCAATTTCGACTCCATAGTTGGCAAGAAGAGTTTCAGCTAGCTTTCTGTCTTCCGCCGACGCAGTCTCCGAAATTTGGTAGTTGATTTGTCCTGCAGTCCCGCACTCTGGGGTGACTGCCCCGCGCCGGCAAAGGGCACCCATCAGCTCCGAGGCCTCGTATGCCTCAATCTGGGTCTTAATCACACCGTAAGGCTCTAGCTCAGGTGGGTTTAGGTCCGGTTTTGGCAGAGGCTCTCCCCAGTCTTCCTGAGGGACTCCCCGTTCTTCAAGCGCTTTGAATAAGCGGCACTGCGCTTCGTAAGACTTGATTGATTCACTCACCGCGTCGGCCTTTTTCTTTGCTTCCGCATGGGGCTCCCCGTCTACCCCGTAAAGCTCCGCAAAAGACCGCCTAAATTTCCTTCCCTCTGGCATCTCCGCGATTACCGTCATCCTACCATCCAAGCCCATTGCGGCTTGAAGGTTAACGAGGTGTTTGCGGAGGAGCAGGTATTCATTCCAAGCGCGACGAATGACAGGGTTCTTTAGGGTTTCGGCCCCCATTTTGCGAAGAACGCGACGACGCTCGTAGAAAGGGTCCAGGGTGGATTTAACGCGACGGCGGGGCTCCTGAGTGTGGTAAGACTGAATCCCCTTGAGTTTGAGATTCAGGGAGACTTCGGCAAACCGCTGAAACTGCTCAGTGGCAACAAAGCTTTGAGGGTCTACATCTTTGACCTTGGTCTGCGGGCTGCGTCGATAGGTATTTGCAATCCTGATAAGGTCTGCAGCCAGGTCTTGTTCAAAATCCTCTTTGCCCCACATGGGGTCATACGCGGTGAGGAACTTTACCGGCTTCAGCTTGGACTGGACATACTTGCTGAGATTGCGGCGGACGGTCTTCCCAGTTACCCACGTCCTGGCGTCAATGCTAGGAGCACCCCGGTCGGGGTTTTGAGCCATCCAAATCCGGTTATCCCGGATGAGTGCCTGGTTCTCTGTTAACTCTTCGTCATCGGTGACGTCGTCTAGTTCACATTGGCCACTGGTGAGAGACAGCAGGTGAGCTGCCCTAACCGCCATCAAATCAAGATGGTCATTGGTTTTGACTTTGGCCAGCGAGGCCAGGTCTGCCTCGTCTAGGTACCCCATCATAAATTCAAAGTCAGCCGTGACAGCCTCGTCCATTGGCTGCTTTTTTTGGAAAAAGTTCACGACCTGAATCCAAAGCTCCGTATGGAGGTAATAGCTGCCATCGAAGTAAATGTGCTTAAAGTATGTCAGGTCATCGACGATACCCAAGCGGTGGGCTACCATTCGAAGCGCCTGGTTTTTTGAGGTGTCGAGGCGAAGAACGCTCCTGATAGCCTCATGAATGAACGACCTTTGACCCTCTTCGGTCAGTCTTAGCGGGGCAATAAACTCAGTTAACTTCGTCTTGAAAGAACGGGAGTACAAGGCCATGCGAAATCCTCCTTGGCATGGTGGTGCAACTGCGAGACACAACTGCAACTAACTACACACGAACTCTGCTTCAGGGTCAGTATTGGGTCTTTATTCGAATGTCCGGGTTCCGATTGCTGATTTACTAATAAAACACAGCTTGGCTCATCACGCAATATGTAACGTGAAGGCCGCTTACAAGAGCAACCTGGGTGAGTCTCAGTGTGCTTTAGTCTTCTGGCGCATCTTGCGGATGTTGCTGCTCTCCAGGTCCGGTTGGACGCCGTGTCTGTGGAGCAAATCCTTGACAACGAGCCTTCTCAGATACTCCTCGACGGATAGGCCCAAATCTCGGCAATGCCGACGCAGGATGTCTTTGTGCCGGCGTCTCAAGACGGTTGCCACCTCGGCCAAAGCGTCAGGGTCACCACCCCTTTCCTTTTGAAGCACCAGCTCTTGGTGGACCTTAGATGCCAGCTCCAAACAGGCTTGCGCTTTCTGTCTGTCGCCTTGGTAGAGCAGATAAACCGAGTCTAATACCTTTTGTTTTGGCTCTTTTCCAGCCATTCGATAAGCGACAGAGTGCAGGGCCCCGTGGCACCCGCTGCAAAGCTCAATGAGGTTGCTTGGCACATCTTTGCCCCCGACAGCCCTTGGAACTTTATGATGCACATGTCGCTGCATAACTGGAAAGGCCAGAGAACAGACACCACACCGAAACACTGAGGCGTCGACGCTCACGAGGGGGGAACTCTAAAGATACCAAACCTAGATATGGGGGTACCAAGAGCCGACCCTGACGACACAAGTGACCCAACTTTGGGGGTGACGGTTTGGTTAAGGGTCAGCAATTGAGAGACTGAATTTACTAGCACACCGTTTATGTAGAAGCTGATTAGGGAGCCGTTACTGAAGAACCCATAAGTGATGGTATCGCCGTCTGTCGCCGCAAAGGGGGCACTGACGAGACTAAATACCACCTGGCCAGTGGGAGAAATTCTTTTGAGGAACATGCGGTTATCAGCCACATAGAACTGAATGCCGTCTCGAAGGGCCGTGGTGGTGTCAAGAATGCCTCTGATGGTCGGCAAGTTACGATGGATGGTTTCAAGTGCCACGTACAACGGTGGCATTAGTGTGACCGCAGAAGGGGCCTGCCAGACGTCTGGTGTTGCCCGACTGGTCAAGGTTCTCGATGTCGGTGCACCGGTAGACTCTAACTGGGGCAGATAAATGCTTGGGAAGAAGGTGAAAGAATCGTCGGCTGGACCAAAGCTGACTGAGGGGTTGACAACGCTGGTATTGGCCGGAATCTTGGTTTCCTCAATGGTGGCCGAAAGTAGAGTCAACGTGGTGGTCTGTCGCACAGAAACTGAGACGCTCTCGGA
>Ga0315287_10002767_pt1 | contig 16721 bp, 12 predicted proteins | sample YL17G11_0_MG_FD_205037 | JGI IMG/M metagenome (GOLD analysis project Ga0315287, IMG submission 205037) | Sediment microbial communities from Yellowstone Lake, YNP, Wyoming, USA - YL17G11_0 | ecosystem: Environmental > Aquatic > Freshwater > Lake > Sediment | place: USA: Wyoming | collected...
CCTGACCGGCGGCTATCACGGGCCAGGGGTGAAGACGGTCGTGCCGGGCCATGGCGAACTGAAAGTCAGCATGCGCCTCGTGCCGAATCAAACTCCGGAGAAGGCCTTTGCGTTGCTCAAGCGCCATGTGGCGAAGCTGAATCCGAACATGAAAGTCGAACGGGAAGGGATGCTTCAGCCTTTCAAAGGACTATTTGAGGGGCCCTATGTCGAAGCGGTGAAGCGGGCGGTGAAGGCCGGGTATGGGAAAGAACCGGCGTTCGTCCGTGAAGGTGGATCAATCGGTGCAGTAGTCACCATGCAGAAAGCCTGGAAGGTGCCGATCCTGTTTATGGGGCTGAGCCTGCCAGAGCATGGCTACCATGCGCCGAACGAATACTTCGATTGGGGCCAAGCCTCCGGCGGCATGAAGGCCTTTGCGCATTACTTTGCGGAATTGGCGAAGATGGGGGAACATCGATGACATTGTCCGTACGGATTTACGAGACAATCTTTTGGCCTATGAAACTGATAACATGCAAAAGTGAACCGTATGGAGGCCGTTGACTTGGTCAAGCTAGGTCGATATCCTCGGCTCGTTTTCTCTGCTACAAGCTGAGTCAAGGCCCCCAGGAGGTTGAGTTCTCTTGCCATGCTTTTTGGCTAATGAAGTAGGAAGCATGAAAGGGGTGCGCTGTGCACGAGGCAATTCAGCGAGCAGCCGATGACCTGCAAATACAGCTCAATGCTATTGATCAGGCGAGTAAACTTGCTACCAGAGATATCAATACAATTCGAGAAGTTTTATGCAGGAAATTTCCGCTCCCTCTTGAGGGGAAGTCTCCGATAGATGTCATATTTCTGGGATCATATGGCCGTGGAGAATCTACTAAAGGATCAGATCGCGACTATTTAATAATCCTCGATGGGGCTCCTCCCCCGAGTCAAGCCAAAGAGATCTTTCGTGCCGTCGAAGGAGTTTGCGACGAATTAGGCATTAAGAAAGCTGGAAGGGAAGGACTATTTCAGGAGTTTGTTAGCAGCGCTGAACTATATACACGGATTGGACTCGAAGGCGATACTAATACGAACACATCGCGGAGGCTGTTATTGCTCACGGAGTCGGTGTCGGCCTATTGCGAGAAGACTCATCGCGGGCTCATTGAAACAATCGTTGATCGCTATTGTACGGACTACGGCGATGATGAAGAGGAGCAGGACTACGGAAGGGTCCCACACTTTTTACTGAACGACCTAACTCGATACTGGAGAACAATCACTGTCGATTTCGGCGCTAAGAAGTGGAGAGCCTTGGCTCCGGACTGGCATGTCAGATATGCCAAGCTTCGAACGTCTCGCAAGCTTATGTATGCAGGCACACTAGCCTCTTTGTTTCTGACTCCTGTTGCTTCGAAGAACACGACTGCTGTGAAAGAACATCTTCTCAAGGAATTGAGCAAGCCAGTTTTGGCTAGACTGTGTGACTGTTATACGCACTTTGGCACCAAAGGGCGCAGTGCGCTTAAAGACATTCTTCTCGCCTATAATCGGTTCTTGGAAATCCTTAACGAACAGGGAAAGCGCGATCTTCTGGCCAAAGGAGAAACACCCGAAGCCAAGGAAGTAATCAAGGAGATGAGGGGATTAGGTGACAGGATTCAAGAAGGTCTGGAAGTCATCTTCTATGATGAGCCGATATTCTCACAGCTCACACGCCGCTACGGATTGTTCTAATTCATACTTGGAGGACCGCCATGGAGACTTACAACTTCCCATCTGAACTCGAGAAGGCTTTGAAGGGTCAAACAGGAGAGTTGGACAGATGGCTTAGTAGCTTTAGAGAGTTACAGACTGAAATGGCTGCTAGGCTTGTGTTCCTAGCTAGGTACCATGATGAGATTCCAAGTGAGTTGACGTCAAAATACATCGAAGCATTAGTATCAACATTCGAGTCTCTTCCAGGCAACTGCACGATCAACACGTCCACGGTACTGAGAGAAAAGCTGTCGGATTTTGTTCAATCCATCGAGAAAGACGCTGATAAGACAAGAGTGCGCAAAATATTCGAAAGACACTTAGTGGTAAGTTAATGTGAAAATAGTTTTTTACCATGAAGATATTTGTGGCTGGCAAGGTGGGTGAAGAGAAAGCTACTAGGGAAGCGATGAGTATGATTTCCCAGGCTGGGCATGAGATATCGTTTGATTGGACAGCTATCCCACACTTAAGGCCTTATGATGAGAATAGTGAGGCATCACAGCGAGCAGCACTCCTTGAGTCGCGAGGAGTACTCGAATCCGACGCTCTTGTCCTGTTAGCACACGACAAAGGCGTGGGTATGTATGTGGAGCTTGGGATGGCGATTGCTAGCGGGAAGCCTATTTATGTTGTTGGGCCTGAAACCTCACGAACTATGTTCCTTTATCATCCATTGGTGCAGCGCATAGGTTCGATTTCAGATCTCCTGGATGTGCTCGAAAGTAGTAATGGGCAGGTTTCTGGGAAGGGCAAAATATCTGCGAGCAAGAAAAAGATATGATTCTGCGAAGCGAACTTCGGTCTCCTGGTTGATGTGTCTGCCACAACTAATTCTCTTGTCCACACTGCCGCTTCGAACAAACTGATTAGATTGAAAGAGTGTCCGTATTGGAAATGGACGTGCGCAGATGGAGATCAACGAAGTCGCCCACACATGTCCTGCTCTCATTCTCGATCCTTCATACGCTCGACGAGCAATTCCGCAGTTGCTGATGTTTTGTCCTTGAGCATGCCGCATATGCTGCGGATGTACTGCTTTGTGAGAGGCTGGAAGAGGATTTCACTCCCGTGCTCGATGAAACACACCCTGGTGCCTGGCTTGATGCCAAGCTTTTGACGAAGCCGAGCTGGAATGACAATCCGACCCTTCGTTGTTACATAGACAGAATCCATAACTCCTCCCTGCTGAAAAACGTTTCCGATAGTCATGAATTTGAGAACTAGCGTAACGGCTTAAATGGCGTGTCGGGATTGTAGCGATTGATCGGGTTGCGCGGATTGTTCGGATTGACTTCGTTGATCGGATTAAATGGGTTGTTCGGGTTGACGCGATTGATGGGATTCGCGGGATTGCCGGGATCGACGCTGTTGATTGGGTTGAACGGATTCTTGGGATCGACGGAGTTGATGGGATTCAGGGGATTATCAGGACGGTACTGATTGATCGGATTGAAGATATTGTAGTCGCGCTCGTACTTCTCAGAGAAGCCTGGCTCGGCGAATGCCGGTGTGACGGGGAAGAGCAGCGGGAGAAGAAGGAGGAAGAGAACCCCCATGGCGAGCCTCCGAAAAGCGGAACAAGCAGTGGACTCAGCCTACTCCCCACCTGGAGATCAGCGCAAGCGGTCAAACCTCGGCACAGTGGTGGAGCGTGTGTGTCACTCGGACAGGTAGCGGTGGTCACAGCGGCGAAAAAAGACTCCCGACCCCTTTTATTTCCATCATGCGGCTCTACCTAGTGATGTCAAAAGGGATAACAGAGTATCGTCTAGACTTCGTCCGCCGTAACTGCAACGGCGAATGGCACGCCGAGGGTCTCAAAATGTCGTTGACCGCAGCGGACCTTGTCGGCTTCGCTAGTGCGAAGCTTCAGGAAATCTTTGGTTCCTTTGGTTTCTCTAACAAGGTAGAGCGTGTGGTCGTCGTGCTTCACAATGGCCCAGTCCGGGTTGTATGTGCCAACTGGAGTTTCCACCTTGAACCAGTCAGGCAGTTTCACGAAGAGCTTGATGTCCTCACGTTCATCCAAACGCTTGGCAAATTCTCGTTCCACTTCTGAGTCGTACGCCACATACTCGTATACCGAGTTGTTCACTTTGAGTGCGGTAAGGTAATTGATCAGCTCTTCATTCTTGAAGAGCAGCATCTCCCATTCGGCTTCCGGCCCTGAGCCGTCAATTCGCTCATATTTGATGCCGTCCACGAGCAGGCGGTGGAGTTCATGTTTCAGAATTGCGGCCACGGCATCCATGAAGCGTTGCGGGTTGTTGAAGAATTCTTTCAGCCGCCCTGAAGCCTTTAAGATACGCACTAAGGTTGAACGGGTGAGTTCAGTCTCGTTTTGTAGATAGGCCAACAAGTCGGGAATGGGATGGTTCCCATACTCAACTTCCTCCTCAGCTGCCGTCATGGGCGCAGCTGTTACCCCACGTTTTTCAATGCCAAGCCGCCCGGCAGCTACCCGGATGCGCGGACTTTCAATCTTCTCCATCCGCTTCACGGCGTCCACCGCACGCTCGACTAGCTTGTCAGTCTCAAACTCCACCCGGTACGTGGTCTTGGGCTTGATATGGTCCCATAGCGCGATGAACTCGGGGCTCAACGTCACTTCCTTCTTCAGTTGATTCTTGTGCTCGTCCCGTTCCCTGCAGATGTGCCGTTCGATCTGATAGGACGACAGCAAGTCGATGACAGCCGGCACCAATTCTCGATGCGCGTCAGGCAACTCCAGCTTGAAATCTTTGCGCTTGGGGTCGAACAGCGGCTGGATGCGGCCTTCGGGGTCCAGCATCTTCTGAGTCACAAGGGACGTACGTATCACATCGGCGGTTTCACGCCCAATAGGCTGCTCAATGCCATCGACTACACGGATCAACTTGGCTAGTGCCGTCAGCGGCACCTTGCCGAAAGTGACGCCGCAGTCTTCCTCGTACTCGGTCTGCAACGCCTTGGCGAAGTCCTCATAGCTCTCGTTTGCCATGACATACAGCTTGTTGACCGAGTCGTCGAAGACCCGCAGACCATTCTGATCGACAGGCAGACGCAGCCCACGTCCGATCTCCTGCCGCTTTTTGACGGCGCTCCTGGTTTCGTTGAGCGTACAGATCTGGAAGACGTTGGGGTTGTCCCAACCCTCGCGCAGGGCTGAGTGACTAAAGATGAAGCGTAGCGGTTCCTCCATCGAGAGCAAACGCTCCTTCTCCTTCATGATCAGGTTGTACACCTCATCGTCGGCCTGGGTGTCACCGCGGGTATCTTTAAGAAACTCTACGACCTTGCCGCCAACCTTCTTCTTGTCGGCTGCGAAGTAACCGTTGTGCAATTTGTCCATCGGCTCCTTGAGCCAAACCAGTTCACGGTAGCGCACATCCTTTGCAAGTTCCGATAGCTCTGCCTCAAATGTTTCTGCGAGCTTCCCCTTCACCGGCTGGCCGGCCCCATCATAGTCACGGTAGTTGGCCACGCGGTCGATGAAGAAAAGCGAAAGCACCTTGATGCCGCGCGCACCAACTTGAAGCTCCTTTTCCAGATGTCGTTTGATCGTGTGTTTGATCTGGGCTCGCCACACATCGTCCCGCATAGCACCGACCTCCTCACTTTGGCGGAGAGTCCGGCCATTGCTGAAGCGAATGTACTCGTTGCCGGGCTCGGCGTTGATCTCGGTGACCTCGAAGCCGTTCTTATAATGAGCCCGTTCATTCGAGAGGGTGAATAGGTCAGCACCTTGTTTGACGGCAACCAACTTTTCCTTTGGTCCGTCTGGACCCTGCACATGGATGCGAAGCTTGGCTTTGATGCCATTCTTATAATCAATCTTTTCGACACGCACAAAGGCATCGTTGGCCGTCCCTTCGGCGAAAGCGCTTGCCACCACGATTTGCTTGACCAGCTTCAGTTCGAACGCACGCACCGGGTCGAGCCGGTAGACGAGGTTGTAGGGATTACGGTGCGTTGCGGAGTAGCGCAGGGTGCAAAGTGGATTAAGTGCTTTGATCGCCTCCTGAGCCTTGTCGGTCGAATCCACGCTCTGTGGCTCGTCGATAATCACAATGGGCCGCGCCGCCTGCACGAACTCAATGGGCTGGCGGCCAGAGAGTTTGTCACTCTCTTTGTAGATGACGTTGCTTTTTTGTTCAGCCTCGGTACCGGTAAAATTCTTGCGGAAGGCATCGATGTTGATGACCAGGATTTGCAGCATGTTGCTGGTCGCAAACTGACGCAGCCGATTGACCTTCTTCGCGTCATAGACGAAGGATTCGAAAGATAGGTTGTTGTAGAGCGCGCGGAAGTGCTCGGCGGTGATCTCGATATTTTTAAGCACGCCCTCGCGAATGGCCACACTGGGCACCACGATGATGAACTTCTGGAAGCCATAACGCCGAGATAGCTCGAAGATGCTGCGTAGGTAGACGTAAGTCTTGCCTGTGCCGGTCTCCATCTCCACCGAGAAGTGGGGGCAAGATCGTGACTGGTTAGCCGGGCCGTCGAACAGTTCCCACGCTTCCAATGCCGCCGAGGGGTCGGTTACCTCAATGTCGTTCAGCGTCTGGAGTGCACGTGTGTTCGCCAACAGTTTGCTCTCGGCCACCAACAACTGATTGCCGGCGCCCAGCTCAGTCTGCTGCTGGCCCGCGAATAGACCCGTGCCGGCGCCCATCTTGATGACGGCATACTCCGGCGCACCTTGCGGCTGACCGTCAAAGAGGTCAGTGACGGCGGCAATAGCATCGAGCTGGAACTGCTGATTGGCGTCGAACTGTATTTTCATTCTGTTTTGTTAGCCGTCATATCGACACACATCATCTTCTTGGTTGGCCGCCAAATGAGAGGAGTACCCGGACAAATGATAGGAGTCGCCACTGAAATGAGCGGAGTTCCCTGCCGAATGAGAGGAGCCCCGGAGGACACACATGCCCGTCATCGTCATCGGGATGCCACTGCGCTGAAACTGCCGATTGGAATCGAACCGGTCCATCAAACAAATAAGGCTCATAGCCATAACATCTGGCTTCTATTGAACTCTTGAGCTGCTTCGATTCCCCCACCCAAGACCGCTGGCCATTCGCTCAAATATCCAATAAAAACGGTCAAAGGCTTTGGCAATAAGCGTAGCTCCTGGCTTGCGACCGCTCTGTTTGATACGGCTTTGATAAATGGCTTCCCACAAACGGCCTGCTATCAAAGACAACTATATAGAAAAAACATGGACATATAGCGTCTGGGCAGGAGGATGTTCTAGTTTTACTCGGTTCCGACTTTGTTAATTCTCTGTCCTGTCAACCACCCGCCACTTGGGCCGGCCTCGACTGCCTACGTTCTGGATCAGCTTCTGCCGCGAAAGCTCCGACAGTAGATTGTGAACCCTGTGCTTCTTTTGACTCTCGGTAAGCACCTCGGGGAGCTTGTTGAGTAGAAGGCGATCAATCTCGGCTCGGCTCACCGGCCCGTGCTCCTGGACGAGGGCAAGGATTAAGTCCAGATAGTACTTCTTGTCGAAGCCCCGTTCGCGAATATGCCGCCCCGGCTGACCCGTAACTTTCGCAATTCGTGCCGCGATCAGCAAGTTTGGGTAACGCCCCTCAACCAAACCCGCAGCCTTGAGTCGGCGATGGTCTTCGCGCGAAACAGGAGTACGCTTCTGAACTTTATCCAGCAGCATCACCTGCTGAAGATCGAGGTCGGCCCGGTCCATCAGCGCGCGAGTGTACTGTTCATCTAGAATCTCTCCTCTCAGCATTACCGCCACACGGTCCGGTTCCGACAAGTCGTAGTCCGGCAGAGGGAAGAAACGCTTGATTTGCGCCTGGAACATGCGTTTGATCCCGCCGCCTTGGGTGTCAATCATGTTGAGACTGACCATCGCTTCCGCCAAGAACGGATTACGGTAAATTTCCAATGGGGCATCTTGCCGGATCACCTTTTCCACATTGCCTGGCAGGAAGCTACCGACATTCGTGAGCATAATCGAGTGTGGCGTCTCGACAATATTGATCCGTCCACGGAGGCCGTAATCCTCATGTGCAATGCAGTTGTGCAATGCCTCGCGGATGACCCACGGGTCATACTGGGTGATCTCCTGTGGAAACAACGTACCGCTGGGAAGTGTTCGTAGCATGAGATTTCGGACACGTCGCAACACCCTGTCCACCTGCAAGATGAAGGGCGGACCGAAGTGTTCATAGTCGAGTTCACGGTTCTGTGCATCTTTTAGAATCCAGGAAATCTTGGCCACCGCCGGCGACAGCAAGACCGCAGATTCCGGTTGTCCAAGCAACACGATCGCCGCATGCGTGATGGCTCCCTGAATGGTCACCTTGGCCTTGTTAAGAAAGGTCGCATCGTCCCAAGCATCCACCTGAGCGGCTTGAGACGGATGCTTGATTTTGAACTGTTCGCGCGCCTTCAAGATGGCATCAGGGTCGAGGTCAGCCAGCGTAGCGCGCTCGCAAAGCTGCGCCGACCAATCTGACCGGCAGGTCCAAATCGCTCGTTCCTTCTCCGGGTATTTAGCGAGCTCCGTCTTACTCGAACCCACACGGATGTATGCCTTGCCGTAAAACCGGACCGGGCGACTCCAGGCCGGGGTAACATCGAAGAGCACGACTCGGCCTTCTGGATGGTCCACGACATGAACGTCCAGGCCGACGTTGGGTTGCAGCCCAATGCTCAGCCAGATGAGCAGATCCTGATTACCTTTGCCTTTGACGGCATACGGATCAAACGACGTACCGACAACGGCATGGGAAATGTTATCGATTCCGAACAGGAGGTATCCGCGTGCTTTCCCTGCCAGACAGGCAGCGTTCGCCAACGCTGAGAGGTATTCGCCCAAGATCTGCGGCTCATACCGGTTCTCTTTGAACTCCAACCACTCGATCTCGTTCGATTCACCGCGCAGCCGGTCCACGAGCGCGATAAGCTCGGCGTTATTCATCCGGCGCACCCAACGGCTGGCTGTCCAAAAGTTCAGCGATGAGAGTCACGATATCGAGCTGGAGTGTCATGATGTCTGGTTATACCGTCTTAAAGCTGGTGACGCCTTTGGTCTTGAAGATCTGCACGGCATTGGCCTTGAGCTGGTCGTTGCCGGCGAAGCCTTCGTCGAGGCACACGACGCGCTCCGGCTTCTTCTCCGCCATACCGCGGATCAAGTCCAGGGTCAATGCGCCTTCCAGGCAGATGAAGAGAGCGCCACCGGCCACGCTATGGACGGTCTTGCCCGCGAGCTTCAAGCCCTCGACTGGCGTGGTGAGCGGGAAGCCGCTCTTGAGCAGGATTTCATAGAGTAGATCGTCCGCTGTTCTGCCGTCGCGGATGTGGTCTACGTGCAGGTCGAGCTGCTTTTCCAGCATTGGCGCATCGTGAAGAACATCAGCGTTCCAGGGCTTGAAGTTGGACTCGGCCAGCTTGAAGACACGGAAGCCATGGTCCCGCAACCGCGCATCAGCCTGAAAGAGCCCTCCTTGTGCGCCTTGGACCTCCCCATTCAGTTTCTTGATGACTCGTCGAATACGCTCCTTCATGATTTCTGTGATCGTATTTAAACCGGCCTTGCTTGCCCCGCTTTCCCCGTCACAAGGCTCAGGCAACTGCACCAGGATAAATCGGCGGGAACCGCCGTCCTTGCGGTTCAAGTCGAGAACAGCGTGTCCGGTGCTTCCGCTGCCAGCAAAGCAATCGAGGACCAGCGCGTCCGGTGCCGCTGAAAACGAAATGAGTGACTCCAATAGCTCAGATGGTTTGGGGTTAGTGAAAACCGAGTCGCTCCCTGGAAAGAGCCGCTTTAGTTCGTATGAGCCGAGCCGGCCATCGAGTGTAATAACGCTTCTCAATGCGTCTTCGTAATCGACCAAGTACTTCTTAATTTTGACGATACGCTCCTCATCAGGCCCGTAGAGGATGATGCCCTTAGCTTCCATCTCTCTAAAAGTTGCCTCTGGAAAGCGATATCCATTGGCGGGTTTTCGCATCGGTTTGCCGGTTTGAGGATGAAGAACTTCGAAGTCGTATCCACCCGGACGCGGGTTGTGAACACTCTCTGACCCGGTGTAGATCCCTCCTTCGTCCACATGTTTGTAGCGGCTGAGGAAGCCGACGGATTCTTCGTTGTCAGTGATGAACTCCCGGATCCGTTCCTTAATCACTGCGACCGATATGCCCTCACTCTTCAATCTCTCGTACTCTCCCTGTAGGATGTCCTTTGCGACGGAGAAACGGCTCGTCCATGATCGCGGAAGTGCCTCGCGCGAGCGCGCGTAACAGAGGATGAATTCGTTGTCCGGCGTGATCAGCGTGGGGTTGTTATCTGTAACGTTCTTCCATGAAATTAGCCCAACTCGGTTCTCCTCACCGAATAGTTCATCGCAGAGTCGGCGCAGGTTGTGTAGTTCTTTGTCGTCGATGCTTATGAATATGACCCCATCCTCCCGCAACAAATTCCTTGCCAGGTAGAGGCGCGGGTACATCATGTTCAGCCACTTGGAGTGAAAGCGGCCATCAGCGTCGGTGTTCGTTCCGAACTTACGCCCCTCGGCGTCCACCTGCCCGGTGTATTCCAGGTACGTCTGTAAGGACTCGCTGTAGTTGTCTGGGTAGATAAAGTCGTTGCCGGTGTTGTAGGGCGGGTCGATGTAGATCATCTTGACCTTGCCCAGGTAGGACTTCTGCAACAGCTTCAGCACCTCAAGGTTATCGCCCTCGATGATCAGGTTCTCGGTTGTCTCGAAGTTGATGCTCTCTTCTGAACAGGGTCTGAGCGTGCCGAGGCTCGGCATCTGGATGGTCTTGAAGCAGTCGGCCTTGCCCGGCCAGTTCATGCCGTAGCGTTCCTTCCCGATATCCACGGATTCGCCGAGCGCCAGCTTCAACCGGTCGATGTCAGCCTTTCCACCTTCGGTGCGGATTTCCGGAAAGAGACGCAGCAATTCCTGCCGCTTGTCTTCAGCGATGTCGTGAGAACGGAGATCGAGCTTTTCTGGTTCCACAGCGAAATCTCCCTGATGCGTTATTCTTACGCGAGTTGCCAGCGGATGGTAAATAGCGTGGCCTGCTCGGTTTTCTGTTGAAGCCGCTGACTAATCTCGTCCAGCAGCGCGTCCTTCTGCCGATCGATCTCGCGGGCGGCTTCGTCAAACGCTTTCCATGCGTCGGTTCGTTCAGTTTCTAGATGGCGCAACGCGCGCTGGCGCTCAAGCTTTTCCGGCAAGTTGGGGGCCAACCGCGCGGCTTTTTTCGTTTCCTTGATGGTTTCGTCGAGTTCGTCAAGCTCTGCCTTGAGTGAGGTACGGCGATCCTCGGCCCAGTGGTCGAGTTTATCCATTTCGGTCTCGAACCACATCCCATTCTTTGCCGAGATGGAGTCCAGAAACTCCCGCATCTGCCGGGCAGTCATGTCTTCCAGCGTCGCCTTTATTCCGGTAGGCAACGACACTGTCCCCTTCTCTTCACCGGGAAGGTCGAAGAGCCTGCGACATTGGGCACTATCCACAACCTCGCCACTATCGGTCACGCCGCCAAGGATCAGATGATCCTCCGTCTCTAAGGCAGTGAGAGTAACGTGCACGCATTTGAGCCAGCCGCTTTTGCCTTTAAGAGGTTCAAGGATTGTAATGTTTTTACCACTCTCCGGATATCGAAAGATCACGTCACCGAACTGGACTGTCAACGCCTTGGCTTGTGCGAGCAGACGCTGTGCCAAGGGATGGCCGACACGGTAGGTGTTTGCGTCCTCTACGTTCTTGCCCATGCGATAGGGGCCAGGATGAATGGTCTCTCCTGGGAAAGGGTTCCGCTCCAACGTGAAGCTATACGCCCGTTCCTCAAAGCGTGCATAGGGTGCGAGCAGGTACCGTGTGAGCCGCCAGAGCCGATCCTCGAAGCGGTCCAAATAATCGCGGCTTTGAATGCGCACCTTCTCCACCACGTCCTGGTCGAAATTGTTGAGCAGCTTGTCGCGGGCGTCCCGTTGCCCCTCAGCAATTTCCGTTTCCAGATCACGCTGGAGCGCGTCGAACTCGAACTGAATCTGTTCTGGTGTCCGGCACTTCTGGTAGATGGTGGCGATGCGTTTCTCAAAGTCCACGCCTGATTCCACCGCGCCCAACACCTCGTCGCTTGCCCCGAACACTCCATTGAAGAGGCGGAATTTCTGGTCCAATAGCTGATACACCCTCAGATCGGCAGCGTTGCTCCGATTGAGGAAGTTGACTACCACTACATCGAACTTCTGCCCGTAGCGATGGCAGCGTCCGATGCGCTGTTCAATTCGTTGGGGGTTCCAGGGTAGGTCGTAGTTCACCACCAGATTGCAGAATTGGAGGTTTATGCCCTCCGCAGCGGCCTCGGTGGCAATCATGATCGCCGCCTCGTCACGGAAATAGTCCACTAGCGCCGCCCGCATGTCCGCGCTGGGCGAGCCGCTGATACGGTCGGTGCCCGCGTGTCGCTCCAGCCAATGGTGATAGATCTCTTTCGATTTGGGGTCGTTGTTCGTGCCGTTGAACAATAGTACCTTGCCCGCAAACTCGGTTTGCTCAAGAACGCGGTGGAGGTATTCCTGTGTGCGCCGTGACTCCGTGAAAATGAGCGCCTTCTGCTGAATCGTGGCGCCCAGCTGATTCTTCTGTGCCTCGGCTGCTGCGGAAAACCCTCGACGAAGCGCCGTTAAGAGGACCTCACCCTTTGAGTTTTTGATGATGGACTTGGCCAGCGCATGGAATTCTCTGAGTTTGGCCATCTCCAGCCGAAGCTCAGCCAGCTGTTCCGGAGTCAGCCTTACACGCTCGGCTGGTGTGGTGCCATTCTCGTCCTCTTCCCACTCATCGGCCAGTTCATCCAGGTCTTCCAAATTGTCTGGTAACTCATCTGGCAGCGCGTCTACCATTTCGCTCGCAGTGGCAGCCGTCTCCAGCTTGCTCGCGAGGCCATCCAATGTGCTGGAAATGGCATATGTGGAGGAAGCCAGGAGTTTACGGAGGATGAGCGTCATGAGCTGCCGCTGACTGGCGGGCAAGGCATAGAGCGTGGGCTGCTGGAGATAATCGGAGACCAAGTCGTAGAGCCGCTGCTCCTCTTGGGTTGGCACAAACTCCTGAACCAGCGCATGGCGGTTGGTGAACTTCACGTACTGCAGCACCTGCTTGCGCAGTGTGCGTTTACAGAGCGGCCTGAGCCGTTCTTTCAGCTCCGCGAAGTCGGCATCGTTTCCGAGACGTGCGAACCGGGATCGGAAGCTCTTCAAGTCCCCGAAGGCAAAGTCGTCGATGATGCTTACCAAGCCATAGAGTTCCAGGAGCGAATTCTGTAGAGGCGTCGCAGTGAGCAGCACTTTGGGAAATGGTGCGACGGCCTGCTTGATGGCGCTGGCAATCTTACTGGAAGACTTATAGACATTTCGTAGTCGGTGGGCCTCGTCGATGACGACCAAATCCCAAGCGGTTTGGCGCAGGTATGGTTCCTTGGTACGAGCAAATTGGTATGAACAAAGGACGATCCCATCACGCTGGAACGGATTTAGGTTGCCGGCGCGGATGGCCTCGTTGAAGCTTCGATTTTCAAGAATCGCTGACGGCAGATGAAACTTGTCGGCTAACTCCTGACTCCACTGCTTGCGTAGGTTGGCCGGAACGATCACCAAAAGGCGTCGCTTACGTTCCGCCCACTTTTGGGAGATCAGCAGCCCAGCTTCAATCGTCTTTCCAAGTCCAACCTCGTCGGCGAGAATCGCACCGCGTGAAAAGGGGCTGCGGAAGGCAAACAAAGCCGCTTCAACCTGGTGTGGGTTGAGGTCAACCTGAGCATCCGACAACGCAGCAGCGAGCTTTTCAATGCTGTCTGAAGCACAGCGTTTGGTGAGCTCATAGGCAAAGTACTTGGCGTGGTAGGGGGTGACCATTTAAGAGGCCCAGGATACCCGTTTCGCCTTGGGAAAGCACTCCACCTTGGGAGGGGAATTGATTGTATTTTCACCCGTTTACTAAGGGATCGACCCAGCCTCGGGCTTTCGGTGAGAACAGTGGGTCTGCGTTCAGCGCAGCACCAGAGATGCCATGTCACCAGACCATCGTCAGCCGCTCGACGTGCTCGGGTTTGTGTGGAAGGTGAGCTGAGTGGCGGTGATGGTCTCGGTCGCAGCCTGCACAGGCACTCAACAGGAAAACTGCGACGTTGCTGTAGAGTTTGTCTGAGTCGTGCCCTCCCCCGCCAGAATAGCGCCCTGCTCGCGGCAGCAAGCTGTCCAAATCAACTACTGAAACTCGGACAGAGAGAGTGTCGCATCGGTGATAGGACCGTTTTCGCGGCACCTTGTGTGGGGCACGGTTTGATTGCTACGGATGATTGCGAAGAGTGTCAGCGGGTCTACTGCGAGTGTGGCGAGGCAGAAGGCTAGGAGCCTGTCCGGCATTGCCTTCGTGACGAGGCGAAGGAGGTGCGGCCAGATGCAAGGCCGCAGGCCAGAGGCTGACCCTCGTTTCACGTTTCACGCCTCACGTTTCACGGTTCTTGTGAGCGGGCCGAGAACGACGCAGATGGTTGCGGATCATTCGCCGCAATAGAACGGTCAATGTCGGACAGGCTCCTAGTGGCGGGTATCAGGGTTGCGGGATCTGGAGTAGCGGAACGTCACAAAGTAGAGGGGCATTGCGCGATCACTTCTTGCCGCAAGCAACTTTCCATAGTTCTTGACCAACACTCATAGGTGCAACTGGTGCCCACTTGCCTTCGTCTGAGTTGCTGTAAACCTCCGCACCTTGTCCCATATTGCCAGAGAACTTCGTATACGCAAGCGCCCGACTACGATCTTCCGCACAGTCATATATTTGCTTCGCCTTGATCGATAAGTACGAGTTGACCCCTACGGTTTGTGTCGTGTGTAAGTCGAATAAAGACCACATCTGCACCAGATCGCCTTTGCGACGAATGGTGTCTGGATTCGCGTATGCAATCACTCCTGCTTTCTTGTTAGCACTCATCTCGACCCACTCCGCATATGCAGGTCCACAACTCAATACCAAGAGCATAATCAGAATCAGTCGTGTCATTCGATAATGTCTCCTGAGAGATCAACATCGGGACATCTTGAGTGTCCTCCCGTTTGTGGTGGCGGTCAAATGATACCTGGATAATCGTCGCGGCATCTTGTGGGGGGGGGGCATGGACTGGTCGCTACTGATGGTTGCGAAGAGTCTGCGGCGTGACTACTGCGAGTGTGGCGCGGGGGTTTGGGGTCAAATGAAACGTGCGAGGCAAGTTGAACAATGCAAAAGGCTGTCAGAACGCGAATTGCGAGAATAATGAGGGGGAAAAAGTCTAAAAAGTTAGATAAGCAGTTACATAACTGTCATAAAATTACAGTAAAATCAGTTAGTTATGAACTATACGAATGAGCTACCGGCTCACGACTTATATCATGGAATGTCGAACTGCCAGCGCCCACGTCGTTCAGGCAGCGTGAGCGCTGTGGCGAGGTGATCGAGAAAGTCGCGGCGGGGAATGGATTCGGCGCCGAGGGCCGAAATATGAGGGGAGGATTGCTGGCAGTCCATGAGGCGAAATCCCCAGGCTTGCAGTTGGCGCACAAGCGAGACCAGCGCCACTTTTGAGGCGTCAGGCACACGGGTGAACATCGACTCTGCGAAAAAGGCGCCGCCCAGCGCCACGCCATACAGTCCGCCCACCAACTCTCCTGCCTGCCAGGTTTCAACGGAATGGGCGTACCCGAGTTCGTGTAAGCGCCAGTAGGCTTCGAGCATCTCCGCAGTGATCCACGTGCCGCCGTCTGGATATTGCGGCCTTGGTCCTGCGCAATGTTGCATCACGTCGCGAAAACACTGGTCGAGTGTGACGCTGAAGATGCCGGGGCGAAGACTTCTCTTTAGGCTGCGCGAGATATGGAGTTTGTCGGGAAAGAGGACGGTCCTGGGATCGGGTGACCACCACAAGATGGGCTGATCTTCGTCGTACCAGGGAAAGATGCCGTGGCGATAGGCTTCGAGCAACCGCTCTGGGCGCAAGTCGCCTCCGATGGCGAGCAAGCCTTCGGGCGATGCCAAATCAACAGGCGGGAAACGCAGATCGCTTGGGTTTGCGCTGAGCTTGAACATGGCTCGACAAGGTACTCGACGCGACGGGAAAAGGCTACGGTTTCTCGCAGGCTGCGGAAAGACCGGTTCATACACAAAACGCCGATGGAATCTTTCGTGGGCGCCGATGTCAAAATAGTCGCAGGATGCTCAAAAAGGCCAGACTTCTCACCCGCCCGCCCCGAGTCTGCCAAGACAGCCTCTCGCCCAAGGACGCGCCTTGTCCCAGGCAAGGCCGCAGCGAGTGATCAAAATAGGATCTTTCCAAGCTTGCTCGTTATCTCTCTAGGGATGGGGGCTGATTGATCTTCCACTGCGCGCGTCCAACGAGGGCCTTCTCAGGCCGCGCGTTGCGCGAGCAAAGAAGATCATCAGCCTCCATCCCTCACCCTTTCTTTTCCTCCGCCTGAGCCAATATCGGCTGGAAGATGGGATCTGCGTCCAGCACCGCTTTCAACGATTCTGCCCCGATGAAGAATTGCCAGATGTCCGGAGTCTGCCCGGGAATTTCAGCAAACCATCGTTTGGCTTCCGTCAGTCGCTCCAAGACCGCCTGATTGTCTCGGTCCGGGGTGAACAGCAAACTGTAGGCTTTGGTGTATTCGGCCAGGAATTTATCGAGCGGCAGATCGGCGAGCGTGAGCGCCTCGTCGGCATCCTGATAGGCGACCCGAATGTCTGAGTCGTCAAGGATGCGGTTCCAAGCCACTTTGTTGATGCGGGACCAGGCCAGTTGGAGCAGGGCTTCGGCTCTGCCGGCTCTTCGCTGAGCCGGAATGGCTTTGACCAAGGATTGGTGGGTCGCGATCGCGGCTTCTTGATCGTTGTTCCATCGATAGGCCACGCCTAACCGAAATTGGTTATCGAGCTGTTCTGGCCGTACGACGGCCAAGGTTCGCATGG
>Ga0315287_10002768_pt1 | contig 16719 bp, 3 predicted proteins | sample YL17G11_0_MG_FD_205037 | JGI IMG/M metagenome (GOLD analysis project Ga0315287, IMG submission 205037) | Sediment microbial communities from Yellowstone Lake, YNP, Wyoming, USA - YL17G11_0 | ecosystem: Environmental > Aquatic > Freshwater > Lake > Sediment | place: USA: Wyoming | collected...
TGACCAGTTTTCGAGACTGCTGATTTGCATGAAGCCCGTAAAGACGCTAACGGTTGTCGCATCGCTCCCAGAGAAGCTCAAGCCCCTTCAGGACCTTGCCTATAATCTGTGCTGGACCTGGATGCACGAGGCCCGTGACCTGTTCTGGAGATTGGACCCGAACCTCTGGGAGGCCACTGGCCACAACCCCGTGAGGATGCTTGGGACCATCATTCAGCCGAGGCTCAACGCCCTCGCAAAGGACGAGGGGTTCGTCGCCCAGCTGAATCACGTACTCGCCAGCCTCACGGAGTACATGTCCGTCGACACGTGGTACGACAAGACCTACGGCAAGGTCACGGAGCCCCAGATAGCGTACTTCTCCGCCGAATACGCGGTAACGGAGTGCCTTCCCATATATTCCGGCGGACTGGGCGTCCTTGCCGGTGACCACCTGAAGTCAGCGGCCGAGATGGGCCTGCCCCTCGTGGGCGTCGGATTGCTCTACCGTGTCGGCTACTTCCACCAGTACCTCAACGAGGAGGGCTGGCAGGGAGAGACCTACCCGCCCACCGATTTCTACGAGCTGCCCATCGAGCTCATCAAGGGTGCGAACGGCCTGCCCCTCCAAGTATCGGTCGAATATCCGGGGCGCATGGTCAAGGCGCAGGTCTGGAAGGCACAGGTGGGAAGGGTCCCGCTGTACCTGCTCGACACGGACATTGCGGACAACAGCGACGCGGACCGCCGCATCACGCGCGAGCTCTACGGTGGCGACCAGGACACGCGCATCCAGCAGGAGATCATGCTCGGCATCGGCGGGTTGAGGATGCTCGAGGCGCTCAAGATTCACCCGACGGTGTTTCACATGAACGAGGGGCATTCAGCGTTCCTGGCGCTCGAGCGCACCGCTACACTGATGGAGGAACACAAGCTCCTCTTCGATGAGGCGAGGGAGCTTTCCCGTGCCGGCAACCTGTTCACGACCCACACGCCCGTGCCCGCCGGCATCGATGTCTTTACTCCTGCCCTGATGGACCGCTACTTCTCCCAGTTCGCCCAGAGGCTCGGGATATCCATGCATGACCTGCTCGCGTTGGGCAGGCAGGACCCGAACAACCCCAGCGAGGGCTTCTCGATGGCTGTGGCCGCCCTGAGGATGGCGAACATAACGAACGGTGTGAGCAAGCTCCATGCCGTCGTTTCGAGGAGCATGTGGCAGAGCGTGTGGCCCAGAGTGCCGGACCACGAGATACCGATAACGTCCATCACAAACGGCATCCACCACAGGACATGGATATCGAAGGACCTGACGGAGCTCTTCCTCAGGTACATGGGCCCGAGGTGGATAATGGACCCCTCGGACCACACCGTATGGCAGATGGTCAGCCGGATACCTGACGAGGAGCTCTGGGGGACCCATTCGAGGCGGAGGGAGAGGCTCGTGGCCTTCGCCCGCCGGAGGTTGAGGGCCCAGCTCATGGCCAAGGGGGCCTCGCCCGCTGAGCTCACGACCGCCGAGGAGGTCCTTGACCCGCGCACGCTGACGATAGGGTTCGCCCGCAGGTTCGCCACCTACAAGCGCGCCACGATGCTCTTCTTCAATCCCGACAGGCTGGAGAAGATACTGAACAACAAGGAGAGGCCCGTGCAGATAATCTTCGCCGGAAAGGCGCATCCCAAGGACACCCCGGGCAAAGACCTCATCAAGCGAGTGGTGCAGTTCGCGCAAAAGGAGCAGTTCCGCCAGAAGATAGTGTTCATCGAGGACTACGACGAGATCGTCGCCAGGTATCTGGTACAGGGCGCGGATGTGTGGCTCAACACCCCGAGGAGGCCGCTGGAAGCCAGCGGCACGAGCGGCATGAAGGCCGCCGCCAACGGCGTCATCAACCTGAGCATCCTGGACGGCTGGTGGGACGAGGCCTATTCCCCGTCTGTGGGATGGGCCATCGGCAGGCGGGACGAGGTCTATCCGGACCAGAACATCCAGGACGCCTCGGAGGCAAACATGCTCTACAACCTCCTCGAGGAGGAGATAGTCCCGATGTTCTACGACGTCGGAAAGGACACGGTGCCGAATCGCTGGATACAGAAAATGAAGGGCTCCATGGGAACGCTGTGCCCGTTCTTCAACACCAACAGGATGGTCCGCGAATATCTTGAGAAGATGTACCTGCCGTCGATGAAGAGGATAGGCCATCTCTCCAAGGGCAAGTTCGAGAGGGCGCGCAAGCTGGCCAAATGGAAGTACCACCTCAAGAGCGCCTGGGGCGGAGTGGGAGTGGACCAGATAACCTCGGAGCCTTCGGGAGAGGTTCCCGTCGGAGCGGAAATAAAGGTGAGGGCGAGGGTCATACTGGGCAACATGGAACCGTCGGACGTTTCCGTCCAGATCTACGAGGGCAGGGTGAACACCGAGGGGGACATAATAGACCCTGGCATCATGGAGATGGAGAATAGTCATTCGAACCCTGACGGCACACACACGTTCACCGGGATATTCAAGACCTCCGAGGCGGGCCTCTACGGCATCACCGTGAGGGTGCTGCCCAAGAACGAGGACCTCTCGGGGCCGTTCGAGCCTGCGCTCATCATCTGGGCGAGATAGTTCCGCCCGGATGGCATCTGCGTACGGGCGTATCACGGAATCCCACCATTTCGGGGCATCCGGTGTTCGAATGAGGCCGATTCGCGTACGGTTCGTAATACAAAGGGCCTTTTTCGGGGCCTCCGATTTCCTGTGGAACTTTTCAGGGCCATGGTGACCCACATTGCCCACTGAACGCGAACGGAGAACCCCGACCGCAGGTCAGTGAAAAAGGGCCATTAGTCGATTATATATATGAAGCGCAAAAACATAGATAGCTTATTGTATGACCGCTATTCGATTGGAAAGTAGTAATACCATCAGAAAGGAATAGGAATGCGATGCAAATCGAATACGAAATAGCCAAATCCGAAATACAAATATACTACATATTGCAATGCGGGGTGTGATAACGAATGACAATGACACCCCACTCAATCCGCGTTCCCGGCGAGACACTCTCGTACTTCGAGCAGCTGTCCGAGGCATATCCCCATGCCTACCCCACGCCGGCGGATGCCGAGAGGGCGGCCCTGGAGTTCTTTAAGGACTTCAACCAGGGCGCCCCGAACATCGAGAAGCACCTGGTCGAGGGATGCGTATCCAACGACCCCTCGGTGAAGAGAATGGTCATGGACCTGCCCAAGGACGACTACAACAGCCTCAGGGAGCTCAAGCACATGGGCCGCGGTGTCAGCGTGCCCGAGCTCATCCGCCAGCTCCTCAGGGAGTTCGTCCGGACTGAGTTCACGAGGATCCAGCAGGAGAAGGATGAGCAGCTGCGTGCCGCGGAGGCCATCCGCGCCCAGGACAACCGCCTCAACCTGCGGGACTCGACCCTCCACAAGTAGTATCATATCTCATGCTCGGCCGCCCCGGAGGCCTGGAACTTCCGGAGCATCGTAGTGCCGCAAGAACCGAAAAAGGGATGAAAGAATGACCGAACAGACAGATGCCATAGCGCGCGCCGGCCCGTCGCGGGCCCCCAACATTCTGGTTGCGGGGAGCGGCGGGGCGGGGAGCAACACCGCGCACCGGATAACCGGAATGGGCCTCCAGGGCGTTCATACCCTGGCAGTGAACTGCGACAGGCTCCACCTCGAGCTGGTGGACGCCGACGCCAAGCTGCTCGTGGGCAACGACATCGTCCACGGGGCGGGCACCGGCGGAAGGCCCGATTTGGGCCAAAAGTGCATGGAAGCGGCCATTAAGGAATTCATCCGTATGACAAGCGGGGCGGACGTTGTGTTCATTGTCGCCGGCATGGGCGGCGGCTTCGGCACAGGTGCCGGGCCCGTGATGGCGAAGGCGGCAAAGGAGGCCGGCGCGATAACCGTCGGCGTGGCTTTCATGCCCTTCAGCGCCGAGAAGGGAAGGATGGAAACGGCGCGGAAGGGTCTCGAGGAGTTGCGGCGCAGCTCGGACGCGGTCATGGTGATAGAGAACGACCGCCTGCTGGCCATTGCGCCCACATTGCCCCCAGAAGAGGCGTTCCTGAAGCTGGACACCATGGTGGCGGAGAACATCGTCAGCATGCTGGAGACGATGTGGCTCTCCTCCGAGATAAAGGAGAAGAGCGCTATACTCGAGACGATGCCCACGGAGGGTCTCGCCATGGTAATGTGCGAGGACTCCGAGGGGTCCTCCGTCAGGTGCGAGGCTGTCGACCACCCTCTCCTGGTGCCGGCATATGCCAGCGACGGGTCCGCTCACATACCTTCGCGCTCTGTCGCGGTCATGCTCTCCGCAAGCGACGGCAGGAAGGTACCTGGCATGCCCACCACCAACGTGCTCGTCGGAACGAGAAGCTCGCCCGGGGGAGCCGGCAGGATGCTGGTCCCCCTGGCAGTCGGGATGATGAGCTACGAGAGCCCCCGACCCGAATTGAACGCCCCCCCAAGCCTGCGCCAGGCCGACCTCCACACCGGCCCGTGGGCGGGAGATGACCAGTGACTATCCCCTTCCCCTTTTTTTTAGGGGGGAAGAATCACCCGGAGACATGAGAGTATGAACGGACCGCCTATCCTGCCGCCCCGAAAGAACAACTACTCGATGAGCCTCAAGAAGATCATCCAGGAAGTTGCCGAGAGAGAGGGGCACGTTTACGAGGATTATGCAGGGCCGGACCCCAAGACCCTTTTCGACAAGGCCAACGAGAAGGACCGGGAAAGGTGCCGCGCCATGACGGCGGAAAATGTCTGGAACGAGCCGGCGGTCGCAGCGGCGCAGAAGCCCGTCAGCGCCAGGGACGCCCTCGTCGATAAGAAAAAACCAGCGTCCGTGTGCCGGCCCATGTCCACCTCATCATTGAGGATGAGGACACGGGGCAGGGCCCCTGTCCCCAAGTATCCCCGCCCGACGACGCAGGTGTCGCTCGAGGACGCGCCCCGCGTAGGTCTTCCCCTACCGGATGAAGAGGAATACGAGGAAGAGTATGACGATGACTTAACACAAGAAGGAGCAGGGAGTACCCCAGGCAACAGGTCAGCTCCACTTTCGAAGGAGCGCCCATACACCGACCACGGGACCACCACAAATGTTCTCGTAGGGCCGGTCCTACCCACGCCTGCGCAAGGAGCGCACAAGACCGGAAATATCCCGGTCGCCATCTCCCTGCTCCACCCCATATCCCAGCTGCCGGATGCGGAGTTCGTCCTTCTGTTCGTCAACATGGCCCGAGAATTCGAGAAGAGATGCCAGGTCGAGGGCCTGGCCAGTCAGGTAATCAAGCTCGCGGCGCGGGACCGTATTTAATTCCTCCACAACCCCCCGTTTCCCCCCGGTCCCGCGCCCAATCAATACCGGGGGAATGATTTGAAAAAGCAACAATGGAATTCGAAATGTCCATTGGATGAGGGGCGGTTCACCAGCAGGGTTACGCTTGTGTTGGTTGTGCACTTTTCGTCCGCCATTATTGTGACTTTTTCAACTGCCGTTGACAGATATCACCTTCCCGCGTTATCTGCGTTGGGAATGACCGAGATGCTGGGAGAAACTCATGTTACCGAGAAAACGGGAATACGCCCATTTTGGGTTATTGTCACATTGTACTTTTCGTCCGCCGTTGACACTATGTACGGAGGCGGTTTTCAACATGTCACCAGTCCAAATGCTTACGATATAAAATAATCATAAATTTTAAAAAGTCCCCATGCTATAGTGATAGGTAATGGGGTAATGAGGAGTATTATGGGTTTTGATGGAGTTGGGGCGATTAAATAAACGTAAATAAAAAAAATCCAAAATAGAATTAGGCTCAAACAAATAATAACATCTAATTTTTTCTTATCCACTTTAGATCACCTCGTTAATGATTAAAATATTTAATACCAAAATAAATCATTGATCCCATAGTAACACCCAACCCCATAATTAAATTCCAGATTTCATCTAAAAAGCTCATCGGAAAAGGAAGGAACATATCTGAAAATGTATTGTCTTGAGTAATACTTAGTATCGTCCCGATAAGACCAATAATGAATCCAATAATTGAGATAATAAATGCTCCAAGATAATTCTTTAATGTTGTATAAAACCAATTCGCAGCTACACTAAAAAAAACTCCGATCCAGGTTATTAATAGCATTCTATTATCAGTATCTTTCATTAACATTTTTAATGGCGATACAAAAGTTTTTCCAGTCGCCCATTCCAAAGTTTCTTTTACTTCTATCATTTGTAGATATTGAATCAAAAGGCCCATTATGAATGTAAATAAAGAAGTGCCAAATGCGGCCTCAGGAGTATTTGGTATGCAATAACCCATAGCAAGACCGATTAATGTACCAATGAATAATGATGTGCCTGATACTATTTTTTGACTAAGTGTCATTTTACCAAAAATATTACCAATTTTTCCTAGAATGGAGCCACCAATTCCACCAGTAACAACTAATAAAATTCCTCCTAGTAAAATCTGCAAACTGAAAATATTTGATGTTACTTGAATACCACTAGTTATAAATCCCATGGATAATTTTGCGGTGATGGCGGCCATGTCAATCTGTGGTGATTGAATATCGTTATTTTTTACATGATATGCGATGTCCATAATAGGTTCAAGTATTTTTATTGCCATAGGCATAAAGGTCTTAAAATTATCGGAAATCATAATCAGAACTTTATTGAAAAATTCTTTAATTAATGTCCAAATAAAATCTAGTAATTTACTGGCTAATTCGACGACCGCTTTCACAAACGCCACGAACCACGAAACCAGCGCCTTCGCCAGCCCCTCGGCCATACCGTCCATATGGGTCTTGGTCTTATTGCCGTTCCCGTTCACATCCTTTACCACAACGTGGATGTCGTAGCCTCCGCCGAGGGACTTGAGCCAATCGACGGAGAAGTCCGCGCTGATATCTTTATCCAGCGCCAACATCCCCGTAGTATCAAACCGGACGGTCTTCGGGTTTTGCCCTTCAAGCTTGATTTCGACCCAGTCGAGGCCGGCGTTCTCGCGTACCCTGACGCTCACGACAATCTTCCAGCCGACGACGGTGGTCATTCCTAGGACTTTACCGATGATGGGAACCATGTTGGCCGAAACCGCGCCGACGATTTCAGGGTCCTTTCCCTCTATCTGGGTCAATTCGCCCTGGGCTTCCTTAGCATCAGGGATGTGGTCATTATCCATGTCTCCGTCAATGTCCATCGGGTCCGACGAATTGGTGAACTCGTCGAAATCGGAAACGCCATCGTGGTCGGTGTCAACGACCGTCGGGTCCGAAGTGACTTGCTTTTCCCAAGCTTTTTCTTTCGTCTTTTCATAGATGACGGTGACTGTCCAGCCTTTCGCTTCCTGGCCGTCTGATAATCCATCATTATCTGTATCAAAGTTGGTTGGAGATGTGTAATGGGCCTGTGCAGCAATGTCGGGCAGATTTTCGGGGTGCATGGGGTCGTAAGCGAAAATGTTGTCGAGCTTGCCATCTTTATTGTTGTCGACACCAAGGAAATGGATGGCCCGCTCTCCGAGCTCGGAGCCGACATTGGGCCCGTCCCATAATCCATCCCCATCGGAATCATGGTTGGTCGGGTCCGTTCCATAAGCCTGTTCTCCGATATAGAAAGATTCGGTGATGGTTTCTTGGACAAGTTCGTCCGGCGTGGAGGGGTGATAAAGATTAAACTTGGAGAAGAATGCCAATCCGTCCGCGGTAAGGTCAGTTGTGCGGATGCTGGGCCCGTCAATGAGACCGTCGCCGTCGGAATCCGGGAGTGACGCGGATGTTTCCCCGAAATCAACCGCGCCGTTGTGGTTGGCATCCTCGGTTCCGTCGGCCAAGCGGTCGTAATCGCTGTCCGCCAAGGCCGGGTTTGTCTGGGATTTCGGGTCCGCGTCCGGGGCGAAGTGGCCTTTGCTCAGGTCGGTGTCGGCGGTTATGTCCTTCAGGGTGAGGCCCGCCTCGAGGCCGTCGAACAGGGCATCAAGGTCGGTGTCGGCGTTCTTTGGGTCCGTCTTTACTGTAACTGTAGTGACCCCGACCTTGACATCGAAGCCACTGACCTCCTTTCCGTCAGGGATGCCGTCGTCGTCCGTGTCCTTGTCAAGGGGAATAGTTTCTGTGGCGGGGTCGTATTTGCCGTTATAATTCACATCCTCCGCCCCGTCCTTAATGCCGTCCTTGTCGGTGTCGTCCGACAGGGGGTCGGTCTTGCTGGACGGGTCGGTATCGGCAATGAAGCACGGGAGGTCCTGGCCATCATAGGAGAAGGTTTTTGTCGAGTCGGTGCCCATGATATCTGACCCGTCATGGAACGTTGGGATGGGATATGTAACGCCCATTTCCAGACCGTCGGGGAGGCCGTCGGCGTCGGAGTCGGGGTTGGTCGGAATCGGGTCATTTCCGTCGGGAACTCCATCGTCGTCGGAATCGGCATCGAGGGGGAAAGTCTCCCCTTCATCGAGGTCGATTGAATTGTCACCATCCTGGTCACCTTCTTTATTGTTCGCAAGGCCGTCGAAGTCGGAATCGAGGTTCAGGGCCTGCCGCCAATCGATGGTTAGTTGGTGGAGGGCGACAGGGTTGTCATGGCCGATGTCGTCGTTATCGTCCGTGGCCTCGGGAAGGACCGCAGTGCTCGTGAAACCGCTATCCAATGGATCCGTGTCCTGCCGGTTCGTGAATTTGGCATACTGGTTCGTCGGCAGTTGGATATATATTGTGTTCTTGTCGTCTGAGACGAACACCTGGAGTCGGTCTGGTGTGGATACCACGATGCCTTCCGTTTCGGTCTTTGTGTAGTAATCATGAATGACCGTTGGGTTGTTTTGCATGCTCCCGACTGTGGAATCGTATGTGAAGACATCCAGGTCCGCAAGATGTTCATTTCCATTCTGGGACTGAAGAAGATAGAAATCCCGCGGGTCGACGGCGATTTTGACGCCGGCTGTGGCGTAATCGAGAATGCCGTCCCCGTTGGAGTCGCGGGCGGTCGTCCGGAATATTACTATCGAACCAGAATAATCCCCGACGCCATCATTGTTGGAGTCGGAGTCGAATGCATTTATTGTCCCATCATTGTCATTGTCGGTGAAAGGCGCCGGCTCGGCCCCGTCGAGGAGGTCGTCCCCGTCGCTATCGCAAAGCGTGGGGTCGGTTTCGCCATCGTCGAAGTTTGCATCGTGATTCCGGTTCTCCTGGCCGTCCGTCAGGCCGTCGTTGTCACTGTCGGGCTCCATGATGTCCATCTTGTTGTCGGAATCGGAATCCCAGTAGCCGTTGTTGTTCGTCGCCGGCAGATTGAGGAGATAATTGAATTCGGTTCCGTCCCCTATCCCGTCCCCGTCGGTGTCGGCCTTGAGCGGGTCGGCGTCGGTTCCCGGAATGAGCGTCCCGTCCTGATTGACATCCTCCCCGATATAACAGAGGAAATTGTTGTCCTCATCGTACAATTTGACGTACCCGTCCGGCAGGCAGTCCCGGTCGGTGTCCTGGTCGACCGGGTTCGTCTCCCCGGCGTCCATGCGTCCGTTCTTGTTGGCGTCCTCCTGGGTGTCGTACCGGTTGTCGAGGTCCGTGTCGCCCTCAAGCGCATTGGAGAATCCGTACTCGAGGTTGTCCATCAGGCCGTCCCCGTCGGTATCCCGGTTGTTTGGGTCCGTATGGGCTACTGCGACAATTGCAAAGGCGGGAAGGTCCTGCCCCAAGGTCTGCACAGGTTGCACTGCGATTGCATAGCCCTCGATTTCAAGGCCGTCGTTGAGGCCGTCGTTATCGCTGTCAGCGGCCAGCGGGTTCGAATGGAACGGATAATAGCCATTGTGGACGAAAGCCGCGTTCTCGGCCTCCGAGTCCTTGTTGACCTCTATTCTGTAATTCAGCGATACCTGTTCCCCGTAGAACGAATGAACCGTATTCCCGTCATCATCGACGCTTTCGGTCTTCTTGATGCTTTGTTTCAGGAGATACCCATCAAGGACTTTTGCCAATTTTTCCTCGTCCGTGACCGGATTGGCCTTGACGACGAGATTGATACTGTAGCCGTCCAGGAGCCCGTCCCCGTCCGAGTCGGACTTCGTCGGGTCGGTCCTTGCGAGCGGCAGTAATTCGAGCGTCTTTGCATTCTGCGTGGATGTTGTATAGTACAGGTCGCTGCCTGACGAAGTGACGAAGCCGGCCGGGATGGCTGCGCTTTCATAGACTTCGACGGCGTTCAATGTGTTGTCAATCGGCTCGGCGACATCATAATCCGCGGGGAGCATTTTCAGTATCGTGCCGTCATTGAAATAAATGTTGCCGGATGAATCGGTGTCGACAAAGCCAGGGCTGGAGACCGTGTAGAGTTCGAGTGCATTATCCTCGTTTCCTGATGGGTCGCTCTCGGCATAACCGGATTTCAACAGTTTGAGATGGGTGTCCTCGATGAAGATGATGTTGCCGGACGCATCGACGGAGAAAGCGTTGAAGGCGCTTGGGGTGGTATCGATGATCTCCGAAGGGCTATCCGAGCCCTGCAACTTCTTGTACAGGCTGGAACCGTCGACATAGAACAGCGTTCCGGAGTTATCTATGTCCACCAGCTTGCCGTCGGTCAGGCCCTTCACCGTGATTGCCCCGGTGCCGTCATTTTTCATGCGTCTGAGCTCGGTAGCCGTGATGTAGTATATGAAATCCTGGTAGACGGCTATGTCTAGGATGCCGGAAACGGAGGCGACCGTCGTGGGGGCGTTCCTGGACGGCTGGTCGGTCCTGTCGAAGTCGGAGGCAAGCTTCTTGATAGCAATGCTGTCGATGAAGTAGGCGTTCCCGCCAGAGTCGAGCTTGACATGCGAGGGTCCGGAGAGGCCTGAAAGGATGGTAACCATGCTCGACTGGTCCTGGCCCGCGGATTTGCAGAGAACATAAGGCGAAAGCTCTGTTCCGTCCTCAATTCCGTCGTTGTCCGAATCCGTGTCGAGCATATCGACGCCTGTATTGTATGAGTAGTCCGCTAGAGCAGTCGGGTCGCTGGAGGGCGCACTCCCAGAGGGCTCCACGCCGTTCCACCAGACGGAGGTTTCGACGCCGTCCCCGTCGATATCCTTCCACCACTGGGGCTCCTTGCCGTCGAGGACGCCGTCGTCGTCGGAATCGGAGTCCATCATGTTTGAATATCCGTCTCCATCCGAATCCTGCATCCAGGCGATTTCCATCGTGTCTTCGAGGCCGTCGTTGTCGGAATCGCGGTCGCGGCAGTTGACGAGTGTGTCGGGGTGGACAAGGTCGGTGAAGAAGCCCTCGCCTTCCAGCTTCCAGCCTCCGGCAATCGGGACCGGCGGATTTTGGGAAGTGTCCCACTTGCCCATCTCGCGGCCGTCCACGATGCCGTCGTCGTCCGTGTCTATCTGGAACGGGTCGCTGAGGAAAAGCATCTGGCCGAAGTAGAACTTTCCATCCAGTTTGTCATCGATTTTGTAGCCGTTCATTGCGATGAGTTCGGTCTTGTCCGTGCCGAAAATATGACAGGTTCCGCTGTAATATTCGCCGCTATTGCTGGTGTATGTGGATTCGAGATTGGAGGGGGGGGTCCATGCGAACAGCTTGTCGTGGTTGTATGAAAGGTAGATACGGGAGCCGTCCTCGAGGGTGAACAGGAGGGTGTTTTTCTTGGACGCGCCTTCGAAGCATGGAGACGGGTTCACGGCCGGGTTCGGGTTCTGCACAGTGGAGGTCACATAGGTGTAACGGTAGGCTTTCACGTTGGCTCCGTCACCGCCGTCGCCGTCGTAATCGATGATTTTGGGATTGGGGTTGGCATCGCCGTAGTGCTGTGTGCCCAGGGCGCCGTCGGGGATGTTGGTCCTGAAGATGATGCCGCCGGCAGGGTCGTCGAACTCGTCGCCCGAATTCGGGATCCCGTCGTGGTCTTGTATCTCGCCGGTATCCCAGCCGGCTTCCTCACCATCAAGGAGGAAGTCGTCGTTCAGCTCGGTTCCGACGGTCAAACTGTCCGTCTGGGGGTTCTTCGGGTTTGTGCCAAGTATATATTCGTGCAGGTTGATGAGATGGTCGCCGACTTCACCGGCGGAGTATGTGAGGAAACGGACCGAATATTGCATGCCGGGATCCAGGTCGTCATTGGACCATAGGTTCGTGCCCGGCTCATATTTGATGTGCCTCAGATTTCCGACTATGCATGAATTCGGCTGATGGCCGCCGTGTGCGCTGTAGAAGTTCCCATCCTCCATGACGGGGAGGTTCGGAACACCGTAATGCCATCCCACATCATTGTTTGGCGGTGTACCTGTTCCTTTTTTCTCGGGTTCGCAGTAACGGAGGACAATAAAGAAATCGCCGGCCTGCCCCATCTGGGGCTTTATCTTGCCGTCCGGGATGTCTATGGTGTACCAGCCGTCCTTCAAGTCGGAGATTATCTCCTCGTATACCGGTTGCTTCTCGCTTGGAGCGGTCCAGGTCGGATTCATATCCGCGCCCGGCGGAATAAGGCTCTGGGCTTCCCATATCTGGACTGCAACCTGGGCGTCTGCGTGCTCAGGCATCTGGAGGTGCAGCCGGATACCCGCCATCCTGGCAATGTTCGGAAGGAGGAATTCCTGGGCTCTTGCCACGGTCGTGGAGGTGACCCTCATAACGCTGGTCTCAGTCGCGACGAGCGGATATCTATCATCAATCTTTGCATCGAGGTCGTTCGTGGCGTCGGATATCGTGGGGTCGATGAGGTAGATTAGGCCGGCGGGGTCCTTGTGCGGGTCCTGGGTAGAGAACCACACCTCGTAACCGTCCGGTATTTGGTCGCCATCCGTGTCCACTTTTGAGGGGTCTGTCTGGACCTGGTTAGGGTCCAAGATTTCAAGGGTGGAATCGTCAAAGCCCCAGTTTGGCGGGGCACCCGGGGGTAGCGGGATGGGGCGGGGTTGTGGTGGAAGGGCGGGAGAGCTGCCGTCAAGGTTGAGGTCCTCGCCTTCGTATATCTGGACCTCGTTGTTGAGTTCGCCTCCCTGGCCCCAGTTGGATTCATCGTAACGCCAGCAATCGATATTTCCGTAACGCTGAGTAGTGTCGTAGGTCCTGCTTTCCACATCGTTCAGTGCCTTTCCGAGGTATTTCCAGCCATCCGTCCAGCCATCCGGGAGGCCATCGTTGTCAGTATCGGCGTCGAACGGGTCCGTTTTGGAGGATGGGTCGGCATCGAAATTGTCGATTTGAGTATATGTGTAAGGCGAGCCCCAATGGGCGATACGTTCCGTCCAGGAGCCGGGGGAAGAGATATCACCATCAAGTTCCCGATGCGCAAGGTCGGGGCGTGGAATTGCGCCGGCCGGGATTACATAGCCTAACTCAACGCCGTCCCGGATGCCGTCGAAGTCTGAGTCGCGGCGGCCCGGATTGGTTTGAGTGATTTCCAGTTCCGTCTTGTCGGAAAGGCCGTCGCCGTCGGCGTCCTTGTTCAGTGGGTAGCCTTCGGGAGTGTCTTCCATGCCGTCCTGTAGGCCGTCGCCATCGGTGTCGGTCGAGAGCGGGTCCATTCCCTGCCTCTCGATGCGGATGAAATCAAGGTCGAGAATTCTGAGCATGGAAAGGGTCGTCCACGGCAGGTCGTCCGGCATCCTTCCGCCTTCTGATCTCTTCACGAAATATTTGGCCGGCACTTGGGACAGGTCGAGGCCTATCGTAACCTCGTAATCGGAGTTCTTTGCGAAATTGTAGTCAGCCCTGAAACTGAGCCAGGTCTTGACAGTGGCCTTGCCGCTCTGCGGGCCCTTGCCCATGTTTTTGCCCAGTTCAATTTCAGATATCTGGGCGTTCTTCTGCATCGTGCCCTCGACTGCCGGGATGAGGGCTGCACCGGAACGCTTGATGATTATTGTGGTCGCTTCGCTCAGCACCTCGGACATGTACTTGTCGATGGGAGGGGTAATGCGGACGTTCTGCCCCTGCAAAGTCACCGGAACGAATGCGTATTCGGATTTGATGAAATATGTCTGGGAGGTTTCGGCGACGAATGTCGCCGGGTCGACCTTCAGGCGATAGACGCCGGTCTGGTCGGTATGGAACCTCAACTTTATCCAGCTGTCCAGGTTACCTTCGTTGGAATTGTAGTTGTTGCTTGCGGTCAGCGTGACGCCTGTCTGGTGAATGAAGATATCCGTCTTCTTCCTGACCGTGTCGCAGGGCAGGGGGTCCTTCCATTCATGGACATCAACCGCATCCTCGACCTCGAGGATATCGTAGCCGTGGAAGCAGAATGCCTCGTCGCCGTCCGTCACGAGGTCACGGTCCGTGTCAGGGTCAAGGACATCGGTCTCGAAATCCATCCTGACGTTAACTCCTGAGACGGTGAGCGTGGTCCCCGGGATGTCGGAGCGGAATACGAGCGGCACGGTGACGATTCCATCGACGCCGGCATTGTTGGCGAGATAATCGTTTAGCCTGGCCGCAAGATTGAGCGTCGTGTCGGTCGAGGAACCGGTCCAATCGACCGAGAACGGCCTGGTGCGGCTCCAGTCTTCCGAACCGTAGGACCACGTCTCCTTGATGTCGCCAACAACCATTCCGAAATAACTCTGGTAGAGGAAGATATCGAATCCCTGTATTAGGCGTGCGTCCTGCCATACTATTCTGTCTCCCCAGACGGCGGCATTCGCCTGGTCCGCCGGTATTCCGGATACGGGGAAAACGGCCTTTGTCGAGATGTCGTACATATATACACTGGAGGGCCCAGTAAGGATGGTTATCCAGACCACGGTCTCGCCCCAGATGCGGGGGTTGGACTGAAAACCGTTGGGATTGGGTACGATGATAGTTGGTTGTGCACCCGTTGAAATATCTGCGATGTAGATGTCCTGGTCGCTGGTCCCGGACTGCTCCTGCCAGACCACACGCGTCCCGTAGATGTCGGGTCGCGTACGAGCCCTGGGGGCGGCATTCGGGGTAAGCCGGTGCTCGCTGCCTCCGCGGGGTGTGGATTGCTGGTGTTCGGGGTCTGCATAGGTCTCCGCCCATCCGGATGAGAGTTCCTTCACATAGATGTCGCACGGAACATCGTTGTGGTTCTCCCAGACCACCCTGTCGCAATAGACCGCCGGGTAGCTCTGGTCGCCAACCGTGCTCGTTACGACCTTAACCGCAGGGTCATTGATGAGGCCATGGTTCTGAAGGTAATTGGGCACTCCATCCTTGTCCGAATCGATTGACAGGTCGCAGATATAGATGTCCATGCCGGACCCTGCGATGTTCCTGTCATCCTGCCAGACGACATATGGATAGAAGATGTCGGGGTACATCTGGTTGGACATGGCTGAGCCCTGGACGAGACTGGTCTCTGCGGGGTCGGGATACGGACGCTCTGGATCCAGATAGTTGGGTATCTTGTCGAAATCTGTGTCCACCGTGAGGTCGTAAATGTACAGGTCCCTTTCATTGTTTCTGTTATCCTGCCAGACAACGTAATGGTCATAGATGGCGGGATGCATTTGATTGGTAAATGCCCCTGCGACACCGCTGGCAAGGCGAATCTCGGCGGGATCGGGGTTGGGTTTGGGGGTTTCAAGGTAGTTCGGGACACCGTTGCCGTTCGAATCTACCGATGTATCGTACAGATAAATATCCCAATCCGTAGGGTTGGGGTAAGGCGGTGAGTTCCGGTCGTCCTGCCACACTATCCAATGGTCGTATATCTCTGGCTCCACCTGGCTTTTCGGGTCTGTGCAGATTGGGAGGTTCGGAATGTCGCTGGAGGACAGGTCGAGCGTCGCCTGCGAGACCGTGGCCGTTTCCGGTATTTCGAGGTTAACGGTTATCTGCATGCCGGGGTTCGGGAATGAAAGGGCATGGGAAGAGGTCTCCAGATCGGCGTCATCGAGAAATGTATCGATTTCGGTATCGCCCTTGCGGGAGACCATTACCTTATCGACGACCGCAGAGGGTGCCGCAGCTGAATCCCGAACGAGGACGGCATGAGTGCCGGTGCAGTCGAATTCGGCATTGTACCATTCATATCCATCGCCGAGCGCAATATCGGAAAGGACCGGGCTGTTGTCGACAAGGATATCGATCTCGCCGGCTCCGCCCGCCACGGCGTTCCTGGCGCGCACTGATATTCTGAACGCACCCTGATTGACTGGCGTCACCGTAATGGAGCAAATATTGGGATTGTTCGCATCCAATGCCTTTGATGCCTTGCCGCTCGAAGCTTGGCTGTCCTGAGTGACCGTGGTAATTATATATGCCGGATATTCCTCGGATTCGAACCAATAGGTATTGTCGCGGATCTCTAGTCCGTCAGGAATCCTGTCCTGGTCGGTGTCGCCACACAAGGGATCGCTCAATTGGCCAGGGTTGACACCAGTCGGATTATCGGAGGAATCCTCGGTCATGACTAGCGTGACCCGATCCAGGTATATTGTGTCGGATGAGGTGGCCGCCACGGACACAGGAAGCTCATTGTCGGCCGTCCGGACATCTCCCGTCGTAAACCAGTAATACTGGTCGGTCAGGGTGAATTCGAATTCGGTCGTTTCGACGGTGACCTTTATTTTGGGTGTTGTACCGGTTTCCTGGGCCCTTGCCCGGACGAGCACCTTGTAGGTGCCGGCTTCGACGACCGGCATGGTCGTGGAATCTAGGATATTCGTGCCGGAGCGATTCTTGATGGCGGTTCCGTTGACGCCGTACGGGCTGGCTGCATAATCCGTCACGAGCTGT